>Ga0163215_100887_pt1 | contig 29395 bp, 27 predicted proteins | sample SynspAceP_FD_185934 | JGI IMG/M metagenome (GOLD analysis project Ga0163215, IMG submission 185934) | Saline lake microbial communities from Ace Lake in Antarctica - Synechococcus sp. Ace-P (Hybrid Assembly) | ecosystem: Environmental > Aquatic > Non-marine Saline and Alkaline > Saline | place...
GATATGCCGACAAGCGATTCCGTGTTCAATTTGGCCGCGATGGCCGGACCGGACGCCCCAAGAATGAAGAGGCTGTTATGAGCATTACCGCTGCAATGGTAAAAGAGCTGCGCGACAAGACTGGCGCCGGCATGATGGACTGCAAGAAGGCTCTCGGCGAAACCGAGGGCAACATGGAAGAAGCGGTCGACTGGCTCCGTGCCAAGGGTATCGCCAAGGCCGACAAGAAGTCGGGCCGCACCGCCGCTGAAGGCCTGATCGCTGTCGCTTCGGAAGGCAACTCGGCCGTCGTGGTTGAAGTCAACTCCGAGACTGACTTCGTTGCCCGCAACGATGGCTTCCAGGATCTGGCCCGTTCGATCGCTTCGGTTGCCATGTCGACCGACGGTTCGACTGACGCCGTCAGCGCCGCTACCGTGCCGTCCACCGGCAAGTCGGTCACCGATACCGTCAAGGATGCGATCGCCCATATCGGCGAAAACATGAATTTCCGTCGTTCGACCAAGCTGTCCGTTGATGATGGTGTTGTTGCCACTTACGTCCACAACGCGGTTGCTGATGGTCTTGGCAAGCTCGGTGTGATCGTTGCCGTCAAGTCGACCGGCAACAAGGAAGCCTTGGCCGCGATCGGTCGTCAGGTTGCCATGCACATCGCCGCCACCAATCCGCTGGCGCTGACGTCCACCGATGTTGATGCGGCGCTCGCTGACCGCGAACGCAACGTGTTCATCGAGCAGGCCCGCGAATCGGGCAAGCCGGAAGCCATCATCGAAAAGATGGTCGAAGGCCGCATGCGCAAGTTCTACGAGGAAGTAGCTCTTCTTTCGCAGGCTTTTGTCATGAACCCCGACCAGACTGTTGGTGAGGCCGTTGCGGCCGCTGCAACTGACGCTGGCGCTCCTGTCGAAGTCACTGGTTTTGTCCGCTTCCAGCTCGGTGAAGGCATCGAGAAGGAAGAAAGCGACTTCGCAGCTGAAGTGGCAGCCGCCGCTAAGGGCTGATCCCTATCGCCTTCGTGGCGTATTGCTGAAAAAAGCCGAAGGGCATCGCGTGACAACGCGGTGCCCTTCGTGTATCCGGGCCTGACACATCAAATCCGGATCAATTCATGTCTACAGCACCTCTGTTTAAACGCGTCCTCCTCAAAGCCTCCGGCGAAGCCCTGATGGGTGAACAGGGGTTTGGTATCGATGTGGCGGTGGTCGACCGGATCGCCTCCGACATCGCCGAGGTTCGCGGCATGGGCGTTGAAGTCGGGGTCGTTGTCGGCGGCGGTAACATTTTTCGCGGCGTTGCGGTGGCGTCAAAAGGCGGAGACCGTGTCACCGGCGACCACATGGGCATGCTCGCGACGGTCATCAACGCGCTGGCGCTGGCCACATCGCTGCGCAAGCTCGGCGTTGACACCGAGGTGCTGTCGGCGGTTTCGATGCCCGATATCTGCCAGAACTTCTCGCAGCGCGCTGCCCTCAGCCATCTCAAGCGGGGCAGGGTGGTGATTTTTGCCGGCGGCACCGGCAACCCGTTTTTCACAACCGATTCAGCCGCTGCATTGCGCGCCGCTGAAATGGGAGCCCAGGCCATTCTCAAGGGCACTCAGGTCGATGGTATCTATTCCGCCGACCCGAAGAAATTTCCCGATGCTGTCCGGTTTGATAATATCACTCATGACGAGGTGCTCAACAAGGGGCTTGCCGTCATGGATGTCGCCGCCGTAGCCTTGGCGCGTGAGAATTCTATTCCTATCATCGTTTTCTCCATCCACGAGAAGGGCGAATTTGCCAAGATAATGGTTGGAGAAGGCCGCGCGACCATCGTTCGCGATCATTAGACGCGGTGGGCGCGATGAGCGCGCCGCGATAAAACTGGGTTAATTGCAGGGAGAACTGGCGATGAGTGCAGGCGCTGACTTGAAAGAACTCAAACGTCGCATGGAAGGCGCAGTTGCGGCCTTCAAAAGCGATATTGCATCATTGCGGACCGGCCGCGCCTCAGCCTCCGTGCTCGACCCGGTGATGGTCGAGGCCTATGGGTCGCGCGTGCCACTCAACCAGGTCGCCAATGTCACCGTGCCGGAAGCGCGGATGCTCGGCGTCTCGGTCTGGGACAAGCAGATGGTCGGCGCTGTCGATCGCGGCATCCGCGAAGCCAATCTGGGTCTGAACCCGATTGTCGACGGCAACAATCTTCGCATCCCGTTGCCCGATCTCAATGAGGAGCGCCGCAAGCAGCTCGTCAAGGTGTCCCACACCTATGCGGAGAATGCCCGCGTTGCGATCCGCAATGTTCGCCGCGATGGCATGGACACGCTCAAGAAAGCGGAAAAAGACGGCGATATCAGCCAGGACGACGGCCGCCGTGAATCCGAGTCGGTCCAGAAAATGACCGACGAGACGATTACCGAAATCGATCACTTGCTGGTCGAAAAGGAAAAGGAAATCATGCAGGTTTAGGCGCGACTCGCGTTACAAGTCGGGAAATGGCCAAAATTATGCAATCCGAAGCACCTATCATCAGGCCACGCCATGTTGCCATCATCATGGATGGCAATGGCCGTTGGGCCAATGCGCGGGGTCTGCCGCGAACAGCCGGTCACCGGGCAGGCGTAGAGCGTGTCCGCGAAGCTGTGCGCACGGCCGCCGAAGCGGAAATCGAGTATCTGACACTGTTTGCCTTTTCCTCCGAAAACTGGAACAGGCCCGAGCAGGAAGTCTCTGATTTGATGGGGCTATTGCGGTTTTTTATCCGCAAGGACCTGGCTGAACTGCATCGCGAAAACGTCCGCGTCAAAGTGATCGGGTGTCGCGAGACGGTTCAGCCGGATATCCGGGTGCTTCTCAACGACGCCGAGGAGCGGACCCGGGGAAACACCGGCGTGACCCTTGTCATTGCGTTCAATTACGGGGCACGCAATGAACTGGCACGTGCAGCTCGTAAGATTGCCGAGGCAGTGCAGTCTGGTCAGATGGATCCGGCAGCGGTCGACGAGACGACATTGTCGGCTTACGTCGATACTGCCGGTATCCCGGATCCGGATCTGGTGATCCGCACCAGCGGTGAGCAGCGGCTTTCCAACTTCCTGCTGTGGCAAGCCGCCTATTCAGAATTCCTGTTCGTTCCCTGCCTGTGGCCTGATTTCGATCGCGAGGCCTTCCACAGTGCATTGGCTGAATACAGCCGCCGGGATCGCCGCTTTGGCGCGGTTGCCGCGCCAGATCTTGCGGTGGGGTCCTGATGTCGCGCGAGCTGCAATTACGGATTGTTTCAGGGGTGATCCTTGGCATTCTGGTCTTGGCCACAACCTGGGCCGGCGGCATCTGGTTCAAGGGCCTCGCGGTGCTCATCATGGTGCTGGTGCATTATGAGTTCTCCACCATGGCGGGGGCGCCTGCCAAGGCCCCGCTCTCCAACGCAATCGGCTGGATGGCGATCCTCGCCACCGCAGCGTTTATTCTGACGTCGCTGCCGTCAATGGCATTGGCGGCGATCTTCATTGGTGCCTGCGGTGCGGTTCTGGCCGGATTGAAGCGCGGTGGGAACTGGTCGGCGACCGCGGTGCTCTATGCAGGGTTTTCCGGTCTGGCGCTTGCCGAACTTCGTGGCGACGGGCTATTCGGCCTCTTCGCCATGTTCTTTATTTTCGCTATTGTCTGGGCAACCGACATACTGGCTTATTTTTGCGGCCGGGCCTTGGGTGGCCCCAAGCTTGCGCCTCGCATATCGCCCGGTAAAACCTGGTCAGGGGCTATTTTTGGCGCTGCGGCTGGTGTGGGAGCAGGCGTTGGCGTGGCGCTGGCCATCCGTCAGGGCGGCGGCGCATTGATCCCAATGGTCGCCTTGGCTCTGGCTGTTGCGTCCGAGATTGGCGATTTGTTTGAATCCTGGGTCAAGCGCCGCTTCGGTGCCAAGGATTCAAGTCATCTGATTCCAGGTCACGGTGGCGTTATGGATCGGGTCGATGGTCTTGTCTTTGCCGCATTTGCGGCCTTCCTGCTCTCCAACCTGTTGCCACTCGCCGATCATGCCGGCGTCGCAGACGAGCTTGCGGCAAGGTTGCTCGGCCTATAAGTCCTCCAGACAGGCGGCGCTGAGCGCTCTGAAAGAAATGGACGCCAGCAAGTTTGCGTCACGAAAGGATTCGACTTTATGGAATTTCTGACCTCTTCGGCTGGAAACATCTTCAGCGCGTTGCCGCCGTTTCTGCTGGTGTTGACGATTGTGGTCTTCTTCCATGAGCTGGGGCACTATCTGGTGGGCCGCTGGTGCGGCATCAAGGCCGATGCCTTTTCGATCGGGTTTGGTCCCGAACTCATCGGCCGTAACGACAAGCACGGAACCAGGTGGAAGTTGTCGCTGATTCCGTTGGGCGGCTACGTCAAGTTTCGTGGTGACGAGAATGCCACCAGCCTGCCCACAGGCAGCGAGCAGACGCTGAGCGAAGCCGAGCGTGCTGGTTCGTTTCCCGCTGCAGCCCTGTGGCGCCGCGCCGCGACAGTCGCAGCCGGCCCGATCGCCAATTTCATTCTCGCCATTGCCATTTTTGCCGTCATGTTCGGGCTCAATGGCCGCGTGATTGCCGATCCTGTCGTTGCTCAGGTGCAACCAGCCAGCGCAGCCGAAGCTGCAGGTATTTTGCCAGGCGACCGGTTCGTCGCCATTGACGGTGTCGAGATCGAGATTTTCGACGACGTACAGCGTTACGTCAGCGTGCGGCCGGAAGTTCCGATAAAGGTAACCATGGAGCGCCAGGGTGCGCTGGTCGATGTCACCTTGACGCCGGCACGCACCGAGATCTCCGACAATTTCGGCAACAAGATGGAAGTCGGCCGCATCGGTGTTGTCACCAACAATGATTCAGGCAACTTCCGGGTCCGTGAATATGGGCCGCTTGAAGCCGTCGGCGAAGGCGTTGCCCAGAGTTGGTATATCGTGACCCGCACGGTTGATTATATCGGCAACATTCTCACCGGACGTGAAAAGGCTGATCAGCTTGGCGGTCCGATCCGTGTCGCCAAATATTCAAAAGACATGTCGACACTTGGCATCGGAGCGTTGATACAGCTTGCCGCGGTTCTCTCGGTCTCCATCGGGCTGCTCAATCTCATGCCGATTCCGATGCTGGATGGCGGTCATTTGGTGTTTTATGCCATCGAGGCGATCCGTGGACGGCCACCGGGAGAGGTGGCCCAGGAATGGGCGTATCGCTTCGGCATGACGATCGTTCTGGCGCTCATGCTGTTTGCCACGTGGAATGATGTATCCATGCTGATTGGTTGAAATGAGGTGGCCGACTGTGCTAACGGTTTGTTTACCTTGATATCGCTCAGACGTGGCTAAATCGCCACGCTTGCAAAGGAAGTAAACAGAAATTAACTCCGTGCCTTGCTTGTATGGCAAAAGCGGGTAAAACGGGCACCAGTCATGACTCACGATATGTGTTTCCGTTTGGGGCATCAGAGTAGTAAAAAGGTAATAAGATCAATGAAGGCCGGTTCAAACCTTTTGAACGCTGTGTCAGCGGTTGCGCTGACTGCGGGTATCGTCGTGACAGGTGCAGGCGCAGTGACGCTTGCAGGAGTTGCAATTGCAGAGGCTTCGGTCATCAATCGCATTGATGTGCGCGGCAATTCCCGCGTTGACGCATCGACCGTCAGAGGCAATCTGACGATTGCGCCGGGTTCAAGCTTCAACAACAACGACATTGATGAATCGGTGAAGCGCTTGTTCGCCACCGGCTTGTTTTCCGATGTGCAGATCAGCGTCTCCGGTTCGAGCCTGATCGTGACCGTTGCAGAAAACCAGATCATCAATCAGGTGGTCTTCAACGGCAACAAGAAGCTCAAGGACGCCGCTCTCAAGCAGGTCGTTCAGAGCCGCCAGCTTGGTGCTTACAATGACCTGATCCTTCAGGCTGATATTCAGTCCATCCGAGACGCCTATTCGGCCATTGGCCGCAGCGACGCGACTGTGACCACCCGTCTGGTCCCGGTCGACGGTGGCCGCGTCAATCTCGCTTTCGAAATCAACGAAGGTGACCGCACCAAGATTTCCACAATCAATTTTGTCGGTAACCAGGCCTTTGGCGACGGACGTCTTGCTGATGTCATCACCACCAAGAAGTCTGGTCTGTTGTCATTCCTGAGCCGCAAGGACGTCTATGACGAGGACAAGCTGCGCGCCGACGAAGAGTTGCTGCGCCGGTTCTACTATAACCGCGGTTACGCCGACTTCCGTGTGATCTCGTCCTTCGCCGAGCTTGACGAAGCCAACAACGATTATGTTGTCACCGTCACTGTCGAAGAGGGCGAGCGCTACGTGTTTGGCGATGTCAGCATCGAAAGCACCGTTCCGGGGATCGATACCGATTCGCTCAAGGGGCTGATCGAAAGCCGCAGCGGTTCTGTCTACAGCGCCAAGGATGTCGAAGACACGATCCTCGCGGTCTCTGATCGCGTGGCTACGCAAGGCTATCCTTTTGCCACGATCACTCCGCGTGGCGACCGCGATTTCAACAACCGCACAATCTCGGTTGTCTATCTGGTTGATGAAGGCACCCGTGCGTATGTCGAACGCATCGAAATTCGCGGCAACACCCGGACCCGCGACTACGTGATCCGCCGCGAATTCGACCTTTCTGAAGGCGATGCCTTCAATCAGGTTCTGGTCCGCCGCGCCAAGAAGCGTCTTGAAGCACTCAAGTTCTTCTCCTCCGTCGATATTTCGACCCAGCCTGGCTCGCAGCCAGACCGCGTGGTCCTGATTGTCGATGTGAAGGATCAGTCAACCGGTGAATTCGGCGTGGGCGGTGGTTACGCCAACTCCGACGGCTTTACCGCAACGGTTGATATCACCGAGCGCAACTTCCTGGGGCGCGGCCAGTTCATTCGTGGGTCCGTCGGTGGCGGCACCGATACGCGCGAATACTCGTTATCGTTCACCGAGCCTTATTTCCTCGGATATCGCCTTGCAGCCGGTTTCGATCTCTCCAAAACAACCGATTCAAGCTATACGGGCTTCGAAAAGGATGTTCAGGGGATCAATCTGCGCCTTGGTGCGCCGATTACCGAAAATCTGTATTTGACCACAGCGTTTAAATACAGCGAAACCAAATTTTCCGATGTCACGACGACTTCAGTCACGTCAGCGCCTGAACTCGCCGTGATCAACTCCGGCGGATATGACACCGCTGCGCTGTCCTATACCTTGTCCTACAGCACGCTGGACGACAGTCAGTTACCGCGCGAAGGCATTTCCGCACGTATCACCCAGGAATATGCGGGTCTCGGGTTTGACTCCGACTACATCAAGACCACAGCCAAGGCCAGCTACTTCCGTATGTTGTCGGAATCATCTGACTTGATTGGTCAGGTGTCTGTTGGTGCGGGTAACGTCGTATCAACCGGTGGCAACGACCTTAACATCTTTAACCATCTGTTCGTTGGTCAGGAAACCATCCGTGGTTTCGACACCAGTGGTATCGGACCGCGTGTCTTCAACGGAACCACCAACGTGGGCTCCGCTGGCGGCACAACCTATTTCAACGGTACAGTTGAAATGTCCGCGCCGATGCCGATGGTTTCGCGTGATCTTGGTCTCCGGTTCAATGTCTTCGCCGATGCGGCAACGCTTTATGGCAACGACATCAGCGCGGCTGATTTCGGCGCCCAGACCTTGGTCGGGTCGGACATGGAATGGCGGGCGTCAATTGGCGCTGGCATTACCTGGGCTTCGCCTTTCGGTCCGCTTCGCGTGTATTATGCCGAGCCGGTCGTCAAGGAAAGCTACGACGATCTCAAGAAGTTCGGCTTCGGCGCTTCCACACGCTTCTGATTTGGCACGGGTGGCGTTCTCGCCACCCGGTCTCTTACTCGGTCTCTTTATGGACAAACATCGTTTCTTTCCTCCGCATGAAGGCATGTCGCTTTCTGACCTTTGTGGTCTTTGCGGAGCGGAGCTGGCTGACTCGTCTCTTTCCAGTCGGAGTGTGACGGGAATTGCTCCATTGTCGCGCGCCAGCGGGTCTGAAGTGTCTTTCGCAAATTCTCGTAAAGCTTTGCCGGATTTGAACAAATCCGGGGCTGCGGCTGTGTTTGTGACAAGAAAACTCGCCGATCATGTGCCCTCAGGCGTCGCAGCTCTGATCGTGTCGGCGCCGCAGACCGCATTTGCGCGTGCTGCTGCTGCTTTGGTGCCGTCTGCCGTCATGCCACTGCGATTGACCGCTGCAAACGGTGTGGCGGAGACTGCCATCGTGGATGCGTCCGCAAAGCTGGAAGATGGCGTTGTCGTCGAAGCAGGCGCAATCATTGGCGCGGGCGCCGAGATTGGCGCCGGGTCGGTCGTTGGGGCAGGGGCCGCCATTGGCGCGGGAACCCGAATCGGTCGTCAGTGCCATATCGGCCATGCCGCAACTGTTCAGCACGCGCTGATCGGCAATCATGTCATCATCCATCCTGGCGTTCGCATTGGCCAGGACGGTTTTGGCTATACTCCCGGCCCACGCGGGCTGGAAAAAATCCCGCAGATTGGCCGGGTGATCATTCAGGATTACGTCGAAATCGGTGCGAACACCGCTATTGACCGCGGCGCGCTCGACGACACTGTCATCGGCGAGGGTACAAAAATCGACAATCTGGTCCAGATTGCCCACAATGTTCGCATTGGCAGGCATTGCGTCATTGTCGCTCAGGTCGGCATTGCAGGCAGCACAACCCTTGGCGATGGCGTCATGATTGGCGGCGCGTCCGGAATCAACGGCCATGTGACGATAGGGGATGGGGCGCAATTGGCGGCGCTCAGCGGCGTTGCCGGTGATGTTCCAGCCGGAGCACTCTGGGGCGGCCAACCGGCGCGTCCCATGCGCGGCTTCTTGTTGGACGCAGCGGCAGCCAATGCACGTGCCTTCGGCAAAATAGGCAAGAAAAAAGACGGAGATGACAAATGACGGAAACCTCCACGAGTACATTGGAATCGGTTGATATCCAGGAGATCATGGCGCTGTTGCCGCATCGCTATCCATTCCTTCTCGTTGACCGGATCGTGTCTATTGATGCCGATAATTCGGCCATCGGCATCAAGAATGTCACCGCCAGCGAACCTCATTTCACCGGTCATTTTCCCGGCAATCCGATCATGCCCGGCGTATTGATCATCGAGGGCATGGCCCAAACAGCAGGTGCGATTTGCGCCAAGGCTACCGGTGCCGGCAAAACCCTCGTCTATTTCATGACCATCGACAATGCCAAGTTCCGCAAACCGGTCGTGCCCGGTGACCGGCTTGAGTATCATGTTACCAAGATCAAGCAGCGCGGCAATATCTGGCGGTTCCATTGCGTGGCAATGGTTGACGGGGCCAAGGTGGCTGAAGCTGACATCGGAGCCATGCTGGCTCCCGGAGAAAGCGCGTCATGATGATAACGCCTGCGCCCGCCGCCCTGCATCCGGCCCGCATTCACCCAGCCGCTATCGTCGAGGACGGCGCACAGCTTGGCATGAATGTCGAGATCGGTCCGTTTTGCCATGTCGGTGCCAAGGTCAAGCTGGGTGATAATGTCCGGTTGATGAGCCATGTCGTTGTTCAGGGTTGCACGACAATTGGCGACGGGACAATAATTTTTCCGAATGCGGTTCTTGGCTGCGCTCCGCAGAATATCCATTATCATGGTGAGGAGACCGAACTGGTCATCGGTCGCTCGTGCACCATCCGCGAGGGTGTCACCATGCATCCCGGAATGCCCGATGCTGGTGGAAGTACCACCATTGGCGATAATTCCATGTTTCTGGCCTATTCGCACGTGGCGCATGATTGCCATGTTGGCAGCAATGTCATCCTGTCCAACAATGTTATGCTGGCCGGCCACGTGTCTATCGGAGATCGGGTGATCATGGGGGGGGGCGCTGCAGTGCATCAGTTCGTCCGCATCGGCCATCATGCATTTATCGGCGGTCTTGCCGCTGTCAGCAACGATGTCATTCCCTACGGCATGCTCAACGGCAACCCCGGCGTGCTGATGGGGCTCAACATCATCGGCATGCAGCGCTCGGGCTTTGACAAGCCGTCCATCCATGCGGTCCGGCGGGCTTTCAAGGCTATTTTTGATCCGACGACACCGATCCGTGAAAATATTGCCCGGGTCCGCGAACAGACTGACAAGAACGCAGCCGTGGCCGATATCATCGCTTTCATAGATGCCGAAAGCGAACGTACGTTGTCCTCACCGGCCCGGGGCCAACGGGGCTGAAGCTGTGACCGCTGCAATCGGCGCACCTGAAATCACCGGACGCCTTTCGATCCTCGCCGGAAAGGGCCGTTTTCCAGTTCTGGTTGCCGACGCCGCGCGGAAACTGGGTCACGATCCCTATATATTCAGGATCAAGGGCGAATCGGACCAGGACTGGTCCGGTTTTGACAGTTGCTTGATCAGCATTGCGGACTTGTCGACGTTCGCCGCAACCGTGCGTCGTGAGGCGATCGGTTCCGTGGTGCTTGCCGGCGGCATCGGCCGGCGGCCGGAATTGACTGACATTCGCCCTACTTGGCGATCATTCTTTGCTTTTGCCACATCGTTTCGCCTGTTCGCATCAGCTGGCGACGACAAGTTGCTGCGGTTTGCTATAAATGTGCTTGAAAACGAAGGCGTTCGGGTCTTGGCTGCGCAACAGGTGGTGCCTGAACTCCTGGGCTGTGTCGGGCCGCTGGGGCGTGTGCGTCCCGGCAATGCCGATCTGAGGGATATAGCTGCAGCTTCCGAAGCGGCGTTGGCGCTGGGACGACTGGATGTGGGGCAGGGTGCTGTGTCCGTGGGTGGCCGTGTGATTGCCCTTGAGGGGCTGGAAGGAACCGACGCCATGTTGGCGCGTGTGGCCGATTTGCGCACCAGCAAGAGACTGTCATCGGCACGCGGCGGTGTGTTGGTGAAATTGTGCAAGCCGGGGCAGGATGAACGCGCCGATCTGCCGTCCATCGGGCTTGATACGATTGCCACTGCCCACGCGGCAGGACTTGCCGGCATTGCCATCGAGGCAGGTCGTGCCCTGGTGCTTGAACGCGATGCTCTGGTGGCCGAGGCTGACCGGCTCGGCCTGTTCGTAACCGGTATCGAGCCAAGAAAGGGCGAGGTGGAGCAATGTCCGCGTTGAAGCTGGCTGTTGTCGCAGGCGAACCATCAGGCGATATTCTGGGCGCCGGACTGGTCCGCGAAATCGCCACTCAGACCGGTGAAAAGCCGGAGTTGATCGGCGTCGGCGGCGAGCGGTTGATCGCCGAGGGACTGGTTTCGCTGTTTGACTACACCGAATTGTCCATCATCGGCTTTTCCGCGGTTATTGCCAAATTGCCGAAACTGATCATGCGCATCCGCCAGACCGCCGATGCGATCATTGCGGCGAAACCTGATTGTCTGGTTATCATCGACAGTCCGGATTTCAGCCATCGCGTTGCCCGCAAGGTCCGTCGGGCGTTGCCCGGTCTCAAGATCATCAATTATGTCTGCCCGACCGTTTGGGCCTGGAAGCCTGAACGGGCACCGGCGATGACAGCCTATGTCGACCATGTGCTTTCCATTTTGCCGTTCGAACCGGAAATCGTCAAAGCTCTCGGCGGTCCGCCGCTGACCTATGTCGGACACCGGTTGATGGATGACCCGGGTTTGATTGCTGCGCATCAGGCCCAGAAGGCCCGCAGGCAAGCCCCCGCAGCCCCAGACGGAACAAAGGCGCCGCCGATGTGCCTGATCCTGCCAGGATCGCGCCGCAGCGAGGTTTCGCGCCTGGCGCCTGTCTTTGGCGAGGCGGCCGCGCGTTTGGCGGCCTTCAATCCCGAGTTGACCTTCGTACTCCCGGCCGGCGCGCATGTGGAACGCCAGATCCGCGACGAGGTTCTTGGTTGGGATGTTGCTTGCCGGATCGTGACCGGCGACGCAGCCAAGTGGCAGGCTTTCGGTCAGGCCGATGTCGCGATTGCAGCGTCAGGTACGGTTCTTCTGGAGCTGGCGCTGGCGGGCGTGCCGCATATGTCGTGTTACAAGCTCGACCCGATCGCACGGCTGTTGTCCAACATGATCACCACATGGACCGCGGCTCTACCCAACCTGATCGCGGGTCATGTCGTCATTCCCGAAGCCTACGACAATCATGTTCGCCCCGAGCGTCTCGCGCTCGTGGCGCAACAATTGGCCCAGGACACGCTTTACCGGGCCGCCATGCTGGCTGATTTCGATCTGATCTGGTCGCGCATGCAAACCGGTGAACCCGCGTCTGAACTGGCCGCCAGAACCCTGCTTTCAGTCATCGGCCGCTGATCATCGAGAATGCCCGCTCCGGTGGGTGGCGACGGCGCCTAATCTCTTGATACTGATCCTGTACATCGTCCGGTGCCGGTCCGTGCATCGGCCAACAAAAAAAGCGCCCGAAGGCGCTTTTTCTGAGGGCGTCTGGTGACCGCGAATGCGGCTAGGCAGATTAGCGCTTCGACACTGGTACGTAATCGCGCGAAGCCTCGCCGATATAGAGCTGGCGCGGGCGGCCGATACGCTGGCCCGGATCTTCGATCATTTCGCTCCACTGGGCAATCCAGCCGACGGTCCGCGCCAGTGCGAACAGCACGGTGAACATGGTCGTCGGGAAGCCGAGCGCCTTGAGCGTGATGCCCGAATAGAAGTCGATGTTCGGATACAGCTTCTTCTCGATGAAGTAGGGATCGGTAAGCGCGATACGCTCGAGTTCCATTGCAACTTCCAGAAGCGGATCATCCTTGATGCCGAGCTCGTCGAGCACTTCATGGCAGGTCTTCTGCATGATCTTGGCGCGCGGATCGTAGTTCTTGTAGACCCGGTGACCAAAGCCCATCAGACGGAATGGATCATTCTTGTCCTTGGCACGGGCCACGAATTCAGGGATCTTGTCGACACTGCCGATTTCCGCGAGCATGTTAAGCGCGGCTTCGTTGGCGCCGCCATGTGCCGGGCCCCACAGACAGGCAATGCCTGCAGCGATACAGGCGAACGGATTGGCGCCCGACGAACCGGCAAGACGCACGGTCGATGTCGAGGCATTCTGCTCGTGATCGGCGTGCAGGATGAAGATGCGGTCCATGGCACGCGCCAGCACCGGATTGACCTCATAGTCTTCACACGGCACGGCAAAGCACATGCGCAGGAAGTTGGACGCGTAATCAAGGTCGTTCTTCGGATACACGAATGGCTGGCCGACATGGTACTTGTAGGCCATCGCTGCAATTGTCGGCATCTTGGCGATCATCCGCAACGAAGCGACCATCCGCTGATGCGGGTCGGTGATGTCGGTTGAATCATGATAGAACGCCGACAGGGCGCCAACGCAACCACACATCACGGCCATTGGGTGCGCGTCACGGCGGAAACCGGTAAAGAACCGGCTCATCTGCTCGTGCACCATGGTGTGGCGGGTAACACGGTAATCGAAATCGACCTTCTGCGTCGCCGTCGGTAGCTCGCCGTAAAGCAGCAGGTAGCAGACTTCGAGGAAATCGCCATGCTCGGCCAACTGGTCGATCGGATAGCCACGATGCAGCAAGATGCCTGCGTCGCCATCGATAAAGGTGATCTTGGATTCGCAAGACGCCGTCGACGTGAAGCCCGGATCGTAGGTGAACGCCCCGGTGTTCTTGTAAAGCGCGCCGATGTCTACGACGTCGGGACCGATGGTACCGGTTTTGATCGGCAGTTCGACCTCTTTACCGTCCATAGTGAGTGTTGCGTTCTTGTCTGCCATGGGCATGTCCTTCCACAAATGCAGGCGCTCGGCGTTTGGCCGACGTCTTGGATGACTGTCATGGGGTTAGCTATCTGATTTGCCGCACCCTGCCAAGCTATGCGGATGGCTAATTGTAGGGTGTGGAGCGGATATGCAAAGGCCCGGGAGAGCCATAGCCGGTCAAAGTTAACACTTTGGAATTGCGCGATAAACACCATGAAAAAAGGATTGAATTGTCACACTCATAGAGTGCCAATGCGTCGTATTTTGCTGCAATTTGTGGTGGCAGTTTTCAGGATTTAGGTGGTAGACTGACATGCTTCTAGCGAGGCGTGCATGACGCAGGCGAAGCGCACAGGTTTTGAGCATGAGAAAGTCGGTGCGCTAGAGCTTCCCAAGCAGGCTCTTCAGCAAATCGACAGCCCCGGTTTACCCGTGACTTTTCGGCAGTCGCAACGGCTGACAATAGCTGCGCGCTTCAGCGGAGGAAATCGGGGCGGAGGCAAGGGCGGGGCCACCCGTCTGCGGCTAGCTTTTTCGGCTGCGGTGTCGCGGGAAAAGGATTACGGTCTGGCGTTCTTGTTCCTGCCTGTGGCAATGGGAACCGGGGCTGGATTTTTCTACATGGCGTCAACAGATCCTGCGCTGCCGGTAATAGCCGCAGGCCTGCTGATCGCTTTGCTTGTCGTCGCCTGGACCAAAGAGAACCATTCCAGCGCGGCTCGTGTCGCCGGATTCGTCGCGGCATTGTTCACCGGGGCACTGGCATCGGGTTTCGAGGTCCAACGCGGGGCCATTCTGCTCGACTCGGATGTAACTACGTCGATTGTGGGAACGGTCGAGGCGCGTGAGTTCGACCCCGATGGTCGGGTTCGCTATCTGATCCGTCTTGTGTCCACGTCCGAGCCGAAAATCAGGCGGCCGCCATCGCGCGTTCGTGTCACGGCCCGCAGCCCGCATGATCCGATCCCGATAGGCGCCACGATCTCTGGTCGGGCACGATTGTCTTCGCCGTCTGGTCCGGTCATGCCCGGCGGCTATGATTTTGCCTTTCGTGCCTTTGTCGATGGTATTGGCGCGCATGGCTATTTCTACCGCGCCCCCGAACGCGCTGATCCGCCCACGGCAACATCCACACATACGCCAGGCCTGGTGCAGTCATTCAAGCTTGCCCTGCGGGATATACGCGAACATGTTTCCGCCCGGATCCGCTATGTGGTTCCCGGAGATCCCGGCGGCATTGCCGCAGCCCTTGCGGTCTCGGACCGGCGCGGCATCTCGAAATCAACCGTCGATGCGCTGCGCGCCTCTGGATTGGCGCATATTTTGGCGATTTCGGGCCTGCACATGGCGCTCGCTGCGGGCACGCTTTATATCGGAATTCGCAAGAGCCTGGCGGTCTATCCGGCTCTGGTGGAGGCCTGGCCAGTCAAAAAAATCGCAGCCATCGGCGCAATGCTGACCGCCACTGCCTATCTTATGATCTCCGGCGGTAGTGTTTCCACCCAGCGAGCCTGGGTGATGCTCACGGTGATGTTGATCGCGGTACTGGCTGATCGACCGGCCTTGACCATGCGCAATGTTGCACTGGCAGCCATTTTGATCATTCTGGTTTCACCGTCCGCAGTTGTCGGTCCCGGATTTCAGATGTCCTTTGCCGCCACCGCAGCACTGATATCCGCCTATGCGGTGATCGCCCGCCGCGCCCGTGACACATCCCGCGCCCCGGCTGGGCTGTTGGCGGGATCGCCGCTGCGCCGTTGGCTCACGTTCGCAATCAAGGCTATGCTTGGTTTGGCGATCACATCGCTTGTCGCCGGGCTCTCAACCGGCTTGTTTTCCGCTCATCATTTCCACCGGGTTGCGGGAAACGGCCTATTGGCCAATTTGTTGGCCATGCCGTTGGTGACCCTGGTGGTGATGCCCGCCGGACTTCTGGCGATGCTTTTGATGCCGCTTGGGCTTGATGCATGGCCGTTACAGCTCATGGGGCACGGGCTGGAGGGTGTCATCGCTGCAGCCCGGTATGTGGACGGCCTTGGCGGCGATTTCAGTGTCGGGCAACTGCCCTTGCAAGCGACGCTGATTACAGGCGCGGGGTTTGTAACTCTGGTATTTCTGAGAAGCTGGCTGCGCCTGGGCGGGTTTGCGCTGATTGGTTTGGGCATGATGTTTGCCCTCTCGCCCTTGGCAGGCTCCAGCCCCGATATCCTGATCAGCGAGTCCGGCGATCTGGTGGCATTGGTGGGCGCGGGTGGAATGGCGAGCAATGCAGCGCGCCCCTCCACATTCGTATTCAACCAATGGCAAACCGCCATGCGGGGTAAACCGCATATTCCGCCAATTGCAGTGAAAATACCCGCTACTGCTGCTTCAGGTGACGCCGTAATTCTCGATCAGCTGCTTGCGTCCGCCTCAAGCCAGCCTTCACGCTTTCATTGCGCCGGCCGCGGCGTGTGCGCAGCCACCCACGCGAATGCAGCCATTGTCGCGATCGACGAAGCCGCGCTGATTGGTGCAGCCTGCGATCGCGCTGATCTGGTGATTGTCGCCATTCCTGTCTACATGCGCGTTTGCCGCTCGGGCGCCACGCTGGTGACATCGCGCAGCCTTCGCCGGACCGGTTCCTTGGCAATCAGCGTCAGCGGAACGGAGCAAGGCGCATCAGCACAAGCAGACGGGGTTCGCAGTACCGGAGCAAGGCCTGAATTTCATATAAAAACCGCGCTGATGGACGTCATCCGGCCATGGACAATCCAGCGTTATTTTGACTGGCGCACCGGAAAATATGACTTCCCCGGCTGAACCAGGTCCGGTGCGTCTCTGACACCCTTGCTGGAATTGAAGACCGGTTTGGCTCAGTGATAACGGCGGATAAGGCCGACGAGTTTACCTTGCACCTTGACCCGGTCAGGTCCAAAAATGCGGGTTTCATAGGCCGGATTGGCCGCCTCCAGCGCAATTGATGCACCTTTGCGCCGGAACCGTTTCAGCGTGGCTTCTTCGTCATCAACCAACGCCACGATGATGTCTCCCGGGCTTGCCGTCGACATGTTGCGGATCACCACCGTGTCGCCATCAAAGATGCCGGCCTCGATCATCGAATCGCCCTTGACCTCAAGCGCATAGTGGTCGCCGGGGCCGATCATTTCCACCGGCACGGAAATGGTATGGGTGATGTTCTGAATTGCCGAAATCGGAACGCCAGCAGCGATCCGGCCCATCATCGGCACTTCTGCCACCTGGGACGCTGCATCATTGGCGGGTTCTGCGCGGCGTACCGGTTCGGCTTGCTTGCCTTGGCCGCCTTCGATCACGCTCGGGGAAAATCCGCGTCGTGGCTGCAGATTGGCCTGATAGCTGTCCGGCAATTTGATCACTTCAAGGGCGCGCGCCCGGTTCGGCAGGCGCCGGATGAAGCCGCGTTCCTCAAGCGCCGTAATCAGCCGGTGGATGCCGGATTTCGACGCCAGATTAAGCGCATCCTTCATCTCGTCAAAGGACGGCGGAATACCACTTTCCTTCATCCGCTCGTTGATGAAAAGAAGAAGCTCGTGCTGTTTGCGCGTCAACATTGGTAAATTACCCCGGTGGCCGGCTCGATGGTCGGAATGAAACAAAACCAGAACTTAGGTATCATGTTCCAGTTGTGTTCCGCAAGGGGTAAAGAAAAAATGAAAAATTTGGAGGCGCGAAACATAAACGGGAACGAAACACGTACAATTGCGATACCTAAATGGGAATGATAACGGTCTAACCGGTTGATTTCATTAAGGAACAGAAGATCCCCAATCCATTGTTGGGCAACCTGCGAATTTGCCCATTCTCGATTAAAGGTGAAGTCGTTGAATTTAAAAGGTTTATTGGGAAGCCTTGTGGATAATGAGGTTGCACAGTCTGGCGATTGGGAACCCTATTGGGAACCTGAATGCCTCATGTAGGCGAGTTGGTATCGCTCGGGGACTGTTTCCAACTTGCCGTACCGCTCCTTCAGATATTTTTCGCTGTACTCGTCGTAGTTTTTGGAAAGCCGCTCCATTAGGTCTAGCGCTGCCGCTTGCTTTCGATTGTGAAAAGCCATGTCGTCAGGAAACCCAGTGTCGGGCTTGAACTCAGTGTTCACCAAAGAGTCACCCAGCGATTGCCAAAGGCTGTCCCAAAGTGGCCAGTGCTTAAGATGAAAATTACCGTAAAGAATGTACTGGTTATCTACGCCGAGAACTTCCAAAATTTGCACGTAGACATCAGCTGGCATCCGCGTGCTGCCAGACAGGTAGTTTTGAATCGAACGGTACGGGATTCCGGTATCTTCGCTGAGCGCTTTCATTGATTTGCGACTCAGCTTCATCGTTCGCTTAATACCTTCAATGATGCGTTCGTTATAATTTTTCATTGACAATGCACCTGATCAGGTGCATTTTACATGCCTGAACAGGTGTAAAATGCACAAAATTCAATGTTCCATCACGCTCTCGGTCGACGGTTCTCCTGAACTATACCACGCCGTTCGGGCTGGATTTGTCAATCAAGGCACTTCTTTGAACCGATGGTGTATCTCAAGTGGGATCAACCGGCAAACCGCTGAGAAGGCGCTGCGGGGCGATCGCAAGAGTAGCACGTCAAAATTGCTAATTGGAAGAATGCTACGAGCGTCCGGAATAGCGTTGCTCAATGAACGCGAGGGTGCCTCGTTCTGATGCGGGAATGGATAGAGACATCCATCTTTGCGAACGTCGTAGGTATTCGACGGCAGGTTGCTAACCGGCTCTTTCGTAGGCTTTGCGATGGTGACACAAAGTGTTGGCGCGGCCATGCTCTCGTCGTCCGCACGATAGAAGGCCGTGGCGGCAACGCGGGCCTTCAATATCAGGTGAAGGTTTCCAGCCTTCCGGCCAATTTGCAAGACCGTTTGAATGCCCTTCAAACTGGCTTTGAAGCCCCTTCGAAGACCCTTATAGGGGAAAGCGCACAACGCAAGCGGACATGGATTTACGATGTGATTCGACCCGCGCTCGCTTATTCCAAGGGCTCGACCGAGCGCGGTCGTGAAATCGTCAGCTTGGACGGCACGAAACGCCTGAACTGGAAAGGCAAGTATCAGCTTCTCAGCAAGTCCGTCCTTTACCGCTGGATCGAGCGATATGAGCGCGGCGGCATTCATGCCCTTGGCGGCAAGGTTCGCAGTGACAAGGGTGTAAGAAGGGTATTCATCAGCCGCGCCTGGACGAATGCGGTCCCTTTCGATGATCGGATCAAGGCAACCATTCATGACGATCTCAAATTCTATGTGCGCGGGCTGATCAAAGGCGACGGACAGTTCAAACAGACCCGCGTTCTTGCCTCCGAAAAGCTGATCGCCATCACCGGAGCCCATGGCTTCCGCGTCAACGATCCTCAGCGGGAAGCGAAGGTTTTTCATATTCCCGCAGCCTTCATCCAGGAAGAGGCGCAGTTCAAGGCGGTCGCACGGCACCGAAAAGACCGGAAGGCGAGCGAGGACGACAAGCCGCGTATCCGGCGCACCACTGCCGGATTGGAACCCATGGAGGTGGTGGTCATGGATGTCCACCATATCAATGTTTACGTCGCGCGGCCCGATGGGACCTATTCCACGCCGAAGCTGATCGCATTTCACGATATCGCGACCAACCGCGTGTTCTGCGAGTTGATCCAGTTCACGGAGCGGGGAGGGGTACGCAACTGCGATATCATCACGGCCTTCGTCAATATGTGCCAGCATCCAGCCTTTGGCGTTCCGCAATATCTTTACGTCGATAACGGCTCGGAATATCGCTTCGCCGACGATCTTGAAGACGCCCTAAGACTTGGAACAAGGTTCGTCGCCTTTGACGGTCCGGAAGAGCGCCGCCGGATCATCAGGGCAAAGCCCTACAACGCGGCTGCAAAGCAGGTTGAAGGCTGGTTTCGTCAGTTCAATCAGCAGCATGCCCGACACATCGAAGGGTGGCGCGACGACGATCCAATGAACCCCAAGCGCCCGGAGCTCGGCAAGCTGCACGCCCCTTATCCCCATGGTTTCGACTCCTTTTGTGAAGAGTTTTTCAGCCATCTGACAGCCTATGAGCACATGCCGCAGAAGGGGCAGTTGAAAACCTCACCCGCTTTGGCGTTCAAGGACCATGTGCGGCGCGAGTGGAAGGCCAATATTCTTGATTCTGACCGACTTTTAACGGTGTTTACGAAGCCTGAAACCCGCTTGGTCAGGAAACACGGTATCGAGGTTCGCGGCGCGGCTTGGACCTGCGACGGCCTGCTTTCGTTCTTCGGTCGCACCGTGATCGTTCATATCCCCAAATATCATGGCTTTGCCGAATTGCTGGTAACCGATGAGCGCGGTAATGAGATAGGTGTTGCTGTCGCTGATCGCACCTTCGATGTGCTCGATGACCGCGGTGCGCAGGAAAGCTCCCGGCGCGTCTCCATTCGCAACAAGGCTCTCACCAAGCTCGCAAAATCAGCACCCGACATCGATGTCGGAGCCGAATTGATCGCGTACGGCCAAAAGCAGGTCCCTGTTGTTCCAAATGAACCGGACGCAACGATATCGGTCGCGCGGCCTGGTCCGCAGCAACGGGCGCTGCCTCCCGTTGAAATCGAGCGGCGGTCACGCAAGGAGCGGGATGAAGAGCTTCGCCGACAGAATGCAGAAACGTCTGCGATCTTCGCTCAAATGCACAAGGTCCAAAGGGGTGGGACATGACCGATGTCTATCATATCCCGGACAGCGCAGTAGAGACGGAAACGATGCGGATCGTGCGTGAGGCCGCGCAGACAAGCCTCAACGTCGGGTTTCCTGTTCGGTTGATTGGCAGACCTGGCACCGGCAAAACCTGCGCCTTGTGGCACGTGGCACGGGAATTGAAAGGCACCTATTGCGAAATAACCGCAGCGAGTAAAAACGTCAAAGGCATGTTCGAAGGCCTCTTGCGGGCAATTGATTACGCGAGTGGCAAGAACCATGTCAGCATGATCGCGGACATGGTCTATCGCCTCTATGCTCCGGTCGAGGGGTTCCACGAGGATCTGGGTACATGGGGACCCGTGTCGCGGTTGCTGGTCGTTGACGAAATTCAGACCTTGGAAGCGCAGGCATTCCGCGAACTGCTCCGGGTGCAGGAAAGGTGTCAGTTGGGATTGGTTGTCGCGGGTAACGAAGAGCGTCTTGCCGGTGGCAAGAAAGATGCCGAAACCCTGGCTCAGATCGAGAGTCGCATTCTGCCGCCACGGCATTTGTCAGGGCCAAGCAGGCGCGATTGCTAGTTGATTGGCGCATCCTACAACGTCGAAGGCAAGGCGGCTTATGACTTTGTTGCCGCCTTCGGCATGGCGACCAATTTCCGTGCACTCGTCCAGCTCTTGGAAGTGGCCCAACGTCTCAACGGCGGGACAAGAGGCATTTGCCAGCAACATCTGGAAGCGGGTTTGCGTTTCTTGAACCCGACACCGGAAACTCTGAAGCTTATCAAATCCCAAGCGGTGTAGCCGCCGCTTCCACAAGTTCGCGCGCACCTGAAAGCCACCTGCGCCGTGCATCTGTAAGGTGCCTTTCGAAGCTATGACTAAAAGCTATCAACGGCGGCCTAAAAAAACGGCCATGCGCACGCGGTTATCTTTCTATTGGTTGGCGCCGGCCTTTCGGGCGCGCCTTTGCGTGTGGCGGTAGCTTTCACCGTTCATCTCGATGACGCAGACATGGCGGGACAGACGGCCGCGCCGCGCGCCGGTCAGACGTTCGGATCCGAGCGTTTCGGTCCATTCGTCAAACGGTAGGTTGCTGGTGATCAGGGTGGTTCCGCGCTCGTAGCGTTGCGAGATCAGTTCGAACAGCAACTCTGCACCAGTCTTTGAGAGCGGCACGAAGCCCAACGATTCAATTGGTCAGGGAACCGCTTTAATCACAGATCGAGAAAAAATCCCGTGGCAAGTCACTACAACCGCGCGGTCAGGCGCGAAGGGCTAGGCCAATACATCATCACCGGCTGAGACGCGGCCGGGTCACCGCCTGTCCCGGTTCTCTGCCAGTTTCGCATCCACGACCCGGACGATTTCGCTGATTGCCGGATTGCCCATGCCGACCGTTTCCCCGGCGATGGCGATAAGGCGGTCCACCCTTTCGATTTCAACAGCACCCTCGGCGATAGCGCGCGCGGCTGACGAGGGTTTGAGCAGGCTCTTTGCTGCACTGGCGTATTTGTCGAATGGAACCATGTCGGCGGCGTCGGCGCCCATATGAACGACAAGGGCGTTGACGTAGTCGTAGATCGCCTCGGACGCGGCCAGATCGCCATGAACTGCGTCGCGGATCGACTGCGGGTCGCCCATCGTGATGCAGCGGTAATTGCCGGCCGCCAGCATCGCCCATTTGGCGAAGGGTACGAAAGGCGAATCGAAGACACGCAATTTGACCGGCACGTCCTGGCCATCAAGCAACCAGGCGGCAATGCCGTCCTCCAGTTCGTCCAGCATCGCGTCCAGCTTCACGTCGCGAAACCGCGATACCTTGAAGTTTGTGGGCAGGCCGACATGCAAAACATTCGCGCCTTCTTCGGGCGGGCGAAAGGCCTGCGGATCGGGTGAACACAGCGTCATCAGCGCCGGATCGAACCCGGCCCAGACGTCGGGGTCCGTGAACGCCGCGTCAAGATTGGCGTCCCTGAGGGCAGGGATGCGCCGCAGGTAGGGCAATGGCGGCATGTTCATGATCGATATGCATGGCACGCGAGCCGCGGCGATCCGCGCCAACAGATTGCGCAGCGTCGGATGAGTGTATTGCGGTTCCTGCATCGCAAGGCAGACCAGGTCATAGGCCTGCGGACGCACCTGTTCGGGCGTTTGCGCGTCGAGCTTGCCCGGCAAGCTTCCCGACAAGATGCTTCGGTGCGCATCTTCGCCGCGCAGCTTGATCCGCACTTCCGTGCCTTTGTCGTTAATCAGGGCGGCGGTTTCGCTGCGGCAGACCAGCGTTACGTCATGCCCCGCCGCTAGCAGTTTGGTGCCAAGAAGCGAGCCGTAGGAGGCGCCGAGGATCAGGATATTATAAGACATTTTTTGGCCTCTCAATTCGGTTGATCCGATGCTTAGACGATCACTGCAACGGCGTAACGCCCTGATCGGTCATGCCGGACGCAAATTGTGATACCGGAAATGGCGAACTATGTCAGCCAAGCCGTTCGACTAACGTTTCCCAAGTTTTGCCGGCGATGGCGAAACTCGGATTCCAGCCGCCTGCATCGCGGCAATCTTGTCGTTGGCGCCGCCTTTACCGTCTGCAATGACTGTCCCCGCGCGGCCCATTGTCCGCCCCAGTGGCACTGTGCGCCCGGCGATGAACCCGACAGTCGGTTTGCTGCGACCCTTTTTCGCCTCGTCGATGCGGAACTGCGAGGCGTCTTCTCCGTGCGAGCCGCCGATCTCACCAACCATGTTGATAGAACGGGTATCCGGATCGCCAAGAAACACTTCGAGGATATCGATGAATTCGGTGCCGATCACCTGATCGCGCGCGGTGCCAGTCAGTTGAAGCGCGGCAGCAATCTTGTTCGCATCCGCATCGGTCACGCCTTTGGATGCCGCTTTCCCGATGGTATGGATATTTTCCGGCGTGTCGTGGGCGACAGTATCGATGTCCTTGCCGCCTTCGGTCGAAGCGACAAGCGAGGTCTGGCCGGATTCGCGGTCGACGAGGATCGACAGGTAAAGCTCACTGTCGATATTTGCACCGGTCTCGATGTAGATCCGGTTGTCCTGTTTGCCCGCGGGCCGGCTTGCTTGGTGATTAGCGTTTTGCCGAACATTTCGCGCACATTGACCAGCGCCTCGTCGGCGGAAAGGGAAACCCGGACGCCGCCCTTGCCGCGGCCACCTGCGTGAATCTGGCTTTTCACCACCCAGACCGGGCCGGGAAGGGCGGCGATGGCGGCCTCAGCTTGATCGAGGTTGGTGATGGCGACGCTGGCCGCAACCGGTGCACCAAAACCATTAAGCACCTCTTTGGCTCGATGTTCGTGGGTGTTCATCAAAATCCCTTTGTCAACGCCGCTATTTGATCAGCGGCAGGATCTGTTTGAAAGCGTCGGTTCCGGCCTTTCCAAGCCACTCAAAAACAACCATTTCAGTGGTGACAACACTGACGCCTGCTGCGCTGAGCCGAGCAAGGCAAGCGGACTCGCTTTCAGCCGTGCGCGAGGCGGTTGCATCGGAGACGACAAAAACTTCATATCCGTCTTCGACAAGACTGGCGGCGGTCTGGGTAACGCAGATATGCGCCTCCATCCCGGTGAGGATGGCCTGACGTCGGTTCAGTCCGCGAAAGGCGGCGGCAAAACCTTCGTCTTCCATGCACGAAAAGTGCATCTTGGGCAGCACGATGCTATCGCCTGCGGCCTTGATGATCTCGGGGATCGTATGACCAAGGCCCTGGGGATACTGTTCTGTCAAAAGCGCAGGCACGCCGGTCATCCGGGCGGCCTGCAACAGCAAGCGGGTGTTGCGGATCGTGCGGGCAGGAGCCAACATGGCGGGAACCAGACGCTCCTGCATGTCGATAACAAGCAAAGCAGAATCATACGCCCGGATCAGCATCTCTGGTCTTCTCCTCACTGTAATGAATTGTGGTATGTGGTATACCAAAGACGAACTTGTCAAGAATTTTCTCGTGAAACAGTCAGAAACAAATCATTTGACGGGTCGCAGTGCAGGTGTATGGTATACCACATAACGAAGTGCATGGGCTCGTCGGAGGACGGGTTTCTAATGTGCCGGAGGGGGGATTCGAACGTGTCGATTGGCGATAGCCTGAAACCGATTGCTGTGAACTTCACGCTGAAGGATCACACCTTTGACGTGCTTCGAGCCGCGATCCTGGACATGGATATATACAATGCAGACACAGATCTGCGGCTGGACGAGCGGCAGTTGGCTGACCGTCTGGACGTCTCGCGCACCCCAATTCGCGAGGCGCTGGCGCGACTGGCGCAAGAGGGTCTGGTTCAAATTGTGCCGCGCAAGGGCGTCTATGTCTGCCGCAAGTCGCGCGACGAAATCCTTGAGATAGTGGTGACTTGGGCGGCGCTGGAAAGCATGGCGGCGCGGCTGGCAACGGTTCATGCAAGCGATGCGCAGATCAAGGCGTTGCGCCGGTTTGCAATGAAACACAGCAACGATGTGGCCCGTGCCGATATTGAGGAATATTCCGACGCTAATATTGTCTTTCATCAAACAATTCTGGAACTGTCGGGCTGCGCACTGCTGCGCACCACTGCCGACGGGCTATTTACCCATATGCAGGCCGTTCGTCGTAGGGCGATGGGCGAAAGTGACCGGGCGCGGCGGTCGGTTGCCGATCACATGGAGATCATCGAGGCGCTGACGGCGCGCGATGCCGATCTCGCGTCGCGGCGGGTGCGTGAACACACAATGCGTTTGCATCTCCACATTTCAAAAACCTGGAGCAGCTTGGAACCCATCAGCGCGCTAAAGAATGAAGCTAGCTAAGCCCAGACAAAAACCAACGAAAGCGACGAGGATCTTATGACCGCAGCAGACACAGCGCAGATGCAACTCAGTCCCGAGCAGGGACAGCTGACCGACGGTTTTCATCTTCTGATCGACGCACTGAAGCTGAACGGCTTCAAGACGATCTATGGGGTGCCGGGGATTCCGATCACTGATCTGGGGCGGATGGCGCAAGCGGAAGGTCTGCGGGTGCTGTCGTTCCGGCATGAACAGAACGCCGGAAATGCTGCGGCGATCGCGGGTTATCTGACGAAACGTCCCGGCATCTGCCTGACCGTGTCGGCGCCGGGATTCCTGAACGGCTTGACGGCGCTGGCCCATGCAACGACCAACTGCTGGCCGATGATCCTGATTTCGGGGTCGTCCGAGCGCGAGGTTGTGGACCTCATGCAAGGCGATTATGAGGAGATGGACCAGCTGGCCATCGCCAAGCCGCTGTGCAAGGCCGCCTACCGCGTGCTGCACGCCGAGAATATAGGTATCGCCGTTGCGCGGGCTTATCGCGCCGCTGTGTCGGGTCGTCCAGGCGGGGTCTATCTGGACATCCCTGGTGCATTGCTTGGCCAGACAATGGACGCGCTTGAGGGCCAGAAATCGCTGGTCAAGGTGATCGACGCCGCCCCGGCGCAGATCCCTGCGACAGATGCGGTCAACAGGGCGCTAGAGGTGATCAAGGGGGCGAAGCAGCCGCTGATCATCCTTGGCAAGGGCGCTGCCTACGCGCAGGCCGACGATCTGGTGAAGCGGTTCGTTGAAACGTCCGGGATTCCGTATTTGCCGATGTCGATGGCCAAGGGCCTGCTGCCCGACACCCACGATCTGTCCGCCGGTCCGGCCCGATCGCTCGTCCTCAAAGAGGCGGATGTGGTGATCATGGTCGGTGCACGGCTGAACTGGCTGCTGAGCCACGGGAAGGGCAAGCAGTGGGGCCCGCCGGGATCCAAGAAATTCGTGCAGATCGACATTGAGCCCAAGGAAATGGACAGCAACATCGAGATCGCGGCACCGCTGGTCGGCGATATTGAATCCGTGCTGTCGGCCCTGCTGAATGAGATGGGTAGCGCATGGAAAAAAGCCCCTGCTGACTGGGTGAAGACCGTCAAGGACAAGAGGGACAGCAACGTCGCCCGGATGGCCGCAAAGCTGCAAAACAACAATTCTCCGATGGACTATGAGGGGGCGTTGGGCGCGCTCAAGCGGATTATCGCTGAGCGGCCTGACGCGATTTTGGTGAATGAGGGCGCCAATACGCTCGACTTTGCGCGATCGATCATCGACATGTCCAAGCCCCGCAAGCGGCTGGATGTTGGCACTTGGGGCGTCATGGGTGTCGGCATGGGCAGTGCCATCGCGGCGGCGGTCGAAACCGGCCATCCGGTGCTGGCCGTCGAGGGCGACAGCGCGTTCGGTTTCAGCGGCATGGAGGTCGAGACCATCTGTCGCTACAACCTGCCGGTCTGCATAGTGGTCTTCAATAACAATGGCATTTATCGCGGCACCGACGTCAACAGCTCCGGCACCGCCGATCTGGCCACGACCGTGTTCGTGGAAAACGCCCGTTACGACAAGATGATGGAGGCGTTCGGCGGTGTTGGCGCGTATGCGACAAACCCCGACGAATTGGCGCGCGCGGTGAACGCGGCGATGGATAGTGGCAAGCCGACCCTGATCAACGCGGTGATCGACCCCGCGGCAGGCAAGGAAAGCGGCAACATCGGCAGCCTTAATCCCGTCAGCGTTGTCGGCAAAAAATAGCATCCCCGGAAAAACGAAATAGGAATGGAAAACGCGTCATGAAGGCACTCGAAGGTATCAAGGTTCTGGATTTCACTCATGTTCAGTCTGGTCCGACCTGCACCCAGTTGCTGGCTTGGTTCGGGGCTGACGTGCTCAAGGTGGAACGACCCGGTGTCGGCGATGCAACGCGCCAGCAACTGGTCGATGTGCCGGGTGCCGACTCGTTGTACTTCACCATGCTTAACCACAACAAGCGGTCGATCGAGCTGAACCCCAAGACCGAAGTCGGCAAAGAGGTTCTGACCCGTTTAGTCGAGGAATGCGACGTATTGGTCGAGAACTTCGCACCGGGCGCGCTGGACCGGATGGGTTTTTCCTGGGAGCGTATCCAAGAGATCAATCCGCGCCTGATCATGGCGTCGATCAAGGGGTTTGGGCCGGGTAAATATCAGGACTGCAAGGTCTACGAGAACGTGGCGCAATGCGCGGGTGGGTCCGCATCCACCACCGGGTTCCGCGATGGTTTGCCAGTTGTAACCGGAGCGCAGATCGGCGATTCCGGCACAGGCCTGCATCTGGCGTTGGGCATTGTGACGGCGCTGTATCAGCGTGAAAAGTCTGGCCGCGGCCAGAAGGTTAGCGCGGCGATGCAGGACGGGGTGCTGAACCTTTGCCGGGTCAAGCTGCGCGATCAGCAGCGGCTCTCTGCCGGGCCGCTGACAGAATATTCGCAGTTTGGCGAAGGTGAGGCGTTTAGCGATTCGGTGCCGCGCGCGGGTAACGACTCGGGCGGCGGCCAGCCGGGCCGCATCCTCAAATGCAAGGGCTGGGAGCGGGATCCGAATGCCTATACCTATTTCATCATTCAGGCGGCGATCTGGGACAAGATCTGCGATGTAATCGGCGAGACCGACTGGAAAACCCAGGACGGTTTTGCCAAGCCCGTAGATCGGCTGGACAAGCTGAACGCCATTTTTGAGCGGATCGAGAATTGGACGATGACCAAGACCAAATTCGAGGTCATGGACATCTGCAACAAGCATGACATCCCCGTGGGCCCGATCCTCTCGATGAAGGAGATTGCCGAGGACGAAGGACTTTACGCCACCGGCACATTGGTCCGGGTGCAGCATCCCAAACGCGGCGAATACATCAGCGTCGGCTGCCCGATCAAGCTCTCGGACAGTGAGGTGACGGTCGAACGCTCGCCGCTGCTGGGCGAACACACCAAAGAAATTTTGAGCGACGTGCTGGGTTACTCGGGCGATGAATTGGCGCGGGTTATCACGTCGGGCGCCGTAGGGAAGGTCGCCTGATGCGTCTGATCGTCATGGGACAACAGGCGTTCGGCAAGGACGCAATTGCCAAACTGCTTGAGGCTGGCAAGGACGAGGTTGTTGCCGTCTACTGTGAGCCGGACCGCGAGGGCAAGCCGGTCGATCCGATCAAGGCGTTCGCGCTGGAAATGGCGTTGCCGGTTAGACAGCCCGTGCATTTCAAGGATCAGGCGACAATTGATGAATTGGCCGCGTTCAAGGCCGATCTGATGATCATGGCCTTCGTTAACGTCTTTGTGCCCGAGGCGGCGCGGGATACGCCCAAGATGGGGTCGATCTGTTTTCATCCGTCGCTGTTGCCGCTGCATCGTGGACCGTCGGCTGTTAACTGGCCCATCATCATGGGATCAGACAAATCAGGCTATAGCTGGTTCTACCCGTCCGACGGGCTGGATGAAGGCGACGTGCTGTTGATGGAGGACTGTCCGATCGGACCGGACGACACGGTGATCGACCTTTATTTCAAGAAGATTTACCCCTCGGCAATCGAGTCGGTGTTGCAGGTTTGCGACTTATTCCGGTCGGGCAACCCGCCGCACATGGTGCAGGATGAAGACCAGGCGACATATGAGCGCCGCTGCACGAAAACCCACGCAAAGGTCGATTGGCACAAGCCGGTCAGCCAGGTTTACGATCTGATCCGCGGGACCAATCCGGCACCGGGGGCATGGACCACCTTGGCCGGCGCCGAGGTCGGCGTTTTCGACAGCGTCCGGGCTCCGGGCGACGGGGTCTCAGGCCGTGTGATCGAGGTGTCCGATGCGGGTGTGACCGTGCAATGCGTCGGCGGTCGCATCCAGATCAAACGGGTGAAACCGGCGGGCAATGAGAAACAAAGCGCCGCCGAATGGGCTGCGACAACCGGATTGAAGGCTGGCGACAGTCTCGGAAATTAGGAAGAACCAATGGCTTACAAGACCGACATCGAAATTGCCCGTGAAGCCAACAAGTTGCCGATCCAGCAGATTGGCGCGAAGTTGGGCATTTCGGACAAGGATCTGGTGCCCTATGGCCACGACAAGGCCAAGGTTTCCGCCGAGTTCATCAAGTCAAAG
>Ga0163215_100888_pt1 | contig 29388 bp, 28 predicted proteins | sample SynspAceP_FD_185934 | JGI IMG/M metagenome (GOLD analysis project Ga0163215, IMG submission 185934) | Saline lake microbial communities from Ace Lake in Antarctica - Synechococcus sp. Ace-P (Hybrid Assembly) | ecosystem: Environmental > Aquatic > Non-marine Saline and Alkaline > Saline | place...
CATCGGCGTACCGAAGTATCCGCAATTTGCGCTGTATTTCTCGTTGATCCCTGGTCGTAAACATTTCCTTCTTCCCAATTCTAGGAGGCTAAAGGAAATGTCCCACGAGTAACGGCATATCTACACTGGGTGATGACATTGTCACCGCCAGCCAAGGCGATAATGCCGTCTGCAGCCGTTTTGGTGCCCGATGTGTTGATCTTGTCGTCTTTCAGAGACAGCACGAACATGACCTTGTGCTTGTCGCTGATGGAGGCCAGTCGTTTCCGGGCCTTGGCAATATCGGCCGCGACCTTTTTCCTCAGGACGTCTCCCTTTTCAGGAACCCAAAGTTCGGCGGCGATAATCGTGATGTTCTCGTCGACACCTTCGAGGGTGAAGTCGTCGGGCACATCGACCCATCTGATGCCGGTGCTTTTGAGAACCTCAACCGCTTCAGGCGGGCCATTGTTCTTACGCGCCAGAATCAGGTCCGGCTTTACCGACAGAACGCCTTCGGGTGATAGGGCCCGGATATAGCCGACGTCAGGCAAGGCGGTTGCCTCCGGTGGATGGTTCTGTCGCAAAATTTTTTCGCGTAGAATTTGGTTCTCAATAGCCACGAACAGGATATCAATCTGAAGCGCGTTTTGTCGATTTTGAATGCAGGATTCTGAATTTTGTCTGCCATGATAGCTCCCTATGGCACGCGCGTGGAATTATTTTCTACGTTTTTGGTGCCACAAAAAAGCCTGCGATAGAACCTGCGCCCCTCTGTTCCCCACAACGGATTGACAAACGCTTGTGTGGCCACGGCTGAGCGGCGCCCGACATAGGGCACAGCAGCGCCGCAAGCGAAGAAGCGGCTGGCGACGATGATCCCGATCTCATTGCTTGCCGGATCGCGGGCGATGATCGAATAGGTCATGGTCAGCGCCCCACTGCATAAGCTTGCATCAGCCGCGGTGTCGCCGCGGCGCGCAAGGCACCGTCGGGATGCCTGAGTGCCGCGGTCAGGCGGCCCACCGTCCAGGGGTCGGCGACCGTGACGATGTGGCCCCGCTTGCGCAGCCCCTCGATAGTGCCTTCACTGACATTGGGTTCGATCATCATTTCGCCGGGCTTGGCCTCCCGCGGGAAAAAGCTGCCCTGAAAATGCATCGAGTGGAACAGCGGCGCATCCATGCCCTCCTGCAGGTCAAATCCGTGATGAACGAAGCGCAGGAACCAGATCAATTGCCATTGGTCCTGCTGGTCGCCGCCGGGCGTGCCAAAGGCGAGACGGGTGCCGTCCTTCTCGGCCATGGACGGGGTCAGCGTGGTCCGGGGGCGGCGGCCAGGCGCAAGCGAGGTCGGCAGGCCTTCCTCGAGCCAGAACATCTGCGCCCGCGAATTCAGCGGAAAGCCTAGACCCGGTACGACCGGATTGCTTTGCAACCAGCCCCCCGAAGGCGTCGCCGACACCATGTTGCCCCAGCGGTCGATCACGTCAAGATGAACGGTGTCGCCGCGTTTTTCGGTCAGATGCGCCATGGTTGGCTCTTGCGGGGCCGCATCAGCCACCCCGAAATCCCGTACTGCCCGCGCGATGTAGGCATCCGCCAGATGTTCAAACCCGGCTGCGCGCCCGGGACGCTGCTCAAGCGATGCCTGCTGGGTAATCAACTTGGCACGCTCGGCGTTGTAGTCGTCCGAGAGCAGGTAATCCATCGGGATCTGGCTATGCGCCGGGTCGCCGTAATAGGCTTCGCGGTCCGCATAGGCCAGCTTCATCGCCTCAATGACAGTGTGCACAAAGTCTTCGCCCATCGGGTCCATTGCGCCGAGGTCGAAGTGCTTGAGGATCGCCAGGGCCTGCAGCAGCACAGGACCCTGCGACCAGGGCGCAGTCTTGTGGATGGTCCAGCCGTGGTAGCTGTAGCTCAGGCTGTCTTCGTAGCTCGCTGACCAGTTCGCCATATCCTCGGGCGCCAGTACGGCACGGTTTTTCTGCTCTGAGACGTCATGAACTTCAGCAGTTTCCAGGTACTCGAAAATCGCCTTCGCCACGAAACCGGAAGACCATGCTGCCCGCGCGGCATCGATCTGCACGACGCGGTCCTGGCTGGCGGCCTCTGCCTCTCTCGCAAGCCGGTCGTAGGTGGCGGCAAGGTCAGGATTCTTGAACATCTCATTGGGCTTCGGCGCCTTGCCATCAGGTGTCCAGACATCGGCAGAAGTCGGCCATTCAGCGGCAAAATAATCGGCCAGCCCGGCAATGGTGTTGGCGACCCGTGGTAACATCGGGTGGCCGTCGCGGGCATAGTCGATGGCAGGTTGCAGAACCTCGCGCAGGGTCATGGTGCCATGGTCACGCAGCAGCAGCAGCCAGCCATCAAAGGCGCCGGGCACTACGGTGGACAACAGGCCGGAACCGGGGATCAAGGTCAGGCCCTGCGCCTTGTAATGGTCGATGGTTGCCGCCGCAGGGGCCACACCCTGCGCACAGATGACCTTGGTCTCATCCTTCTCGGCAGAGTGATAGATGATCGGTAGGTCGCCCGCAGGACCGTTGAGATGCGGCTCCACGATCTGCAGCGCGAAGCCTGTGGCAACGGCCGCATCAAAGGCGTTGCCGCCCTTTTCCAGAATGCCGAAACCGACTGCAGATGCGATCCAGTGGGTCGAGGTGGCAACGCCGAAGCTTCCACGAATTTCGGGTCGGGTGGTGAAATCGGTCATGTCGTCTCCGTTAAATTATTGCTCGCGCGGGTCCAGCGCATCGCGCAGCCCGTCGCCAAGAAGATTGAACCCCAGAACCACAAGAAAAATCGCGATACCGGGCCAAAGCGCCATCCATGGCGCCTGGTTGAGGAAGTTTTTGGCCGTGTTCAGCATCGATCCCCAGGATGGGGCCGGCGGCTGCTGTCCAAGGCCCAGAAATGACAGCGAGGCTTCGGCAATGATCGCTGTGGCTACGGTCAATGTGGCCTGCACCAGCACCGGCGGCAGAACGTTTGGAAAGATGTAGCGGCGCAGGATGCGCGGCGTCGAAAGCCCGATTGCCCGTGCACTGTCGACATAATCCTCCGCCGCGACACTGAGAACCTGACCGCGGGTCAGGCGGACGAAAACCGGGGTGGCGGAGATGCCGATGGCAATCATGGCGTTGGTCAGGCTTGGTCCGAGAAATGCCGCCAGGGCGATGGCGAGGATCAGAAACGGCGCTGCCAGAAGCGCCTCGGTGCAACGCGAAATCACCGCATCGATCCAGCCGCCAAAATATCCCGCCAGAATGCCAAGCGGCACTCCCAGAGTGACCGCAATTGCAACGGAGACGACACCCGCCAGCAACGAAGCCTGCGCCCCCCAGATCAGCCGGGCCAGAACGTCGCGTCCCAGATCGTCCGTGCCCAACCAGTGGGTTATCGAAGGCGCCTTGCGAACAGCGCCCCAGTCGGTCGCCAATGGATCGGGGATCGGCAAGAGCGGTGCCGCCACTGCAATCAGAACAAAAAAGGCGACCAGAAATCCACCCAGCATGGCGCTGCGGTGATGACGGAACTTCTTCCAGACCCGGTTTTCGGGTTTCTGCGACAGGACCGGGTCCGTGACGCTGTGAGCGTCGATGATCGTCGGCGTGGCTGACCTGGCCATTATTGCTTCCTCAGACGCGGGTTGAGCAGGACGTAGGCGACATCGGCGAACAGGTTCATGAAGATGAACCCCACGGCGGTGACCAGCACGATGCCCTGCACCACGGCGTAATCTCGGTTGAACACGGCATCGACCACGAGCTTGCCAAAGCCGGGGATGGTAAAGATCTGTTCGGTCAGCACTGCGCCGGCGATCAGTTCACCAAACAACAGGGCAGTCAGCGTGACGATCGGCGTCAGGGCATTGCGAAACGCGTGTTTCAGGATCACACGCCGCTCGGACAGGCCCTTGGCGCGCGCCGTTCGCACATAGTCCGAACTCAGCACGCTGAGCATCGCCGATCTGGTGTGCCGCATCAGCGTGGCAGCGAGCGCGGTCCCCAACACGAAGGCCGGCATGATCATGACCGTGATGGAGCGGACGGGGTCCTCGGAAAGCGAGACATAACCGGACGCGGGCAGCAACTGCCATTTCACCGAGACCAGCAGGATCAGCATGATCCCGAGCCAGAAATTCGGGATCGATAGCCCCGACAGCGCGACCACGTTGGCAACATAATCGGTCAGTGTGCCTTTCTTGACCGCCGACAGGATGCCAGCGGGAATGCCAATGACCAAGGCAAAGATCATTGCCATCGTTGCAAGTTGAATGGTGACCGGCAGTTTTTGTCCGATCAGTTCCAGGACCGGCTGGTTGGTGCGCAGCGAAATGCCAAGATCACCTGTCATCGCATTGCCGATCCAGGTCAGGTACTGAACCGGGATGGGATCGTTCAGCCGGTATTTTTCCCGCAGAAACTCCAGAACCTCCGGGTCACGCTCTTCGCCTGCCATCGCCAGAACCGGATCGCCTGGCAACAGCTTTTGCAGCGTGAAGACAAAGATCGAAATCAGGATGATCGTCGGGATTGCGATCACCAGGCGTTGCAGGATGAAACGAAGCATCTCTTATACTTTCAGCAAGAGGGGGCGCCGCCGACGTTAACCGGCGGCGCTGTGCAAGGTTCAGCCTTCTTGTTTGGTGACGCCTTCGAGGCGGATCATGCCGTCGGGATAAGGCACGAAACCCTTGATCGCGTCATCCAGCGCCCACATCCATGTCTCGTGATAGAGATACACGATCGGCTGGTCTTCGTTCAGGATCGCACGGGCAGCGTTGTAGCTTTCCTTGCGGGTTGCCTGATCGTTGGAGGTGCGTGCCGTATCGAGCAGCGTATCCACCTCAGCGTTGGAGTACTTGGAATCATTGATCCCCCCCTTTGAGGTCATGAACTGATGGATGTTGCCATCCGGGTCCACGCGACCGGACCAGCCGATCTGGCTTGCAGTGTAATCCCCGGCAGATTGATCGGCGAGCAGCGTGGCAAATTCCTTCGATGTCAGTGAGATGCGGATGCCCGCTTCGGACGCCATGGATTGCACGACCTGCATCAACTGCAACGGGATCGTGGTGTTGGGCACCTGCACTTCCAGATCGATGCCATCAGGATACCCTGCTTCTGTGAGCAGTGCCTTGGCCTTGTCCACATCACGCTGTGGCACCGGAAAATCCTTGGAGTACCATGGTGAATTCGGCGGGAATGGCTGGTTGCCGGCAGAAGCGGAGCCTTCGAAGACCACCTGGTTGATCGCATCGCGGTCGATCGCATAGCTTAGTGCCTGACGCAGACGCTTGTCTTTACCCCAAGGGTTGTCCGCCTTGTCGCCGTTACCGACATTGAAGGTGATGCCCTGATAGCCCAGCGAGACGGCGCTCAGCACCTGGGTACCGGCGTCGGCTTCGGCCTGCGCCAGATCGGTCGCTGCCAGCCGTTCCAGCATATCGATGTCGCCCGATTGCAGGTTGGCCAGGCGCACGGTCGTGTCAGGGATCGGCAGGTAGGTCACCGTGTCGAATTGGTACTGGTCAGCATTGTAGTAATCGGCAAATTTCTCCAGCACGATGCGGTCCTGCGCCACCCGCTCCTTGAACTTGAACGGACCCGAGCAAACCGGATTCAGACCGAACTCGACCCCGGCTTCTTTGGCGGCAGTGGGCGAAACCATCATGCCGGCCCGGTCAGCCAGCTGCGCCATCAGCGTGGCGTCGGCGTCACCAAGGTTCATGCGGATCTCGTGACTGCCCAGGACTTCGGTGCTGGTGATTGAAGACAGCTCCGACTTCCGGCGCGATTCTTCAAGATTCTGGCTGCGGTCGATGTTGGCGGCAACGGCTTCGGCGTCGAAAGGCGTGCCATCATGGAACACGACCCCTTCGCGCAGCTTCATGGTCAGCTGCTTGCCGTCCTCGGAAAACGACCATTCGGTCGCAAGTTGCGGAATGATCTCGAGGTCCGGGGTGATATCCACCAGCTTGTCACAGAGCGACGTGTAGACGATGCGGCCCACGAAGGTGCGCGATTGATCGGGATCCAGCACGTCGGCGTCCGATTGCAGGCCGATCCGTAGATCGGCAGCCTGCGCCCCGAGTGTCGTCGCGCTCAAAAGGGCGGCGGCGAGTGTCAGTTTTGTCAATCTCATCTCAAACTCTCCTTGTTGTTTGGGTCGTAAGTATTCTTATTTTTCTTGGCGTGGCCCGGCAGTTGCCCGGTCATGCATGGCGTCGTGGTAAAGCGTGAATCTTGTCTCTGCGGCGGTGCTGCGCTGCTTGCTTGCGGCCATCACCAGATCGGGATGGGCGGCGGCGATTTCCTCGAAGAAATGACAGGCGGCGGTGTGATCGGCGCCGATGTCGGTATCTCGCAATGTGGGAGATTCGGATTTGCAGCGGTCGCGTGCAAACGGGCAGCGGGTGTGAAACCGGCAGCCGGACGGGGGATTGGCGGGGCTTGGTGTCTCTCCGACCAGCGCCGTCTGCGGCTGCCTGCTGCCATATTCGGCCACCGGAATGGCCGAGAGCAAGGCGCGGGTGTAGGGATGCCGCGGGTGTTTGAAGATCGTGTCGACCGGTCCGCATTCAACGATCTGGCCTAGATACATGACCGCCACCCGGTCGCTCATGTGGCGGATCACGGCCAGGTCATGCGCAATGATCACCAGCGTCAGCCCCAGCGCGTCGCGCAGATCACTGAGCAGGTTGATGACCTGCGCCTGCACAGAAACATCAAGCGCAGAGACCGGTTCGTCGCCGATGATCAGTTTTGGCGAGGAGGCGAGCGCCCGGGCGATGCCGATCCTCTGGCGCTGACCGCCCGAGAACTCGTGCGGATAGCGCTCCGCATGTTCCGGCCGCAGACCGACCTGGTTCAGCAGTTCCGCCACCTTCTGGCGCCGCTCCGCCTTGGACATTTCCGGGAAATGGGTTTCCAGCGGTTCGCCGATCAGCTTTCCGACGCTCATGCGTGGGTTGAGCGAGGAGAACGGATCCTGAAAGATGAATTGCATGTCGCGTCGCAGCGCCGTCAGTGACTTGCCCCTGAGCCCGCTGATGTCCGCGCCATCGAAAGCGACCTGTCCTTCGGTCGGGGTCAGCAACCGCATCAATAGCCGGGCAATCGTGGATTTCCCGCAGCCGGATTCGCCGACGATGGCAAAGGTTTCGCCTTCTTTGATGTCGAGCGAGACATCATCGACCGCGCGAATTGTAGCAGCCGAGCCAAACCCGCCGCCGGTTCTGAAATGCTTTTTCAAGCAGCGGGCCTGCAAAATCGTGCGGGTCATGCGCAGGCCTCGACCTTGACTTCCAGGGGAGCGAAGTGACAGGCGGCGCTGTGCCCGTTTCCGAAGTCCACCATGGGCGGTTCCTCCGCACAGATCGCCTGCGCAAAGGGACAGCGGGTGGAAAAACGGCAGCCATCGGGCAGGTTCGCTGCGGAAGGGACCATGCCAGGAACGGTCGAGAGACGTCGCCGTTCACCGGTCAGTTGCGGGATCGATGACATTAAACCGATGGTGTAGGGATGCTGCGGATCGTTGAAGATCTGCTCGGCAGGCCCGGTCTCGACGATGACGCCTGCATACATGACCGCCACCGTGTCGGCGATATCTGCAACCACGCCAAGGTCATGGGTGATCATGATCGTGCCCATGTTGGTTTCAGCCTGAAGGTCGCGGATCAGATCAAGGATCTGGGCTTGGATGGTCACGTCCAGCGCTGTTGTCGGCTCATCAGCAATCAGCAGCGCCGGATCGTTGACCAAGGCCATCGCAATCATCACACGCTGACGCATGCCGCCTGACAATTGATGGGGATATTCCCGCATCCGCTTTTCCGGCGCCGGGATGCCCACCCGTTCCAGCATGACAAGCGCCCGATGCTTTGCCTCGGCATCGCTGCACTTGTTGTGACACCGAACCGCTTCGGCAATCTGATCACCAACGCGAAAGGCCGGGTTCAGCGAGGACATCGGCTCCTGGAAGATCATGGTCATGCGGCTGCCCCGCACCTCGCGCAGAGCCTTGGGGTCAGCCAGATCAAGCGGCTTTCCTTCGAACATCATCTGCCCGCCTCGGATTTCGGAAACGCCGGGTGGCAGCAGCCCCATCATCGCAAGCGAGGTGACGCTTTTGCCGCAGCCTGACTCTCCGACGAAGCAGAATGTCTGCCCGGCTTTGACCGAAAAACTGACATGACTGATCTGATCTTTCTGCATGCCCTTGAAGCGCAAGCTGAAGTCGGTGAGCTCAAGCAGCACCTCAGGGTCTGTCGTTCCGGTATCGGGCAAGCTGCAACCTCCTTACGAACCAATTCAAGATTGGTTTATTTATCCTTAGCATTGGACCTGGAGTCAATGCAGTTCCGTGATGACCAGGGTTTTCCGCTGCTTCAATAGCGCTTTAACAATGGCGGCATACCTATGGCTCCATGGAGCGCCCTGCCCTGCAACCCAGGAACGCCGGTGGTCAGCCTGGAATGGTGTGTCGGGGCCTTGGTCGTGGTCAGCACCCCCTGCAGATTTGCCAACCATGTCTGGTTGGCTGCGAGCAGAACCATAAAGTCCGCTTCAACGCGAAATTCCTGCCTCCTGTCTTGGCGTCAGCGGAGGACGGAACTTGGTTACTATCGCAAACTAAAACCACCGCAAAAATCATCGTCATGCCGGGAACTCGGGCCGTTCATCGGCCACGGCCAGTTCGCGTTCCAGCGCCATGCCGAGGTTCAGGATCGGGCCTTCATCGAACAACCGCCCCCATAACGATATGCCCTGCGGCACCTTGAAGGTGCGGCCGGCATCGTCGGCCTCGCCCGTGGTCAGCTTGCCCACGCCCAGCGAGGCGCGGCTGCGGGTGCCGAGTTGCTCGAAGCCTGCACGCAGGTGCAGGCAGGGATGCCCGGTGAAGTTTGACGCGACCAGCATCGGCCCGGTCATAAACGGCCCGATCAGCGCGTCGACCTCGGCGAACAGCCCGTCCAGCGCTTGCATCACCACATAGCGCAGCCGGTCGAGCTGCACGTGATCCACCGCCGACAGGAACCGCGCCTTGCGAAAGGTGTTGGGCCAGGCGCCATCGTCTTGCCAGCTCAACGTGTCGTCGCTGTCGTTCAGTGTCAGCTCTTCGAACATCGCCGAGGCCTCAGCATAGACGATGTTCATAAGCGCACCGTAAGGCAGATCGGGCAGCGCCACCTCGACGACCTCGACCCCCAGCCGCCGCGCGGCGGCAAGAGCCGCATGATCGACCGGCGTTGCGCCCTCGCCAAAGGCTTCGGGCAGATAGCCAAGCCGCATTCCCGCGATGCCGCGGGTTGCGTCGAAATGGAAAGGCGCGTCGATGGACCCGCGGTCGGCTGCGTCGAAGCCGTTCAACGCCGCTAAGACGATCGCTGTATCTTCGACCGAGCGACAGATCGGTCCGATCTTGTCGAGACTGTTGCAGAGCGCCATTGCACCTGCCCGCGAGACCCGCCCGAAGCTCGGCCTAAGGCCCGTAGTGCCGCAGCGCTGGCAGGGCGAGGTGATCGAGCCCAACGTCTCGGTGCCAATGGCAAAGGCACATAGTCCCGCCGCCGTGGCAGAGGCCGATCCGGCACTCGACCCGCTCGATCCTTCGTTCAGGTTCCACGGATTGCGGGTGATGCCTCCATACCAGATGTCGTTATAGGCCAGCGCGCCGACGGTGGTCTTGCCGAGCATCACCGCGCCCGCCGCGCGCAGGGTCGTAACGATCGCCGCATCGGCATCGGGCACCCGGTTCTGAAACGGCTCAGCGCCCCATCCCGTAACGATGCTTTTGGTGTCGAAAATATCCTTGAGCCCGTACGGAATACCATGCAGCGGCCCCAGATTGACCCCCGCCTTCAACAGCGCGTCAGCTGCAGCAGCTTCAGCCAGCGCTTGCTCCGGTGTCACCATCGCGAAGCATTCAAGCCGGGGCCCAAATTCGATGATCCGGTCCAGGTAGATCTGGGTCAACCGCGTGCTTCTCAGCTTGCCCGCACTGATCCAGGCGGAAAGCTGCGTCACCGGTGCAAAGGCGACGTCGGCGTCGTCGTGCGGCAGTGGCGCGCGGCACACAGTGCTAAAGCGCGAGGCAATGCCATGCGACGGCATCTTGAAGCCCGCGAGGCGGGGGTCAAACCGGCAGGCCATCGGCACCGAATTGGCCAGCTTTACTCCGCGCCGCGCCTTGGCCGAAGCTATCTGGCCTTCGAGATTCTCGAGCATCTGGCCACGCTCGGTCGCAGTATATTCAACGCCCATCAGTAATTCGGCCGCAGCGATATCGGAGGCATCGAAGGGTGCCTTGCTCATCGTGTTTCTCCGACTAGCGCAGCTTCGGCCCCAGAGGCTTCGGCATGATGTTCAAGGCTTGCCGCCAGTGTCAGCAGATGTGCGCGCATCGCATCCTCTGCCAATTGCGGTTGCCCGGTTTCAATGGCATTGATGATCGCATGGTGCTGCGCATCGGTCAGCGCGGGGGTCAGGTCCGAGCCGGGGCGGCAACGCCGGTCCCGCCAGCGGTCGCTGCCCCGGATCTCGTCGATCAGCGCAACCGCGGTCATCAAGGGCCGGTTGCCGGCGATCCGCGCGATCAGACGGTGCAATGCGCCGTCCCAGAGATCGATTGAATCCTGGTCCACCGCTTCATGGACCCGCTGTGCCAGATGCCGCATCCGTTCGATGTCAGCGGGCAAGGCGTTGCGGGCGCACATCGCAGCCAGCACCGGTTCGATGCAAAGACGCGCCTCCATGATATCTTCAAGCCCGGTATCGCCCGATATTTCCGCGGCTAGCACGCCAGTCGGGTCGGGCGCTTGGCCGGCAAAGGTCCCCTTGCCCTGCCTGCGCCAGATCAGGCCCTCGGCCACCAGCGCCTCCAGCGCGCGGCGTACCGTGCGCCGCCCCACACCCAGAATATTGCTCAACTCGCGTTCCGGCGGCAGACGGCCGCCCGGCCCAAGGCCACTTCCCGCGATCATCGCCAGAATGCGTGTCCGCACGGCGCTGGAATTGCCATCGGGCGGCGTCCCGTCGGAGAACCCTGAAGTGATCTGATTCATGGCGATTTCCCAAACCATTTCAATATTGGTTCAGTGTTTACTTTTGCATCGTTTCTGTCAATACGACCCTCCGGGCAGAGAGCGAGATTAGCGTTGCCGAACTCCGGCATCTAGACAACACCATCAATCGAGATGGCCTTTTCCAAGCTCAAAGCCCATCTGAGGGCCCGAACCATCAGGACAATTGATGGCCTCTGGCGGGCCATCGGCGACATCTGTGATCTCTACTCACCAGCCGAATGCCGAAACTACTTCACCGCCGCTGGCTATGGATACACTTGAGTGCACGCTGCTTTAGATCAACCGTCTCAAGACCCTCAAGCGCGATGTACGGCAGGACAAGGACCCGAACTGCTGAAGGCGCGAATGCTGCCGCCGCTCCACACAAAGTGAGAAAGAACCCGTTTAAGTGCCAAGTGACAGCACAAAACTCGCGCCGAAAAGATCAAAGCAGCCTGTATTGCCGTGCCTTGTTGCGCAAGAAGGGTAGGCCGCGGTCCATCACCTCGTCAAAGCTGTCCGCCACAGGACGCCAAATTGCAAGGCCATTTGCTATCTGCGGGGGCATGTTGATAAAGCTTTCCATGGCCATCCCACCCTTGAAACCGATTGTCGCAAGAGCGCCGAAAACCTCATCCCAGTCGCAGCACCCCTCGCCTGGCGTGCCCCGGTCGCTTTCCGACAAATGAATGTAACGCAGGTGCTCGCGCGCATCGAGTATGCCGTTGGCTGCGCCTTTTTCCTCGATGTTCATGTGGTAGGTGTCGAGGTGAATGAATATATTGTCCGCCCCCACTTTTTCTATCATGTCCCGCGCTTGCCATCCGGTGTTGATCAGATGATTTTCATAGCGATTTGTAAGATGCGGTTACCCGTGGGACATCTCGATTTCTATTTATAGCTTTTCTCTGAGTGCTTCGTAAGGCGTTTTGCCGTTGTGCGCGCCGTGAGGCCTGTGGAAATTGTAGAAGCGCTCCCATTCGTCCAGTTTGGCTTCGAGATCGACGTCGTCTTTGTAGCTGAGGAGCTGATAGAACTCCTGACCATCCGATCTGTGCGACCGCTCGACTTTGCCATTCAGCTGCGGTGTGCCGCGTTTGATGTATGCATGCCTGATGCCAAGGTCTTCGACGTGCCAATGGAATTTCGCCTGGAACTCATGTCCGTTGTCCGTGCGGATTTCCCGGATCCTGAACGGGAATTTTTCGATGATGTGATCAACGAAGTCGATCGCGTTGGCTTGGGTGTGTTTTTCATAGACTTTGAGCGCCCGCACACGCGTCGCATCATCAATCGCGGTATATTGGAAACGCCGTACTTTCTCGCCCTTTTGTCCGATGAATGTCAGGAACTTGACGTCCATCTGGATGTGGTGTCCGGGAACCTTTTTCTGATACCGCTTTGTGTGAACCTTGCGCATCCTTGTCCCGCGCGGCAGCCGGTTTAACCCGTGGCGGCGCAAAATGCGCGAAACGGTCGCGTCAGACATCTTGATGTCGTGGTAACGCGCAAGATACCAAACAATCCGCATCGGGCCGAGGTGATATTTACGGCGCAGATACAGCACCTTTTCTTCACGCTCGGGTGACGTTCTATTGGCATGCCACTTGGGGATCGGCGGTGCGTTGATCAGGCCCGCCTCACCGCGTTCAGCATAAGCTTGGCGCCAACGATAGAAACTTGAACGCCCAACACCAAAATAGCGGCATGCTTTCACAACGCTACCAATCTCATCGGCGTACCGAAGTATCCGCAATTTGCGCTGTATTTCTCGTTGATCCCTGGTCGTAAACATTTCCTTCTTCCCAATTCTAGGAGGCTAAAGGAAATGTCCCACGAGTAACGGCATATCTACAATTCGCATATGCAAGAGCAAGTATCTTAACAACCGGATAGAGCAGGACCATCGGCGCATCAAGCGCCGGGTCCGCTCCATGCTCGGCTTCAAGTCGATGGCAAGTGCCCGGATCGTACTCGACGGTATCGAAATGGTCCATATGATGCGCAAGCGACAGACTAGGTTTGCCTATAATCCGCGTCCCTCAATCGCTGACCAATTCGAAACCTTGGCAGCTTATCGTCGGCACAAAAGCGCAATTTCATGACCAGAAGTACGATTTGCGACAAAACCTTCGCTCGGTTTCGACGCCTCGCGTCAGAGCCGTGGAAGTGATCGAACACCCGTGAGCTTTCAGGTCAGATGAATTGTGAGCGGCGGGGCTTGGTGCCATCTTCGCCCTGAACGGCACGACCGTCACATCCAGCCGGGTGTGATGGTCGTGGATCTGCTTGTTCAAGCGCACGCATCCGCTTTCCGCAGACGGGTTCCGCCTGGCCATCGGTTGTCGCCATTGCGCTTGAACCTCCGCTGGATCTCGATCGGGGTGCGAGTGGCTGCCACCTCCAGCCCGGGGGGAACGAGAACAACCACGCCGAGTGGCTTGGCGGTGTGCTGTCGCAATCGTCCCTTGACTCCTCCCGGCTGCGGGGTAGGGTTAACTCGATATCGGACATTGTCCGTCGGCATCTGCGCCCTGAAATCGCCCCGTGAACACGGTGCCGGTTTTGGGGCGTTTTGCGTTTTTGGGGTGTATTTTGGTGAAGCAACGGGTTGAAGTCGGCATATTGTATTCGCAAACGGGCGGCTATGCGCTGATCTCGAATGCAGCCCGCGAGGGAGCGCTGGCAGCGATCGTTGATATCAATGCCGACCCCAAATCCAACCTCGAAATCGTTCCGGTCGAGCGTGATCCCGAAGGCAATGTCGATCGCTACGCGCCGCTCTGCGAAGACATCCTGCGCAACAGCAGTGCCCGCCATGTCATTGGCTGCATCACCTCATGGAGCCGGAAAGAAGTGATTCCGGTGCTGGAAAAGCTCGGCGGCACATTGTGGTATTCCTGCCCTTATGAGGGCTTCGAGGCCAATGACCGCGTGGTCTACACTCATGCCTGCCCGAACCAGCATCTGGTTCCGCTGATTGCATGGGTGGCGCGCAGACACGGGCCGCACGGCTTTCTGCTCGGCTCCAACTATATCTGGGGCTGGGAAACCAATCGCGTTGCGCGCGACCTCATTGCCGATGCAGGCGGCGAGGTCAAAGGCGAACGCTATCTGCCATTGGGCGAAACGGATGTTGGGCGTCTCGTTGACGAAATCCGGGCCACACGCCCATCCTTCATCATCAACCATCTCATCGGTCCGTCGTCCTATGCCTTTCTGGCCGCCTATGCGGAACTGGCCAGGGCCGATCCGTACTTCCTGCCGAACTCCTGCCCGGTTCTGTCATGCAATCTGACCGAATGTGAATTGCCCGTGCTTGAGGGCACTGCTGATGGGCATCTTGTCGCCGGACCATATTTTGCCAAGACGGCGGAGCAACTGCAGTGGCCGCTGGTGGGCGAACGTCGATGTGCCTCGTCGATCCAGGCCGCTGGGTATGCGTCCGTGAGCGTGCTCGCCGACGTTCTGGCACGCACGCAGGTGTCGGACGCGGATGGTCTGTCGGAGGCGTTCAGCACTCGCACATTCACGACGCCCTACGGTCCAATCAAGATCGATCCGCGCACCCATCACGCAGCGCTCCCCGTTATCATCGGTCGCGTCAACGGGCTCGAAATCGATATGCTTGATCTGACCGAAAGCGTCGATGCCGACCCATATCTTTCACGCTACGATCGGGCCGCGACATTTGGGTACCCTCGCTTGAGGGTGGTCTCATGAAACGCAACTTCCGGATCCCCAATCTCGGCGGCGCCAGCGCCATCATCCTGCACCGTCCGCATGGCGTCGTTGCCTCCATTGCACGGCAGCTCGAGGCCATCGGTGTTACCCGGATCGAGTGCTGGCCCGAATTGGGAGCCGATGCGGTCGCGGCGGATTTCGTCTTCTTCGATGTCGACCTCGGACATGACGAACAATTCCCCTGGCAGCCGGGCGAAGCACCAATGCCATTGATTGCGCTCATCGGTTCGGAGGCGCCGGGCCGCATCGAATGGGCGCTGAACCACAATGCCGATGCGCATCTGCTCAAGCCGGTGGGCAATGCAGGCGTCTACAGCGCGCTGCTGATTGCCCGGCGCGCCTTCGATGCGCGCAAGCAGCTCGATTCGGAAATTCATGCGCTGGGAGAGCGGGTGGCTGCACGGCAAACCATTGTGCGCGCGGTAGCCATTCTCGAAGAACGCGGTCTCGATGACGAACAGGCCTACGCACAACTGCGGGCACTGGCGATGAGCTGGCAGATGAATATGGAAGATGCGGCCCGCCGTGTCGTTGCCTGGGCGCACGATGGAGGGCGAAATGACCAATCCGACATCGCCTGACCTCGCCGCGCCCGCGTCAGTCCGACTGCGCCGGGACGGCGTATGGCAACAATTGCTCAGCCGCCCATTGGCGCTGATCGGATTGTTCTTCATCGCAATCACCTTGCTTGGGGCGCTGCTCGCGCCTTGGCTGACCGGCTTCGATCCGAATGACCAGATGTTTGACGGGTTGACGATCGAGGGCGCGCCATTGCCCCCGGACGCAAAATTCTGGCTCGGCACCGATTTGCTCGGACGCGATCTCCTGACCCGCATTCTTTACGGCGCCCGGACCTCGCTGATCATCGGTATCGCAGCCAACGGCACGGCGCTGCTGATTGGCACGCTGGTCGGCGTGACCGCAGGCTTCTTTCGTGGCTGGATCGGCGCCATCCTGATGCGCTTCACCGATCTGATGATGGCGTTCCCGACACTGCTGCTGGCAATCTGCCTGGCTGCGGTATTCCAGCCCAGCCTGTGGATCGTCGCCATGGTCATTGCGCTGGTCAACTGGGTGCAGACGGCACGTGTCGTCTTCACCGAGACCAGTTCGCTGGCCGAGCGCGAATTCATTGCTGCGGAGCGCACGTTGGGTGCAGGCACCGGACGTATCCTGTTCCGCCACATCTTGCCCCATCTCGTGCCCACCATCATCGTCTGGGGGACGCTCGGCATTTCCACCACGGTGCTTCTCGAGGCGACACTGTCCTATCTCGGCGTTGGCGTTCAGCCGCCGACGCCTTCCTGGGGCAACATCATTTTCGAAAACCAGACCTATTTCCAGGCGGCGCCGTGGCTCGTGTTCTTTCCCGGGATTGCCATTCTGGCACTGGCTTTGGGCTTCAACCTGGTCGGGGACGCCTTGCGCGACATTCTCGATCCGACACAACGGGGACGAAGCTGATGGCAGCCTATCTCCTGCGCCGGCTCCTGTCCGCGGCAATGATCCTTCTGGGGGTTTCGGTCATCACCTTTGCGCTGCTCTATCTGCTGCCGGCTGACCCGGTTCGCCAGATTGCCGGGCGTAGCGCCACCGTGGAAACCGTGGAAAACATACGCCGGCAACTCGGCCTCGATCAGCCCTTCATCATTCAGTACTGGCGCTATCTCGGCGGGCTGGTGCAGGGCGACCTTGGACGGTCTTACCTGCAGCGCTCCGAGGTCAGCACGCTGATCGCAGCCCGTTTGCCGGCAAGCCTGCTGTTGATGGCCGGAGCGATCAGCTGTGAACTCCTCATCGGTCTGACAATGGGCATGATTGCAGCGGTGCGCCGCGGCTCGGCCGTAGACCAGTCGCTGATGATTGTCTCCTTTGTTGGTGTCTCGGCTCCACAATTCGTGGTCGGTCTGCTGTTGCTCTATTTCTTTGCTGTCCAGCTCGGCTGGTTTCCGATTGGAGGCTACGGCACCTGGCGCCATCTGGTCCTGCCCTCGGTGGCGCTCGGGATTGTCGGCGCCGGTTGGTATTCGCGGATGATGCGCTCGTCGATGATCGAAGTCCTGCGGCAGGACTATATCCGCACCGCGCGTGCCAAGGGGCTGGCGCGCGGCACCATCCTGATGCGTCATGCATTGCCCAACGCAGTGCTTCCGGTGATCGCCATGATCGGCATCGACATCGGTCTGTTCATGAGCGGCATCGTTGTCATTGAAAGCGTTTTCGGCTGGCCGGGTATTGGCCAGCTCGCCTGGCAGGCGATCCAGCGGGTCGACATTCCCATCATCATGGGGGTCACGCTCGTTTCCGCCTGCGCCATCGTCATCGGCAATCTTCTGGCAGATCTGGTGACACCGTTCATTGACCCGCGAATTCGACTGCGATGAACGGGATTTCGACCAAAACCAAAAAGGGAACAGACTTATGAGACATTGGCTACAAACGACGGCTTCCGCCACGGCAATTGCCGTTCTGATGTCGGCAGGCCCAGGCCTGGCGCAGGAGGAGGTGCTTGACCCGAACGCCAAGCAGGGCGGCAGCATCGTCATCACCTACAAGGATGACGTGGCAACCCTTGACCCGGCTATCGGCTATGACTGGCAGAACTGGTCGATGATCAAGAGCATCTTCGACGGATTGATGGATTACGCACCCGGCACAACAGATCTCCGCCCGGGCCTTGCCGAAAGCTACGAGATCTCCGAGGACGGACAGACATTCACCTTCAAGCTGCGTGCGGGAGTGAAGTTTCACAATGATCGCGAGATGACGGCCGAGGATGTCAAATACTCGCTCGACCGTGTCACCAACCCCAAGACCCAAAGTCCTGGCGCCGGTTTCTTCGGTTCGATCAAGGGCTATGACGCCATGTCCGATGGCTCGGCCGAGGTCCTGGAGGGCGTCACCGTCATCGATCCGCTGACGGTCAAGATCGAGCTGTCGCGGCCTGACGCCACATTCCTGCATGTGATGGCGCTGAACTTCGCTTCCATCGTCCCCAAGGAAGCCGTCGACGAAGCCGGCGCTGACTTCGGCAAGCTGCCTGTCGGCACGGGCGCGTTCAAGCTGGCGGACTGGACCATTGGTCAGAAGCTGGTTTTCGCCCGGAACACCGACTACTGGCGAAGCGGCCTTCCCTATCTTGATCAGATCACCTTCGAGGTTGGTCAGGAGCCAATCGTGGCGCTGCTGCGTCTTCAGAACGGCGAAGTCGACGTTCCCGGTGACGGCATTCCCCCGGCAAAATTTCAGGAAGTGATGTCCGACCCGGAGCAGAAGGCACGCGTGGTTGAAGGCGGCCAGTTGCACACTGGCTACATCACCCTGAACGTGGCCATGCCGCCGTTTGACAACAAGGCCGTGCGCCAGGCCGTCAATATGGCGATCAACAAGGACCGCATCGTTCAGATCATCAATGGTCGCGCGGTGCCCGCCAACCAGCCGCTGCCGCCGTCGATGCCGGGCTATGACAAGGACTATACCGGCTATGCCTATGATCCGGAAAAGGCCAAAGCCATGCTGGCCGAGGCCGGGTTCACGGACGGTTTCGAGACTGTATTGTTTGTGATGAACACCGATCCCAATCCGCGTATTGCCCAGGCGATCCAGCAGGACCTGTCGTCGGTTGGCATCAAGGCCTCGATCCAGTCGCTGGCTCAGGCCAACGTTATTGCAGCCGGCGGCGAGAAGGACCAGGCGCCAATGATCTGGTCGGGCGGCATGGCCTGGATTGCCGACTTCCCCGACCCATCCAACTTCTACGGTCCGATCCTGGGTTGCGCAGGTGCGGTAACCGGCGGCTGGAACTGGTCTTGGTACTGCAACGAAGAGCTCGACAAGCAGGCAGCTGCAGCAGATGCGGAAGTTGATCCGGCAAAGGCCGGGGAGCGTGCCAAGATGTGGAGCGCCGTCTACGGCAAAATCATGGAAGATGCACCGTGGGTGCCGGTCTTCAACGAGCAGCGCTTCACCATGAAGTCGCCGCGGATGGGCGGAGCGGATGCGCTCTATGTCGATCCGGTCTCCATTCCCGTCAACTACGATTATGTGTTTGTGAACGATGTGCAATAATTGCAACTACACCATTCATGGTGCGCAACATCACTTCGGCTGGGACAATTCCATTGTCCCAGCCGAAAGGGTGGAGCCCGGATCAACAATCCTGTTTCATTGCCATGACAGTTCGGCAGGCCAGCTTGGCCCGTCGAGCACCGTGGCCGACGTCGCGACCCTCGCTTTCGGCAAGATCAACCCCGTCAGCGGCCCGATCTACGTGGAAGGCGCTGAGCCTGGCGATGCCCTTAAAGTCACCATCGACAGCTTCAAGCCGTCCGGTTTCGGTTGGACAGCCAATATTCCGGGCTTCGGTCTCCTGGCTGACGATTTCAAGGAACCGGCACTGACCATCTGGAACTACGACCCGGCTACGCTAGAGCCGGCGCTGTTCGGAGAGCACGGGAGAGTGCCTCTCAAACCGTTTGCCGGGACCATCGGCAACGCACTTGCCGAACCGGGGCTGCACAGCATCGTTCCGCCACGCCGCGTCGGCGGCAACCTCGACATTCGCGATCTTGCCGCAGGTACGACGCTCTATCTGCCGGTGGAAGTTGCAGGCGCGTTGTTCTCGGTTGGTGACACCCATGCAGCCCAAGGCGATGGGGAAGTCTGCGGAACCGCGATCGAAAGTCCGATGGATGTCGTGCTGACCCTGGATCTGGTCAAGGATGCGCGTCTTAAGACTCCGCGCTTTACCACACCGGGTCCGGTGACCCGCCATCTCGATGCCAAGGGCTACGAGGTGACGACCGGCATTGAGACCGATCTGATGCAGGGAGCCCGCTCTGCGGTCAGCCAGATGGTCGATCTTCTGGCCGCCCGCTACAACATGAACCCGGTTGATGCTTACATGCTGGTCTCCACCTGTGGCGATCTGCGTATCAGCGAGATCGTCGACATGCCGAACTGGGTGGTATCCTTCTACTTTCCCCGCTGCGTCTTTGAATGACAGCAATGGGAAACACCAAGGACGTGGCGACTTCAGCGAAGCCGGCAGCGGACAATGTCGTCTTGTCAGTGAATGCGCTGAAGGTGGTGGCACGTGCCGATGGCCGGGATGTTCCGCTTGTGGAGGGCCTCAGCTTCGATCTGCATCGAGGTGAGACCCTCTGCATTGCCGGTGAATCAGGGTCAGGCAAATCGATCACTTCGCTTGCCATCATAGGTCTGCTGCCGCAGCCGGCTGTGCGGGTTGTAAGCGGGTCGATCCAGTTCGATGGGAAGGACATTGTCACGCTCGACGAGCCGGCGATGCGGCACATCCGCGGCAACCGCATCGCGATGATCTTCCAGGAACCGATGACCTCGCTCAATCCAGTCCTGAGCATCGGGCGGCAGTTGATCGAAGCGATCGAGACGCACACCACACTGTCACGGAGCGCTGCCCGTAGCCGCGCCATCGAGACACTGAATGCTGTCCGTATTCCACAGGCGGAGAAACGGCTCAAGCAATACCCGCATGAACTCTCGGGTGGCATGCGTCAGCGGGTGATGATCGCCATGGCGCTGGCGCTGGAGCCGGACGTCCTGATCGCCGATGAGCCGACAACCGCGCTCGATGTCACGGTACAGGGCGAAGTCCTGGAACTCCTGCGCGATCTGAAGCGGGAATTCGGCACCAGCATCATTCTCATCACCCACGACATGGGCGTCGTCGCAGAAATGGCCGACCGGGTCATCGTCATGCAGACGGGCAAGATGATAGAAAGCGGCGCCGTCAGACCGCTGTTTGCCAAGCCTCAAGCGCCCTACACCCAGGCACTTCTCGATGCTGTACCTAGACTGGGCGACGGCATGCGGAAGTCCGGCGACACTCACCAGGACACGAAACCTGCTGTCGTCGAGGTCGCCCATCTGACAGTTGGATTCGACCTCAAGGGCGGTGTACTGGGCCGCGTGACGCACCGGGTGCACGCTGTCGAGGATGTGAGTTTTACCATCGCCGAGCGTGAAACCTTTTCCCTTGTTGGCGAAAGTGGCTGCGGCAAATCGACGATTGCCAAGGCACTCGCTGGTTTAGTGCCGTTTGTCGGCGACATCAACCTTCACGGCACCTCAATTGCCGGCCTTGATCGGCACGGCATGAAACGCGTGCGCCGCGATATCCAGATGATCTTTCAGGACCCGTTCGCCTCGCTCGATCCCAGGATGCGTGTGGGCGACCTCGTCGGCGAGCCATTGGTCATCCACGGCATCGCCACGCCGCCGGAACAGCGCGACCGGGTGGCAGCCCTGTTCAAGCGGGTGGGGCTCAGCGCCGACCATATGGAACGCTACCCGCATGAGTTTTCCGGTGGTCAACGCCAACGCATTTGCATTGCTCGGGCTCTGGCGCTCAGGCCAAAGCTCATCATTGCCGATGAAAGCGTGTCGGCACTGGACGTATCGGTGCAGGCGCGGGTTCTCGAACTGCTCAAGGAGTTGCAGGCGGAGTTCGGCGTTGCCTATCTTTTCATATCGCATGACATGGCGGTGGTTGAAAATATTTCAGACCGTGTCGCGGTGATGTATCTCGGTCAGATCGTGGAGATGGGGACTAGAACACAGATTTTCTCCAACCCCCAACACGCTTACACTCGCCGGCTGATCGATGCGGTGCCCATTCCCGACCCGACACGCAGGCGACCGGTATTTCCCAGGATGGCAGGCGAGGTTCCCAGCCCTGTCTATGCCAGGGGCGACGGCCCCGTGCGCCAAACACTCATCGATGTTGGCGATGGCCATTGGGTTGCCGCCCCGCAAGACGTCCGAGGCTAGAGCATCTTTCTGCCAGGCGGATTCAATTTCTCATTTCGGAGATTTTGCGGTGTCACTGGTCTGTTCAACGGGAAGTGTTGTTGGCGGCCAGCGAAGAGAGCCCGCGTGACAGGTAGCTTCCTGCCATGTCACGGCTTGCAAGATCGCCATTCTCAACAATGGTCTTGCCGCGCTGGAGAAGGCGCACCGGCCAGCCACGCACCTCAAGACCCTCATAGGGTGTGTAGTCGGCCCCGTGTTGCAGGAGGTCGTTCCTGAGTGTGACCTGCTTGTCCGAGTCCCAAAGCGCTATATCGGTGTCTGAGCCGATCGCGATGGTGCCTTTTTGCGGATACAGGCCATAAAGCTTGGCGTGATTTGTCGAGGTGACCGCAACAAAGCGGTTGATGTCGATCCGCCCATTCATCACCCCTCCGGAGAAAAGGATCGGCAGCAGCGTGGCCACGCCCGGGATCCCGTTGGGAATCCAGCGGAAATGCCGTTTGCCTTTTTTTCGTTCAGCTGCCTTCCGGGTCATTGAAGCGGAACGGGCAGTGATCGGAGGAAAACAGGTCGAACACTCCCTGCTCCAGTCCTTCCCAGCAAGCGTCCTGGCTCGGCTTGTCACGGGGTGGTGGCGAACAGACGAACTTGGCCCCATCGAGTTCCTCCTGATCGAGATCGTCGGCGGTCAGCATCAGATATTGCGGGCAGGTTTCACCGGCAATCTTCTGGCCGCGCTGAAGGGCCCGGCGGATCTCATCCATGGCCTCGCGATTGGAGACATGCACGATGACAATTGGCACATCAACGATCTCGGCCAGCGACAAGGCCCTGTGCGTCGCTTCCCGTTCGGCGGCAACGGGTCGAGTGGACGCATGGAATTTCGGCGCAAATTTTCCCTCTTGCTCGTGCCGGCCGACCAGATAGCGGATGGCATCTTCGTTTTCACAATGCACCATCACCAGCACACCGGTACGTCGAGCCGTATCCAGCGGCGCCAGGATTTCATGGTCACGCAGGCGTAACCCCTCATAGGTCATGAAGACCTTGATCGATGTGTAGCCACTCTCGACCAGAGCCGGCAGTTCCTGGCCCAGGACTTCCGGGGTCGGGTCGGTGAGCACCATGTGGAAGGAAACATCCACGTGGCATTTGCCCGCCGCCTTGGCGTGGTAGACCTTCAGTGCCTCGCGCAGGCTCTGGCCCTTCTCCTGCATGCAGAAAGAAGCACCGTGCTGTTGCCACCGATCGCCGCCGAGCGGGTGCCGCTGTCGAAATCATCAGCCATGACGATACCATCGCCGGACGGTTGATCGAGATGGACATGGCTGTCGATCCCACCCGGCAGAACGAAAAGTCCGGTCGCGTCGATGGTTTCGTCAGCGTCGGTCAGTTCGGCCGCAAGCGCTGCGATCCGGCCATCCTTGATGCCGACATCACTCACAAATTTATCGCTTGTAGTCACCACTGTGCCGTGCCGAATGACAGTATCAAAGCGCATCGCCGTTCCTTCTGCGTTTGGCCGGAAAGGTCAGCCTGCCCTGGACAGACCGGCTCCGGTCTTCAGGATACGGTCGAGGGCTTCGGTCAGACGGTCAACTTCCTCGACGGTATTGTAATGAACCATGGAAATGCGCAGCATGCCGCCATGGTCAGTCAGGCCGAGATACTCGGCAAGCCGGCGCGAGTGGAAGTCGCCGAATCGCATGGCGATATGCTCGTTGTCCATCGCCTCGCAGATGTCGCCAGCCTCCCGGCCGTCGATCCGGAAAGCAATGGTCGGCAAGCGCGCACCGGCGCTGTTTGTCGGCTGCCCGACGATCTGGCAGTCATTGCGGGCACGCAGGTAAGACAATAGCCGCTCCGTGAGCAGGTTCTCCTGCGCGGTGATGCCTTCGAAGGCCTGCTCTATCCGCGCCCGCACCGAGCCTGTTTCTCCCTGTCGGGCGCCAAGCTCAGCAAGGTAATCGACGATACCGCAGACCGAATAGGCCAGTTCATAATTGGGGTTGCCCGGTTCGAGCTTGGCTGGGACTTTATCCTTGCCGTAAAAATAATGATAGAGCGGATCCAGCCCCAGAAGCAGATCATACTTGCCATACATCAAGGCATAATGCGGGCCGTAGGTCTTGTAGAGGCTGAAGACATAATAATCGGCATCGAAAGCCTGCACATCGATCGAGCGGTGTGGCGCGTAGGCGACGGCATCAACGCAAAGCCGGGCATCGCGGGCGTGAACGAAATCGGCGATTTCGCGGATCGGGTTGATGGTTCCGAGAATATTGGACGCATGGGTGACGCAGACAAGCCGGGTACGCTCGCTCATCAACGGAGCAAGGTCCGCAAGATCAAGCGCCAGCGTCCCCTTGTTCAAGGGCCAGATTTTCAGCGCGATGCCCGAGGATTGCAGCCGATCCCAGGGGCCGATATTCGACTCGTGATCACTGACGGTGACGATGATCTCATCACCGGCTTTCAATTGCCCCCGCATCGATTGGGCCAGGTTCTGCAGCAGGGCCGTCGTCGACGCGCCAAAGACGATCTCCTCCGGCCGGTTGGCATTGACCAGATGCATGGCGGCCGAACGGGCCTCTGACAGGGCGTTTGCAGCGTCCTGAGACACCGCATAGGAGCCGCCAATCTGCACGTTTTTTTCGAACAGGAAGGTGTTGATCCGCTCCACGGCGCCTTTGAGGATCTGCGATCCGCCGGCATTGTCGAGAAGTGTCCATCCGCGGTCAAGTCCGGGGAACTGGCTGCGCACGAAATCGAGATCCAGCGGCGAAGTTTTGGTCATCCTGGTCGGTCTCCTGATATCTTGTTCATCTTCACTCCATGAAAGTTACGATGAACCAGAAATCCTCCTTTGTTCAAATCCCTAAATCTGACCCACGGGCGCTGACGTCAGACATTCTTATGCCGCGCGGATTTGATCCCGTTCCCGGACCAATCCTCTGCCAACACCTGGTCCCGGATGGGCGCTGACCGTAGCGGCGACGTCTCGATCAAAAGTGGAGATAAGTGCAAACTCGAGGGTGCAGCCGCCTGGCAAATGACAATTCGAAATCACCAACCTGCAATCCGCGCCAAATCCGCCCGCGTAACGCCATGGCGTTCCCGGGAACGGACACACCAATCCCGCCCAACGACAATGCGATCCCACCTAACAGCAATCAGATCCCACTTAACGACAATCGGGTCCCACTTAACAGCAATGTCATCCCGCATAACTGCAAGGATTTCGCCGTGATCTCCTGCTCTACAGCACACAAAGCACAAGATTCGAAGGCGAAATTCCGACCCAAGACGTCGAGGCCGCTCGACGGACTACTCACCAAGCCATTGAATTATAAAAGATTTCAACGAATGGACATTGTCATGCGCAGCGGAAACTCTCCAGTTTCGCCGGAACACACCTGAGACTAGTTCGCCTAAGAAAAAATGCACAGCAAACCACCATAAGTATCTGATATATAAGTCTTTTTCGCCAATTTGGTGGCGACATTTCAATGCCTTGCAAGCCTTCCTCGCAAACAGAGACCGGATTTCTGCCCTATTAACGGCCCGGAATAGCCGAAAGTCTCAGTCCGCCAATTCGGGGCGGACAGTTTGCCAAATCACCATCCGCACTGCATCGGCAAACATTCGCTCAATAGCGCAGAATTTCGCAAACAGAGACTGGTTCGTAACAGCAAGTCGAAATTCGAAACAAGAATGCCCAGCCAACCACCTTCCGCATTTCCGGACTGTCAATTTCCGTCGCCAATAACTGCATTCTTTCCGCACGTTAGCAGAGCGCATGGTCAACTGAGACGGAAATTGCGACCCATATCAGGCGGCAATTCCTTCTTTGTCTCAGGTCGGCATTTCGGGGCTGACAGTTTGCAGAAACCGCATCGGCAGGCCATCGGCCATCGGCCATCGGCCATCGGCCATCGGCCATCGATAATGAGGTCCCGCGTTTCTACCGGTTTGTAAGAAGTTTGATTTCAGAGAGTAGCTGCAATGCGCCGCTGGGCCTGCCAGTCAGATGGCATTGGATTGAGCCCGAGCCACTTTGCGGTCAGACCAACAGGCTGATTCCCCTGCGCAATCTTCCTGACAAGATCGGGGGCGAGGAATGCCAGATCGATCACTTGCAGGATGCGGCGCTTCGAGAGGTTCTCCGATGCGGCAATATCTTCGAACGACTGCCCCTGCCTGATCGCATTATAGTATTGATGCGCCTTGGCGATGCTGCGGATCAGCGTGGCATCAACGATTTTCGGTGATGCGGTACCGATCACCAATCTGGTCTCGACGCCACGCTTCCTGAACTGGAACGGGGTGATGAACGAGAGAACCTTAGGGTTAAGGTCACCCTTTGATATCTCCATGCAATCGGCGATCCTTTCCGGATCGAGAATGATGCTTACCCCACCGGGCTTTATGGTCGCACGCTCCATGCAAGTCAGGATCCCTTTTAGTCCTTTCATAAGTGCTTGGGCCTTGAGGAAATCCAGAACGTTTCCGATCCTTGCTATGGCATCAGTGGAGGGACTGGCCAGCAAATCGACCGGGAGCCTATTGCAAAGATGCGCCAGCACCGCACTGGCGATTTGGTCCTCAAGAGCCTTGGCAGGCAGGCGCCAACCGCCGGTTTCTTGGCTTCCATCCTTGCCCGCCCCGCTGATCATCCGGTTCGAGACATAGTAGCGATAGCGCCTGCCCTTCTTGTTGGCATGACTCGGGGGCAATCGATCACCAGTCTCATCCACCAGCTTGCCCGCCAGCAATGTCGAGTTCGAGCTGCCATCGACCTTGCCCCGTGGGCGGGCAGCACCGTCCTTGAGATGTAGTTGCACCTTGCCCCAGGTTTCCGGATCGATGATCGCCGGATGTTGGCCCTCGTGGATGAGGGCACGATGCCGAATGCGGCCGGCATAGACAGGATTGCTCAACAGATAGTGGAGGCCCGCCCGTTCGAACGGAACACCGCCGCCATTCCGGTGATGCCGATCAACGGTGATCGCATCCGGGTTCGCAATTGCATCCGGCTGATCAAGATCGGTCCCAACATCACCATTTGTGCCTGATCGTTGATCGTGCCCGGCTCGTATCTTCGTTGGCTTCTTCACCCGGACCTTGCTGCGCAGGCCCAGTCGATCAGCATACTCCAGGACCGCCTTGATGGATCCATGCTGGAGATAGAGATCGTACAGCGCCCTGACGGTCTCGGCCTCCTCCGGCACGATCTTCAAGGACCGTCCATCCGGCTCATATCCTAACGGGATAGTCCCACCCATCCAAAGCCCCTTCTTCTTCGACGCAGCGATCTTGTCGCGGATACGCTCGGCGGTGACCTCGCGTTCGAATTGGGCAAAGGACAGAAGCACGCTCAATGTCAGCCGCCCCATGCTGGTTGCCGTGTTGAAGGATTGTGTCACCGACACGAAAGAAGCCTCCGCCGCATCCAGGCGGTCGACCAGTTTGGCGAAGTCGGCCAGCGACCGGGTCAGGCGGTCGATCTTGTAGACGACGATCTGGTCGACCAGTCCCTCATCGGCATCCTGCAGCAGCCGTTTCAGCCCTGCCCTCTCAAGCGTGCCGCCAGATATGCCGCCGTCATCATAATGCTGCGGCAGCGGGATCCAACCTTCATGCTTCTGACTGGCGATATACGATGCACAAGCTTCACGCTGGGCATGGAGCGAATTGAACTCCTGGTTCAACCCCTCCTCCGATGATTTCCGCGTATAGATGGCGCAACGGATCTTCTTCATGGCTTAACCCAATCCGAAGAACCGTGGCCCCGACCAATGAGCACCGGTTATCTTTTTGGCAATGGCGCTCAGCGAGCGATAGCGCTTGCCATCGAGCTGGAAGCCTCCATCAAGCACTTCCACCTGATAGGTGCGACCATTCCATTCGCGGACAAGATGGGTGCCGGGGCGCAGCACCGATTGTAAGGGCGGCTTTCTGCTCCCGGCCTTCCCTGCAGGCTTTTGACCCTGCGTCAAAGCCGCTTTGAGAGCCTTTCGAACCGCCGCTGAATGGCCACCATGGACCTTCACCTGCGCCTCATAGGCAAGCGCTCTCCGCATGAACTGGACCGAGACATATTTGAGTGGTTGCCCGCCAATCGTTCGTCTCCACTGATCGATGCAGGCCTCCGGGCTCAATGCATCGAAGACGGCCACGCCAGGGACTGGCATGTCAGACAGCGCCCGGTTCATGACGACGCCTCAACCGGCTCGGCGGCTTCCGTTCCGGGCCGGGCTTTGATGGCATAGACAATCTCGCCGGTCTTCGCTGACTTCGATGTGGCAATTTCAAAGCCGCGTTTGCGCAGCCCCGACACTGCCGCCCGAACAGTATGTGCCTGCCAGCCCAGACGTTCGATGATCACCGAGATCCGCGCACCGTTCGGCTTTGACAGGAAAGCAATCAACTGGTCTTGTTTGCTCTTCGCGCCGGCCTTGCCCGAGTTGGGGCGGGATACACCCCTGGCCGCTCTTGGCTTCCTCACTGCAGCCAATTTCGCGACCCCATTTTGGTCGGCGTCAGTTCTGGTAATTTCAGTGTTCATCACCTTCTCCACTCAGTTTCGGAGACCGGACTATCCGGCCCTACACTAAGCGAAGCCCGCGTGGCGGGCATGGTCAGCCGGCGTCGTTCACGACCGGACCTGAAACAGTACCGCTTCCTTTGCCGAAGAAGTCCAGCAGGCTTTGTAGTATTCCTGAGCGCCCGTTTTAGGTGACTGATTTGCCGGTTGGCGGACGATGGCCATCTGACAAACAATGACCGCTTTGCGCCCTCCTTTCGGTCATTCAAATCGCCGCTGCCCTTAACCAAAAGCTGACACTGCGTGTGGGCATCCAGCAGGTCACGTTTACGTCGGCGGCAAACGTCCTGGTCCCCTCTTGAAGGTGCTTGATCACGCGCACTGGCACACCGGCGACCATGGTAACGGTCGGTACGTTATGACTGACGACAGCGCCTGCTGCGATGACGGCGTTGTCTCCGACCGTGACGCCTGAAGGATAATGGCAGCTGTACCAATCCAGACATTGTTGTTGATCGTGATGGCTTTGGTGCGATGCTTCTTGATCCGCTTTTCGCGCGCCTGAAAATCAATTTCCACTTCGAAGAGTTCATCAGCGGACTCCTCGACCCAACACTGACGGAAAAGCCATTCGTGCTGAATGACCACATCTGTCGGAATCATCGCGTCATAGGTGGCCCTTGCGGTTTTCGAGAGGCTCGTCTGTCCTTCTATGCCAGTATTCCTGCGACCACGCCGGGAGAGCGCCGTCACGCGCATTTTTTTCGCGGACATTGGCGATGCCTTCATCGTCGGCACCGCTTTTGTGCCATTCGTCAATTATCTCCCACACCGCTCCTGAAACTTAGGGCCAGCAGCCGTATGCGCCGCTTCAACAGGCCAGATACACGACCGCACGCCGCAACGATCAAAATCAGCTCAAATCAATCCTTACAAGAGCGGAGCCGGCCACACATAAAAGTGCCGAAATCCACTCTTCTCAATTCGCAAGCATTTATCTCAAGAGAGATAATCCAGAACACGGTCAATCAACAAGGAAGTCTCGAAGGCGCCCACATTTCTACACTTGATTGATATCAATGCGAAGTTCCGATTTTGTCCTAGCCTTGATTTGGAGGAAGGACACCATGGGCCAGATCACATCTCAGTTTGCTAGTGAGTTCAGAAATCTTCTGAAAGTGGGACTGATGGCAGGCGGTGGCCTGCTTTTGATCCTTGCCGCAAGCTTTCTGAGCTCCGAACCGATGGCA
>Ga0163215_100889_pt1 | contig 29348 bp, 35 predicted proteins | sample SynspAceP_FD_185934 | JGI IMG/M metagenome (GOLD analysis project Ga0163215, IMG submission 185934) | Saline lake microbial communities from Ace Lake in Antarctica - Synechococcus sp. Ace-P (Hybrid Assembly) | ecosystem: Environmental > Aquatic > Non-marine Saline and Alkaline > Saline | place...
TTCGCGGGATCACGTGATGCGGCAGTAATCTTGTGGCAGAGGTGGCGGACGAGAGGGGCGGAGCAATGGTTGACTTCAAGGGCGTACATTTCCCAAAGGAAGCGATCTTGTATGCCGTGTTTTTCTGTCTGCGCTACCCTGGTTCCTACCGCGATCTCGAGGAGATCATGGAGGAGCGTGGCGTTGATGTTGATCATGGGACGCTGAACCGTTGGGTGGTTAAGCTTGCACCGCTGATGGCGGCGCAAGCGCAGTCCCGCAAGAAACCAACCGCCGAAGCTTGGCGCATGGACGAAACCTACATCAAGGTTAAAGGCAAATGGACCTATTATTACCGGGCGGTCGACAACACGGGAAAAACCCTTTATTTCATGCTGTCCGAGCGTCGAAACAAGGCTGCGGCCCGTCGGTTTTTCAAGCGCACGATTGGCACGAACGGCGTGCCTGACCGTGTCGTCATCGACAAAAGCGGCGCTAATCTGGCGGGTCTGCAAAGCGGCAATGTGATCCCCATCGCTTCGTAAAGCGGATCACAGCCCCCATGCTTGGCTTCAAGGCCTTCCATTCTGCCGAGGCGACCTTGGCTGGGATCGAGACCACGCATATGATCCGAAAGGGGCAGCTCCATGCCAACGGCCTTACCGCATTTCAGCAGTTTGCTGCGCTCGCAGCATAATTATGTCCGGGCGATGCCCGCACTCAAACTCCAATAAAATTTGCGACAGAACCTGTTGGCAGCATGCAACTTTGCCCGAAAGCTTAAGCAATAAATAGCCTCACGCCTACGAGTACACCTAAAAAATCTGGGCATCCGAACCGGAAAGATTCATCATTTACCTGACCCTAGATGCTAAGACTGGACAGTTCGAGATATGGCGACCAGCTATATATCCAAATGTCAGCGCTGGTCCTAGAGTAATTCCGGCACCCGGATATGTGCCTGCCATGATCGAATTCATGTCGTTTCCGCAGGCATACAGACCTGTAATAACCGACCGATCCTGACGCAGAACACGCGCGTGTGCATCTACTGCCAGCCCCATTGATGTGCCAATGTCGCCGGGATGAATACGCACGGCATAATAGGGCGGCTTGTCCAGAGGTCTAAGGCAGGGGTTCGGCTTATTGTCAGGATCGCCCAGATAAGTCTGATAGGCTGTAGAACCCTTGCCAAACTCTAAGTCTGTGCCGTTAGACGCATCAATATTGAACCGATTGATTGTTTCGAGCATAGCCTTTTCGGGTACACTGATGAAAGCTGCAAGTTCAGACGGCGTACTTGCCTTTTTCAGATAACCTGAGCGGAGATGTTGGCGGTAGGGGGCTGGGCTTGGGCGTACTGGACCCAAACCATAGCGGCGAAGCGCCATATGGTCACAGATCAGCCAGGCCTCGGACAGCTCTGCCTCGTTCATTGCTGAAACGAAATCATGATAGGACGTGGCCTCGTTAACGAAGCGCGCTCCTTTTGGAGATATTGCGATGACGCCTGGTTTGGCTCGATCCAGAAACAGATGAGGAAAGGGGCGGCTGCCACCGTCCTTCTCGGGGATTAGGGATACCGGTGCCCAGAATGCGGCGTTGCGGTTGGTGGTTATAAAATGGGCACCGACATTTTGTGCCGCAATGATCGCGCTACCCGTTGCGGGTTTTGGCGACATCGAGTGATGTGGTGCTCCACGCGCGACATGGGGCATGACTTCCTTGCGTAATTTAGCGTTGGCCGGAAACCCTCCGGTCGCGAGCACGACTGCTCGGCGCGCCATGATTTTGGTACCGTCTGCGGTCTCGATGCCGGTGACAGTGTCTCCTTCAGTCAGCAGTTTTTCTAATGCCATATTTGTAAAAATCGGAATGCCGCGCTGGAGTGCGGAAAGCGCCATACGTCCTGCGACTGCCTGTCCGAGCGTCAATCTTGTACCGCGCGGGTGGCTGAGGCGGTCGCGAGCCTGACGGGCCAATAGTCCGGCCGCATGAAGTGCGGATGCGGGCTTGCGTGTCATGTTCATGAAGTGGCCAATGTCGAACCTGTTCAGCATCATGCCTCCAAACAGGGTGAAATCGTTAATCGGTGGTTTTAAACGTGCAAATTCGGCACCCAAACGGCGCCCATCAAATGTTTCTGCATCCAGGACACGCCCTCCCATGGCTGCACCGGGACGGTCAGGGTGGTAATCCGGTGAAAAGGCCCTGTATTCGAATTTCAATTCTGTATTGTCTTGAAAAAAGCTCACCATCTCGGGACCCGTGTCGATGAACGCGTGGACCAGATCGGTGTCGATCAGATTGCCAATCTCTCCCGATAGATATTCAAATGCGGCTTCTGAATCGTCTTCCATCCCCGCTGCACGCATAAGAGGATTGTTCGGGACCCAGATTGCGCCACCGGATACTGCTGTGGAGCCCCCGAAGAAGCTGTCTTTTTCGAATACGGCAACATCCATTCCGCCAATCTTTGCGGTCAGTGCAGCCGCCATCCCGGCCGCACCGGATCCGACCACGATCAGATCATAGATCTGCGCTGGCTTTACTGAGTTGCTCATTCCTGAGCCTCGCGTGGATATCGGCCCATGGCCCAGCCTCCGTCCACCCGCAGCATTTCACCCGACACAAATGCCGCTTCGTCGCTGGCAAGAAAAGCAATGGCGCGGGCAACGTCGTCTGGCTGGCCGACACGACGCAACGGGCTCTGCTCGACGAAAATCTTTTGACGCCAGATTTCGGTGCGGATACGTTCTTCGGTCAAGGGCGTCTGTATCAGTCCCGGGGCAACGGCATTGACGCGAATGCCGTCCGGTCCGTAATCCGTCGCCATCTGGCGGGTCAATGCGGCCACAGCCCCTTTTGAGGTGGAATAGCCTGCCGACTTTTGTGCACCAATCTCGGCAAAGATGGACGCCACATTGACGATGCTGCCGCCTCCGGTTGTCTGCATCTGGCCTACTGCAAAACGCGCCATCCGGAAAAGACCGATAACGTTGACCTCCAGATAACGGCGCAGGTCGTCATCGGTGGTCTCGTCGATCCGGCCGCCACCACCGATGCCCGCGTTGTTGATCAAAATTGCCAGTGGACCACCCAGAGACTTGACCTTTGTATCAACTGCATCGGGCAGGTCAGGGTCCGTCACATCACCACAAACCGTCATCATTCCAGCGTCCTCAAGAGCTTTGAGCCCTTCCTTATCACGATCCACCGCGATCACTCGCGCACCGCGTGCATCAAACAGGTTTGCCGTCGTCCGGCCAATGCCTGCCGCAGCGCCTGTGATGACTACGATCTTGTTTTCAAATCTCATAATGAATTCCCTAAATGCCGAGTGAACCGCCCAAAGAGCGCCCGCCGTCGACCAGCAAGACCTGTCCGGTAATGAAGCTTGCTTGAGGTGAGGCGAGAAATTGTACTGCTGCGGCAATATCGTCGGGAGTCCCCAAAATACCGCCCGGTTGCAGTGCCCGAAGTGCATCAAGATTTGTATCCGAGCGCGCGCGCAGCATGTCCGTCTCAATCACGCCGGGGGCCACAGCGTTGACCGTGATCCCTTTGGGCGCAAGCTCCAGTGCAAGAGAACGGGTAAATCCGCCGACTGCTGCCTTGGATGTTGCATAGTGGATGTATTGTGCCGCGCCCAGCATCGCGCGTGACGCGATGTTGACGATGGATCCCCCGTCCGGCATTACCCTCGCTGCGCGCTGGCACAAACCGAAAAGCGCAACCAGATTGACCTCGTACATACCGCGAAAATCATCGGCGGTCAGCGTGTCGAACGCCTTCACGTTGAAGATGCCGGCGTTGTTTACAAGACAACGCAGCGAACCCGCTTCGTTTATCAAGTCGTCAACCGCCGCCATGTCTGTCACATCCAGCACAGCGCTACGTCCGCAGCCTCCAGCCTGCGTAACCAGGGTTACAGTTTCATCAGCTGCCGCAGCATTCATGTCGGCGACAATCACCACGTCACCGGCTTGTGCCAGATGCAGCGCAATAGCGCGACCAATACCGGCACCCGCACCTGTGATGATCGAAGTTTTTGTCTGTTCCATTTACATTTACCTTGTTGGAGAGGGGGCAGGGGCTTGCAAGCCCCTGCCATTGATCACTTGCCGAAAGTGGCGAGATCAAGCTTGCCGTAAATTTCGTCACGGATCAGCTGTGCCACGGCTTTTGCATCTGTGCGGTCAATACCTGCCAGACGATCTTTCCACGCTTGCTGGCTGGCAAGGAATGAGTCGATCAGCGCCGATGGATCGGCGATGCTACGCTCTGTAACCGATTTTTGTGCAAGATTTGCGACAAATTCTGATTGGAACGTTGCAAGTGCTCCGCTCAGTTCGGCTCCGGGCTCGATGATCTCCAGTCCGCGCTCGCGGGATCCTTCAAATGCGGCCTCTACATCGGCAGCATAGACGATCTGTGTGCGGGCCAGTCCAAGTGCCATATTATCAAGAAGGGCTGCGCGCTGGCCATCCTCCAGACCCTTCCAGAAGTCGGGATTGACGACATAAGTAGCGCCCATCACCACACCCATCGGCAGGGTTGTGACGCTCTTGGCGACTTCCCAGAACTTGTTACCTTTGTCGAGGTTGGTCGGGTCGGACATTGTACAGTCGATGGATCCACGGCTCAGGCCGGAATAAACATCGCCGATTGGTACGGACACAGGGACGCCACCCAGGCTTTCAACCCAGCTGGTTTGTGCGCCGCCTGCGGTTCTGATCTTCTTGCCTTTGGCATCCGCAGGTGTACGGATTGGATCCATACAGATAAAGTTATAGACGGGTGTAGAGTACCCACCTAGAAAAATGCCGCCATTCTGGTTCCATTCGCCTTGCACGGAAGCATCGGTTATGCCGACTTCTGTATAGGCCAGCGCAGAAGCCAGCGCGTCATCGGATGTGAACACCAGATCATTGAGAACGTTGTTAACCGGTAGCTCGGAGGGAGTGTAGCCGGGGTAAACGACACCTAACTGTGCAACGTTATCGCGGATGCCTTGCATGGTTGATTTTGCGGGCACCAGTGATCCGCTGGAATACACTTCGAACGTAATGTTGGCATCCGGATTTGCAGCCAGATCTGCCGCAAGGTTCTGATAGGGTTGTTCATTCAGGATATGCACAGGTGCAAGCCAGTTTGTTGCGATATAGTTTTCCGCCAGTGCCGGGGTCGTAATCAGACCGGACAAAGCCAGAGCGGAAAGGCCAGGATTTTTCATGAGTTCCTCCTTGGTTTACTGCTGGAAAATCCCGCAGTTTGGTTTTGTGAAGTTTGGGTTATCCAGTCAATCCAGGCAGCCACAGAGTGATGATTGGAAAAGCGACGAGCAGAATAATGGTGAAGGCATCTGCAAGGATAAACCACGACGCGCCGGCAAAGATCGTGCCAAGCGAGATCGTGTTTCCGAGGCTTGATTTGATCACGTAGACGTTCATGCCGACGGGAGGCGTTATCAGCCCCGTTTCCAGCAGTTTCACCATCAGTACTCCGAACCAAATCAGGTTGATGTCGAGGCTGTGCAGCAAAGGTGCCAGAACCGGCACTGTCAGAAGGATGATGGAAATACTCTCAAGAAAACAGCCCAGAATAAGGTATAATACACAAATCAGGATGATGACCCAGATCGTGTCGAGCCCTGCAAACTGGCCCGTAACCCAGACCGGCAGCGTGGACAGTGCAATAAACCGCGAGAAGAGTGCCGCTGCGACAACGATGATAAAGATCGCTGATGTGCTGACTGCCGTATCGACAAGGGCATTGCGCATCATGGAGAAATTAAGCGTACGACGACACAGTGCGATGATGCCCGCAAGAAATGCGCCTATCGCGCCAGCTTCGGTCGCTGTAAATATCCCGGAGAAAATACCACCTAGCACGCCTGCAATTAGCAAGGGCAAGGGCCATGTTTCGCGCAGCAATGCCAGCTTTTCGCGCCACGAAGTGACTTCGTTGAGGCGTGGAGCCAGTGCAGGGTTTAGCGTGCATCGCAGGGTAATCATGCCAGCGAAAACCACGCCTGACAGGATGCCGGGAATGATTGCTGCAAGAAATAACGTTGCGATAGATACGTCCATCATCAGCCCGTAAATGATCAGAAGGACGCTGGGCGGTATAAGCGAGCCGAGCGTGCCAGCAGCAGCGACCGAACCGGCAGCAAGCGAAGGGGCGTAGCCTGCTTTCAGCATTTCAGGGATCGCAATGCGCGAGAAGGCTGCCGCTGTTGCCACGCTGGAGCCGCTGGCAGACGCAAAGAGTGCCGAAGATGCGACCGATGCTGTCGCAAGCCCGCCAGGTATTCTGTTCAAAAACACCCTTGCAGCGTTAAACAGCCCTGCTGTTAGCCCTGCCCCCGAAGCAAGATACCCCATAAGAAGGAACATAGGCACCGCCGACAGGTTCCAGTCGCCGATCATCTCGTAGGGGATCGCCTTGGAGATACCAACAGCAGGCATTGGCCCCATCATCATCCATATCCCTCCGAACGAGGTCAGCCCCATGGCCACCGCAATCGGGACCCGCAGAACGATAGCAACCAGCATCACAACAATGCCGAACAATCCAATTTCAAGACGTTCCATGTGTTTCGTCCTCTCAGCTCGCGTCTGCGGGGTGGGAATCGGGGGAGTAGCGACCTCCGACGATCTCGAACAACCTCAAGGCCATCACGATACAGGCCAACCCAAGACCTATCGGCAGTAAAAACTTCGTAGGCCAAATCACAACGCGCCACGTGCCTTCGACGATTTCGCCAATGCGCCATGCCTGGGTTGCTGGTTCCCATAACAGCAAGGCAAGCCCACCGTAGAACATCGCGGACAATCCGGTTGCTATGAACAAGGCAAGCGCTTTGGCGCGGCGGCCGAACAGGTTATAGAGCAACTCAACGATGATAGAGCCTTCGGTAATCTCGACCCATGCCAGTGGCAGGAACACAGTGGCGACCATATAATAGCTTGCCACAACTTCTGCGGTTCCGGGGATGGGCGCGTTAAAGACGTATTTGCCGATCACGTCCGCCGTGACGTGTGCCATCATCAACAGCAGTGCCAATGCAGCTATGATGACCAGCAGATGAGCGATGTTGTGCGAGATGCGCGTGATCATTGCATCCGGTATCCGCCATTTACGTCTATAACGCTGCCGGTGATATACGCGCTGTCGGGTCCCGCCAGAAAAGAGACTGCGCCGGCAACATCGTCCGGTGTACCGATCCGGCCCTGTGGAATGGATTTTGCTATTTCGGCGTCCTGAGACGGATCAAGAGACAGACGTAGCATGGGGGCGTCGATCAGACCGGGCGCTACTGCATTAACGGCGACATCCAGTGCGGCTCCTTCGCGGGCACCGGCCCTGATCAAGCCCAAGACCGCTGATTTGCTTGCGATATAAGCCGAGCTGGAACGATAGCCGCCGAGTTGTGCTGCGACCGATGAAAAGCCGACAAAACGGGCGCCTGCAACCTTAAGGTCTTTGCGCGCTCGCAAAAATTCCCGAAGTAAAAGGAACGTGCCTGTGCTGTTAACCGTCTGAGTGGTCGACCATTCTTCGATAGATGTTTCGGTAATGGCGCGGCGCTGGCCGTTTTCGTCCAGTATCAGGATGCCGGCCGCGGCGATCAAAGCAGTGATTGGACCGGTGTCCCGTTCGATGCTTCCTATTTTGGCCGCGACGTCGCTCTCGTCCGAGACATCGAGTGCATAACCCTTGTGCCCTTCACCCGGCAGTTGGTTTGCTACTGTCATCGCAGCTTCGGCTGAAAGGTCGGTGGCTATGACGGCATATCCGTCTACTGCCAGCCGCTGACAAACTGCTTTGCCGATGCCGCCACTAGCTCCGGTCACAAGTGCGATTCTGGTCACGATGAGAACTCCCAATTCAGCTTCTACCCACAGATTGGATAAAATATGTTTAATATGTCAACATAAATTACCAAATGATGTCACTATTGGATAAATTTTTGAAAATTCCTCTTGCGACATACTTTAGGATAGGCAAAACTCTTCAAGAGAGTGAACTGAAGGAACTTTGATGATTGTTAACGGGCATACTGTGGCAGACGGAGCCACAGTTGCGCTGAGGGAAATGATACTTGCCGGCCAGTTGAGGCCGGGTGAGCGGGTACATCAGGACCAACTGGCAGAGTTGTTGGGCCTGTCTCGCACTCCTCTACGAACAGCTCTGGCAACCTTGGCTACCGATGGCTTGCTCGATTACGAGGCGAACCGCGGCTATCGGGTCCGCGAGTTTTCTATAGATACCATTCGCAGTGTTTTCGAGATTCGTTCTGTTCTTGAGGGACAGGCTTGCAGGATAGCTGGGCGGTTAGGCTGCTCTGACGAAATGTTGGCTAGACTGAATGCTTTATTGAAGCGTGGTGACGACATCCTCGCCTCGGGTGTGTTGGAACCGGCGGCCTTGCCCGACTGGCGCAGGATGAATGTCGACTTTCATGAAACTATCATTCAGGCAGCCAACAATCCTTTGTTGGGCGAGTTTGTCGGACGGACACATAATGTACCGATGGTGTCGGACCGGGTAATCTTATGGGATGATTACCAGATAATTCACCGTTCACATGACGATCATCATCGTATTGCCCGCGCTTTAAGTAACAAGGAAGGCGAGAGGGCAGCTGCCATTATGAACGAGCATGTCAGCTTTGCCGGTGATCTTCTGGTCGGGCGGCTACGGAATGATCCTGACGCTGCGGTACAACATCTGATCTCGACAGCTGCCCTAAGTAAATAATATCCAAAGAAAGAAAAGCTATGTCTTTGAAACTGTTTTATTCCTCTGCGTCACCATTTGTTCGCAAAGTTCTTGTATGCGCCCATGAAAAGGGTGTTGCAGATCAAATTGAAAATCTGACGGCCAAGGCATGGCCTGTTAAGCGTGATCCAGTGATCGTGCGTGAAAATCCTTCGGGACAGGTTCCAACCGCCCTGACGGATGATGGGTCCCCGTTGTTCGACAGCCGTGTTATCTGCGCTTATGTGGATACAATGTCGGAAAAGGTAGCACTGCTTCCCGACGAACCAAAAGCACGTTTTGCTGCCATGACGTTGGAAGCGCTTGCTGACACAATGCTGGGAGCTGCATTGCTGTGTCGCTACGAAAGTGTCCTGCGCCCTTCCGAATTCTATTGGGGACTCTGGCACGATAGCCAGATGGAAAAAGTCGATAGCGGCTTGGCAGATCTTGAAGCCCGTTGGATCGACACACTCAACGGACCGATCAGTATAGGTACAATCTCTGTAGCCTGCGCTCTGGGATATCTGGATTTCCGTTTTGATGACAAGGAGTGGCGGACAAAGTATAGCAAGCTTTCTGATTGGTTCGAAGATTTCTCCAAGCGTACATCCATGAAAGCTACTATGCCAGAGTAGTATCAAGGTGCCATTGTCAGAACAAACGCGCGCGTCGCTATCTGCCAAGAGATGCGCCTGTTGCCGCACTCTCAAATCGAGATATGAAGTCGATTTGCGACCGTTTGAATGGCACGCCTAGAAAGTGTCTGGGATGGCGGACACCAACTGAGGCCTTCAGGGAAGAGCTTATGAAACTGAGATAGCGGAACAAGTCGCAAAGTGCCTTGAGATTCCAATGACACATATGTCTCTCCTACGATCTTTAAGGCCACCCTGCTCTATAAACCAAACTAAAAACGTTCAACAACTATTTTGGTTTTGAACGGGGTTTTTGGCGGCGTCAATCGGGGTGTTTTGGAACATTGCTAAGGTACTTCTTGGCTTTTTCATTCCGATGGGGCCGTGTTGCACAGATCAACTTAAGCGCGGAACGCGCCCTACCCGAGACGGATTTCATGCGATGCGTTGGAAATTGGGGCGGCCAAGTTCGGTCATCCGGTTGAGCACGCGGACGCCAATATTGGCTTCTGTTTTCTGATTGTTGAAAGTGCGCGCCTTGAGCTTTGACCCGATAGCGGTCTTCCAGCGGCCCATTAGGGTTTCGCCTCGGCTCCGCTGATTGTAGCCCGATGACTTCTGCCATGCTATTCGCCCCTTGCTTTCAATCTCGGCGATATGGCAGTCGCGTGACGTCGGATGCTGCGCCACGTTCGGACTGAATACTGCGTTCTTGGGAGGCGGAATTATGACCTCGATCATCGACCCAAACCGAGCCGCAAGCAAATCAGATGTTGGATTACCGTCATACGCACCGTCCGCCAGAAACAGGTCAACTGGGCCGGTGACTTGATCCAGCAACACCGGCAGGGCAGTCGGATCTCCAATATCATCCGTGGTTAGATCAGAGCAGACGATCTCTCCGCTAACAAGATCGAGACCAAGGTGTAGCTTGCGCCAACTTTTGCGTTTCGCGTTGGTTTTATGCTTCTCCTCAAGCCATGCGCCCTCGCCGAAGATCTTCAGGCCAGTGCTATCTACCACCAATTGTATCGAGGCTTGGTTGTCTGTCCTTGGCTTTGGTCGCAATATCAGACCGTTACTCCGGCGCGACAACGTGGAAAAATCAGGCACTGCAATATCCACTCCCAGCAGCGTCGCGATTGAGCGCATCAAGCCTTGGGTCTGCCGCAGCGGTTGCTTGAAGACCATGCCCAGTGTCAGGCAAAGCTCGATTGCCAGATCAGAGTAATATGGCTGACCTCCAGGGGTTGTTCGACGTGGAGCCGCCCACAGCTCAAGCGCGTCTTCGCTGATCCAGACTGTCAGATCACCGCGCCGCCGCAGGCCCTCGTTGTATTCAGACCAGTTGGTCACCCGCTGCTTATGCTTCGGAATTTTGTCACGCCGATCAGCGTTGAACTTGTGCGGCATATACAGCATCCTCAAGATAATAAGCCGTGACCGATATCAGCCGAGTGGGGCTCCGTGCAACAAGGCCATGTTGATCGGAAAACTGTCATGGACAGCCCAACCTATGACCCTTCCGTTCCAGTGGACGCGGCGTTCGAGGCGCGGATGGCGCGTCACTACATCCCTGACGCCAAGCATGGAGCGGCGAGCTAAATGCACTGCGGGAGAGGATCGTGATGCTGACCTCCGCGAAGAACCAGACCGACTTGCCGCGCTACTTTGCGCAGGTGTTCAACGTGGCGCAGTCATTGGAAAACGGGCGGCTCGATCTGACGCTGGAGGATGGCCGCATCTTTCGTGTCGAAGGCCGCCACCCGGGTCCGACGGCCGTGATTGAGGTGCACAACCCCGACCTGTTCGCACGCCTGATCCGCGAGGGCGATCTGGGCTTTTCCGAGGCTTACATGGATGGCTGGTGGACCACGCCGGACCTGCAGGCCTTCATGGACCTCGTGCGTGTCAGCAACGACACGTTATACGATGGCTTCCCTGGCATGGGGCTGGTGCGCGCCTTCGAAAATATGCGGCACAGGCTGCGCGGGAACTCAAAGCGGCAGGCGCGCAAGAACATCGCCGCGCATTATGATCTTGGCAACGATTTCTACCGGCTGTGGTTGGATGAGACGATGACCTATTCGGCAGCCCTCTTTAGCGGCGGCCGAGAGCCGTTGGAACAGGCACAGCATCAGAAATACGAAAGCATGGTGGACCAGATGGGCGGGTTCTGTAGCAAAGTTTGGCAACGCATTAGAAAACTAGAATTTTGTTCTCCGCCCGACGTATTTGGACGTCAAGTTCCCGAGAATTTTTTCTTGTGTAGCCGGAATTTTGGATAATTTGGCATTCCAGAGACCTAAAAGTAGGTGTGGGAAGAACAAAATTCTGAAAGAAAAAACTTTGCGACACTACCCCTACCGACCCTGCTGGATCAGATCGACGCCCACGTTGACCTGTTCTTGGCGGATGGTGCTTACGATGGTGAGCCGACGATTGACCTTCTTACCAAACGCTTCGGTTCGGCGATAAAAGTCACGATCCCACCTCCGAAGAACGCGGTCTTGAGCCCCGATGCCGCCCAAAACCCAAGCACTCAAGACTGCAATATCGCGGACATAGCTGCCCGTGGTCGCATGGCTTGGCAAACGTCATCGGGATATAATCAGCGCAGCCGTGGCGAAACCTTGATGGGTCGTTGGGGGGTCGTCATTGGCCCCAAACTCAAGGCGAGATCGTTCAAAAATCAAAAACAGAGGTAAGGATTGGCGTCCAGATTCTTAACCAGATGACCGAACTTGGTCGGCCCAACTTCGAACGCACCGCCTGAAATTCGTCTCGGGTAGGGCGCGTTCCAGCCAATTCACCCTCCGTGCAACAACGCCATGGACGTGCTGGAACACGTGTGTCGCCTGAAGGGCAGCCGTGGGAATGAAATTTCCACCCTTTGCCGCAGTCCTGAAAAAACGGCAGGTCGAATCATACCGTGGATGCGCAACAGGACAACCGTCATATTGTTGATCTTGGTTATTGAGCATTTGTCCGTGCGTGCAAAGTATTTCCGCTTTCGGGACGCGCACAAAAAAAACCTGTCAGAAAGGGAATTGGACAGGTTCACAGCGACCAACGCACCCGATCATGTCGCCGTCGGCACTTTGTTGATCGGCACTGCTGACCCTGAACCAGACGGCATTGGCGAGTTTATTGTGCTGGTGCACTGTGAAAGCACCGCGATGCTCAGGCTCCTGGGTCATTTCAACCGCGACAAGACTTCGCTTGGTGGAGCGGAAATAGATGTCAGATTTCCAGTTACTCTGAATTCCGATCAAACAGCCGCACCATCTTGGTAGGAAAACTTGAAATTCAATGGCCCGAACCAACCTGCATCAGTGCGAGAAGATGACGGCAGTGCGATATTGAAACTGTTCGCTGGAACCAGTGAACAAACAAAAATCGGAAAACACGTGGGAAAAGAACCCCCCCTACCCGCGTGTTTTTCGGTTTTCGCGACGCACGGGGTCCAATACTCACACTTACTTTAGCAGCGGTCCAAGCTGATCCAGATAAGTCGTCTCGAAATCTGCAAATTCGACCGTGCGATCGTAATCATCAAACGTGACATACCCGTCGCGAAACGTGATCATTCCCTGCTCGCGTAGCTCTCGCAATACCCGATTAACATGCACAGCGCTCAACCCGATCGCATCGGCAATCAAGTACTGGGTCAATGGACAAGCATATCCCGCCTTGCTCCCCATCCCGACGAGGGACAATCTTTTACCAAGTTCAAGCAGGAAATGCGCCATCCGTTCAGCCGCATCGCGACGCCCGATACCAACTAAATGTTCCACCACCATGGCCTCAGCGCGTGACGCTGTCCAAAGGACGGCAGTTGCCAATCGCGGCGTTTCCGAAAACGCCTCAAACAAATCAGAGGCGTGTACTTCGGTAACTTCTATGTCTGTGATAGACTCGATGCTGTGATCTGAGACATGCAGGACAACGCTGCGCAAACCCAAGAAGTCTCCAGGTATTTGAAAATCAACGATTTGTCGCTGACCGTCGTGCAAAAGTTTGTACGAACATGCCCAACCGGAAATAAGTATATAGGCCGCTTGGTCCGTTCGCCCTTGATGCACCAAATCGCGCCCGGCCAAGAAGGTGCGCCGACGCTTGTGCAGGCGCTCGAGAACGCTGAGCTCCGCCTCGGACAGGGCGACAAAGGCACCCAGCTTGCGCGCTAGTGGTCCTGTTTCGATGATGATCCCTTTCGTCAAAATAACAAACACTTATCAAAAAAACGCCACCAACTAATGTCGATCAGCCCAAAGGTACAGGATTTTTGAAAGACTGTCTGTACCGCTGCACAGGCTCACTGCGCGCGCGCAACAACCATGAAAGGCAATATCGTATGTCTGACCACAGCACGACTTCTGGTGTGGCCGCCTTATCAATCTGCGAAGCGCTGCTTCTTGCGCTGAACGATGCAAAGGTCCTGCCAGAAAACGAGATCATGGGCATTCTCAAAGATTCCGCCACCGCACATGAAAATGCGGGAGGTTCCGAGATTGAGACCGAGGAGCACAACGCCGTCGCCAAACTGATCAATAGTATCATCTCTGGTGGAAACTCTGTCCGTAGACCCTGACTGAGGCGTTTTACCATTTGCGACAGTTTGGCAGCCAAAGCGGATTAGCGCCGTCATAGCACAGACCCTGACCACAGCCGTACTGAACCAACAATAACGCATCTTCAGTCACAGTTAGAACCTGAAATGATGGCAAATCCACAAAGGAATATCGAATGTCTGAACTTATTGTCGTTGCATATGACACGCCTGCCAATGCCGAGGCTGCGCGTTATGAACTCTTTGGAATGGCGAAGGAATATCTTGTGGAGATTGCGGATGCCGTTATCGCAACGGCGGACAACGACCGGAACATCAAGCTGGACCAGATGGTCAATATGTGGACCGTAGGTGCCACCGGTGGTGCGTTTTGGGGCCTTCTAGCCGGTCTTATCTTTTTCAATCCCCTGTTGGGGCTGGCCGTCGGGGCTGGTGCAGGTGCAATTTCAGGCGGTCTTTCTGACTACGGCATAGACGACGACTTCATGAAGGACGTTTCAGGTGCTCTGCAACCGGGTCAGGCCGCGCTGTTCATGATGATGAGGACTGACGCGTCGGACCGCGTCATTGAGCGCCTGAGCAAGAAAGGCGGACGCATTCTGCGCACGAACCTCGATTCGGATGCCGAAAACCATCTGCGCAACCACTTCGACACCAAACACGCCGAGTTGGCTGAGATGTCCGAGAAACTCTCAAGGGAATAATGCGCAAACAAGGCGGGCACCAATTTTGCCAAATGAACTACCCACGCTTTGATCAAAAGCTCAATGGCATGACTTTTCGATCAAACCACAAATCGACGATCAGCTGGCTCGCGTATGCTTTTTGTCGCGTCCTTGTTCATGTTTCTGGCGACCTTCGCCTTGCATGTCAGCTGACGGCATGTGTCCGTTCCGAAACGTACGCGCTCAATTTTCGCCTACGCTCCAGACTCATTGATTTATAACCAAAACAAAGATGGTTGCTGCGAGGGCGATTGCAGACAGAAATACCTTTGGGTATCGATCGTATCGGGTGACGATCCGTCGCCAGTCTTTCAGGCGGCCGAACATGATCTCGATCCGGTTCCGTCGTTTGTAGCTTTGTTTGTCGTATTTGACGGGCTTGTTGCGCGACTTTCGTCCCAGGATGCAGGGCGTTATTCCCGTATCTACAAGGGCCTCACGGAAAAAATCTGCGTCATAAACTCAGCCCACCAATAACCAGTCGGCCGCTGGCAGGCTATTCACCAGAGCTCTGGCCCTAGTTTAATCGCTAACCTGACCAGCGGTCATGAAGAACCAGATCGGTCTCCCAATTGCGTCAGTAACAGCATGCAACTTCGTGTTCATGCCGCCTTTTCTCCGCCCCCCTTTTTAACCGCAGGCTTGAGGCCGTACGGTGCGCCACGAGGTAAGTAGCGTCGATTGAGATCGTCTTTTGATCGGGTGCCTCAGCAGCCAGTTCCGTCATGACCCTCGCGAACGCACCAATGTCACACCACCGCCCCCAGCGATTATAAAGCGTCTTGGGAGGCCCATACTCCTTGGGTGCATCGCACCACCGCAACCCATTGCGATAGATAAAGGTAATACCACTGAGCACGCGCCGGTCATCAACGCGTGGCACACCATGGCTCTTCGGAAAATACGGCCGGAGCCGCACTATCTGATCTTCGCTCAGCCAATAAAGATTGCTCATAATCACCTCTCAGTTTGGGGAACTTGAATTATGCACCCCTGAGAGCATCAAGCAGATTAATGGGTCCAGAGCCTAAGCCGACATTCAACAGAACGCTTTTAACTTTTTCAATGATGAGCTCGACAAAGAGATGCATTAATTCTCACGTCTTGCTTGTGGCTATTCGAGGTTATGCCATTTGTAGACGGTCAAATTTTCTGTGGTTGTTCAATTCGATGGTATTGGATTGCTGGAACTTCTAACCAGGCTCGCTAGAGCACCAAATTCAGTTCTGTCGCAAAGTTTTTTCTTGAAGAATTTTGTTCTTCGCAAACCTACGTTTGGCCTCTGGAATGCCAAATTATCCAAAATTTCGGCCACACAAGAGAAACTTTTGGAAACTTGACGTCCAAATGTGTCGGGCGGAGAACAAAATTCTAGTTTTTGATGCGTCGCCAAACTTTGCGACAGAACCATCGGAACTCGCCGAGACCAAAGGCTGATCCTTGAACTGGGCCGCAAATGATCGTCGTGATGGAGGTCTCGATCGCGGCCGGTGTCACTGGAGCGTGCATCGGCCTTAAGCGGTTGGACTATCGCGCAAGAGAGCTTAGGTGAGTCTCATACCGAAAAGGAGCACCCCATGACTGACCGCAAGACACTGTTCATAACCGGCGCGTCCAGCGGTATCGGCGCCGCCACCGCGCGTGCGGCGGTGACCGCGGGCTGGAATGTTGGACTGATGGCCCGGTCCGAAGACAAGCTTGCCGAGCTGCATGCCGAACTGGGTGACGCGAGCCTCGTTGTGTCCGGAGACGCCACCAATCTCGCTGCGCAGCAGGACGCTATCGCTGCCACGGCTGAGCATTTTGGGGGGCTGCACGGCGCCTTTGCCAATGCGGGCACAGGCCTCGACACGCCAGGGACCGAGAATGGCGATCCGGAAGAATGGCGCAAGTTGATCGACCTGAACATCATGGCGCTACTCTATACCGCGAAGGCGAGCCTGCCGGAGCTGCGCAAGACACGCGGCCACCTCGTGCTGACCGGTTCAGTTGCGGGGAAGGTGCATATCCCAGGCTCTATCTATGGCGCATCAAAATGGTTTGTGCATGGCTACGGCGGAAATATGGCGCAGGAAATGCGCGAATGGGGTGGACGTTGTACCGTTATCGCGCCCGGCATGGTAGACACAGCATTTTTTTCCGAACCAAAGCCGGACAAGCTTAAGCCCGAGGACGTGGCAAACGCAGTAATGTTTGCGTTGAATCAGCCAGAGCGGTCGAACATTCCGGAAGTGACTGTCATGCCGACCGGCTAAAAAACCCAACCCTGCTGCGGCCTAGTGTTCAGGACGGTGTGGCATTGCCCGCCTCAGGACGGTTGTCGCCTTGACGTTAACAGTGAGAGTCAAAATTTCGGCAAAATCAATCCTTGGCCTTTGACCCTTATTGTGCCAGCTTAACCCTTAACATGAGAGTTTTGACGCTAATTCTGGCACAAGGTGGGGTATGTATTCTTGGTGAAGGCCGTCGCAGACCCAGAGCTGGACCTCGGTCGAGTCGAAAGCGCGGAACGGTCTCGCCGCGCCGCTGTATTGCGGAGCTTGCAGGCCTCGGTCACGCAAGGCAAATGCTCGAAGTCGGCTGCTGTCAAAGATGCTGCGTGGGAGTTGGGTGTTAGTTCGACCACTGTCTGGCGGTTGCTCCGGAAATTTTTGGATGGCGAGGGTCGCGCGAGTTCCCTTGCGCCCGGACAGCGCGGGCGACCGAAAGGAATGTCGCAGGTAAAAGCGACGGTCGAAACACTTATCGAAGAACATCTTCGGCTCTATTACTTGAAGCGCGAACGGGCAAGCTTGGCACGCGTGGTCATGGAAATTCGAATAGCTTGTAAGGTCGAAGGACTGCCGCCACCCGCCCGTCGGACGATCCAGCGACGGCTTGACGCGATGGATGAGCGCGAAGTCCTGAAGGCGAGATTCGGTGCGAAAGTGGCGCGACAGAAGTTCGCTGCCGTCACGGGAGCCCACAATGCGGAACTTCCGCTCGAGGTAGTGCAGATCGACCACACACCTGCCGATGTCATCCTCGTGGATAGTTTCGAGCGCAAAGCAATTGGCAGGCCTTGGGTAACGCTGGCGATCGACATCGCGACGCGGATGATCACAGGATATCATGTCAGCCTTGATGCGCCGTCGCGCCTTTCCATAGCGCTTTGCCTCACAAGGGCGGTGGCGCCAAAGGCAGATCTATTGGCAGGAATTGGGACTAAGGCTCCGTGGCCTGCGCAGGGGAAACCCCACCGGATTCATGTGGACAACGGAAGTGACTTTCGATCCCGCGTTTTTCAAGTGTCCTGCGCCGAATGGGGGATCGAGCTTACTTTCCGTCCTCCGGGAAGCCCCCATTTTGGCGGCCACATTGAGCGCTTGATCGGCACGATGATGGGGGCGGTTCATCTTCTGCCCGGAACGACCCAATCGAGCGTGGTGGCCAAAGGTAACTATGACTCAGAAGGAAAGGCCGCCATGACTCTGGCGGAGTTCGACGTTTGGTTCGCGCTGGAAATTTGCCGCTATAACAACAGCATTCATTCAAGCCTAGGCTGTACACCAGTGGCCAGGTGGGAAGCCCTTTCGGGCGAGATGGCCAGTGATATCCCGTTCGACATGGACGCGTTTCGCGTAAGCTTTTTGCCTAGCGAGCGCCGTCAAATCCGGCGCGACGGGATCCATCTTTTCAAGATCCGCTACTGGTCGGATACTTTGGCCGGGCAAATTGGTCGTAAGGATAGCACAGTTGTCGTACGCTACGATCCCCGCGACCTCTCTTCCGTCTGGATTGAACTTGAAGCCGGACGCAGCGTTGAGGCGCGTTACCGCAACCTTGAGATGCCACCAATGTCGCTATGGGAATACCGCGAAGCGCGTCAATATCGGCTGGCACAAGGAAAGGAAGGTTTCGACGAGGCTATCCTTGCCGAGCTTATCCACCTGCAAAGGCAGATCGCCGACGGGAGTCAGACGCTGACCAAGACCGAAAGGCGTTCGCGGGAACGCCGTGAAGTATTGAAGACAGCGGACCAGACTGAGAGCCGGTCAGAGGGGCTGCGCGCTGTCGACACCGGTGATACATCCCGCCCATTGTACAAGGTAGAGAGGTGGTGAAGTGATGGCAGACGGGATTGGCCAAGATGATCGCATATCCCTCATCCAATCGGACATCTGGATCGGATTTCCGCGTGCCGAGCAAGTTCTGGACAGGCTGCAAAACCTGATTGAGGCGCCTCGACAAACGAGGATGCCTGGCCTTCTGGTCCATGGCGCTTCAGGCATCGGCAAGACAATGATCGCACGCAATCTTTCGCGCAGGTATGCACCAGAATATGATCCAATGGCGGGCGTCACCCATACACCGCTTTTGCTTTTGCAAGCGCCACCGGCCCCGGACGAGCGTCGATTCTATCTTCATATCCTTGCGGCGGGTGGTGCACCGGCCACAGCAATTGCAGTGCGGTCTCAGAATGTCGCTTCCCTTGAAGTTCGTGTTATTGCTCTTTTGCGCGACCTCGGCCTGCGCATGATCATGATTGATGAAGTTCACAACCTTCTTGCTGGCACGCATCGCGAGCAGCGGCGCTTCCTCAATGTCCTGCGTTACCTCAGCAATGAACTCGAGATTTCTTTGGTCTGTTTTGGGGTCAGTGAAGCGGTAGATGCCATTCGCGGTGATATGCAACTCGCGCGACGGCTCGACGAGCATCATTTGCCAAATTGGCGCGACGATTCCGAGTTTTCAAATATGATTCAGACCCTTATCGCCGCCATGCCACTTGAGAAGAAATCCAACTTAAAGGTCAAATCCCTGCGACAAATTCTCGCTTTGACGGGCGGGATCACGTCGCGGGTGTTTTCCTTGGTCAAGGACCTGGCCATCGACGCGATCCGTTCCGGCGAGGAATGCATTACCGACGATGCAGTTGCGAATTGGTCGCCCCTCTGGTCGCGCTACGCACCCGTGCAACGGCGACTTGAACAGGCCGGGGTTTGACGCCACGGCCTTTGCCGAAAATTGTGATCCCTGTCGCAGATGAGCTCCTTTCGGGCTGGATGGCGCGGCTTGCAAACTTCAACCACTGTGATCTGGTTGACCTATTGGCACATGTCGGTATCGACGGACGTTATGTTGACGTGCTTGATTTTGGGCTCGAAGATTCTGCGGCCCTAAGAATTGCCGCCGTAGCGCGCACCGGTGTCGAACTTGTGCATTCGCTGACAATATCCGCAGCTACGCCGCTCGAGGCTGTACTGACCGCGCAATTCCCGTTCCAAACGTGTCCCATCTGTTCCGTACACGGTGTTGCTCTTAAACATTGGCGACGTGCTTGGGCCTTCGATTGTTTGATGTGCGGCACCCAACTCATCGCGACCATGCCAAGGCCTGACATCGTCAAACCCTCGACAAAGTTTCTTCGCCGCGCTCGCATCGGCGCCCGTCTGCTCGAAGTGGCAATAAAGGACAATAATGCGTGCCAAATTCATCGCGCCATGCGCGGTGTCGCCTTTGCCGTGGCGGTTACAAGATTTCGCGGGCAGCCCCTTGCTGCCCTTCAGGGCTTCAACCCGGAAATCCGGATCGCGTGCCTAGCAGCAATCTGTGCGGTCCAGAAGAAGCCACTCCTCAAAGCGGCTTGGATCATGGCCAAAGCAGACGGCTACGCCAAGGCCTCTCTGCTCAGGGCCTACAGCAAAGAACCGCATTTGTTGGCAGCTGTGCGCGACATAGCCGATCGTAATGCGTAAGGGATTTTAAGCAAGAACATGGTCAGTCCGTTAGGGCAGGGTGGGTCTGACTCTCACAATTTAAGTCAACAAAACTGGCAGGAGGCCCGTCAACGCGAAGACTCCCGCAATTAATGACAACGCGACACTAGGGACAAATCGTGCTAGTCTTCTTATGGGAATCATTGGTGACAGAGCATTTGACGCCCCCAGCGTCTCGGCTGTTATCTTAGGTTCAAGGTTGATCAATGAGGAAAGCAAGATGACTAAGATCAAAGGAAAAGGCGACGGCCCAGGCGGGAGAAATGAACATTACGATGTTGGGGGCAGAAAAGATGTTCCACGGCGCAACATTGTGGCTGAGATCAAAAGAGGCGTGCACCCTGATGCGCATGTCGTGAAGATCAAAGGACGTGAATACGCTAGGGATAATCCTGATCCCTCAAAGAAAGACAACGTGAATCGCGACAACTAAGCGTATCGCAGTAGGCGTGCTTCCGCTCGACGCCAAAATCTTTTGGGCGGGGTATGTGTAGTCCGATCACCATGCTCTTCTCGTGCGTCTATCGCGGCTACGAGTGTCCGCTTTTCGGAATCTGTTATGGGATATATTGCGCGACGCGAACGGCGGCTTTGGGCCGATCATGTCGAACGGCATTCGCGAATTGCGCATAAACTGGACCGCGGATTCAACTCGCCAGTGCAACTTTACCCACGATATGAAGCGTGAGGCAGCGATGCCCAAGTGCTTCTCACCGTCTAAAGTAAAGGAACACGAATGCGAGCCTACCACCGCCTCACTGAGGGTGAGCGTAACCAAGTTTATGCATTGAAGAAAGTGGGTTTTCCGCAACGCGCGATTGCGGATCAGATCGGCGTCAACAAATCGACGATTTCTCGGGAGTTTAAGCGCAATACAGGTCTGCGCGCTTCTCTCATCCAGATTGTCGCGCTACATGGCTTGTTCACGCCAGTCACAAATTTGGCGGCTCCGTATCTCGGATACGACGTGGGCTGGGATTGAAGAGATGATCCGGGAAGAATTGAGTCCCGAGCAGATCACAGGTCACCTGAAAGACATTGGCGAGCCAAGCGTCAGCCCAGAATGGATCTACCAGCGTATCTATGCGGACAAGCGTAACGGTGGCGACCTTCACACCCACTTGAGATGCCAAAAGCAACGGCGCAAGCGCTATGGCAGTATCGAGCGGCGCGGCCAGATTAAGAATAGAGTATCCATCGAGAAACGCCCTGCAGTCGTTGACCTGCGCAGCCGTGTTGGGGATTGGGAAGCCGATACCGTGATCGGCAAACAGGGACACTCAGTCCTTGTGACGCTGGTCGAGCGTAAGACGCGATTTACTGTTGCAATAAAGGCAGTCAATAAAACAGCTCGGGCTGTCACGGATGCTATCTGTGCACACCTTAAGCCCCATCAGGAAAAGGGTCTCACATTGACTTACGACAATGGCAGAGAATTTGCTTACCATGAAGAGATCGCCCGTGAGCTGACTGCCGAGGGCTTCTTCGCACACCCCTATCATTCCTGGGAACGGGGGCTCAACGAAAACACCAATGGCCTGATCCGGCAATATATCCCAAAGGGAAAAGACATTGATGATCTCAGCGATGATGACGTGGCTAAGATCATCGACAAAATAAATAAGCGGCCAAGAAAATGCCTAGGCTTCAAGACCCCACATCAGCTATTCATAGGAGATAACCAGCATGTTGCACTGGCGAGTTGAATCTGCGCTGCATAACAACGATGCCTAATTAATCTTAAGCAAAAGGACAATCAAATGAGCGAAATACGTGAAGTCGACGTGGCCATCATTGGCGCAGGAACAGCCGGAATGGGCGCCTACCGAAATGCAGCCAAAGAAACGGACAGTGTTTTGCTCATCGAGGGGAATGTATATGGTACAACATGTGCGCGCGTCGGGTGTATGCCATCAAAAATGCTGATTGCGGTCGCAAATGCGGCTCATGCCGGCGAACATGCTAAGGGGTTCGGTGTTCATTACGAAGCGCCAAAAATTGATGGCCGTGCCGTCATGGCGCGCATCAAGTCATTGCGCGACCGATATGTAGGTTTGGTCAAAGACAGTGTCGAGGATTGGCCGGCCCGCCACCGAGTTATGGCGAACGCGCATTTCATTGGCCCAGATACGTTGAAATTGACCCCTAAGGACGGATTCGCAGACTTCACGGTTAAGGCCAAAAGGATCGTGATTGCGACAGGGTCTGGTTCGGTTTTACCAGATAGCTTTGACAAAGGACCGAATGTTATCACAAGCGATGCCGTTTTTGACTGGGATGACCTGCCTAAATCAGTGCTTGTTTTTGGCGCAGGCGTCCTCGGTCTTGAAATTGGTCAGGCTTTGCATCGATTGGGCGTGCGGACCGTTCTTTTGGGTAAAAATAACAGCATTGCGCAACTAAGTGACCCGTCCGTATGCAAAACAGCGCTGAAGGTGATCGGCGATGCAATGCCGTTCCACCCCGACCATGACCTCGATCGCCTTGAGCAAACCAAAAACGGGCTGCGAGCGGTATGGTCGTCGGACCAAGATGGTGGTGACGAGGTGTTCGAAAAAGTGCTTGTCGCCATCGGGCGGCCCCCCAACGTGGCTATGCTCAACCTTGATGTGACGGGTATCGCCCTAACAGACAATGGTGTGCCGCTTTTCGATAAAACGACGGGGCAGTGCGGCGATAGCACGATCTTTATTGCGGGCGATGCAAATGCAGATACGCCTTTATTGCACATCGCCGCGCGGCAGGGACAAACCGGCGGTACGAATGCAGCAACGCACCCCGAGATGAACCACTCCAGAGAGTACGCAGGACTTTCTGTGACTTTCTGTGATCCGCAGATTGCCACCGCTGGGCGCACCTACCGCGCGCTTGAAGATGATGGCGTGGCATTTTGCACAGGTGAAATTGACTGGAGCGATCAAGGTCGCGCCACTGTTATGCGCACCAATCAGGGACTGACCCGTATTTACGGCGAAAAACAAACTGGTCGTCTGTTGGGTGCCGAGATGATCGGCCCAGATGCAGAGCATATGGCGCATCTGCTCGCTTGGGCAATTGATGCAGGGCAAACGGTGGAAGACCTTTTGGATAGACCCTTTTATCATCCATGCGTAGAAGAAGGGCTGCGCACGGCACTGCGCCAATTGGCGTATGAATTGAACCTGACCAAGCAAGCGCCTGTTCCACGTAGTCTGGATTGTGGTCCGGGTGCCTGATCAGGTTGGGTGGCATTTAGGCAACGAAACCTGTCGCAATCCACCGCATGACATTCGAAAATCGCGATTATGAATACGATTTACATAGGACAGAAAAAAGGCCCGCCTACGCCAGGCGGGTCTTTTTTGCGTTACCGGAACGTGAAAATCCAAGCGACAACAACTCGGTTTTGCGTACAGCGAACGCTGCGGCGATCCCGCCGATCACGTTTGCCAAAGCGGCCGCAACGACGATACCGATATAGCCAAACAAACTAACGCCAAGCCAAGCCAACGGTAGGTACACAACAAGTATCCGCCCAAGACTGAGCGACATAGACCATATGGCCTTATCACGCGCGTTCATCGCAGCGTTGGCGATCACGACCATGCCATATCCGAAAAACGTCAGGCCAACGACGCGCAGATATGTTGCGGCATATGCTTGGTCGCTTTCACTGGACGCAAGAAGCCCCGCAATCGGCGACGCCAATAACAACAGTAGCACCCCCACAAGCACACCATACGCAAGACTAAACCCAAAGGCGCACTGCGTTGCGTTTTGCGCGCGGTCCTTTTTCTGCGCACCCCAGTTTTGACCGACAACAGGCCCAATACCTGCCGACAATGCCATAAGCGGAACCAGCAAAATCGATTGTACCCGGCCCGCCGCGCCAAACCCTGCCACAGCATCATCACCAACCGTTGCAACCGCCGCCGTCACCAAGGCCATGCCCGCAGGATTGATCGCATTGGACAGCGACGCAGGAAGCCCGACGTTGAGTATTTTGCGCATGTTTGCGGCAAGCCCGTCCAAAACATTGCCGACGACACCCAATAATCCACGCTGCCACGCGATCCACATTGCGATACACATGGCAACGATCCGTCCAATCAACGTCGATAACGCCGCCCCTGCGGTTCCCATTTCGGGTATCGGGCCAAGGCCAAAAATAAACACAGGATTAAGTGCAATTCCAAAGAACGCAGCAACGATCATGATCGCAGCCGATGTCGCGCCGTCCCCATGGGAGCGAAATACCGAATTGATGATCATCATCGTCACAAGAAACGGAAATGAAAGCGCCCAAAGCGGCATGTATTGCGCCACCTCGCGTGCGACATCATCCGTTGCCCCAAGTGCGCCGAACAAGAGCGGGAACGACATCCAGATAATCCCGCCAAGCAATAATGACAGACCTATCCCGAGCCCGATCGCATGCACGCCAAGCCGTTGGGTGTCGTCCTTGTCTGCACCACCCCCGATGCCTTGTGACAGCGCGGAATTCGCGCCCGCGCTCAGACCTATAGACAGCGATGTCAAAGCTGTAATCACCGGATAGATGAACCCGACAGCCGCCAAAGCAGCTCCGCTGATCTGTCCCAGAAAATATGCATCGGCAAGGCCAACAGCAATGACAGAAAATATGCCGAGGCTCATAGGGGCCGACATGACTGCTAACGCTTTCCAGATAGGGCCGGTCGTCAGATCGCGTGTTTTCTCAGTGGCCAAAGTATTGTTCCTTAAAGGGGTCTGTTCCGGCTCAGTGCAGAATACGGCATGCCCAGAGTTTCGGACACTCCCAGCCATAAGGCTTTTTTCCCCTCAACAGGAAAAACGCGCTGTTCGCGGGCCATGACGAAGGTGGCAGAACCTGGGCCCGCATCACGTCTCTTATCGAGACCTGTAAGCTGAACGGCATCGAGCCATACACCTACCTTAAGGCAACACTCAAAGCCATCGCCGCTGGCCATCCATCCACCCGCATCGATGAACTCATGCCCTGAAACTTTGACAAACGGTCCTGCAATCCGGAAATTTTCGCTGATTTAATAGGGAAAAATTGTAAACGGACTTGTTTCGTTCACGGTCACTTTTCAATAGGTTACGAGGCCGACGTAAACGGTTTTTCGCAAGCCAAAAGGCAAAGAAAAACCGCTGAGGGGGCGGCCACCCACCTCAACGGCATAGAAGAATTTTTCTACCCTCATCATTACGCGAATTTCGGCCCGACCTCAAGCCAATTGGCGGTGAGATTATGAGTTGGCGTGTTGCAAATGAATGCGCAGAGCGTCGATTTGGTAGCGCCGCGCGCAAACAGATCATCATGTTTCTAGCTGACAAGGCAAGCGATGACGGTTCGGGCATCTGGTGCTCCAAAGGAACGATCCAGCGCCACACAGAGCTCAGCGAGAGCACCGTCAAACGTACCATCGTCGACTTCCTACGGGAGGGTATCTTGATCGAGACGGGGCGGCGGCAATGCCAGAACGGTTACACGGTCATTTACCGCATTGTTCTCGAACGCGTGGCTTCGATGGAAACCACTGCGGAACCCGATATTTTGACGGGGGTCACTGTGAACCCCGTCCAGCCTGAGCCCGGTACGGGGTCCACGGTGGCCGGGGTACGGGGTTCACGGTGGACCCCAAACCATCCTAAAACCATCCTTAAACCACCTACGCGCAAGCGCGAGGTAGTGGAGGAGGTTGAAGATCTTGAATCTGAGAAGATCTTATCGGCCTATCCCGAAGGCAGGATCCGAGACCGACGGACCTGCCTGTTCCAGATTGCTGCGGCGGTGAAGGTAGGCGTTGCGCCCGATGATCTGCTGAAGGCAGTCAAAACCTATGCTGCTGAGACCGAAGGTTACACGCGCAGTAAGATCTGTTTCTCGGACAATTGGTTCAAGATGCGCCGGTGGGAGAAAAGGCTTGCCCAGATACAGGCCGATAGCGAGAAGGCGCGAGAGGCCGAAGTCAATGGCCGTACCCGGCTCGCCAGCTGGATCCATGAGCGTCATCCCATGTGCCGTCATATAACCAATCGACAGATTGAGGATCTGGTCGCGGTAAAGCTGGTGACGCTTGAGCAAGTGCGTGCGGCGGGGGGGCAGGCGTGACCGGAGGTTTGGTGGGGCTCTGTCACCGTTTTGCTTGGAAACGGGGGCTTGTCAGGCAATGAGCGCGTTAGCTTTTTTCGTGGGCTACTCATCTTGTGAACGAGGTACTAGTTGCATTTACGTTTATTTCGTTTATTTTGATTATTGCGAATACGATGCAAGATCCCGCCGCGTGAAAAGGAGAGAACCCATGATGATGCAAGCAAAAGAAGCGTTCGCAGAGCGCTTGCCCGATCAGGTCGAAATTGAAAATGCTGACAGTCTTCGCCGAATTCTTGCCTCTCAGGTGAACGGTGATGAGGCAGTGGAGCTGCGTCTGGCTCTTGGCGGAAAGCAGATCGAACCAGTGACGCTGGCCCCAGCTCTGGCCGCATCCTTGATGGAATTGTTGCGGTTGGTTTCAAGCGGTAGAGGGTTTCGGATGATCCCTGTTGATGCGGAGCTGACGACCCAGCAAGCAGCTGATCTGCTGAATGTTTCGCGTCCGCATCTCGTGAAACTTCTGGAAGACGGGGAAATTTCATTCTTCAAGACCGGAAGGCACCGTCGTGTGAAAGCTGCTGATCTTTTTGAATACAAAAAGAAACGCGACACAGACCGCTCTGATGCGCTGTCTGACCTAGCGGCGATGGACATGGAGAGCGATCTTTTATGAGTGACTATGCCGACCGTTTCACGGCACTGATTGACGCAAATGTTCTTGCCTGCGCGATGCGTAGAAACATAATTCTGTCATTGGCTGAAGCTGGATTTTTCCGGCCTCGGTGGAGCGACAAGATTATGGACGAGACTGCCGGTGCGATCGCCAAAATCACGAAAGGTGGGGCTGACACGGTCAGGCAGCGTTTTGCCATGGAGCGCGCATTTCCAGAGGCTTGTGTCGCCGGGTATGCAGCGCTTGAAGCTGGGTTAGAACTGCCAGACCCGGATGACAGGCACGTTTTGGCTGCGGCTATAACCACCTCCGCGCAAGTGATAGTGACTGAAAACCTCAAAGATTTTCCAAGCAAGGCTCTCGCTCCTTTTGACATCGACGCCATTTCTGCAGATGAGTTTATTTCTGATGCAATAGAGCTCGATCCACTCGCTGCGGTAGCCGCACTGCGAAAAATGCGCGCCCGGTTCAAAAACCCCGAAATGGATGCCGAAGTATTACTGCAACGGATCAAAGATCGAAAACTATTTCAAACTGCTGAAACTCTTCATCAATTTCTAGAGCTGCTTTGAGCTGACTTCTACGATGGATCGTCCTGGAGGTAGCCTTTCGCTCTTAAGCATTTGTTGCTTCTGTGTGCGCAACAATCTGTTGCACGATCGGGTGCATCCAAGCAGGGACATGCCTGCTTTGCTTTGCCAGCAGCATCCGGTCCCTGTCATCCAGTGTGCGAGCAAGCTGGTCGACTATTTGGCTGTCGACACGATCTTTGCCAATATAACGCAATGCCTGGAAGACAATCCCAGTCTTATGTCCTGCGCCGACGAGCGTCTTGGAAGACGCGTTCCGGAATTGATTGACTTGCCGTCCAACTTTTTTGGTCGGCGTAGGGCCATCTGTCATGTAGGTAGGCGTGGAAGGCACCTGAGTTGAAAGGCCCAACCGGTTGGCGGCCATTGATGGCGAGGGTTGCAGAATCTGACCGTCCTTACGGGCAACTGCCTTTGCGATATCATCTGTGGATGGAGACAGAAATCCGAAGCGAGGGCTCTTCTTTGGGTAGTCGTATAGCCCCCGTGTGAGCCGTCGGATCACGCCCTGATCGGACAGGCGCGACAAAGCTTGGTCCACGCTTGCGCGGGACCCGATATCAAGAAAGTCAGCCGGTGCAAAGATTGCCCCGCGTCCCTTTCCGATGATGCGTTGCTTGATATTCGACGTAATCATGTTTGAGCTCCTTGTCAGAAAATAGGGTATGTTTTTCTGAAAGTTAATTAGCTGCTGAGAGCGACAAATCAGGTCCGTGCGGCAGGGATAAAAACGTAAGGTAAAATGGTGGTGTCAAATTTACGCTACAGCGCAAACTTCTATAATTTACGCTGTAGCATAAAAAACCAGGGGTTAGGGTAGTTGATGTATGATCTCAGGGTCATAATTGAGCTTTATGACCTGAGTATCATAATCACGGCAGGAGAACTGATTTGCAGAACCTTGTTCGCACTCCCAAAAACCTTGGCCATGCAATCCGCCAGGCTCGTCGAGAGAAGAACTGGACGCAGGCTGAACTCGCAACGCGCAGCGGTGTTTGGCAGGAAACCATTTCAAAAGCCGAGGCTGGAAAGGGCGGCACTAAGCTAGACACGGTCTTCGCGCTCTTGGCTGCGTTAGACGTAGAGATCATGGTCGAAAAGCGGGTTCGTCCCAACAAAGGTAATGGAATGGACGGCTCCTTCCCTGCGGCGTCGAATGCGCCATAGTGGGGATTTTAGCAATCACTCACTAAACGAGAGGAACCATCCAATGCCGATAGTAACGATAGGTCTTGATCTGGCCAAGTCTGTTTTTCAGCTTCACGCGATTGATGAACATGGGGCGGTTATTATGCGCAAGCGCTTAACCCGTGGGCAAGTTTTGCCAGTTCTTGAGAAGATTCCACCTTGCCTAGTTGGGATGGAAGCTTGCGGCTCGGCCCATCACTGGGCGCGCGAAATCCAAGCTTTGGGCCATGAAGTTCGCTTGATGCCTGCTCTGCATATTCCGGGGTGATCCGGCCACCCATACCGATTTGATCCGGCCAGGGATTCCGGGGCATCCGGCCACCCCCATTTTGACCTGATTTAGGGTGCTGCGAGGCGATCTGTAGCAGGGCTACTCTG
>Ga0163215_100890_pt1 | contig 29344 bp, 25 predicted proteins | sample SynspAceP_FD_185934 | JGI IMG/M metagenome (GOLD analysis project Ga0163215, IMG submission 185934) | Saline lake microbial communities from Ace Lake in Antarctica - Synechococcus sp. Ace-P (Hybrid Assembly) | ecosystem: Environmental > Aquatic > Non-marine Saline and Alkaline > Saline | place...
CCAGCACCTATCCCAGAAATCAATCAGGCCGGTGGGGCTGCCCTCCAAACGGGCAAGCCCGTCTTCCGTTCAGCCCCACCGGCCAAGGTGGTTGTCGGCACCGGCCAAGATGGTTGTCGCTCATCAGAGATGCCTGAGATGCGCAGTTCCTTTACCAGCCGGTCTTGCAGCGTCTGGTTGGCGCGTTCAACGCGACCTTTGGCCTGGCTGCTGTTTGCGCACAAAATCTCAACGTTCAACTCGTTCAGAGCACGTCCAAACTGGGTCATGCGCGCGCCGCCTTTGGCATCTTGCTTCGCCACGCGAAACACCGTGTGTTTGTCGGAATAGAAGGCGACAGGGCGGCCGTGTTTGAGCAAATAGCTTTCCAGTGCTTCGAAATAGCTGAACGTGCTCTCTGATTTAACGAACCTCGGTTCCATGAGCGTACTGGTTGCATCGTCGATGAACACGAGCAGGGTGCACGGACCAGCCCGATCCTCAAACCATCGGTGGTCAGAGCCATCAATCTGGATCAACTCGCCAAAGCATTCCCCGCGTAAACGCGGTTGATGAAGCGTCCGTCGCTGCTTACGCGACAACCTGCTACATGATAAAATACGCATAATCTGATGGATTGGATGCCCCTCCTGCCGGTTTAAACTTGAACCGAGGCACCCCAGAAAAGGGTGCGATTATGGAGGATAAGACTATGGAAAATATACATATATTAGGCGTAGACTTGGCCAAGCGCACATTCGCGATCTGTGCTGTAAACGCCATTCAGAAATGTCACCGATTGCGCAAAGCAGGAATGTCACCAAGGGCGCTGACGGTAGCGCAGCCTGACAGGGTGTAGACTTCATATATCGGAGCTCTGGCTGGCTGCGCGGAGCTCGCGTTCTGCGCGTTTGCGGGCGTGTATGCGCTCAAATCATATTCCCTTTCCGCTTATTCGGACGGGGTCACGGGGTTCCACAAATGCCGATCTGTGTATTTCTCGTATCCCTTCCCGCGCGGAAAACTCACCAATTCGAATTGCATACCCCACGGGGCCAAGAAGTAGACCCAGCTCTGACCCGCAGAGGGGCCCTCGGTGCGATGAACCGGTTCTCCCAGAATTTCAACGTCATGGGACCGCAACCAATCCAGTGCGCCACTGAAGTCGTCAGTGTAAAACGCCAAGTGATGACCACCGATATCACTGTTTTTAGGCGGCTCCGCGCGCTGATCCGGGGCGTCATACTCGAATACTTCGAAATCAGAGCATGACCGCACCGGCAAAAAACGCAGCTTTTTCATCACTGTTCGGGGGTCTACATTGAGTTGTTGTGTCATCCATCAATCATCAGACTGTAATGGCCCCAGTTCGTAAAACTGTTCGCATCCAATAACCTCGACAAAGAACCGCGTCGCCTGTTCGAGGTCCGGCACCGTGAAGCCGATATGTTCGACGCCACGCAGGCCTGGCATTTTTGCTGTGCCCAGCTCCCTACCCCTCTGTCAGCGCCGAACCACGGCCGGTATCGATCATCATCTGGCGCAATTTTTGCTCTATTTTCCGGCGCCATGGCAAAAGCCGCGCGTTCCAGCACTTTGGACACGGATGGCGAGCTTTCGCCACCGTGCACACGCTGGTCGAGATAATCGAAAAAACGCCTCTGAATTTCATCGCTCAACATGGCACCATAAGAGACCGTCTGCGGGCCTTGCTCGACCACAACGACATTATTCGTTTTCCTGATGCTTGTACCGATTGTTTCCCAATCAGTGCCTGCGCGATCAAGCGAGCGCAAATCGATGATTTCTGCATCAATGCCCAATGCTTTTGTTGCTACGCGCGACTGTTCTACCATGGCGGAGTAGGTCAGGATTGTCAGGGCTTTGCCCGCACGGACCACCTTTGCCGAACCGAGCGGGATAAAGTAATCGTAGTCGTGGGTCGGGCCTTGCATCTTGGCGGTGTATAAATCGACATGTTCGAGCACAAGAACCGGATCTTCGCAGGTCAGTGCCGCATTCATCAACCCGACATAATCGAATGCCGTTGAAGGCGCGACGATGCGCCAGCCGGGCCATTGCGCAAACAGCCCCGCAGGATCCATGGAATGTTGTGAGCCGTAGCCCAACCGATGGCGTTTTTCGTGCGAAATACGATCGGCATGGCCGCATCGCCGCAGAACATATGGCGTGCCTTGCCAATCTGGTTAAACAACTGGTCCGCCGCCACCAGCGAAAAGTCAGGATACATCAATTCGACCACAGGGCGATATTGTCCGGCCATCGCCACGCCGCCGGCCAGTCCGCTAAACCCCGCCTCGGCAATTGGTGTGGGAATAATTCAATCCGGATACTTTGCGGCCAACCCCTTGGTGGCCCCGTTGGTGCCACCCTTCAAACGATGAATATCCTCGCCGATGCAAAAAATGCGCGCATCATCGGCCATGCGATGGTTCATGACTTCGGCCACAGCGTCGACATATCTCATCTCGGACATTTGCCCTGAAGGGGTCTCTTGTTCCTCGAAACGCTTAACCTCCAGTTCTGTCAAATCGCCGCGCAGCCCTGCATCCCGTACTGCGGGGTCGGGCCAGAGGCTTTCGATCACGGTGCGCTTGTTTCCTTCTTCCACGGTCAAGGCATTGGCGGCGGCTTGCATCGCTTTTCGCGCCCGCGTGGCCATTGTAGCGTCCTCGTCTTCGTCAAGCCAACGGCGGTCTTTCAAACCCGCCAGCATCACTGTCAACGGATCACGCTTTAGCCATGCCGCCTCATCCTCTTTGCTGCGATACCCGAAAGCGCTGGCGGGCGTGCCACCGCCATGGTGATAAAAGCGATAGAGGGTCGCTTCGATAACCGTTGGCCCCTGCCCTGACCGCATGATTTTTAGGGCCTTTTCTGTTGCGACCCGTACCGCGACCGGATCCATGCCATCAACGCGGAACGAAGGAATGCCAAATGCCAGCCCGCGTGAAGACACGCGGGTTTGCTCCTCTACGGTCGTCGATACCGCGAAGCCGTTGTTTTCGATGAAAAAGCAGATTGGTAAATCCCAAAGTGCCGCAAGATTCATAGCTTGGGGAACCGACCCGATATGTGCAGCCCCTTCACCGAAGTACGAAAAAACAACGGCATCCGAGCCGGACCGCTTTTTCGACCACGCTGCCCCCGTCGCAAAAGGGACGCCGCCCCGACAATCGCGTTGGTTCCCAAAGCACCTGCGTCCGCCCACCGCAGGTGCATGGAGCCGCCGCGGCCCTTGCAATACCCCTGCGCCAGACCCATGATTTCCGCCAGCGCTTTTTGCAAAAGATCCTGAATCTCGCTGGAAAGCCTGGTGGTCAGCGGATTGGCATGGCCCTTGTCGAGGTATCCCAGCGCCTTGGCAATAAATTGATGGTGGCCGCGATGCGAGCCGGTCACCTGATCATCCGGCATCAGGGGCGAAATCGAACCGATTGCGCCGTCTTCCTGCCCGATCGAACTGTGCGCCGGTCCATGGATCAAAACCTGTCCGTCAATTTCGAGCACCATTTCCTCAAATGCCCTGACCAGATGCAAGTGATGATGCATCTTCAACGCTTCATCTTTCCCGATCTTCGTCCAGTCGGCGTCAGTGGCGGATATTTCCAGCCAATCGGCCATGGGATCGAGTTTTCGACTTTTCGGCATCTCGGATGTCTCCAAAAGCTATTGATTAGCCACCGCATGGGGAATTCATTCGTTTCGCGCATGGAACAAAATACCCTATGCACCGGCCGGTCGGGGTTGGTGTTTCAGCTTCCTATCAGCAAACCACGGCGGGTGTTTGATCTCCACATTGAAAAAACTTCAGCCACCTTTTCCAGTATAGAATAACCGACAAACAAGCCCAAGGAACTGGCTACCTCACAGCTGACATCACCGTCCGTTTGGGGGCAGGCAAGATTGCTTTTGGCTGCGGACTAAACTATGTTTTGACCACATACACAGATCATTTTTCTGGCCTAAAGTATCGGACAGTAGCAAGGTACAAACAAGGTAGAGGTATTTAGTGACCAGTTCAGTACAGACATCAGACGTGCTCATTATCGGGGCCGGTGCGTCGGGTTCAATTGCCGCGCGGCACCTGTCCGAAGCGGGGTTCGGTGTTACCTGTCTGGAACAGGGGGATTGGGTTGCGCCGGAGGAGTTTTATGGTGCCAAGCCGGAGTGGGAGTTGATGTCGCAAAAGCGCTGGCATCCGAACCCGAACGTGCGCGGGTTGCCTTCCGATTATCCGGTGGACATCGTCGATTCGGACGTTAACCCGTTGATGTATAATGCCGTTGGCGGTTCCACAGTTCTTTATGCTGCACATTGGCACCGCTTTGCACCCTCCGATTTCAAGGTAAAGACACTGGATGGCGTGGCAGATGACTGGCCATTTAAGTACGAAGACCTTGAACCATTTTACGACGCGCTTGACGTCGAAATGGGTGTGTCGGGACTGGGTGGGAACCCTGCGTACCCCGCAGGTACAGCGCCGCCACTGCCACCTTTCCCGATTGGTAAAATCGGGCGCACGGCAGCGCGCGGGATGAACAAGCTCGGCTGGCACTGGTGGCCTGCGACACAGGCGATCCCATCGCGAACTTGGCGCGGGCGCAGCCAATGCGCGCGGCGCGGCACCTGCATGCAGGGTTGCCCCGAGGCGGCAAAGGCAAGCATGGACCTGACCCATTGGCCGGACGCTCAGAAATTTGGCGCTACCCTGATTACAGGCGCGCGCGTAAGCCGCATTACGATGAAAAAAGATGGCACTGCGGATGGCGCTATTTATATCGACCGCGACGGGATCGAACACAAACATTCAGCCAAATATGTGCTGGTTTGCGCCAATGGTATCGGCACGCCACGCTTGTTGTTGAATTCGGCAACGCAAGGTTGGGAAACCGGCCTTGCCAACCGTTCGGGGGTCGTGGGGCGCAACTTGATGATGCACCCTTACGGGGCGGTTGTCGGCTATTTTGATGAACCATTGGACAGTTGGCTTGGCCCCGCAGGGCAGTCGATTGAATCCGCGCAGTTCTATGAAACCGATGCCAGTCGCGGTTTCGTCAGGGGGGCCAAGTGGAATGCAATGCCTACCGGCGGCCCTGCGGGCATGCGTGCCGCCCACGCCGGCAAACCGATCAACGATGCATGGGGCGAGAACCTGCACCGCGAAACCAAACGCCGTTTCAACCGGTCCTTTGAATGGGGCATCATTGCCGAAGACCTGCCAGACGCCAACAACCGTGTTGTTCTGTCGCAAAACTTGGTCGACAACGATGGCATAGCGGCCCCGAAAATCCAATACAAAAACTCCCAGAACACGGCACGGATGATCGACTTTCATGTCGAGCGGGCAAAAGAGGCGATGGAGGCGGCAGGCGCATACGATACCAGCGAAACCCGCCTGATGCGCGATTGCGGTTGGCACCTGATGGGAACATGCCGCATGGGTACTGATGCGGAAACATCCGTAGTCAACCAATGGGGACGCAGCCACGACATTCCTAATCTCTACATTCTCGACGGCAGTACGTTTGTGACGTCATCGGGCTATAACCCGACCGCAACAATCGCGGCCATTGCCATGCGGTGCGTGCTGCGCATGATCGAAACAAATTTCGAGGAGAACGTATGAGCAAACTTGAATTGACACCGTCTGCACGTCAACAATTTGCGTTAATTTCTGATGTCCTGATCCCAAGGGCGCTTGGCATGCCCGCGGCAAGTGATGTCGATATTGCTGGCTCGATGTTGGATCATGTTTTGAAACTGCGCGACGATCTGGTCACTGATTTCATGCGCGCCGTCAGTTTCGAAAATGTTGATGATGCCGCTACGGCAGAACGGGCCGCCGTTGTTATGAACGAACGCGACCCCAAAGCGCTCACGGCCCTTGGTCTGGTGGCCAGCGCGATCTATTACATGCATCTGGATGTGCGCAAATTACTGGGCTACCCGGGGCAGGAAAGCCGCCCTGTCCTGCCCGATGACGAAGACGATTGGCAAACGGATACTTTACTGAACCCCGTCATCAAACGAGGGGCGATATTCAGGCAGGTATAAAGCCGTTTGAACCTTTCAATGCGTTCGGGATCGAAGACCCGAAAAAGGCCTATCCGATAATCTCGTTGACGCGTTTCAAAATTCCCGCTTCGTCCAAGCCGTAATGCGCATAAAGATGCATCGGCGGCGCGATTAGCGCAAACTCGTCGTGAATGCCGTGGCGTATAAGGCGCTTGCCGATGCCTTCATCGGTAAGTACTTCAGCCACAGCCGAGCCCAGCCCACCCTTGATGTTGTGCTCCTCTATCGTCATCAGAACACGAGAGCGTTCCGCCGCTTCCAGAACGGCAGGCCTGTCCAGCGGTTTGACCGTCGCCATGTCAATCACGCCAACAGACCGCCCCTTGGCATTTAGGGCATTGGCCACTTGAATAGCGGGATGGACAGGCATGCCAGTGGCGAAAATGGTAAGCTCTTCGCCTTTGGAATGCTCAATTGCCTTGCCAAAAACAAAAGGCGTATCAACGCCATATACATCCGGTTCGCGCCCACGACCTGTCCGAAAATAAACCGGACGATCATAGTCTGCACTTGCCTCTATTGCGGCCTGCAACTGTGGACCGTCAGCAGTAGAAACGATGGTCAGGTCGGCAATCGAGCGCATTGTACCGATGTCTTCGGTGGCGTGATGTGACGTTCCGTAAAACCCCATCGAAATGCCGGTGTGATGGCCAATCAATCGCACAGGTTGCGCACAATAAGCCACATCCATCCGAATTTGTTCGCATGCCAACAACCCCAGAAACGATGCAAAGGTCGCGACATACGGCATCATGCCGGTCGTCGCCAAACCGGCGGCGACCGAGACCATGTTTTGCTCTGCGATTCCGAACTGGATGTATCGCTCGGGATAGCGGTCAGCAAACCGGTTCAATCCGTTGGAAAAGCGAACATCGGCAGAACCCGCAACGATGGGCAGTCCTTTTTCCACCAAACTAATTAACCCGTTGGACAAGTAATCAAGGCCCGGATTTTTCTTGTTCAATTCCTGATACTGCCAGGAGTCTGGCGACATGTTATTGGCCATGCTCAAATCTCCGTGTCCAGAATTTCGCGACGGGCGGCTTCTGCGTCTGCGGGGGAAAGATACCCGAGATGCCAGCCGGCTTCTGTCTCCATGTGTGAAACGCCGCGGCCCTTTATGGTGCGCGCGATAATGCAACAAGGCTTGTCACGGGTTTTATCAGATTTCACATTGCGAAGCAGCGCGACGACCTTCGCCAGATTATGACCATCGACCTCGTGCACTTCCCACCCGAAGGCGCGCCATTTGTCTGCCAACGGTTCGATATTCATCTCGCGATCCACTTCGCCATCAAGCTGAAAGCCGTTGCGATCAACGATGGCCACCAGACGGGAAAGTCCTGCCTGCGGTGAAAATTGCGCGGCTTCCCACACCTGCCCTTCCTGCATCTCACCGTCCCCAAGCATAACAAATGTCATGAAATCCCTGCGTTGCATTTTACCACCCAGCGCAATGCCAGCGCCATTTGAAAGCGCATGGCCAATTGACCCTGAAGAAAAATCAACGCCGGGAACTTTGCGCATATCAGGATGATCCCCCAACGGGTTTCCAAGCCGCGTGTAACCATCCAGTATTTCGCGGTCCAACCATCCCATATCCGCAAAAATCGGATAAAGGCCGACAGCCGCATGCCCTTTCCCCATCAAGAAGCGATCCCGATCCACATATTCCGGATCGTCCGAAAGAGTCATCACATCATAGTAAAGTGCTGCGAAAATCTCGGCTGCCGAAAACACTGAACTGTAATGGCCGATCTTTGCAATCTCGATCAAACGTATGGTTTCAAGACGGATGAATTGCGCCTTCTGGCGTAAACGTTGAACGGTTTCATCTGAAACCTCCGGCGTATTGGGAATGGACATAGATTCCTCCATAATTTCAGTGAACCGAATTTTTGTAGTGCTCAGGCAGCGCGTCGCAAAATTTCAGGGCATGTTGTCAGGTTCAACATCGCCGTAATCAACCGGTGTTGCCCACCAGCCTTCGGCGCGTCGTTTCCAGAATTGTTCTTTTAGAAGGGTTGAAATTGCGCCGGGTCGGTCATTTCCCATGATCCGCCCGTCAATCCGTGAAACAGGCATGATGCCGCCCGCCGTCGTGCAGGTGAATATCTCGTCGGCATCACGAATTTCGGCCACTGGTATGTCGCGGGTCTGATGGCGTATGCCCAACTCATCGCAAAGCTCCATCACGGATTTTCTTGTGATTCCCTCAAGCGCCCCACGTTGAGGCGACGCAACAATACCGTCAGTTACAGAGAATACATTAAACCCCGGTCCTTCTGTAACGTTGCCTGCGGCATCCAGCAAAACCGCCGTATCAGCCCCGGCATCCAATGCTTCAAACTGGCCCTGTGTCAGGTCGCCCCAATGAAAATTTTTCACACGCGGATCAAAGCTTTCAGGCGAAAACCGTTGCACCTTTGAAACGATCATATGCAAGCCACGTTCGTATTGTTCAGGCGACGGGATAGACACCCACGGCACCGCAAAACACGACAGATAGCTTGGCGCATTAGCAGAATGGCGAAGCGCACCGGCAGGCGGGCTCGCGCGCAAGCAATCCATTGCAACATAGGCGGATTTCAAACCTGAAAGCGCAACGAGGCGGTTGAGTATTTTCGCGATGTCATCATCATTTTCACGCGGCACCATGCGCAGGCTGTCCATCGACGCGCGGAAACGTCGAAGATGATCCTGAAGGCGAAAGAAGTTGCCTTCCCACACCCCGACAACATCATAGGTCACATCCGAGCGACGATAGCCAAAATGCGTGACAGGTATCTTCGCCTCTGCGATTGGCATGTATGATCCGTCAATATAAGCCGTGCCTTTTGCGTATTCGGACATGTTGATATTTCTCCACTATGCCTTGGTAAATTGGCCAGCAGCCAACGTTGGATTGACCGTTAAACAGATCAGGCGCGGCCCGCCTTGGGCCGTAACGCGAAATGCATGCCTGTCAGCATCAGCGCGGCAGCGAGCCAGAACACCGGAGCGGGTATTTCACGAAAGACAAGCATGCTCCAAAGGATCCCCGCCGCCACGGCGAGATAGTTAAAGAAAGAAAAACGCGCGGGTCCAATCGCCGCGACAAGTTTGAAAAACAACCAGAAAAAGACCACATTGATCAACGTCGAAAGCGTGGCGGGAATAACTTGTGCCGCCGTCATCTGTGCGGGCCAGATATGTGGCGAGACAATTAGCGCAACGACAGCAGCCACAGCCGCGCCACCCAACAATGTTCCCGCCGCCATCGACACCGCCGCCGATGCAGGGGGCCGCAGCCAGACCGCACAATTATTTGCAAGCGCAAACATCACAGGCGTCAACAGTGCGAGCAGGAACCAATAGGCATCCCCCGCTCCAAGTATGCCGCTCTCTGGTGATACGATAAGAATAATACCGCCCGTCCCGAGCAACATACCCAACAACACCCGCAGATCGAATTTCTCCGAACCGGCGAGGGTTGCGATAACGAGCGTCAGGATCGGAGACAGACACAAGACCAGCGTTACGGTAGATGCGGGCAGGTGATCGGCCACATGGACAAGTATGCCGACGGGCAGGCCAATGACCAACCCGCCAATCACCACGTCAGCGAGCAAAGCGCGCGGCGATACCGGCAATCTTCCGACCAGCATCGTATTCAATGCCAGCAACACAATGCCTGCAGCAACTGCGGGGATCAGCGTAAAACCCATCGCAGGCCAGCCTGCTTCTGCTGCAAGCCGGTTTACCGGAAAAATTCCACCAAAAAACACCGCAGCGATTACAAGAAGGAACATCGCCTGTGATCTGGACATGCGAACGACCCCTCTCTCAAGCAGCTGCGCGCAGTGTTGCGGTTGCTATATCGTCCACCGCGAACACACCGGGCTGGTCGGTCTCGACCAAGGCCACGCGATAAACCTCCTTGGCGATATCAAGGCTAAGCCAGCCACGATTGACCGTCTTGGCAACGCGCGCCGGTTCGCGTTTGGACGGATCGCCATAACCGCCCCCGCCACAGGCCGTGAATTCAATTTTGGTTCCGGCAGCGATTATTTCTTCGGAAAAAGCCGGCAATTCCGTTTCACTGCCGTCGTTTTCAAGGCGCGTCGAACGGCTTGCCTTTGCTGCAGTTCCGCCCAGAACACCGCGGGGTGGATTGCTGGTGCCATCGGCGGCATAAATGATCGTCATGTCATGATCGAGCGGATAAAAAACGCCCCCCATCCCCGGCGCACCTTCAAACTCGCCTAACCCCTGACTGTCACAAATGACACCGCGCCGTTCAATCACGATCGGGTACATGGATTCGTCCACTTCGACTGAATCGAGCTGGATCAATCCAGCGTTTGCGGGCCCACAATAGGTCAGCCATCCGTCATGCCCGTGGTTGGCACCGCCGCCGCCATATCCGACAAAAATCTGGTTTACATATCCTTTACCGCGCTTGAATGGATCGATGCCGGAAATCACGCCAACCCCTGCGGGCAGGTGAGAAGCGCTTTCCGCTTGTCCGTAAGGCACCCCCATTTCGGAGAACACAGCATTGCCAGCAATCATCAAACGGTCATTCACATTAGTCGTCGCCACCGATGTACCAACCGGATATTTGGGCGAACCGATCACGCTGCCCTCGCGCATCACAACCTTGATTTGTGATTTGGCGCCTTCGTTGTGCGGTATCGTTTCATCAAGGTTATTAAACACGCCAATGCGGCATGATCCCGTGCAGGTATTGGCGGACAGGTTAAGACCGCCCGGCACGTTGTCCATATTATCGCGAACATCGACCAGAATTTCGCCCGCTTCCGGATCAACCGTAATTTTCACACGCACGGGAATGCCATTATCGGCAACACCCGGCACCGGGTCATGGCTTGTCACGTATTCGTAGGTTCCGGCGGGCAGTTCCGAAATGGCCGCCTTTGCGCGACGCCGGCCATAATCAAACCAATCCTCTACAAACCCTACAACCGTATCGCGGCCATACCGCCCGATCAAATCAATGATGCGTTTCTCGGCCGTGCGGCAAGCCCCGCTCTGTGCTGCGACATCCCCAAGCCACAGTTCCGGCACGCGATTGCGCATGGACCCGATGCGCAGGATGTCTTTCTTATCTTTGTAATTTTCTGCCACCCGCACACAGGGGAAATGCATCCCTTCCTCAAAGATGGTTTTGGCAAAAGGTAGATAGGTGGACGGCGCGGGCGCGCCTGTATCAGCATGGTGTGACAGCGCGACAACCCAAAACAGCGGCTCCCCTTCGAAATACACGGGCATTGCCATGATCAGATCGGCATGATGCGTCCCGCCGGTGTAGGGGCAGTTGTTGATAAACATGTCCCCCTGCTTGATATCATCAAACAGTTCCGTCAGCGGGCGCGTCGCCATATCCATCGACATCACATGAATCGGCAGCGCGTCTTCAACTGACACCAGTTGGTGGTCATACGTCAAAATTGCACAGCTGAAATCCCGTGCGTTCTTGATCACTGCAGAGCGGCTGGCGCGCATCACCACCAATGTCATTTCACGCACGATCGCTTCGAAGCGGCTTTTCAGAACCGACATCAGAAACGGATCAATGCGCCGTGTCACATTTTCTGCGGTGTTGGCGGAGGTGGACTCGTTCATCTTCGTTCTCCCTGTTTGCTCAAACGACACTGACGTTGATGTTACCGAGGGCATCAACGGTGCCTTCGTGCTTTTTCTTGAGGAATGCGGTAAAGGTTTGTGCTTCTATCAGACATGGACCCGCGACTTTTGCGCCTTCGCCCAGCGACGAAAGATCATAGACCGGCACATCGATCATGCCTCGAGCTTGCAGATCATAGACCTGACGGGTTGCTTTTGCGGTTACGGCACCTTTTTGCACCGGCAAAGTGTTGTGCCGCCAAGCATTTTGCCCCTCGCGCTTGCCAATGGCGCGTAGTTTCCATGCGGTAAATTCGACGACATCACCATCGGTGCGGATCGAATAGATGCGCTCATGCATCTTGTGGAATGCTTCCACCAGTTCCGGCAAATCCCCGGCGCGCAGTTTCCCGTCTTTCAAGGACAGGGGCACTTCGATTTCAAAAGACTGGAATTCATAGCGGCCCATGAATGAAAATTCGAATTGCTGGTTCTTCTTGGCAACGCCTGCATCGTCCAGAAACTCGGAACCTGCCTGTTTGATCTGGGCAAGGACCGCATTGACGCCGTCCAGATCGAAATCTGCATCAGACGTCAGCAAAACACCGCTTTTTTCGTTCCGGATGTCGGAAATCAAACCGCCAAAAGCACTTAACCCCGCCATGAAGCGCGGAATCATATACCGTGTCAGCCCAAGGATGTCGGCCATTTCCGAAATGTGAATCGCTGTCGCACCGCCACCACAGACAAAGAAACTGTCACGCGGATTCAGCCCCTCCCGCACTGTAATTTCTTCGATTGCAGCAACCATGTTGTGATTTGATGTGGTATAAATGGAATATGCCGCTTCTTGCAGGTTTACGCCCAATGCGGTGGCGACTTTGTCGATGGCTTGTTCGGCAAGATCACGGCGCAACTTCATCTTGCCCCCCAGAAAGTAATCAGGGTCTACCAGTCCCAAAACTACATTGGCGTCTGTCACTGTCGGTTCTGTGCCGCCGGCATCGTAACAGGCCGGACCCGGACGCGCGCCCGCCGATTGCGGACCGACATTAAGCAACCCGCCACTGTCCACATAGGCGATTGATCCGCCGCCAGCCCCGACAGAACGCACATCCACCTTCGGAATCCCCAGTGAATCGTCGTGGATCATGCTGTCTGGTGTAATGATGATCTGGTGATCGCGCAGGGCCGAGACATCAAATGTGGTCCCTCCCATATCACCAACGATAATGTCGGGTTCGTGCGATAGCGCCAGTGCCGCCATCGGGGCAAGGGTTGGCCCCGACATGACAGAATAAATCGGCTTCTTGAGCATCTCTTGCAGCGGCATCATGCCACCGACGCAATTGGCAAGCAGCAGGTCACCGCTAAAACCGGACGCATCAAGCGCCACTTGCAGCTTGTTGATGTAATCGGACACAATCGGGTTGATCGACGCGTCAATCGCAGAGGCAATGATGCGCTGATATTCACGCGGCATCGGATTGATTTCATGCGACAGGGTGACAGGGACATCTGGCAGTTCAGTGGCCAGAATTTCGCGCACCCGCTTTTCGTGTTGCGGGTTCACGACGGACCACAAAAGCCCGACTGCAACCGCTTGGACACCAAGCGCTGCAAAGTCACGGGCAGCATCCCGCACATGGTCATCATTCAGGGCGACTAGTTCACGACCGCGCGCGTCAAGCCTGCCGGTGATGCCGCGGGTTAGATGCCGTGGAACATAGGCGTCGGGATAATCGAGTTTCCATTGGAACGCACCCTTGCGCGGACCCTGCCGCAACAACAGTATATCTTCATGGCCTTCGTTCAGGATCAGCCCAACCTTCACTGTTTTCTTTTCGACCAACGCATTTGTCGAAACCGTCGATCCGTGAACAATCAGGTCGATCTGTTTCAGGAATGAGTCCGGTTTTATACCATACCCTTCGGCGGCAACGTGCAGAACGTTGATAAAGCCTTTTTCAAATTCGCCCGGTGTTGTGGGCGATTTGAAAATCGAAATCACCCCATCCGGATCAGACACAAGGCAGTCGGTAAAAGTCCCGCCGATGTCGATGCAAACTTGATATCCCATTCTCTTCTCCGGTTTTTTATGTCGCGTATTAGCGGCGTAGATTGTCGCGGCTTACGATGAGGCTGATGACGATGATGGCACCAAGGCAAATCTGCTGGATGTAACCATCCAACTGGATCAGGTTCATGCCATTGGACAAAACAGTGACAAATAGCGCGCCCATAAGCGCGGACCCGACGCCGCCTTCACCACCTGACAGTTTGGCGCCGCCAACAACCGCCGCCGCGATGGCTTCGAGCGTCAGATTGCCGCCAAGGTTGGGTTCTCCGGAACTGGTTCGTGCAGTCAGCAGCAAGGCGCCCATCGCCGTAATCAATGATGAAATTGCGTAAGCACCGACGAGGCAGCCAAAACTGTTGATGCCCGCTGCCACAGCAGCACGCGGATTTGCCCCGATGATATAAAGACTGCGGCCAAATCGCGTGGCGCGTAGCATGGCCCAAACGAGCACAAAAAGCGCCGCGACGACCCATATCTGCAATGGCAGCCCCAGAAAACTGGACTGCGCAAAGGTGGCCGTAAACCCGTCCGGCAACCCGGAAACGGGAAACCCGCCACTGACCGTTGATGCAAGCGCCATGGCGATATTTGCCATGCCCAATGTGGTCACAAGCGGATTGAGGCCAATGCCACCGACCAGCAAACCATTAGCCCCCCCGACAAGAAGCCCGACACCAAAGCCTGCCATGATACCCGCCACTGCCGAACCGCTGGCCACCATCACCATGGCGGAAACAACGCTGACCAGTGACACGGTGAAGCCAAGCGAGAGATCAAAGCCGCGCGTCAGGATCACAAGGCTTTGCGCCAATGCAAATACCGCAAGGTAGCTGCCCTGAACCGCGATATTGCGCAGGTTTGCGCCAGAAATCACACGCGATTCAACAAAGGCGAATCCGATCAGGATCGCAAAAATTCCGATCGGCAATTTCCATGCGAGCAGCTTGCGTAGCAGATACGATTGCGTGGCTGATAGAGATGCATTTTCGTTTGTGGGCATCAGCCTTTGCTCCTTAAAAGCACTCGTTCCATGCCAAGCGCCAGAATGAGAACCACACCCAGCACCAGTGTCTGGTATTTGCTGTCAAATTGCAGAAGGTTCATCGCATTCGCGATCACCGTCAGGAAAAGGGCCGCGAGGGCGACAAGGCCCGCGCGCCCCACACCGCCGCGCAGCGAAACACCGCCAATCACAGCGGCGGCGATGGTCTCCAATGCCAGATTACCACCAATCGTCGCTTGACCGGAACCGATGCGCGCCGTCATCAAAAAACCGGTGAAGGCCGACAGGACACCCGCAAACGCATAAGTCAGAAACAGAATGCGACGGGTTCGGACGCCGGACAATCGCGCAGAGCGCTCGTCACTGCCCACGGCATAGATGTGGCGCCCGAACACCGTGAAACGCTGGATCACGATGCACAGGGCAAGAATTAACGAAGCGATCACCAAGATGACAGGAATACCCAGAAGCCGGCCCCGCCCGACCCCGTTTATAAAACTGTCGGTCACGCCGTAGATCGGGATGCCTTGGGTATAATATAGCGCGATGCCGGTGAGAACCGACATTACCGCAAGCGTCACCATGAACGGCGACAGTTCGAATTGAGCCACCAGAACGGCATTCGTCAGACCGATAACAAGACCGACGCCGACAACAACCGCCAATGCGACAATAACCGCCAACCCTTCGGCGCCGGGCACTGCCGCGATCATTGCGCCCATCGTCATGGCGCTGACAACGGAACCGACCGCGGTAACCGCGCCCACGGACAGATCGAAACCGCCGGAGGTCATCACCAACATCTGCGCCATAGCAGGGATCAGCAGAAAGGAAAAATTCCGTGCCAGATTGATGAGGTTCAGCCGATTCATAAACCGCGGCTCTGCCAAAGCGGTGACAACAATGGCCAACACCAACAAGGTGACCACGATGCCGCCGTTTGCCAAAAACGCTTCTAGCCTTTTGCGCCTTATCCGCGCGCGTTGATCCGCGGTGCCGGCTGGCTGGTTTGTGACCGGAGTGTCAGAGGTCATGTGCTTTTCCTCATGGGGTCATTTGCCAAAATAGTGGGACAGGATAGCGGCTTCGCTCATCTCGTCCCCCTCCACCTCAGAAACGATGCGGCCCTCTGCCATGACGTAAACGCGGTCTGACAAATATATCAATTCGGGCAATTCCGAACTGGACAGGATCACCGCCGCGCCGCCTTCAACCAGTCGTTTGATCAACGCGTAAACATCGGCTTTGGCGTTCACGTCGATGCCAACGGTCGGCTCGTCAAAAAGATAGACGTCAAAGGGGCGCATTAGGCCGCGCGACAGCATAATTTTTTGCTGGTTGCCGCCTGAAAAGGAAATGACCCGATTTTCGGGTTCCATCGGGCGTAGCCCGAGGTCTTCCAGCGGTGTCCGGATTACTTTCGGCTCGTCCCAGTATCGAAGCATCGGACCGGATGAAATGGCGGATTCTTCCAGCGTTGCCATCGTTACGTTTTCCCGCACTGGCCGCGTCGTCGCCAGACCTTCCGATGCACGATCCCCGGGAAAATAGCACAGCCGTTGCCGCAACATTTTACCGGGTTTCGGATGGGTAATATGGCGGCCCGACAGAATAATCTCTCCGTCATCAATCCGCTCAAGGCCGAAAATGGCGCGGCAAAGCTCGCTTCTCCCGCAACCCACCAATCCTGCAAGCCCCACAATCTCGCCAGCACGCAAGGTGATATTTGCATCCTGAACCGAGCCGGATTCAGTGCTCAGATGGGACACGCGCAAGCGCTCGTCCCCCGCTGTGGCGTTGATTGCGGGAAAGAGTTCGTCAACAGGTTTACCGACCATCATTTCAATGAGTTCTGAATCGGTGACGTCGGTTGTCTTTACCGTTCCGATAAGTTGACCACCGCGCAGAACCGTAACACGGTCTGAAAGGGCTCTGATTTCACTCATCCGATGCGAAATGTAGACGATCCCGACCCCGCGCGCCTTGAGCTTTTTCATAGCTTCGAACAGTTTTTCAGCTTCACCATCGGTCAACGAGGCCGTGGGTTCATCCAGAATAAGAACCTCGGAACCGGCACGCAGCGCTTTTGCAATTTCAACCATCTGTTTTTGTGCGCGGCTCAGATCCGCCACCTTCAGATCGAGAGGCACCGCAAAACCGAAATCCTGCAATAATTCCTTCGCAGATTCGCGCATTTTCCTGCGCCGCAGGAACGGCCCGACTCTTTCCTCGCGTCCCAAAAACAGGTTCTCTGCAACGGTGAGCTCCGGTGCCAGTGAAAACTCCTGAAAAACCGCAGCAATGCCAAGTTCTCTTGCGGCTTGCGGGTTCAGGCCCTTGATCTGGCGGCCTTTGAATTCCATTTCTCCTGCGGTTCTTGGAAACGTGCCGATGATGAGGTTGATAAGCGTCGATTTTCCCGCACCATTCTCGCCCAGAAGCGCATGAATTTCACCAGTGTTCAGCGAAAAATTCACATCCTCAAGCACAACAACTTTGTTGAACGCCTTGGTGAAACCTTTGATTTCTAACATGGTGGCCTGTACTTGCTTGGCGTTGTTTCAGGCGACGGGCAACCGCCGCCTGAACACTCCTCGGGTTATTCTGCCGAAAAGACCGGCTTAAAACCATCTGGTGCAAAAATTTGGGTAAGGTCGAACTTCCCAACGTTATCTTTGTTCACGATACCCGGGCTAACCAACAAGATTTTTTCATGTTCTCTGCCTTCCAGCGCGCGAACAGCAAGATCTACACTGATGCGCCCCATCATCACCGGATACTCGGTTGCAAGGGCTAGGACTTTGCCACTTTTCACAGCCTCGAGGATGGTTGGGTTTTCATACGACGAAATGATTGTGATATCGTCGCGCCCGGCATCGATAACCGCGCCAAGAGCAGCTTCCGCAGTCGGCGCACCGCCCCAGATTACGTTCATCTCGGGATAGGTCTGGAGTGCATCCTCCACAAGGCGGAGTTGCGCCGGAACCGATGCTTCACCATAAATTTCTGCCAGCAGATTAACATTACCGTTCGCGGTTGAATCACGGAAACCCGACATATAGGTTTCGGCCCAACCAGAACCCTGTGGACCAGGAAATCCGACCGCTGCGCCCTCTTTTTCACCAAGGTAGTTCTTAACAAACTCACCTGTTTCAAACCCTTTTGCGTGGAAATCCGGTGTAATCCGTGCCGTAATCGGTGTCTCAAGGATTGGGTTCGAGAGGGCGATATTTACCACACCTTTCGCCATGCCATCACCGATCTTCGCAGCAAGACCAGCCTCGGAGATTGCAGCCAGCAGGATGGCATCCGCGCCAGCGGCCAAACAATCATCATATTGCGATATTTGCTTGGGCAGGTTTGAGTACCCACCAGCCTGAAGCAAGGTGAACTTAACGCCCAACCGTTTTGCCTCTTCTGCGATCCCATAGTTTGCCGATAACCAGTAACTATCTTGAAGGTGGGGAAAAAGAACGCAGAGATTCCAGGCTTTCTCAGCTTTTTCGAGCGGAACATAGTCCATTTGCTCGACAGTGTTCAAATCACCGTTTTTTGCGGCAGCAATTGAAAAAGGCCACCAATCATCCGCGTGTACCGCCGACGCAGAAGCGACGGTGAGCGAACATACAAGTGCAGCTTTAGTCAGTTTCATTGGTCTTACTCCTTGTTGAATTCATTGCGCTTTTTGCGCTCTTGTTGGTGCCACAAGTGGCGACATGGGACGTCAGCGGATCTCTTTCAGCAGTGTATCAAGCGTTGGTGAAAGAGCGTTGATAATCTGGTCAATATCGTTTTCGGTCGTGATGAGTGGCGGGCACAAGGCAATTGTATCACCCATCGCACGCACAATCACGCCCGCCTCCTGCATCAATGCGGCGGCCCGCGCACCCAGTTGCCCTACCGAACCATGTGGTTCCTTGGTTTCACGATCAGCCACAAGTTCGACACCGGACAACAGACCAACACCCCTGATCTCGCCCACAAGCGGATGATGCGTCAATGTGGTTGTCAGCCGCGTTTGCATATGCGCGCCGACACGCGCAGCCTGCGCGACAAGCCCACGCTCCTCTATGATATTGAGGTTTTCCAGCGCAACCGCCGTCGCAACAGGATGGCCACCGGTGGTAAGCCCATGTCCGAAAACGCCACGTTTGGCACTTTCATCCGCGATTGGATCATACACGCGTTCGGAAATCAGCATCGCGGCGATGGGCTGGTACGACGAGGCCAATTGTTTTGACAAGATCATGATATCGGGTTTCATACCATAGGTTTCAGACCCGAACATTTTGCCAGTCCGCCCGAACCCGCACACCACTTCATCGGCAACCAGCAACACGTCGTACCGGTTCAAGACGTGCTGAATTTTGGCCCAGTAGGTTTCGGGTGGGATAATCACACCACCAGCGGCCATCACCGGCTCGGCAAAGAAAGCCGCGACAGTTTCCGGCCCCTCCGAAAGGATCAAAGCTTCCAGTTCTGTTGCAAGACGCGTTGCGAAATCCTCTTCACTCTCATCGCTCAAAGCATCACGCCAATAATGCGGGCAGCTTACATGATGAATGCCTGCAATCGGCAGATCAAAAGACTGGTGGTTCATCGAAAGGCCGGTCAGGCTGCCGGCGCCGATTGTGACACCGTGAAACCCCTTTTGGCGGGCGATCACCTTTTTCTTGGCGCCCTGCCCCATCGCGTTGGCACGATACCAGATCATTTTGAGCGCTGTATCGTTCGCCTCTGATCCAGAATTTGTGAAAAAAACGCGCGACATCGGCACGGGTGCAAGCGAGACAAGCCGCTCTGCAAGCTCGATGGTGACAGGCACTGCGCGATGATTGAAGTTGTGATAAAACGGCAGTTCCTGCATCTGACGATACGCGGCATCCGCCAAGCGGGTTTCCGAAAATCCCAACGCGGCGCTCCAAAGACCGGACATTGCCTCGATATACCGCGTGCCGGAATTGTCGATCACATGAATCCCGTCGCCACGCTCCAGAACAAGCGGCCCGATTTCCTGATGAAGGCGGGCGTTTGTATTCGGATGTAGGTGCACTGCTGCATCCCGCATCTCGATGGAACTGGGTGTTCTGTGCCGATCCAGAGCCTGCATATCTTTGAGTCCCCCCAGCGTAAGTGGATGATGCCAACGTTTAGCTGTCTCATCGTGCAACTTATAAGTTGCAAGTCAATGGTAAAAATTACTTTTGCGCCCGCCACCTCCCCGTTAACAAGAGATTTTGATCAACTGAGCAGGCATAGCGATCACTGCAAAGCCCCTTGCGGAGTAAAGGATGCCGCAACGCCAAACTGTGAGTGTTGTGAAGTGATGCACATGATTAAACGGTAAAAAATCATGCCTGACGGTTCAGGTTATTCCGCGTTTTCAAGGAACCGGATAAAGTCGGCACCGCCCGCGATAATATCCTCGCGAATGGCCTCGCGGGCGCCGCGACCGTCGCCCACTTCGATACATTCGATGACACGCTTATGAACATCGGCGCCGAAATACGTCCGCTTCCCATTGATGAAAAATATCGTCAGCATCGGCCCCATAGACATCCAGAGATTTTCGACGTGACCCACCAAAAGCTCCATCCCCGACATTCTATACACAGAAAAATGAAACTCGCGGTTCAATCGATAAGCGTCATTTGCCTGCCCGTTGTTATCTGCGGTACTGTACAGCGGATGAATTCTTTGAAGGTTCGCGATGTCTTCGGCGGTCGCATTGTGCGCGGCCTTTTCGGCGGCCAGTCCTTCAAGCTCCAGCCGCATCAGGCGCACTTCCATGTAACGCTCCAGCGTCATGGGTGGCACGGTGGCGAAACGACCGGAGCGCAGTTTCAGGCCGCCTTCGCTTACCAAGCGCATGCAGGCCTCGCGCACCGGCGTAACAGAGGTGCCAAGCTGGTCAGCAAGATCTTGCATGATCAGCCGTTGGCCCGGTTTGAAATTGCCGTTGATCAAACCTTCGCGAAGCGTTCCATAGACCCGTTGCGACAAGCTGCCTTGTGCAACAGGAACCAGTTCATCTAAGGCTGCTTTTTGTATCATGCTCAGATCAAACCCATCCTGTCGACGCCGCGCTATTCGCAAAGTTCCGCTAGCCTTACATATCTTCCAACAATCATTTTCGATTTACTGCGGTTGATTGCATTCCCGCTCTTACAGTTTCGAGAGAGTCCGGTCCAGCGTCTGCACAAACATCACAGCGTCCTGTGCGCTAAAACAAAGCGGCGGGCGAATTTTCAAACAGTTTCCAAATCGCCCGCAAGAACCGGCAAGTACGCCGTTCTCGCGCAGGAGGTTGAGCAACTGCTGGATGCCCTCCGGCCATGGTTCTTTTGTTTCGCGATCTTTGACCAGCTCCACAGCGGCATAAAGCCCCGAACCTCTGACATCGCCAATATGGGCGTGCTTTGACAGCTGATCGTCAAGCAATTCTCTCAGCTGATTTCCCACCCGCAAGGCATTCCCCATAAGGTCTTCGTCGACAATCACATTCAACACCGCTTGCCCCACGGCCGCAGAAACCGGATTTCCCGCGAAGGTATTGAAATAACGCGTTGAATTTCCGAAATGTTCAAGCAATTCCGGCTTGGAAACCAGCGCGGCGATCGGATGCCCCGCTCCCATCGGCTTGCCGAGGGTCACCATGTCAGGAACCACATTATGGCGCTCGAATGCCCACATATGCGTGCCCGGTCGGGCAAGTCCGGATTGCACTTCATCCGCGATAAACAGCCCGCCTGCCGCTTGAACGGCGGCCACGGCGCCTTGCAAAAGCCCGGGCGGATCCACAAATATTCCGTCACTCGCAAACACCGTATCACAGATCAGCGCCGCAACACCGAACCCCGCATCTTCGAGGTCCGTTATTGCCGCCTTGACCCCTTCCACCAACGCATCTTGCGCGCCTTCGTTGCCCAGACGATAGGTGTCGGGGGCTGCAACGACCCGTACATCTGCGCCAATCGAGTTGGCAGACCCGAGCGAGGGGGACATTTCGGCCAAAACAGAGGTGACGCCGTGATAGGCATTTTCAGTAACGATAACGCCGGTCGATCCGGTAACCGAACGCGCCACGCGCAGTGCCAGATCATTCGCTTCGCTGCCCGTGCAGGTGAACATGACCTGTGATAGCGCCTGAGGAAAATAGCCCAATAACTGCTCTGCAAAGTCGACCACTGTTTCGTGCAAATATCGGGTATGGGTGTTCAGCGTCGCGGCTTGTTTTGAAAGTGCTTCGACAACTTTGGGATGACAATGCCCGACAGAAGGCACGTTGTTGTAGGCGTCCAGATATTCTTTGCCGTCAACGTCCCAGACCCGCGCCCCTGCCCCGCGCACAAGATGCAGCGGCTTGTCATAAAACAGACGGTACGCAGGCCCAAGTGCGTGCGTGCGCCTCTCAAGGAGCGACGGATCAATTTTCATCAAACTCTCCGATGCAGTTTTCGACCAAGAAGTCGGATAATTCCGCAGGGGAAAACGCGTCCAGCCTTTCCCAAAGCGCCCATGCTGATAAATTACTACGCAAGATATACACACGGTTTTCGGGGAACAATTGCGCCCGCCACCCGGAGAGCAGGATGCGCGTTGCCAGTCGCGCGCGCACCAGCTCCGGCAAAAGCGCGATTTCAGCGCGCACAAGCCGCAGCTCGGGGCCGATCCCTTTTATGATGTCGGCCATTGCCACAATCGGATCCTGCACCTCGCCAATAAAGTAACTGGCGGCAATCGCGAATTCATGAATGCGCGGCGCATGAACGACATCGCCAAAATCAATGACTCCGGTGATGATGCTGTGGTCAATCGGGTCTACCAGAATATTCGACAGGCTAAGGTCATTGTGTATCGTCTGGTGCGCCAGCCGGGCCGTCAAAGGACGAATTGTTGTGCTGAAACGGTTCAACCAATGGCTCAATGCTTCTTGGCGGGCACGGTTTTCAACGAGTGCACACAGCGGCCGTAACTCTGCGACCAAACTCATATCCCAAAGGATCGTGCGCTTTGCCTCTGCAGGTTGATAACCTTTCAATGCCTGTAAAAGCTGTCCCACGGTGCGCCCGAGTGTGCGGCGCAATGCATGCCCGCAATCCTCGGGGCGCGGGCTGACACCGGGCAAGCGTGTCAGCAGGATCGCGGCCAGCGTGACGCCGTTTACATCAGCTATTACTTCCTGATGGCCCTGCAGCGACGGTATGATTTCTGGCACCGGGCATTCGGTACTACAGGTGCTTACGTGGCTCAAAACGCCGTTTTGTAAGGCGCGCATATCGGCGTCATCTGCCGAGTTGTAGAATTTCAAAATGCCGGACCAGCCGTTAGAACCCGTCGCCAGAAAATTACGATCCCGCTCGCCTGACAGGCTTCGAACTTGCGCGTCACAACCGTAGTGCAACTTCAGGAATTGCATTGCATCGGCGTCACAAACCACGGGGGGCGCCGTTCTCAACATCCGCTCTGCATCTGCTAAATGCGCGCCAAGCTCCGAGCTAAGGAAGCCATCCAGTGAAAGACTCTGTACACTCATATTCTGATCCAAAACCGCGCCGATCTTCAACTTATAAATTATAAGTTGAAGAAGTAACTGTGTCAATTAGAAGCGGCTCGGTGTGTCAGCTGCAGAGCAAAAGTCGACCACTTGATGACGCGCTTAGGGGCGAGAATCCTTCAAGTAGCAAGCACGCACATTAGTGCTTTGACCGCCGGGTCAACATACTGGTTTAAGTTTTAGAGAGCCACGATTTACTCTGACTGAAACGATAGCTTTCACCATCCATCGGCTTTGTTGATGGCGTGGATGCCCCCACCTACCGGCATCGTAATGTGCCACTGTGATGTTTCAGAAAGCATCACTCAAAGGGAGAGCATCCATGTCAGAAGTTAGCCGCAATTATTCATGAAGCCCCTGTTTTGGCGCGTGGGGCGATGTTTGAAGGCCCTTTGCTTTTGGATGCCCATAGGTGATCGGCGCCCGAATTGCGCATCGGGCGTTTTCAACGATCTGGGTTTTGGTGGTTGGGGTTGTAGGGTGAGCGGGGTGTGTCGTTCAGCGCTATGGGGGCTGCGGCGGAAGCAACGCTGCAAAGAGCAGCCTAATCAGTTGCTGGCGTGGACATGAGGCGGGCAGCGTCATGACGATCCGGGTCTTCTTCTCGACGATGGTTGCAGCAAGTTTGACAAGATGAAGGCGCAAGGTATCGAACTGGGCATGTCGCCACCGGGAGCGCTTTGGGCAGGCTGCCCGGAGGGTCCACCAGATCCAATAGGCGCAGCCATGCAGCATGAGGCGCATCTGATTGGCCAGGGCCTTGGTGCAGGAGGTGCGATCCGCGGCGAGATGCGTCTTCCAGGCCTTGATATGGTTCTCGGCCTGCCCACGGGCGGAATAGACCTTTTCGTAGAGATGCTTGCCGCGCCCGCCGTCCAGGTTTGTCACGATGTAGCGGGTATCACGCCCCCGCGAACTGACCTCGATGCGCGCGACCACGCGTCGGACTTTTGACCAGGATCCGGCGGCATAGGCAAAGGTCTTGAACCGTCGTACCTTCTGGCGTTCCGTTCCGCGAAGGTAACGCGCCGCTGTTGACGCCTCCAAGGCCTGGATATGCTCCTGAAGACGAGAATTGCGCGCCAGGCCAAAGATATAGCGCAGGCCCAGTTGGTCACACAGATCCAGCACTTCGGGTGTGCAATAATGACTGTCAGCGCGCAGCAGAATATCAGTCCTGGGCCAATGCTTGCGGATTTCCCGGATCAGTCTGCGCAGATGGGCGGCACTCTCGCGTCCTTTGGGGCGCCGAGCCGGGCGCAGTATGGCCCCGACCAGCCGGCCATCTCCGTCAAAGACCACGATGGGTTGGAAGCCGTATTCATCATAGTAAGAGTTGAACAGGCGCAACTGCTGGTGCCCGTGGACCGCATCGAAGGTGTCGTCGATATCCAGAACGATCTGTCCTGGTGCCCGTACAAAGGATTGGCAGTAAAAACGGACCATTCCCCGGGCCATCCGGATCAGGTCACGCGTCTTGGGCAGGTTCTCCATCCGCGAGATCGTGGGTTGTGAACACAGCGCCGCGCCCGTCTCCGGATGGCGTTCGAGCGCGATCTTGAAGGATGGATCATGTCGCAGATCTGTCGCGTCATTGCCATCCTCATAGCCCGCGGCGATCATCATCATCCGGAACCGAATGATCTCCGCAAAGCTGTGCTGCACCTTGCAAGGATCGCGCGGATCCACAACGCAAGACGCCAGCACGTCGGCCAATCCTGTCCGGCGCTCCACCTCCCGAAGAAGCGTCAGGCCAGCATCCGAACTCATGTCAGCCCCGTCAAAACTCATCAGAACCGGTTTGCCGTTCACAGGTGACAAGGACAGGCGGGAGGGTGTAGACATATCCATGGTGAGGCGGGGCTCCTGAAAATCTGCTTTTTTGGCTTCGACACCATAAAATTACAGCTTTTCAGAACGTTACGCCACCCTCACCAACACCTCATGCATAATTCGGGTTAGCATAATCGGCACAGACCTTGCAAAGCGCGTGTTTCAACTTCACGGGGCTTGCGCAAACGGAGCAGTTATTTTCGCAATAAACTGACGCGTGTTCAGCTTCTTTCATTTATGAGCGAACAGCCCAAATGCACTGTTGCCATGGAGGCCTGTGCTACAGCTCATTGCTGGGGACGCGAGATCGAGAAGCTGGGGCACACGGTGCGACTGATTGCGCCAAATTATGTGAAGCCGTTTGTAAAATGACAAAAGAATGATGTTGCCGACGCTGAAGCCATCGTTGAGGTAGCCTCGCGGCCAACAATACGGTTTGTTGCGTTGAAGTCCGAGGCCCAGCAGGCGCGTGCCATGTTGTTTAGGACACGACAGATGTTCATCGGCCAGCGCACTCAGACGATCAACGCACTGCGTGGCCATCTTGCCGAGCACGGCGTCGTTGCGCCAAAGGGAGCCATCCACGTCAAACGCTTGGCCGACGCTGTCCACTGCCCGACAGGGGATTAGGAGGTTCAAGGGCCCCGTGGAGCCACGATCCGCTTTGCTTCAAGCTGTCATTGTAAGACGACCAATTCTCGGCCTTATAATTGGTAGGGGCCCAACTGTTGATGTATTCAGCTATCACGCTGGATTCACACAGTGAATCCTTTCAACCTGTTTGTGCAACATATGTAACCGCCCCTAACGCAAGAGGTATTTTCAGAGCTGATTTTGGCGCGCCGTCGGGTGCTGACATATGTCCGGCCTCATGATGCGACCTCACAGATGTCGCGGGCCCGTATGGTGTTCGAAGATCAGGTCCAGATCAAAGCCGCGTGCTCAAAGGCACTCTGTTGCACACTGGTTTCCCCAATCCCGTCTCACGACCGTTGCGCCATACAACTCCTTGCCCTCCTCCGCTCCGACGTCCTCGCGGCTGTCAGTCGGCTTACGCCGCTGCAGCCGGAGCTCTGTAAACTTCGCCCTTCACCATCAGCGCCCAGACAATCCGCGCCATCTTGTTCGCCAGCGCAACGCGCACCAGCATTGGCGGCTTGCGCAACAGCATTCCTCTCAGCCAAGTGCCCGGCTGTGCCATCGGATGAACATGCTGCTTTATGATGACGCTGTTGGCGCCAATGATCAGCAATCGCCTGAGAGATCGCTCCCCCATCTTCGTCGTCGCTCCGAGCCGCTGCTTGCCGCCTGTCGAGTGTTGTCGCGGCACAAGACCGAGCCAAGCCGCGAAATCGCGCCCTCTGCGGAAGGTCTCAGCGGGCGGCGCGAGAGCAACCAAAGCCGTAGCGATCAACGGCCCGATGCCCGGGATCGTCATCAGCCTGCGCGCCACCTCATTCTCTTTGGCACGCCGGCTGATCTCAGCGTTGAGTTTGGCAATCTGGTCGTCGAGGCGGATCTTCGTCTCGATCAGGACCAGCAGCGTTGCCCGGGCTTCCTCGGGCAAGCCGCTTGCCGGGTCCACTATGATTGCACTCAGGCGCGCTGCGTTCGCTGCGCCCTGTGGAACCACCTCTCCGAACTCCGTCAGGTGGCCGCGAAGCGCATTGATCGTTTGAGTGCGCTGGCGGATCAGCAGCTCCCGAACCCGGAATACCAAAGCCGCGCCCTGCACATCTTCGCTCTTCACCGGAACGAAACGCATCGACGGGCGCACTGCGGCTTCACAAATAGCCTCGGCATCCGCAGCATCGTTCTTCTGGCGTTTAACGAAGGGCTTGACGTAAGCGGGTGGAATCAATCGGACTTCGTGGCCCAACTTGCCAATCTCACGGCCCCAGAAATGGGCACCGCCGCACGCTTCCATCGCAACCATGCATCGCGGAAGTTGGCTGAAGAACGCCAGAACCTGCGTTCGTCGTAACTTCTTGCGCAGAACCGCTCGGCCTGCGCCGTCAGCTCCATGCACTTGGAACACATTCTTCGCCAAATCGAGGCCGACTGTGATAATATCCGACATGACCGCTCTCCTTTTTGTGGATCATTGCAGACCCACCTTGGCACATCGATGCCGTCGGGGGGCGGTTACATCATCAAAGCCATTTTTGGCTCTCCTAAGGATCATTGATAATTTTGTTTGATCTTGCTTTTCCGTTGCAGCCGACCGCCCCGATCAGGTCACCGCGACCGGAAAGGCGCGCGCGGGTTCGTGGGCAAAACTAAGGTGGCACATGTCATCATTGGCACTGTCAAGCGCGTAGGCTGGCAGTCGGGCCGTGACCTGTTCACCGTTTTCGGTGCGGAACGTCACCGTTGCATGGGCGCCGTGATAAATCATCTCGATGCGTTTGGCCTGTATCCCGCAAGACCCGCCATTGTTCAGCAAAATACGCTCTGGCCGCACGGAAACTTGTGCCGTGTCGCCGTGGCGCAGTCCCGCCGCGTTGGTTGCACGGATGCGGTTGCCGCCCGTCAATTCGATCATAGCAAAGTCGTTTTCCAGTCGCATGCCTTGCCAGACAACATGTTGGTGTCGCCCAGAAAGGCCGCGACAAACGCGCTTTCCGGCGCTTCATACAAGCCCACAGGATCCGATACTTGCTGGATCTTGCCCTGATCATAAACAGCAATCCGGTCCGACATGGTGAGTGCTTCGTCCTGATCATGGGTCACAAATACAAAGGTGACGCCAAGGTCTTCGTGCAGGTGCTTCAGCTCGATCTGCATTTCCTCGCGCAACTTTTTATCAAGCGCGCCCAATGGTTCATCCATCAGAACAATCGACGGGTTGAAAACCAGCGCCCGCGCCAATGCAACCCGCTGTTGTTGACCACCTGACAATTGCGACGGGCGGCGATCCGCAAAATGGGCCAGATGCACCATGTCGAGCGCCGCGCGTGCTTTCTCGGCGGCCTCGGGCTTGGAAACGCGGCGCATGTGCAGGGGGAATGCGACGTTTTCCAGAATGCTCATATGCGGGAACAGCGCATAGTTCTGAAACACCATTCCAAAGTTTCGCTTGTGCGCCGGAATGGCTCCAAGCGCCTTGCCTTCCAACAGAATTTCACCCGCCGTTGGTTGCTCAAAACCAGCGTCTTGAACATCAGCACTGCGTCTATCGGCTTGCGCCCGGCCCGGGACTTGCGATCCGCATCCGGCTTGCGCCAGACCCGCTCAAGAGCGGGGCGGAACTCTTCCCACGGAACGACGGCGTCAATCTCAAGCAGCGGGTCTTTCTTTGCGTCCAGGCTCGCATAACGGTCTGAAAGATCGAAAAAACCCATCTGCGTCATCACCACATTCCCCTGCCGGTTTACGTCCCAATCATATAGCAGGACCAAGGGTGGGGCAATTTTTAGAGTCCCCGTTAGAGCGTTTCGCTTGAAACGTGAATCGCAGGATTCCCTTGGATGTTGATTTGTGATTCATTCCCCTTGGTGGATGTCTTATGTCAGCAGCATTGCCGTCAGCGCTTCGGACGCGGTTTCAAGAATGTATTGTAGAGGGCTTGAGCGGTCGTGCCGCAGCAGCACGACTGAAGTTGTCTGCCGCCACTGGTGTGCGATGGCAACGCAGGCTGCGGGAAACAGGTTCGACCGAGCCCGCAGCCCAAGGCCGCCCGCCTGGCCACGGAAAGTTGTCTGCGCATCAAGCATTGCTGGAGGAACTGGTGGCGCAGGATGGCGATATCACCCTGCCGGAACTTGCTGGAGCACTGGAAGCTGCCACCGGTGTTGTTGCACATTCGGCCTCGATCGGGCGGTTTCTGCGCAAGCTTGGGTACACATATAAAAAAAGTCGCTGGTCGCCACCGAGCGGTTGCGCACCCATGTGAAGGAACGGCGCAGAAACTGGTTCAGGCACCATCTTCCTGCCATGCAAGCGCATCCTGATCGGCTTGTCTTCATTGATGAAACATCCGTCAAGACCAACCTGACGCGTCAGTACGGACGTAGCCTGTGCGGAAAGCGCCTGGAAATGGATGCTCCGTTCGGGGCGTGGGGGACGCAGCGGAACGTGTCAACGACTTTGAGGCAGTGGCTTTTGGACTTTAAGCTTGGTTTCCCTCCGTTTGCTTTGGTGGATTTATCCAGACAGCAGTCGG
>Ga0163215_100891_pt1 | contig 29329 bp, 24 predicted proteins | sample SynspAceP_FD_185934 | JGI IMG/M metagenome (GOLD analysis project Ga0163215, IMG submission 185934) | Saline lake microbial communities from Ace Lake in Antarctica - Synechococcus sp. Ace-P (Hybrid Assembly) | ecosystem: Environmental > Aquatic > Non-marine Saline and Alkaline > Saline | place...
GTCCTCTGTTAATCGAGGCAAAATCACCTCGACCAACAGCACACACCCAACATCACAAAACGCGAAACAAATCCCGGTTCAGCACAACACCGACCACAAGCGCCCCTATCGCGAAGCGATTTAGTGCATGGGCCGGAAGCACCCTTCGCCCTGTTGCGGGCAAGGTCGGGTTCCTCCCGCACAACAACCCTTGCTCCCGACCGCAACGAAGATCCGTTCCCGCCTCGCGCGCCCCACAATCCAGCCCAGTCCGCTTTACCCTGAGATACACCACCACATCGCCGAGGATGCAGCCGGCACGCCCGATCCTAACCCTGGAACACCCCCGCATGAGCTACGACACGATTGAGGCCTCGACCGCCGAGGGCCGCCCGTATTTCCTCTATCAGTTTATTGAGGGCGTAGAAGTCTGGCGCTTCACCAGCCGAGCCCAGGTCTGGACCAGCGCCGGCAGTAACGGGGCCGAGATCATTTGGAACGCTGCCGCCGTTGCCCACGGCGATGTGGTGCAAACAAGCGAGATTGAGCGCGCGCGCCTTGAGCTGACCTGGCCGCTCTCGCATCCGTTCGCGCGCCGCTTCCTTGCGCCCTTGGGGTCCACACCGGTGACCCTGACCATTTTTCGCGGCCATGAGCAGGTGCTGGGCGAGACGGTTGCGCATTGGAAGGGCCGCGTCGTGGGCGCAGAAGTGGAAGGCCAACGCATTATTCTGACCTGCGAGAGCGTCTTCAGCACCCTGCGCCGCGCAGGCGTGCGCGCCAAATACCAGCGCCTGTGCCGCCATGCCCTCTACGGGCGCGGCTGCGGCCTCAACATCTCACTCCACTGGCAAACCGCAACCGTAACAGCCGTCTCCGGCACTGCGGTGAGCCTGCCTGAGGCCGCAGCTCATCCCGAAGGCTGGTATCGCGGCGGCGTGCTCCGGTTCGGGTCGCAACTTGGCTTTGTCACCGGCCATGCAGGCCCAACTCTGACCCTCGCCCGCCCTATGCCGGATCTGGTCGCATCGCTGGCAGCCCCCGAGCTCGATCCCGAGACCGGCGCGCCGCTGCCGGTGCTGGTCGATCTTGCCCCGGGCTGTGATCTGCGCGCCGCAACCTGTGCAGCCAAATTCGCCAACCTTGCGAACTTCGGCGGCTTTCCCGAGATCCCCGGCCGCAATCCCTTTGGCGGCGGCTCCATCGTCTAACGCGCGCGCCCTGCGCGCTTCCCTTAACAACACTTGAGCACGCCACATGGCATGGACCTTTATCGCACGGCTCGTTCTCGGGCTCGTCCTCTCGGCGATCTCTTATGCGCTCAGCCCGCGTCCAAAGTCTGAGACCCCCCAAGCTGGCGGGCTTGACGATGTCTCGCTGCCCACCGCCGAGGAAGGCAGACCCATCCCAGTGATCTTCGGCACCGTGCTGATCACCGGACCCAATGTCGTCTGGGCCGGACATCTCAGAGTTGATCCCATCCGCAAAGCAGGAGGCAAGAAGTGACCCGTGTGACCATCCAAGACGTGCGCGCCGCGCGCTACTGCCTTGCAGGCGTGCGCCCGTGGTTTGTCCGGCACGGGCTCAGCTGGCAGGCCTTCCTCGACACAGGCGTTGAGGCCGAGCAGCTGCGGGCCACCGGTGACGCCTTGGTGGACCCGGTGATCAACGCCGCCATCGCGCGCGAGGCTAGTGGGCAGGCAAGCGCCCACTCAAACGCACAGGACAGCTCCCATGGGCGGGTCTAGCAACTCCCAGATCGTCGGATACCGCTACGCCCTCGGCGCTCATCTTGCGCTGTGCCACGGGCCGGTCGATGCGATCCGCGAGATCCTCGTGGACCGGCGCACCGCATGGTCTGTCACCACAGGGGGTGGCTTTACCGGCGGAGGCGCTGCCGTCGAGACCCGCATCGGCACGGTCGCAGCCATGGCGGCCACCGCGGCCCTCGCGGGCGATGCAGGGGCCACGATCAGTTTTCCCGGAACACTCGCAGGCATGCGCATCGCGCGCGGCTACCGCCTGGGTCTCGCAAACGGTGCGTCCCAGACCATCACACTGCAGAGTGTGGCCTTTGATGCCGCAAGCAACGTCACAACCTGGTCCGTCGCCCCACAAGCCCTGAGTTTTGCCGTTGGATCGGTTGACGTCCGCGAGTTTGCCCAAGAGGCCAGTTCCTCCGGCGCAGTCGGGGGACGTATTCGGATCGATGCGCCGGATCTGTTTGGGGGCGACAGCCGCGAGGGCGGCATCGTTGGCAATGTCGATGTGCTCATGGGCGGGCCGGCCCAACAGCAAAACGACTATCTCGCCGCGCGCATGGGCGGGGACGTTCCCGCCTACCGGGGGCTCTGCAGCCTTGTGTTGCGGCAGGTCTATCTCGGGATCAATCCCTACCTCAAGCCTTGGGCCGTGCGCGTCACCCGCGTACTGGCTAGCGAAGCGGGTGCTGCGCAATGGTATCCGCAGACCGCCCCCATCGTGCCAGAGGCCAGCATCTCGGATGCGGCGATCTATGTAGCACTCGATGCCTCGGGCTCGATGACCAGCACGCGCAGGGCCGCCCAGATCGCAGGGGTCACAGCCTTACTGCGCGAGATCAGTGCGGGCGCAGATCCCGACCGGCCCAATGATATCCGCATCGTGCTGTGGAACACCGCCGTCGTGGACGCCATCGAGCGGCGCGACATGGGCTTGGAGGACTACAGCGCGCTGAGCACCTGGTTGATGCAACCCAGAGGGGGGTCGGGCGGGACCAGTTTCGACGCAGCCTTCGTCGGGGCCGGCGCTTTTTTTGACGGTGCAGGATCAAAACGCCGGATCGTGATCTTCGTGACCGACGGGTTGCCCGCCCCTGCATCTTCCGTTGATGACGCCCTCGCCATCATCCGCACACTGCCCCCCGTCGATATCTTCGGCTTCAACATCGCCCTTGCGGATACAAGTTCCACCGAGCGCATCGACAACACCCCCTTTGACGGCGTGCCGGTCATCCCCCCTGGCAACCCAGAAGCCCTGGTCGCCTCCCTGCGCGGGGCCTTCGGCAACGGGCCCGACATGAACCCGGCCCATATCATCCGCGAGTGCCTGACCAACCGCGACTGGGGGCTTGGGTATTCATCCGTCGAGATCGGGGCCAGTTTTACCGCAGCCGCAGATACACTCTACGGCGAGGGCTTCGGGCTATCGCTGATCTGGCAGCAAGATACATCCGTGGAAGCGTTCATCGCGCGCATCCTTGATCACATCGACGCCACGCTCCTGATCGATCGCCGCACCGGGCTCTGGGAACTCAAACTGATCCGTGCAGATTACGACCCACAGATGATCCCGGTATTTGACGAGACCAACGTCATCGACTGGGGTCGTCTCGGACGGCGTGCGGCCGCAGACCTGATCAACAGCGTCACCGTCCGGTTCACCAATGCATGGACCGACGATCCCGGGGCGGTCAGCGTGACCGATACCGCGCGCGTCCAGACAATGGGCGAAGTGATCGCGACCACGCTTGAGTATCCCGGCATCCGCTACCAAAGCCTTGCCGTGCGGGTGGCTGAACGCGATCTGCGCGCCCTGTCGGCCCCACTGCTGTCTGGCGAGATCGTCGTCAACCGCACCGGCGCGGATCTGGCCCCCGGCGATGTAATCCGTCTGCGCTCGGACCTGCTTCGGCTTGCAGATGTGGTTATGCGCATCTCCGAGATCGGCCAGGGCGACGGGCGCGACAACGGCATCCGGCTCAAGATCGCCGAGGACGTCTTTGCTCTGGGCTCCACCGCCATGGTCGGAGGGCAGATGCCCGCAGGTGCGGGTCTCGCAGTTCCACCCAGAGCGCTAATGCGCCGGATGGTTCAAGAGGCCCCGTATTGGCTGCTGGTGCGCGCGCTTGGCCACAGCGAGGCCGACCGTATCCTTACCGACGACCCAGACGCAGGCGCGCTGGTGGCCACCGGCGAGCGCCCAAGTGCGGACGCGCTGGCTGCAGAGCTCTGGATTGATCCGGGCACTGGCGCGCGCGCAGCAGGCACCGCGGCATTCGCCCCGACGGCGCTGCTGGCGGCGGAGGTGTCCGGTGATCCTGAGGCGCGCGTAATCCTCGTTACGGACTGGCAAGATATCGGCGAGGTCGGGATCGGCACGTTGGCCGCTATCGGCGGCGAGCTGGTGCGCATTGACGGCATTACCCCACAGGCGATTACCGTGGGGCGTGGATGTCTCGACACCGTCCCGCAAGCCCATAGTGCAGGTGCGGCCGTGGTGTTTTTCGACGAGGTTGCACAGATCACCGATGAGGCCTGGGCCGCAGGCGAGACCCTTGCGGTTCGGCTTCTGCCCGAGACCGGGCGCGGCACGCTGGCCTTTGCGCTCGCCCCGCAAGACACAGTGACGCTCAAACGCCGTGCTCTGCGCCCGCTGCCACCGGGCCGGGTGCAGGGCAACGGCAGCTATGCCCCGGACCCTCGGGCGCTGATCGACGGCGATGTTGCGCTGACTTGGGCGCACAGGGACCGACTGACCCAGACCAGCCCGGTGATTGCCGATTATACCGCCGCCTCCATCGGGCCGGAGCCGGGGGTGAGTTACATCATCGAGATCCGCTGGGTTGATCCCGACACAGGCGCGCAGATCGCACCCCCTGCGGCGGTGATGGATCTCGGGACGGCCACCAGCCGCACTCTGACCTTTGAGGACATCCCGGATGAGACAGCACCCGACCGGGTTGTTGAGATCGACGTAATGGTGCGCGCCCGCAGGAGCGTGGGCGGGACCTGGATCTACGCACGCGCCCACCGAACCATGCGCCTTGCCGCGCCCTTCGCCGCTGGGTGGGGCGAGGCCTGGGGCTTTAACTGGGGCGGCTAAGCTACCGGTTCCCTCACCCGCGCTCACTTATCTGATCACCCTTATCTAACGAGGACGATATGCCGGAACGGATTCTGCCGGGGCTGGGGCTGCGCGCCTTTTATGAGCCCGGCCAACGCAACTGGGGTGAGAGTATCAGCGAGGACCTGCGTCTTGTCTCCGCCTTGGTGCAGGCTCGCGCCCTGTCGCGCAGCACCTCGCTGCCCACGAGCGGAAGCCTGGGCGACATCTACATCGTGCCGGGCGCTGCTGCGACGAACGCGAACAACATTGCGCTTTGGGACGGCACACCGGGTGCGGAAGTTTGGGTTTATCTTGCGCCAGAGCCCGGCTGGGAGATCTGGATCCTCGATGAAGAGCTGCGGGTGCGCTTTACCGGGTCGGCTTGGGTCGATCTCGCGCGCCTCGGTGTTGTGCAGGTCCGCACGCTGATTGGCACCGCGCATACACTGGAGCTCATCGATACAGGCAGCATCCTCGAGACCACCGGGGCCTCCGCCGTGACTGTGACGATCCCCGATGAGGCGACCGTGCCCTTCGCAATCGGCACGCTGATCAACCTCACCCAAGCTGGCGTGGGGGCGGCAACGGTTGAGGCCGCCGCCGGGGTGTCGCTCAATGGCATCGCGGCCGGATCAGTCGCCCTTGAGGCGCAATGGTCCGGTGTCGCCCTGACCAAGCGCGGGGCGGATGCATGGATCATACAAGGCGCATTGGCCGGAGCCGTCGCTTGAGCCTTCTGATGCAGCGCACCGCGGTCCTCGCGCAAGGCACAGCAACTGTGCCACCCCCGGTCAGTTCCGGCAGCGCGTGGGAGTTGGACATCACCCGCCATCCCGCAGGCTACACCCTGACGGACGGCAATCAGACCGCCGTCAATACCGCAGGCGGGAGCAATTACGCGCGCTGGGTCCCGACAGCCAAGGCAATCTCTGCGGCCGATGGGCGGCGCTACTGGGAGGTGGCCTGCGCCCCGGGCGGAGCAGGCAGCTTCAACGGCTATATGGGGGTGATCTCGGCAAACCAGCGCGACGCGTTTGATGCGGACACCAACCCGGTCACGCGCGGCTCGATCGGCTGGCGCGGCAACGGCACACTCTGGGCCTCGGATACTGCATCAGCAGCACAGCGCCTCACCGGCCTGCCAAGCTTTGGCGCGGGCGATGTGGTGATGTTCGTGTTCGATCCTGCTGCTGCCAGCCTCTGGATTGGCAAGAATGGTATCTGGCGCGATGATCCTGTCACCGGGTCTCCAACATGGACCTCCGCAGGCCCCTCCCCCTTCTACCCCCAGATCCAAGGCCGCGATCCGGGCGACGGCGGCACCCTGCGCTCACTCCCTGCCCAGTTCAGCTATCCCGTTCCCTCGGGCGCAGAGCCCCTCGGCCAACAAGACCCAACCCTGCGGATCTATCAAAGCCACGCCTTCCTCGAGATCGGCTGGGACACCGGGCTCAGCATCGCAGCGCTTGAGGCCTGGCGCGATCTGGGCGGTGGGCCGCATCTGTCTACGGCCGGCGCGGCGTTGGTCATTGATCACGGCGGCAGCTCCGCCCTGACCGCCTCTCAATCTGAGCTCTTTATCGAAGTGGACCTGCCATGAGTTACATTCTGCATCTGGGCCATCAGCCCTCCGACATCTCTGGCATCACGGGGCTTTTGAACACCACGCCCATCGGGTTCGATCCCGACCTCGACGTCAATGCCATCCGCTTCAGCGGTGCTCGAACCTACAGCTCGCCCTTTTCCTTTGCCGTGTCGGAACCTGCGGGCGATCTCTGGCTGAGCTTTCGCTACGTGCCCCCCAACAGCGATGCCAATAACATCAGCTCATCCAGCGCCAGCTTTCTGGAGATCTATGACATAGCCAACCTGATGATTGCCCAGATCAAGCCAAGCAATGCGACCAACCGCTATCATGCCATCGCCCATGGCGACGCGGCGGTCCAAGGTGCCTCCAGCTACACCGCGCCCAGCGGCCAGCCGCAATGGATCGATCTGCGGGTGGCTGTCGGGGCCGAGATCACCATCGATTTCTACGTCGATGGGGTTCTGCACAGCGCGGCCACCGCCCCCAATACCGCAGCCAAAGGCAAACCGCGTCTCATAGTCTTTGCCAACACAGACCTACATGGGATCTCGGCGACACGGACCTGGTATTACGCCCATATCGCGGCCCTCGACGGGATCTCGACCATCGGACGACGCTTCGTGCGCCGCAGCCCAAACGCGCTGGCCAGCTTTAATGAGATGGTTGGCAGCCTAGATGCGCTCAAGGACGGCGATATTGCCACGCGCGTGGCGAGCACCACCGCTGGTCAGCGCATGTCCTTCTCGCTGACCGGGCCAACCGGGCCCAGCGCGGTCTCGGCGATTGCAGGCGTGCACCTCAAACAGATTGCCCAAGCCGGCACTGGCGGGCCCACTGCCACGGCCGGGTTCCTGCGCATGGGAGGTGTAAACCATGATGCGGGCGCGGTGACCGTGCCGAGCGTTGCGCCAACCCCGGTGTATTCCAGTTGGGCGCTCAATCCGGCGGGGGCAGCGGCGTGGACCAGTGCCACGCTGCCGACGGAAGTTGGGATCGTGGCGGCATGAGCCCGCGCCGTTCCGGGCAAGGCCATGTCCGCATGCCCGACGCCGAGTTCGAGGCGCTGTTGGCCCGCGCCGCCCAGCAAGGCGCGCGGCGCGCGCTGGCCGATGTCGGGCTCGACGGCAAGGACGCTGCACTCGATATCCGCGACCTGCGCTCCTTGCTCGATTGCATTCGCTTTGTGCGCCGCACGGCCGTCCAGACATCCGTGCATCTCATCACCACAGGCGTGATCCTGGCACTGCTGGCCGGGATTGCCGTGAAGCTCAAAGTCTTCGGTGGCGGTCCTTAGCGGCGCGCGTCCGTTAGTTTAGCGGTCCGTTGCGGCCCGCTTCCCAGGTCAACCGTCCAGTTCACCCCCAGACCCTGAACCGCTCCTCGGCGGGGTGAGGGCCATGCTCTCGCCCCACGGGGCAGACGTGACGCCTAAACGAGCCGTCTCGAGCAATCAACGCCCCGAGCCCCTGCCAGGGGCCGGGATAACAATTCCAATGGAGAACCCGATGACCAATGTATTTTACGCCCACTGGCGCAATGTGCCCGAGCAAGCCTGGCGCTGGCGCAACTTCTCGCCTGCAGAGATCGCCTGTCGCGGTACCGACAAGCTGCTGGTCAACGAACCCGCGCTCGACAAACTGCAGGCGCTGCGTGACCTCCTCGGCAAGCCGCTGATCCTGCGCTCGGCCTATCGCAGCCCAGAGCACAACCGCGCTGAGGAAGGGGCCCCGAAGTCCAAACACATGAACGGAGCGGCCTTCGATATCGCCATGGAGAACCACGACCCAGTCGTTTTCGAGGCGGCGGCGCGGGAGGTCGGCTTCCTCGGGTTTGGCTTTTATCCACGCTCGGGCTTTATCCATGTCGATTTGGGACCAGACCGGTGGTGGGGCACGCGCTTTGCCGTCCGGGCCAGCGCCTTTGCCGCAGAAAAGCCCCTCGCCCGTGAGGTGCTTGCAGGCAGCCGCACCCTGAAAGGTGGCGGGGCCGCCGGTGTGGCAACGCTGGGGGCTGCAGGCGTTGAGGTCGCCCAAGGCGTGCTTGCCGAGGCGCAAGGGGCGATCCTGCCGCTGGTGCCCTATCTCGACACCCTGCGCTGGGTGTTCATCGCGGTGGCCCTCGCCGGTGTTGGCGTGACGATCTACGCCCGGTTTGATGATTGGCGCAGGGGGCAACGATGATCGCGACGTTGCTAGGTGGGATTATCGCCAGCCCATGGGCGCGGGCAGCGCTGCGCTACGGCACGGTCGCGGCTGCCGTCCTGTTGTTCTTACTGTCAATGCGCCGCGCCGGAGAGCGCACCGGGCGGCTCGCCGAACGCCTCGCAACCACGGAGAAAGCCAATGACACTCAACGCAGAATGCTGGAGGCAGCGGCGCGCCGTCCTCGTAATCGCGGCGAGCTGGTTGACCGGCTGCGCGGGGGTGGGTTTTGAAACAGGCGGGCCGGGCGTGTGTCCGCCGGTCGTGGCGTACACTCGGGAGTTTCAGGTGCAGGCGGCCGAGGAATTGGCGATTCTGCCAAATGGATCAGTCGTTGTTGAGATGATGGGGGATTATGCGGTCATGCGGGAGCAGGCGCGGGCGTGTGTAAGGACGTAAGCGCGCTGAAGCGGCTTGGACTCGATGCATAGTTGCAAAAACTGACTGAGGGGCACCTCAGTCGTAATGAAGGTTGGTCACAAGTCCATCGGCTCTTCGCTTTACCCGCGCAAAATTAATTTGAGCTCTGCATGCCGTCGACGACTTACCGGGATAGCATTTCCGTCGCTTAGGATGCAGAGATAGCTGCTGCCTTTTGCTTTGATCTGATCAACGTGTTTGCTACGGACCCAATGTGAACGGTGTACCTGTAGCCCCCTAAAGGGTTTCAACTTCTCTAGGCAATCGGAGAAATTCCTGCTCAGCATCACTGTTCCATGGGCTGTCCGGACATGGACATAATGGTCATTGGCGCTGATGCTCAGGAGGTCACCGCCAAGATGGTATGGAATATCCGGGAATACGCTGCGCAGTTCTGGCTCGACGGCGAACCGCGCCAAGATGCTTGCGCGCTGATTGGCGACATAGGCAGCCGCCTTGAACGCAAACAAGGCCACAAGTGATGACAACCCGATCGCTGGCACCGCAATGCGCCCCAACTCTTCAAGAAAACTGTCAAGTTCCTGGTCTTGAGAGCCTAAAATGTAGGCCATGCTGGCCTCTATCGCTAGCGAAAGAGGCGTTAGCGCGACAGGCATAAAAAGTATGGCCAGACCCACGGCCCAGATCAGCCGCATTCCTAACAGCACGCTTGCCGAAGCGATGCCCGTCACGATGAGCATGGCGAACACGATATGCAGAACCCAGTGTGCGACCGCCAGGATAAAAGGCACCTCCGCCGTCGCGGCAGGTTGAAATCCGGCAATAATGACACCGCAAAAAAGCGCGGCTGCGCAGAAGGAAAGAAGGAGCCGTGGCATGCTTTCTGGCTCTTCACGAAGGTAGGCCCAAAGTCTGGAAGTCTGAAGATCGGGTTGCGCCATTTATAAATCCGGTCCTGAGCAGGTTCTTTTCGATGGTTCTACGATACGCGGCGCTACACCTCCTGTGTAGCCGAATTTCGCGAACGGTAGGATTCAACCGTTCGCGTTGGTTGCGACTCCACTCGCGAAAGATTCCAGAGGTTTCAAGTAACTTGCCTTTCTTGGCGTGAGCTGTCCGCACATTTCCCGGTCAACGCCACGCTGATCGTGATGGAGTATTTTCCGGTCAGCATGCGCGCCTTAAAAACTGAGTTGAAAGGTCTAAAGAATGAAAATTGATCAAATGCAAAAAGTGCTCACGGGGCCAATCGTGTTGATGCTTCTGGCAGGCACAAGCGCGCCAGCATTTCCACAGGCGTTCTGTTCCGGCTCTGAGCTGGACGTTCCTGCAACCAAATCAAAATAGGTATAGATATGAAACACTTGAAACTGGCCACAACCGCTGCTGTTGTGCTTGCTGCTGGCGTCTGGCTGATGCAGCCCGAAGACCCTGAACGTACAAACCCGTTTGACGGGGAAGCACAGCCGCTTTCCACTGGCATCCTTTCACCGCGAGAGGGTTTGACCCTTGCGCTTGAACGGCGCACGCCAGACGGCCCCTCCCACGTATTGCTGGTCACCGAACTGCAAGGGGACCAGATTTCGGCAATTGATCTGACCGCCGCAGGGCTAACCACCAAGACCGACTTCTTCGATGTTCTGACGGACGTTGGAATCGAGAAACTTGTCAATGTTGCGCAGGCCGATGCCGATGACCAGTTCCCGGTTGTGCAGCGCAGTTTTGGTGATCTCTTGCCTGCCGCTGGTACGGCCGCGCGACACGTGGCAAGCGGCACCAATTTCCCTGAGCATCAGGAGGAGACAGGCTCGGAGTCTGTCTTCAACTTTCCGAAATTCGGGGTCGCCACGCCACCTGTAACAACGGTTTCAACGGATGCAGACGAACTGCTCGATTACGAGGTCGAGATCTGCACCAGATTTGATCGCGACATTGAGCGTATTGAGGATTTTGATGCTGCGCAAAAAGGTTTCTTCCTCTGCGGAGATTTCAGCAACAGGAGTGTGCTGACGCGGCTGATTGATCCCGAAAATTTCGATTCCGGCACGGGTTTCAGCGATGCCAAAAGCGGACCGGAGCGCTTCCCCTCGGGCGGCCTGTTCGTGGTTCCACTTGACTGGGAGGGCTTTGTAGAAAACGAGCGTCTTGTCACGCAGGTCAATGACGAGCTACGCCAAGACGCCCGTGCAGGCGAAATGATCCTGTCTTTCCGATCGCTGGTAGAAAAAGCTCTGGCCGATACGGAGTCCACCCGATTTCTGTACGACGACAAACAATGGCGCCTTGTAGAGAACGGCATGTTCGCACGCGATCAAGTTCTGATGTCGGGCACCGCTGAAGGCGTCATCTTTATGCCGCCTTCCATGAAGCAAATCGTTAGAGGCGCTATACTTTACTTAGTAAAAGGCACGTTTCTGACGGGGCAGCTTCCGTTTGACGCAGTGATCGAAAGCTTTCTGGACGAAGAGCGCGCATCACTCCGGTTTCTGCAACCCGGACAACTTGTGACCCACAACTCTTCAAACATGGGGATTATTTCTGTCGTAGTGCAACGGGCTGAAAACTAACTGGTTAAGAACATTATAGCGATGCGTTAGGATCTCCCTCAAATAGAAAAATGGCGGTAAACAGGACTACAGTCGGCTTTTGCACTGCTCGTTTTTGGGCATCCACGCATTGGTCGTTCACCTCACGGGAGAGACTGTAAGTTCCGCCGTTTTTCACATAGTCTGGCTCGTTTTTGGAGCGGTTGTGCGTGGGCTATGAAAGAGAATGGCGAATTCTGTTGAAAAACTCTTGTTGATTAGATGCGCCGTGGCTGATTCAATTTACCTGTAAAGGCGGGAGATTGACGATGTTAGGACCGAAGCAAGAAGCACAAGGCGCGTTGTTTTACGAGTTCTCGATTGACGATCATGTGCCCCAAGATCACCTGCTGCGGTCGATTGATCGGTTCGTTGATCTGAGTGACATCCGTCAGTATTTGGCCGAGTTTTACAGCCACACAGGCCGTCCATCGATTGATCCTGAGTTGCTGATCCGAATGCTACTCGTGGGCTATTGTTCTGGTATCCGGTCAGAGCGCCGGTTGTGCGAAGAGGTGCATTTGAACCTTGCGTATCGTTGGTTCTGTCGTCTTGATCTGTCTGATCCAGTGCCAAACCATTCGACATTCTCCAAGAACCGACACGGGCGCTTTCGGGAAAGCAAACTGCTGAGGCATCTGTTCGAGAAGACTGTCGCGCGGTGCATCGCAGATGGTTTGGTGAGCGGGCAACGCCTTGCAGCTGATGCAAGCCTGATCGAGGCTGATGCCAACAAGCAGAACTCCACACCGAAGGAAGATTGGGATCGCAGCGCCATTGATCCAAACGCTGCGCCACGGGCTGTGAAGGAATACCTCGACGCCTTGGACGATGCGGCATTCGGCGCAGCATCTGAGGTGGAACCCAAGTTCACGTCCCATTCTGATCCGGCAAGTCAGTGGACTGCAGCCCGTAAAGGCCCTGCATTCTTTAGTTATTCGACCAACTATCTGATCGACACCGATCACAGCGTCATCGTGGACGTCGAAGGCACGAGATCGATCCGGCAGGCCGAGGTTGGTTCGGTATGCACTATGTTGGATAGGATCAAGGACCTGCATGATATTGATCCAGAACGGCTCATCGCAGATGCGGCCTACGGGTCAGGCCCAATGCTTGGATGGCTCGTGGGCCGCAACATCAAACCCCATATTCCCGTGCTGGACAAAGCAGTGCGAACAGACGGCACATGGTCCCGCACCGACTTTGAATGGGACCCTGAGAACAACCAGTACATCTGCCCCGAGGGTGAACCGCTCAAGCAATTCCGGCGCAACTATTCTGATCCAAACCGTAAACCCACAGGCAAGGGCGTTGCCAAGTATCAGGCTCTGAAACACACCTGCCAAGCATGCCCATCAAAGATGAAGTGCTGCCCAAAAGCTGATGCACGCAAGATCACCCGTGAAGAACATGAAGATGCTCGGCAGGTCGCCCGTGATATTGCCCAGACCAAGCAATATGCGATCTCGATGCGGCTGCGAAAGAAAGTCGAGATGCTCTTCGCACATCTCAAACGCATCCTTGGATTGGGACGGCTCCGATTACGTGGCCCATGCGGCGCAAATGACGAATTCCTCCTCGCCGCAACCGCCCAAAACCTCCGCAAACTGGCCAAGATCTTTCCTGCACCGCAGCAAATGCGGAACGCCTGATAAGAAAGGCGCTCGCGTTCTATCTGGAGCGCCACTTTCTGCGGCTGCAACACGTTGTTTTTCCACAGAATCGGCGGATAGCAGATATTCGCTGCATCTATAACGAATGGCCGGTTCGGCGCCAATCGTGGACAGTACGCTTACTGCGAAAGCGTGGTAATGACCTGCCCCCGAGGGGCCCTCATTCATAACGAGAGTTTACGGGTTTGAATTTCATAGTCTTGGCGTTGATGCCGAGTTCCCTGCTCAGCGCCGCGATCAAAGCTTGCCCCTCACGGGACATTGCTGCGCAATACCCTGCCGGGCAGTGGATCGCTGTATTGCAGCTCTGACGGCGTACGCCCCTCTCGGGCACGTGAACATGTCCTGCCTGTCAAAGGGATCGTGGCGCTCCCACGTCGAACTTGTCCCATTTTGCTTTCTTCCATTCCTGAGAAAGGATCGCACCATCAAACCATGGGATCAAACGCCAAACATCTCGAACGTGCGGTCAGGGTCGCGCCCATTGTCAAGCCGCCAGATGCTCAAAAAGGCGGGCGACGGCCTCTGCGCCGGGGTCCACGTGCCCATGAAGCTGTTCGGCGTTGATATAGGACGCCCTGCCCGCATTTGCGCTCAAGAGCGTGGCGGTATAATTTGCGCCATCGCGTGCCGCTTGAGCCGCATCACCTAGACCGGCCTCTAGGCCGACAAGTGCAGGATGCAAAGCGTCGATCATCGTGCGATCGCCCGGCTTGGCCCCGCCGATCTCCTGCATTCGCTCCAGCCCCGCCATAAGCGCCTGACGCATTGGCATTCCCGCCGACGCGGCATCCCCGGCAGCCGCAAAGAAGATCGCTAGAAGCACACCGGAGGAGCCGCCCATAGTCTGGCTTAGCTCCTGACCAATTGCGCGATAAAGTTGCGTGTGATCCGCGAGCGGCAGGGAATCCATGGCCGTCAGCAACGCGCGCGAAGCGCCTGCCAGCGTTGAGCCCGTATCGCCATCGCCCGATTTTGCATCAAGCGCGTTCAAGTCGTCCTCGGCCGAAATCAGCATGTTGCAGCACGATGTCAAAAATGCCTTGGTACTGGTATGTGCAGAGGGCAGCGCCTTGATTGGGGCCAATCCATCGGGCAGCGGCAGGATCGTCTCAGGTGCCAGCATCACGCATCCGGGCCAGGCCGGCATGGCGCATGGGGCACCAAGAAGGGCCGCATCTTCGGCGCTAACCTTCAAAACCGAAATTGAGAAGCCGCGCATGGCAAGCGACGTCATCATTGCGGCGGGCCCGATCAATAGATCAATTCGATCCCCGATGCGCGATTTCATCAGATCGGCGGCCAGTACTGACATTTCCAATACCGAAACGCCGCCAAGATTATTCAAGAGCGCCACATAACGGCCATCGCTCATCGAGGGTGCCAGTTTGTCTGCCACAGCTGCGATTGCCTCTCGGGCACCGTCAAATGGGATCTGCTCGAAACCGGCTTCGCCGTGAATGCCAAGGCCAAGTTCTGCCATACCTTCGGGAATTCGCAGCTCTTTTGGAGAGCCCGGTACGGTGCAGGTATCAAGCGACATACCGATGCTGTGGGTGGTGGAAATCACACGCTCGGCAGCCTCGGTCACGGTTTCGAGATCGGAACCCTGTTCGGCGAGCGCGCCAGCGATCTTGTGAACGAAAAGTGTCCCCGCCACACCGCGCGATTGGGGCAGATGCGGCAAAGCCATATCATCATCGACAACCACCATACTGACCTTGCGCCCAAAGGCCCGCGCGCGCTCGGCGGCAAGACCAAAATTCAGGCGGTCGCCGGTGTAGTTCTTGACCACCAACAAGCAGCCAGCTGGCCCAGTGACCGCAAGAATGCCCGCCAGCACCGCATCGACCGAAGGCGAGGCAAAGATGTCGCCACACACCGCGGCAGTTAGCATGCCAGCGCCTACGAACCCCGCATGGGCAGGCTCGTGTCCCGATCCGCCGCCACTGACCACAGCCACCTTGGACTTGTCCCAATCCGCCCGGATAACAACCCGGATATGCGGATACCCGTCAAGTCGTGCGAGCGTGCCACCTGAGGCCGCGATCACGCCGTCGATCGCATCGGTGACCATGTCGTCCTTACGGTTCATGAAATGGGTCATAGAGGTCTCCTCCTCAGGCGAGCCTGGCGCCAGCGGCGTCAAAATAAAACGGGTTTCGGGGCTGGATCTTGATCACGTCACCATGGGTCAGCGCGGTATGGGCATCGGTGACCGTGATCAGGTCGTGCGACTTAAATTTCAGGTGCAGCCGCGTCTGGTCTCCCAAATGCTCGACCCGATCAACGAAACTGTCTTCGCCCTCGCCCTGCGCAATCTGTTCGGGACGTAGCCCGATAAAGGTCGCACTAGTAGGGGCACCGCCGAAGACATCAGCAGGCAGGACATTGATGCGCGGCTGGCCCAGACGGGTGGCAGCATAGATGCTGACGGGATCCTCGTAAATCTCCCGTGGGGTGCCAAATTGTACAAGGCGGCCGTTGTCGAGAACGCCGACATGAGTGGCCATGGTCATTGCCTCGATCTGATCGTGGGTGACATATAGGAATGTCGCGCCGGAGTTTGCCTGAATACTCTTGAGCTCAATCCGCAGGTCGCTGCGCAGTTTCGCATCGAGCGAACTGAGCGGCTCATCCATAAGGTAAACTGCCGGGTTGCGCACCAGGGCCCGCCCGATGGAAACGCGCTGCATCTCACCACCCGACAGCGTCGTCGCCTTATTGTCGAGCTTGTGTGAAATCTGCAATATGTCTGCGACCTCGCCAACTTTGCGGTTAATCTCGGCTCTGGGGGTCCGCAGGATCGGCGATTTTAACGGAAACTCAAGGTTTTCACGCACGGTCAAATGCGGGTAAAGTGAGTATTGCTGGAATACCATCGCGACATTGCGCTGCGCGGGCGTCTGCCCGGCCATGGACCGCCCACCGATCGAGATGCTGCCACTGTCAGGCGTATCAAGCCCCGAAACCATTCGCAGTGTCGTGGTCTTGCCAGCGCCAGTTGGGCCCAAGAGCACCACGAAAGAGCCATTGGGCACCGTCATGCTGACATCGGCCAAACCAACGTTGGAGCCGAAGGACTTGGAGACATGGCTCAGAACGACTTCAGCCATGGTGTAGTACCTCCCGGTTGGTCTCAGACATCAGCGCCCTGCCTGTAGCATTGTCGAATACAGTAAGCGTGCGGGCGTCGAGATCGAGCCCCGTGCGTTCGCCGACACGCACAGACACATGGGATGGAATGCGAGCTTTCACCTGACCATGAGCCGTTTTCAGCGTCACGATTTGTGTCGTGCCGAGATACTCGCTGGCCACAACCTCTCCGCGATAGCTCGCCGCATCACTTAAATGCACATGCTCGGGGCGCACGCCAAGGACCAGTGCGCCGCTGGCCCCGTCCAATTGGCGTGGCACGCCAAAGACGGTTTCGCCGAGGTCTACTTGATCTGTGCCTTTGCCGACCGTCCCGTTGAATTCGAGAAAATTCATCGGCGGCGAGCCAATGAACTGCGCTACAAACCTGGTTGCGGGCCAGTCATAGATGTCTTGAGGCACGCCGAACTGTTCCACGACGCCGTGGTTCATCACCACGATCTTATCGCCCATCTGCATAGCTTCCAATTGATCATGGGTTACATAGACAGTTGTAGCGCCGATCCGGTCATGCAGCGCGCGTAGTTCTTCAGACATATGCTCGCGAAATTCTGCATCGAGCGCCCCGAGCGGTTCGTCCATAAAGAACGCTTTGGGATCGCGCACAATCGCCCGGCCCAGAGCCACACGCTGCCGATCACCGCCGGACAGACCGCCCACCGGGCGATTCAGAATGTCAGTGATACCAAGGATCTCTGCGATCTCAGAGACCTTTTGTTTGACCTGCAGCCGGGCCATGCCCTGCGAAAGAAGCGGATAGCTGATGTTTTTACGCACATTCATATGCGGATAGAGAGCAAACATCTGAAAGACAAAAGCAATGTCGCGCTGGCTCGCTGGTTTTTGGCCAACCTCTTCGCCGTCGATATAAATCTCACCCGACGTAGGCAGCTCCAGCCCCGCCATCATGCGCAATGTCGTTGTCTTGCCGCAGCCCGAGGGCCCGAGCAGCATGAAGAACTCCCCATCCTCGATGGTAAAGGTGGAGGATTTCACCGCGTTGAACGACCCAAAATCCTTGCGTACGTTTTCAATTCTTATCTGTGCCATGGGCCTACTCCGGGAAGTGGCTGACGATGATGAACATCACCGTACCAACCAGCGTGACGATGAAGGAATAGGAGAAAAGCCAAAGGAAAAGCGGCTGCATCAGCATCACAACCCCAAGAGCAATTAAGATCGAGGCCAGCATTTCCCAAGGGCCACGGCGGAACCGAAGAAATCCAGATATGAACTCGGTCATTTGCGTACCGCCCCGAATGTAATCCCACGCAGCAGGTGTTTGCGCAGCAGGATGGTGAAGATCATGACCGGCACGAGGAAGATGGTGGCACCGGCGGCAACTGCCGGCCAATCCTTGCCCGCGACCCCGATAATGGTCGGGATAAAAGGCGGCGCAGTCTGCGCATTGCCCGAGGTCAGAAGCACCGCGAAGGCGTATTCGTTCCACGCGAAGATCAGGCAGAAGATCGCGGTCGAGGCGATGCCCGTTGCAGCCTGCGGGAGGACCACTTTGTAGAAAGCCTGAAATCGGGTGTAGCCGTCGATCAGTGCCGCCTCTTCATACTCAATCGGGATCTCGTCAATGAACCCTTTCAGCAACCAGACTGAAAGCGACAGGTTCACCGCCGTATAAAGTAGGATCATGCCAAGATGCGTGTCGTTGAGACCAAGGTTGCGGAACATCAGGAAGATTGGGATTGCGACCGCAATCGGCGGCATCATCCGGGTCGACAGGATGAAGAACATCAAATCGTCTTTGAGCGGCACCTTGAACCGGCTGAAGGCATAGGCCGCCATCGTGCCAAGGATCATGCAAAGTGCGGTTGAGCCAAAACCGATGATGACCGAGTTCAGGAACCGCTCGCCATAGCGCGACGGGCCTGTGATGACGGTGCCACGATCGCGAGCGATTTCCTCGTACCAGGTTTCGGGCGGTCCAGCCTCTTCCAACATCCCTTCGGTGGCGCGGGTGCGGTCGGTAAAAAGGTTCACATACCCTTCCAAAGTCGGCTCGAACACGATGACTGGGGGATACGCGATGGAGTCCGACGGCGATTTGAAGCCCGTCGCGATGATCCAAAGAAGGGGGATCAGCGTGACGATCGCGTAGCCTACTACAAGGATACCAGCGCCCCATTTTGTTCGCGTCGACGGGTTTGTGACGGAGAAGCTCATCGTTCCTTAACCTTATTTAGGGCCTTCACGTAGATTGAAGCCAGGCCGAAGACGGTCACAAACAGGATGACGGCATAGGCCGATGAGTAACCGGTTCGCCATCGCTCGAAGGCTTCGCGCTTGAGGTCGATTGAGGTCAGTGTGGTGGTGTTTCCGGGCCCACCGCCGGTTAGCTGCACCACCAGATCGAACATCTTGAAGTTCTCGATCCCGCGGAAAAGTACAGCAAGCATCAAGAACGGCAACGCCATCGGGATCGTGATGGTCCAGAACTGCCGCCACTTGCTGGCGCGGTCACATTCTGCCGCCTCATAGATACTGTCAGGAATGGAGCGCAGGCCTGCGAGACAAATCAGCATCACAAAGGGCGTCCACATCCATGTGTCCACAATCACGATAGCCCAAGGGGCGAGGTGCACATCGCCAATCATCGAAAAACTGGCTGGATCCACCCCAGTGAGAAAGGCGATGACGTAATTGAACAGGCCAATTTGTGGCTGATAGAGGAAGGTCCAGAAATTGCCGACAACCGCAGGTGACAGCATCATCGGAAACACGATGACTGTCGTCCATAGATCATTGCCCTTGAATTTCTTGTTGATCAGATAGGCCAGCGTGAAGCCGATCAAGACCTGCAGCACAATAGTCCAGATCAGGAAATGCGCTGTGGCCTGCATCGTGGCCCAGATGTCGGGATCAGTCAGGATACGCCGATAGTTCTGCAGGCCAACCCACTCGACATCGTTGTTAGGCCGGTTGACGCGGAAATTCGTGAAACTCAACCGAATGGTCCAGATCAGCGGAAAGATGTTCACGGCCAGCAGCAGGAATAGCGTTGGCGCCACAAAGATCCATGCGATTGTGCGGTCCGAAAATCCACGGATGCGGCGCGCGACGCCTGGGGGTGTCTTTTGCGCCACCTTGTCGGCTGCTGTGTTGGTCATATCTTCAATCCTTCTCGGCAGAGGAGCGGTGTCCCCTACTTTGGATCCTATCTGGAATTGGGATAAAAAGCCTCTGGCCGATTTAAACAACGGCCGGAGGAGTCCTGTCGGGCGCGTCGGGAGAGGTCGGCACCCGACAGGAGTGAGGTCAGATCTTGCCTTCGTCCTCGAAGATCTCGGTCCAGTCCGCGACCAGGCCATCAAGGGCCTCTTCGGCTGTACCCTGGCCAGCGACTACATAGCTGTGGACACGGTCCTGCATGGCAAGCAGCAGGTCAGCATAGGCCGGCTCGGCCCAGAAATCCTTCACGATTGCCATAGAGTCGAGGAAGGTCTGTGCGTAGGGCTGGCTGGCGGCGAAACCCGGATCTTCGACAACGGCCCGAAGCGCGGAATAGCCGCCAAGTTCCCACCATTTGGCCTGAATCTCAGGCTGCGCGAACCACTGAATATATTCCAGCGCGGCGTCACGGTTTTCCGAATAGGATATAACCGAGATGCCTTGGCCACCCAACTGGGCAAATTGCCCTGCAGGGCCTGCAGGATTAGCAAAATAGCCGGAGCGTCCATCGCCGACGTTTTCGTCAGCTTCTACGCCAGGCCAGATGAAGGCGAAGTTCATCTGCATCGCAACCTGCCCAGAACGATAGGCGTCAATATTCTCACCCATATACCAGTTCGAAGACCCCGGAGGCGTGCCAACTTCGTAGAGGTTGCGGTAATACTCAAGCCCGGCGATCGCACCTGCGGAGTTCACAAATCCTTCAAGATCGTAAGGCTTCTCGGGATTTTCGTAGAGGAACCCATAATTGTACAGCGCATTGGTCACGCCCATCGTGATGCCCTCGGACCCACGCTCTGTGTAGATCGCGGCACCGTAGACTGTTGTCCCATCGATGTCGCGGCCTTGGAAAAACTCAGCGATATCTGTCAACTCTTCAAGGGTGGCAGGCACATCAAGCGCGCGGCCATAGGTCTCTTGAAATTCGGCCTGAAGCTCGGGGCGCTCGAACCAATCTCTGCGATAGGTCCAGCCGACAACATCGGCAAAGGCAGGCAACGCGTAATAGTTTGGAGTGTTCTTCGGCCATTCGGCATAGCCCGTGACGGTTGCGGGGATGAAATCATCCATCGAAATGCCGTTGGCGTCGAAGAAGTCGTTCAACTTCACGTAGTGTCCGTTCTCGGCGCCACCACCGATCCACTGGCTGTCACCGATCATCAGGTCGCAAAGCTGCCCGCCGGAGTTCAACTCGTTTAACATCCGGTCAGCGAAACTCGTCCATGGGACAAACTCGAAGTTCATCGTGTGTCCGGAATTGGCCTCGAAATCGCGGCTCAATTCGACGAGGGCATTTGCCGGATCCCATGCTGCCCAACACAAGGTGAGTTCGGTTGCGTGGCCATCGGCCATGGCCGCTGAGGAAAGGCCTACGGCAAGAAAGGCACTGGCGGCAGTGGTTGCCATTAGCTTGGAGTTCATCGGTAAAATCCTCCCTGGATCAAATTGGTCGCAACCTCCTCGCCGCGACTCGCTCGTAGTCAGTTTAATAATGAGGCACGTGCCTCAACACAACAATAATCTGATGCACGTGCCTCAAATTGTGGTATCAAGCTCGTGCAAGCCCTGCCTTGGTGTGGCTTGCCTTTCGCCTACATGTGTACAAGAAACTGAAATGAAAAGAGAAAGTATGCCGGCTACGGATGTGACCAGCCACCTGCGCCCCACGACCAAAGATTTGGCCAAAGCCGCAGGTGTCAGCCGCGCGACAGTCGACCGCGTGCTGAACAGCAGGGACGGAGTACAGAAAAAAACCGTCGAAAAGGTTAACGCGGCAATCGCGGAACTTGGTTTCGTGCGAAACATTGCTGCTGCCAACCTTGCCAAGAGCCGCACCTATCGCTTTCTGTTCGTCCTGCCGAAATCGGGTGATCAGTTTCTTGATGAGATCCACAAACATATTTCGGAGGCGGAAAAGGTGTTTTCAGCCGATATGGTGCTCACAAAAGTACATCATATCAATGAAAACGACCCCCACGAGATCGCGGCTTTCCTCGGCACGCTGTCAACCAAGACCATAGACGGCGTTGCGATCATGGCGCCTGAGACGCCGCAAGTCCGCGACGCGATTCTGCGGTTGAAGCAACGTGGCGTCCATACGCTGCCCTTCATATCGAACCAGACACGAACGGGCGATGACTGGGTCGGGGTCGACAACACAGCCGCAGGCGCGACCGCTGGCACGCTGCTTGGCCGGTTCCTGCCGTGCCAGCCGGGCAAGCTCTTGGTGATTGCCGACAGCCTCCAATCGCGCGACAGCCTGGAGCGACGGTCCGGCTTTGATACCGTGATAAACGCCTCATTCCCGCATCTCGCTGCTCTTGCGTCCCTCGAAACCTATGGCTCTGAAGAACGCGCGCGCCGCATCATCTCTACAACATTCAAACTGCACGAGAATATCGTCGGTATCTATATTTTGTCATCTGAAGCGCGCGTCCCACTTTGGATCATCCGACAAACGTCGGCTGCTCAATCTGCAGTCATCATCGCGCACGAGCGCACGCCTTCTACAGTCGATGCGCTGGGCGACGGCACGCTCGATGCCGTCATCACCCAAGACCCCGGCCATCTTGTCCGCAGCGCGATCCGAAAAATTCGTGCTCTCACTGACATGCGCTCCACCCTTCAATCACAGGAAAAAATAAGGGTCGAGATTCTGTTGAAGACAAACGTCTGAATTGGTGAAGGACAGTCCTGATGGATGGGTGAGGTGCCCGGTTTGGGCATTTGCGCTTTGATGCTCAGTTTTCACTTTACCTTGTTACGGACGAGATCGAGACATTGAGGGATACCTGTTGTCTAGCATACCAAAAAAGAAAGACCTACATCGTTACTTTGAGCCACCCCACTGGAGTGGTCCAAAGTAAAAGCTTGTACATGATTAGCCTGTAATCCGACGGGATGATGGCCTCTGGCGCAGGCGGGCGATAGCCCAGAGCACTGTGGGGTCGTTTGGACATGAAACGGAAGTAAAATTGACAACTTGCCCTATTCCGGCCTTACGGATGCCCTGACTTGCCACGTGTATGACGGTCCAAGGTGCGCGCACCGATCCGGTCTACCCAGAACCTTGGTAGTTAGGCGGGACACGCTCGAACCGCATGTGTGTTTGTAATGTTAGTTAAGCGATGAGCAGCGGCATTTTGAATGCCAGAGGCGTTGTGGCTTGGAGGTCGCAACAGTCAGACTATTGATCAGAGTGACCCCGATGCCATCGAGCTTCGTGCGCTGGGGCGCGGATTCGCCCTACCCACGTTGCGCCTTTATCGACGGCGGGCTGAACCTGCGGGTGTAATGAAATGAACGCGCTTTCCTCGCTGTTTTCACCCTATGCAGTGGGCGTTGCCGCGCGGGTGGACGCACAGATCAACGGCATTGTCCTGATCATGATGGCCTTGCTTGCGCTCTATGTGGGCGCGTTTGGCAGCTACGCAATTCCATGGGCCGTCACAGTGATTATTACGACGCTCATCTGCACGGGCATTTGTCACGTCATGTTGCGTACCAAGGATTGTAAGCGCAACATCGATACGTTCTTCTGGCTACAGCTGAGCATGGGCACGCTCGAAATCCGAGCCGCATTAACACGTTATTCTTTTGATAGCTCCGCAAGCGTCATCTTTTCACGGATCGCTCCAAGCGCTACCCGCGCCTTGAACTGCGGCGCAGCGTTCTTACCTCTCATCATTTTGGACCGTCTCTCTCTAGGCGATCTACCTGAACTACCAGTCCAAAAAACTGCGACCACCTCTAGGCCGTGCTGGTCGGCCAGAAGAATGCCGTCGCGTTCGCGGTAAAGGATATCTCCAGGCACCGCCGCTGGTCGAAGCTCGATGAGTGGCTTCTCTCACAATAACGAGCATCCCCGCCAGCATCTCACCCTCTGTTCGGCATCACAAACAGGGGGGACTCGTCAAACGTTGACTAGGCGTTGACTAGAACTGCACAAGCAAAAGCCCGACTGATTAGGTCGGGCTTTAAGCGTTTGATTTAACGCAGTTTCTTGGTTGCGGGAGTTGGATTTGAACCAACGACCTTCAGGTTATGAGCCTGACGAGCTACCGGGCTGCTCCATCCCGCGCCAAGGATTGATGATCTACCGGCATCCGCGGTGAGTCTCAAGGGGGGCTGCGGATAAATCTGTGGTTTTATTGCGATTTATTCTGCCGCAGCTGACGCCCGGCGGGCCTGCCGGTATCGCTGCGCATAAAGCAGTGCGAAACAGATCAAGAAACCGATAAGGCTGCCAAAAAAGATGCCGCGAAACAGGGGGCTTGGCGCGGCCGACGGCAGCACGAGCACCCTCGTTTCGGCAAGGTTGATGGTTGTCTCGCTGGCGATTTGGTCTTTGGCGAAGTCGCGGATTGTTACGGAAATTGGGAACGTGCTCGTCGTCGGAAACGTGACGCTGATTTCGGCCAGCCCGTCGATGTCGCGCGCGACGTAGCCGGCGTAGAGGTCGTGGGTTTGGAGCGTAATCGGGGCGTCGGAGTTGACTTCCGAGCACACGGATGTGGCGGTGGAAGCATCCCAGGGCGCATCAAACAGCAGCGGATCGCGCGCTGGATGGGCCATTGCGGTCATCTGCTCAAACACGATTGGACTGGAGGGGGTTGTGATGCGGGTTTGAGCGAGAAGCCCGGTCGCATCTAAGCTTGTGGTGTCGGTAGGTGGGCCATTCTCTAGCAGATCGGTGCCGAAAACGGGCGGCAACAACGCCAAGGAGCCGGTCACATAGAGGGTGGCTGTGGTGTCGTTTCGGCTTATGACGATCTCGATATCCGCCGCAGATACGGGGTGCACCAAAACGGTTGTCACTGCGGCAATGAGAAGGCGTTCTATCATGTCAAAAGACATATCACGCATGGATTGCGGGTCACGTAAGTTGTTTGGGAGAAGCATCGAAGAGAGATTACATATGATGTTGCTGACTAGGTTTGGCGGCGACCTACTCTCCCACGTCTTAAGACGCAGTACCATCGGCGCGGCGGCACTTAACGGCCGAGTTCGGGAAGGGATCGGGTGTTTTGCTCGCGCTATGACCACCAAACCAAGTCAACAACATCATATCCAAGTCACACTTTGTGTATGCTTTTGATTTTCCGTAAGAAGTCTAGCTTCTACTGGATCAAATCAAGCCTATCGGACCATTAGTACCAGTCAGCTGAGTGCGTTACCACACTTACACCTCTGGCCTATCGACGTGGTGGTCTACCACGGTCCTCAGGGATACCTTGTTTTGAGGGGGGCTTCCCGCTTAGATGCCTTCAGCGGTTATCCTGTCCGATCATAGCTACCCAGCACTGCCATTGGCATGACAACTGGTCCACCAGTGGATCGTTCACCCCGGTCCTCTCGTACTAGGGGCAACTCCTCTCAAGTATCCTACACCCACGGCAGATAGGGACCGAACTGTCTCACGACGTTCTAAACCCAGCTCACGTACCTCTTTAAACGGCGAACAGCCGTACCCTTGGGACCTGCTCCAGCCCCAGGATGAGATGAGCCGACATCGAGGTGCCAAACGGTGCCGTCGATATGGACTCTTGGGCACCATCAGCCTGTTATCCCCGGCGTACCTTTTATCCGTTGAGCGATGGCCCTTCCACTCGGGACCACCGGATCACTATGGCCGTCTTTCGACTCTGCTCGACTTGTCAGTCTCGCAGTCAGGCTGGCTTCTGCCATTGCACTCAACGAGCGATTTCCGACCGCTCTGAGCCAACCTTCGCGCGCCTCCGTTACGCTTTAGGAGGCGACCGCCCCAGTCAAACTACCCGCCACACAGGGTCCCGGATCCGGATAACGGACCGCGGTTAGACATCAAGCAGAACAAGGGTGGTATCTCAAAGGTGACTCCACAAGGACTAGCGTCCCTGCTTCAAAGTCTACCACCTATTCTGCACATGTTCGGCCTAATGCCAGTGTGAAGCTGTAGTAAAGGTGCACGGGGTCTTTCCGTCTAACCGCGGGAAGCCTGCATCTTGACAGGCAATTCAATTTCGCTGAGTCGATGTTGGAGACAGCGGGGAAGTCGTTACGCCATTCGTGCAGGTCGGAACTTACCCGACAAGGAATTTCGCTACCTTAGGACCGTTATAGTTACGGCCGCCGTTTACCTGGGCTTCAATTCGGAGCTCTCACCCCTCCTTTTAACCTTCAGGCACCGGGCAGGCGTCAGACCCTATACGTCGTCTTGCGACTTCGCAGAGCCCTGTGTTTTTAGTAAACAGTCGCCACCCCCTGGTTTGTGCCCCCGCCCAAAACTTGCGTTCTGAACGGGCCTCCTTCTCGCGAACTTACGGAGGTATTTTGCCGAGTTCCTTAAATGTGGTTCTCTCAAGCGCCTTGGTATTCTCTACCAGTCCACCTGTGTCGGTTTAGGGTACGATCTTAAAGGAGGGCTATTTCCAGGAACCTGTTAGCAGCCCATTCAATCCGATAAGGATGAACTACGTCTCAGATCCGTCACCACTCCACGGCCCAGGAATATTAACCTGGTTCCCATCGACTACGCCTTTCGGCCTCGCCTTAGGGGTCGGCTTACCCTGCTCAGATTAGCTTTAAGCAGGAACCCTTGGACTTTCGGCGAGGGAGTCTCTCACTCCCTTTGTCGCTACTCATGTCATCATTCTCACTAGTGATCTCTCCACCCCATCCCTCACAGGGGGGCTTCACAGAAAGCTCCACGTCTCCAAAGCAGCCTAAACTGCTAAAGAGACAAGGAACTATGTCACACTACGCTCTGCTACCGCGTATATTGCTATACACCCTAGACTTCGGCTCATGGCTTGAGCCCCGTTACATCTTCGCCGCAGGACAACTTATTTAGACCAGTGAGCTGTTACGCTATCTTTAAAGGATGGCTGCTTCTAAGCCAACCTCCTGGTTGTTTTGGTCGTCCCACCTGCTTTCCCACTTAGCCATGAATTAGGGGCCTTAGCTGTAGGTCAGGGTTGTTTCCCTCTCCACTACGGACGTTAGCATCCGCAGTGTGTCTGCCATCTAGTACTCCCGGGTATTCGGAGTTTGGTTAGGATCAGTAAGCCTGTGGGGCCCCATTACCCATCCAGTGCTCTACCCCCCGGGGTATTCGGATGACGCTCTACCTAAATAGATTTCGCAGAGAACCAGCTATCTCCGAGTTTGATTGGCCTTTCACCCCTAGGCACAACTCATCCCGACCTTTTTCAACAGGTGTGGGTTCGGACCTCCAGTAAGTGTTACCTTACCTTCATCCTGGTCATGCCTAGATCACTCGGTTTCGGGTCTGATCCCACGAACTCGACGCCCTATTAAGACTCGCTTTCGCTACGCCTACACCTATCGGCTTAAGCTTGCTCGTGAGACCAAGTCGATGACCCATTATACAAAAGGTACGCCGTCACAAGACTAGACAATAATAGCAACTTTGGGCCCCAAAGATTGCTGCACTACCGCCCGGAGGGCTAAATGAGTGCAATAGCAACTTTGTATCCCGAAGACCGTAGCCTCACTAATGTGGGTCGCGGTCTTAAAACTGCATGGTGTAGCGCAAGGCTAACGTTTCCATGCCGGGGTTCACAGCATAGATGTCTGCGTTCGATCTGTGATCGAAGGACAGGGCCATCTTGCCGCCGTTTTGAAACTCATAACCGACTGCGATCCCGCTGCGTGCCTCTAGAATGCCACCCAAATCTGGGCCGCTTCCTTGAAAGTGGAAGCCGGGCATTAGAGACAGCTCAACAAAGCCGCCGTCACGCTTTCCGAAGGTCCATTCAATGGCTGCACCATTTCCGATCCAAACGTCCCCCGTATCGGTCACCGAAGCGCCGAATGTAGGTTGGAATGGTCCGAATTTATGGCCCATGTCGTAGCGAGCATAAAGCTCGGTTCCGATCATTTCGCCCTCGAATATCACACTTCCTGCGCTCAGCGTCCAACCGCCATCGGCTGCGGAACGCTGCAAGCATCCTGTTTCACAATACTCGGTCCACATTACTGTGGGGCCGATCAAGGTAAACAAGACTGCCAGGATTCCGTTCATGCCGCATATTCCTTCTGCTTTCGCTTCTGGTTGATGCCCATAAACGTATCATGGTTTCAAGTTGATATTATAGTCTAGTCAAGCTCCGACTGTTTGTAGGCGTCCGGTTTCAGAAACTGTTTCACTCCCCTCGTCGGGGTGCTTTTCACCTTTCCCTCACGGTACTGGTTCACTATCGGTCAGTAAGGAGTACTTAGCCTTAGAGGGTGGTCCCCCCATGTTCAGACAGAATTTCACGTGTTCCGCCCTACTTAATACGTCCAATTGAGCTTCCAATACGGGGCTGTCACCCACTATGGCTGATCTTTCCAGATCATTCTTGTCACTCTCATGGCTCGGCTGGTCCCCGTTCGCTCGCCGCTACTAGGGGAGTATCTGTTGATTTCCTTTCCTCCGGGTACTTAGATGTTTCAGTTCCCCGGGTTTGCTCTTTAAGACCTATGTATTCAGTCAAAAAGTACCTGGTTCAGTAAGTTATTAAGTCGCAAAGCTAATAATAACAAACTGTCAGGTGGGTTGCCCCATTCAGAAATTCATGGATCAAAGCTTGTTCTCAGCTCCCCATGACTTATCGCAGAGTACCACGTCTTTCATCGCCTCTTACTGCCAAGGCATCCGCCAAACGCCCTTCTCGCGCTTGATTTGATCCAGAAGAAGACAGGCCTCTTCTAGACCAAAAGCATACTTGTTCCCGCGTTTCCTCCGTAGAGGAAACACTTTCGAGCGATCCGTGCGGATCACTCTATTGGTTAGTGTACTTGACTTGGACAAAATTACCTTTCTGGTCGGAACTAGTCCGCCAGATGATCATCCCATACTCGGGCGATCAGTAATTCTGATGTTGTAATCTCTCTATACGATGTCAATTGCATTCGATCCGAAGACCGTCTGCAGTCGTCCAGTTGGACGGGGCAAACGTCGCGTGACGTCTGCGCGGTCAAACTGCGCTTGATCCTCTCACACATTCAAGAATGTGTTGCCGGATCTACGCCTTTTGCTGAGCAAAAGGCTTGGTGGAGCCTAGCGGGATCGAACCGCTGACCTCCTGAATGCAAATCAGGCGCTCTCCCAGCTGAGCTAAGGCCCCGAAATCCGCTTCGCGGATTGAGGGACCGCAACCCGGCAGGCTCTTTGCGTAGCAAAGATGCCGAGAGGGGAAAGGCCCCGGAGTATCTCACAAAGCTAAAAGCTTGTGGTTCAGGCAGGCTCTCTGGACATTCGCTTGCAGCGAATACCCTGTCGCCATCACTTTCGGCAAAGCCGTAAGTGATTTGGTGGGTCGAGGAGGACTTGAACCTCCGACCTCACGCTTATCAGGCGTGCGCTCTAACCACCTGAGCTACCGACCCATACAGACCGGTAGGCCTGAAATTGTTTTCCTGAAGAGATATGAGGACGGCCTGGTCCGAACGACCCTCTGACTGAGGGTCTTTTGCCACTTGCGTGACTGCTAAGTGTTTCACGTCTTGAGGGTGCAAGCACTCTCTTGAGCTAGAAACATCCTTAGAAAGGAGGTGATCCAGCCGCAGGTTCCCCTACGGCTACCTTGTTACGACTTCACCCCAGTCGCTGATCCTACCGTGGCCGCCTGCCTCCCCGAAGGGTTAGCGCAGCGTCGTCAGGTAGAACCAACTCCCATGGTGTGACGGGCGGTGTGTACAAGGCCCGGGAACGTATTCACCGCGTCA
>Ga0163215_100900_pt1 | contig 28910 bp, 30 predicted proteins | sample SynspAceP_FD_185934 | JGI IMG/M metagenome (GOLD analysis project Ga0163215, IMG submission 185934) | Saline lake microbial communities from Ace Lake in Antarctica - Synechococcus sp. Ace-P (Hybrid Assembly) | ecosystem: Environmental > Aquatic > Non-marine Saline and Alkaline > Saline | place...
AGGCTGTCGAGTAGCCAAGGCACCCAGCCGGCGAAACTCATGCAACGCAGCCGGTCCGGCTCGATGCCGCTCCGCTGGTAGAGCATCGCCAGCAGCGCCAGTGGTGGCGCGGTGTCCAGGTCATCAACCTGGCCGTGACCAAGATCGTGCTCCAGCAGCTCGGACACCTCCATGTGATAGCAAAGGGCCACGCGGTTGAGCCACGAAGACAAGGCTTCGCCTTCCCTGGGAGCCGGATGCAGTGGCCAGTGTGGCGCTGGCTTCACATCAGTTCCCGCTCGAATTGCCGCCGCCGCTCGCTGGGACCGGTGTAATCGGCCATGCTGAGCGTGCGATGGTTGATCGCTTCCTCACCGCTCTCCACGGCAGCGACGGCCGCCGCCATCAACAGGTGCGCCAGCTCGCCGATGGTGCCCTCGCTGCGCGTGAGCAGGTAGCGGGCCATATCCAGCGTGGCAATCGACGAGGGTCGCCGCAGCGGGAGCGAAGCCGCGAAGCTGGCCAGCAGTGAGCAGCAATCGTCGTTGGCCTCCCACACCGGCAGCATCATCGGCTCGAAGCGGTTTTCCAACTGGTCGTCCGAGCGGATCGCCAAGTAGGCATCGCGTGTGCCGACCCCGACCAGCGGGATGCGCAGCTCGTTGCCGAGGAAACGCAACAGATTGAGGAATTCCCGGCGGTTGACGCTGTTGCCGGCCAGGACGTTGTGCAACTCGTCGATCACCAGCATGCGCACGCCGACCTTGCGCAGCAGTGCCAGCGCCAATTGCTCCATTTCCGGCAGCCGTGGGCGCGGGCGCAATGGCGCGCCCATCGCGGCAAGTAGCGCGATGTAGAAGCGGATCACCGACGGCTCGGACGGCATCTGCACAACCAACACTGGGATGTGCTCCTGGTCGGCGTCGGAGCTGGCCGGATGGGTGCGGCGGAATTTCTCGACGATCATCGACTTGCCGTTGTTGGTTGGACCGACCAACAGCAGGTTGGGCATGCGTTGTTTGTTCGGCCACGCATACAGGGCTTCCAGCCGATTCAGCGCCTCGACTGCTCGCGGATAGCCGATCCAGCGGTCAGCGCGAAGGCGATGGATGCGTTCGTCCGCCGGAAGACGGGCCAAGCCCTGGGCCACCGGCATCAGGTGGGACAAGTCGATGATGGGATATTCTTCCACGGCTACCACTCCTCAATCTGGTCGAACGGTTTGGCAGGTGGCTGGTTGTCTGCCTGCGGGTCAGCCATGTCCGCGTCCGGTGGTGGCGTGGTTTTGAAAAGAACTGCCGTTGCCTTGAGATGCTGGCGTCGATCCGCGTCGCGCCGCGCCTTGCGCGTAGCTTTCTGCGCGGTGGACACGATTTCGCGCATCTGGCCGATCATGCGAAACAGCGCCGACTCATCCACCTGTTCGCGCCCTTGCTGCCGCAATTTCGCCAGCGCCTGTCGTTGTTCCCAGAGGGTGACAGCCGGGTGCGACAAGGTGCGGTATGGAATTTCCAGATAGTGCTGCCCCTCCGGCTCCAGCACCCAAATGCGGCTGATGTCGCGCGGGTCGCGCCGGATCAGGAACGCAGGCAAGCGGTCGCGCCGAGCTATCCACGGCTTGAGCGCATCGGCGTAGTAATGGATGTGGTCGATGACGAAGCCGGTGCGGGTCAGCGTGCGGCGGATGATGTGCAGAAAATCGACCAGAAAAGCCGTTGTGCGAGTGATGACGGTTGGCACGCCGGTCCGCGCGATAGCTTCGGCCCAGCGCGCTGCCGGCGGCTGGAGCAGGCCGTTGTGCACGGAGCCGTGGTAGGTGCCGACCGCCAATGTGAGCCAGCGCTCCAGCTCACGCAGCGTCAGGGCGGCCTTGTTTTCGGAATCGTAGTCGCCGCGCTGGTCAGGGTTGGAGAAGGTCGTCCCTGGCAATTCGTCGTGGATCATCTGCATCGCCGTGCCGATGATCCGTTCCACGATGCCGCCGTAGTGCGGCTGCCCGAGCGGGCGATAGTCAAGCCGGATGCCATGCTGCTCGCAGCCTCGGCGTAGCGCTTCGCTCTTGAACTCGGCCGCGTTGTCCAGGTAGAGCAGCCTGGGCTTGCCGCTCATCGGCCACTCCATTTCTATGTTCAGACCCTCCAGCCAGGGACGCTTGTCGCAGGCGACATGCACAAGGCACAGGCCGACCGAAACAGATGACGGCGCTTCCAGCGTGACGACCATGCCGAGCACGCAGCGGGTAAACACGTCGATGGCGATGGTCAGATACGGACGGCCAATCGGTTGCCGGTCGCGCTCGTCCACCACGATCAGGTCGATGACCGTGTGATCAATCTGCACTTGTTCCAGTGGCGCGGTCACGGCGGGAGGCTCACCACCGACACCTTGCAGGCTGCGGGACGCATCCTGACCTTCCCGGCGGCGAGTGGCCTTGAGCGGATCGAGGCCGGCGATCCGCAGAGCCACGGTGTTGCGCGCCGGCGCCCGCAGCTTTTGCGCTTTGCAAGCCTGCGCGACCTCGCGGTGGAACGCTGCCAGGCTACGCTTCTGCTTGGTCAGGAAGCGCTTTTGCAGCAACTCGCGGATGATGCGCTCAACTGATTCCGGCAAGCGTCCCTTGCCTTTTCCGCCGCCGGATCGGCTGCGAGCCAGGTCCGTCACAAGCCCAGCACCTTGCCGGGCACGGCGGATTAGGACATACACCTGCCGCCTGGACAGGCCAAGCGCGTGAGCAGCGGCATCGGCGGCTTCATGCCCGACCACATCAAGCGCTGCCAGCGGCCCGATGATTTCCGCCCGTTGCCGGGCCTGCGCCCAAGCCGCATCGGGCAGGGTGGCCACGCCTTGCTCGGCAATCAATGATGTGTCTGACGCCATGCTCACACCTCGCTTTGGTGCACACGAGTATTGAGCATAGTCGAGATTGGTGCAGATGACTTCTGATATTGCGTTGTCAGGAGTCGCCTGCACATCTGGCGTTACGCCCCGTCAGTTGGTGCAGTCGTCTTCTGAAAATGACACATGTAGCGTCACCCGCCTTATGCACAGGCCGGGGACAGATCATTGAAGGAGTGGGTTGTGATTCACAAGATCAAGGGGTTGTATGACCAGGGCCGAGGCCTGTCGGTCCGTGCCATCAGTCGTGAGCTGGGGATCTCCCGGAACACCGTACGCAAGTATCTCCACCTGGATGAGATGCAGATCAGCGCTACCATTGCTGACCCTTCACGCACCAAGGTGCTCGACGAGCACCGCGATTATCTGATTAATCAGTTGGGTCAGTTTCCAGCCCTGAGCGCAGTCAAGCTGGCCCGTCGCCTGAGGGAGCGCACCACCGAGCTGGCGGTGTCAGACCGGAGCATTCGCCGCTATGTGCAAGCGCTCAAGCAGCAGGTTGCCAGTGGCCAGTTGCGCTATTACGAGCCGGTCGTTGAGTCAGTGCCTGGCGTGCAGTGTCAGGTCGACCCCGGTGAGCTGCGAGGCGTCATGATTGGCGGCCTGGAGCGTGTCGTTCATTTTGTGGTGTTTGTGCTGTCCTGTTCACGGCTGATGTATGTCGGTCTGAACTTCCGGCCGCTGGATACCGAACGGTTTATCCAGATGCACGACGAGGCCTTCCGCTACTTCGGCGGCGTCACCGAGGAGTGCATCTACGATCAGACCAAGATGGTGGTGATCAACGAGCAGTACCGTGAGCTGACGCTGAACCAGCGCTTCCACCAGTATGCGACTACCGTCGGGTACCGCATCCATGCCTGCGAGGGCTATGACCCGGAGAGCAAGGGCAAGGTGGAGGCCGGGGTCAAGTACGTCAAGCGTGACTGCTTCTACGGCGAGCACTTCCAGGACGAGGCCGCCGTCCGACAGCACCTGAATGATTGGCTCGAGACTGTCGCCAACGCACGCGTGCACGGCACGACGGGGCAGCATCCAAGAGCGCATTTCGAGGCACTGGAGCGTAGTCAGCTTAAGCCCTATCTCGTCCCGCAGAACCTGCTGCACGTGGCGCCGACAAGGGAGACCCGCAAGGTCGACAAGACCGGCTTGATCTCATGGCAGGCCAACAAGTACTCGGTACCCATGGCCTGGCAGCAAGCCCGTGTCGGTGTCAGCGCACAGGACAACCAGTTGCTGATCCATGACCTGGAGAGCGGTGAACTCATAGCCACCCATGACCTGTGCAAGGCCAAGGGCCGGATGATCAAGAACAACAACCATTACCGAGACCATGCCCAGCGCATTACCGACCTGGAGCGCGGCATCGACTCGATCCTGCCCGATGCCCTTGGGGCAACCCTGTGCCAACTGCTTAAGCGTACTTCGCCGCGTATCTACAAGGATCAGCTGGTTGCTGCACGCGACCTGCTCATGGCCCATGCGCCGGTTGATACGGCGTTGCTCGGCGAGTTGTGCGAGCGCAGTGAACTGACCGCCACCGGGCTCAAGCGCTACCTCGAAGCATGGCAGCAAGCCAAGGCGCGGGGCCGGATCATCGGCGACCATGACTATGCGCCAGAGGCCGGTAGCCAGGTTAGTCACGCCGACCTGAACGCTTATGCCCGCATTGGCCAGTCGACTGGCCACGGGGTGACCCAATGAGCCTGCTCGACAGCACCATCGCGCAGTACCGAAGCCTGCGCCTCAGCGCGACCGCGGGTGAGCTGGCCACCCTGCTGGCCAGAGCCGAAGCCAATGAACTGTCCTACCTGAGCTTCGCCCAGTCACTGGTCGAGCATGAGCTTAACGCCCGCTCCAGTAGCCGCGTAAGCCGCAACCTCAAGCAGGCGCAGTTCCCCTCGGAGAAGCATCTGGAGGCCTTCGATTACCGGCACCAGACCACCATCACCAAGCGCCAGGTCAGCACCTTGCTGGACTTCAGCTTTATCGACAACCGCGACAATCTGGTGTTCATCGGACCACCGGGTGTGGGCAAGACCCACTTGGCCATTGGGATTGGCCACAAGGCGGTTCAGGCGGGCTACAAGGTGCTGTTCCGCACGGCTCTGGCGTTGGTCGAGGATCTGGAGCTGGCGGAAATGAAGGGCGAGCTGAAGAAGCGCCTTAATCAGCTGAGCAAATACGACGTGCTGATCATCGATGAGCTGGGCTACCTGCCGATGACGCGCCAAGCTCGGTACAACCTGTTCCAGTTAATCAACAACCTGTACGAGTACCGCTCGGTCATCCTGACCACCAACAAGGACTTCACCAGCTGGGGCGAGTTCTTCCATGACGACAACGTGGCCGTGCCCATCATCGACCGCGTGATCCACCATTCACACATCTTTATGCTGGGAGGTGAGAGCTATCGTTTGAAGCAGAAAACCGGCGGTTAGCGGTGAGCAAGTGGGTCAATTCTATTGGCCAAAAGTGGGTCAAAATTAATGGCCATTGACACTGAAGCGACCGAGCATGGCCGCATCCTTTTTCACGATATTGGCGATTACCTGAACCGCACAGAAAAGCTGGACACGGTTGCCGAGTACCGCAGCATCAAAGGCATTCCTGGCTGGCAAACCATTGTGCCCGACCAGCACGGTGACTGGCTGAACCAGCGCGATGACAGCTTTGGCAATCACATTGTGATGGGTGGTAAGGGCAAAAATGCGGAAAGACTGGCCCTGTTTGAGAACTACTCAAGAGGCGTGGAAAGCAACAGGGACGCATGGATATTCAACAGTTCGACTAACAAGCTGGAAGGAAATATCCGGATCACAATCGACTTCTATAACGATCAGACAAAAAGGGTACAGCTATTACAAAACGAGCAATCACCTTTATCCAAGGTGGAGCTGGAAGCCTTACTCGAAACAGACCTTTCAAAAATCAGTTGGAATAGAAGCTTGAGAGCCGATGCGGCTAGGGCGGTTCCGTATCACTATAACCCTGACCAAATAACGACAGCTCTTTATAGGCCCTACACCAAAACCAATGCTTATTACGCGCCGGGGCTAAACGCCTACCTGAATCAAATTCCTCGCATCTTCCCAACCGCAGAAGCAAAAAATTATGCAATGAATATCTCATGCGTTGATGGGTCTTTCTCTGTCCTTTTATCGGATGCTTTACCTAGCAAATTTGTTGGCGAATCCGTAGCACAGTGGTTTCCGCTCCACCTCTACGACGAGCTAGCTGCTGATAAATCAGCAGGCGATTTATTTGCCGAACCGTGCAAACCTACAGGGCTTCAGCGCCGGGATGCCATCACGGATGAAGGGCTGGCGTATTTCCAAGAATCCTACCCTAACGAGACTCTAACCAAGGAGGATCTATTCTTCTACGTTTATGGCCTTCTGCACAGCGAGGACTACCGTAGCCGCTTTGCCGACAACCTGAGCAAAGAACTGCCACGCATACCGAAGGTTAAAAAAGCAGCCGATTTCTGGGCTTTCTCAAAGGCTGGCCGCGACCTTGCCGCGCTGCACCTGAATTACGAAACTGTGGACAAATACCCAGTGACCATTCAGGCCAAGGGCAGCTTGGTTGATGAGGATTACCGCGTCACCAAGATGAAGTTTGGCAAGAAGCGCTGTGAGGAAACCGGCAGAAACATCAACGACCGCAGCACCGTCATCTACAACGGCAAGATCACCATGACCGGCATCCCAGACGAAGCATGGGATTACGTTGTGAACGGTAAGTCCGCACTAGACTGGGTAATGGAGCGTCAAGCGGTGACTACCCACAAGGCAAGCGGCATCGTCAATGACGCCAACGACTGGGCTATCGAGACCATGGGCAATGCCAAGTATCCCCTGGAGCTGTTTCAGCGGGTTGTCACGGTGAGCCTGGAGACCCAGAAGATCGTGAGTAGCCTCCCGGAACTGGACATGGTGCAGGGCTGATGAGCCAGCTCGACCCGCTTAATCTTGGCAGTCTCAAGGCTGCCCGCTTGATTGACGAGGGCGATCACTACGTTATCGAGGTGGACGGGCAAGGAATGCCCGGCTGCTGTCCTCATTGCCTGTCTGAGAGCCCTTACCGTCACGGCTCACAGCAACAGCACTACATCGATATACCCATGCACGGCAAGCCCGTCCTCCTGCGTGTAGAGAGGGCGCGCTTCCGCTGCAAAGTGTGCGGCAAGACGTTTTTCTCTCATCTGCCGGACATTGATGCGAAAAGGAAAGCGTCTGTTCGCTTTATCAAATACATCGAACAGGAATCAATGAAGAAAACCTTTGCCTTGCTGTCACGCGAGGCAGGGATTGATGAAAAAACGATAAAGCACATTTTCGAGGATTATGTTGAGCGGCTGAGTAAAACAGTCCGGTTTGAAACGCCCGAGTTTTTAGGGATTGATGAGCTGAAAATCATTGGTGAGTACCGCTGTATGATCACCAATGTAGGTGAGCTTTCTATCCACGACTTATTGCCCAATCGACGCAAAACCGACCTCACGACCTACTTCAAGACACTCCCTGACAAACACAAGGTTAAGGTGGTGACGATGGACATGTGGCGTACCTACAAGGATGTCGTCAATGCGCAACTCCCTGGTCGGGATATTGTGGTAGACAGCTGGCACGTTGTACGCATGGCCAATGATGCCCTAGAGACGGTGCGCAAGAAGATCAGGAAAGACCTTAATACCCGGCAGCGACTCAAGCTGAAAGATGATCGTTTTATCTTACTAGAACGTGAGGGAAGGCTTAGCACTGATGAGCATGACAAGATGCTTGAGTGGTTTGATCTGCATCCGGAGCTGGAGCTGGCCTACCGGATGAAGGAGAGCTTTCATGAGATATATAACTGTGATGACAAAGAAGATGCTCAGGCATTTGCACGAGCCTGGCTAGACTCCCTACCACCGGAAATGGAGTATGCTTTTGGTGCGGCCAGAACGGCGCTGACGAACTGGTGGGGTGAGATCTTTAACTTCTATGACCACCGGGTCACCAACGCCTATACCGAATCTACCAACCGGCTAGCGAAGGACATGAATAGGATGGGACGAGGATACAGCTTTGACGTGATGCGGGCCCGACTCATCTATGAGAAGCAAGCCCGTAAGCCGACAACGAAAGTGCGCGGCAGAGAGCCAAAGTCCTTCCTTCCAGAAAAAGTCATGTATCGCTTCAGCATGGTAGACGAGAACGTCAAGGCCATCGAGTACGGCCCACATATTCCAACCCTGTGCGACCTACTGGAAAAGGGCTACTTTTCCTAACCGTTCAACAAAATCCTAGAGTCAGGCGGTGGGGGCTAAAACAAGGTTTCCACACCTGATTCTGGATACCTGAAAAAGCTACCCCAGCGCCATCTGAAGAACGGTGCTGGGGTAAAAGCTTAGTAGTCGTCCTCGACCTCCTGGATTTCAAACTCTGGTAGCTCTAGGATTGCACAGGATGAGAGAGTGATTGAGCTATCTACATGGTCATCGTCGATTTCCTGACCATCCAGGCCAGAGGAGTATTGGACAGTAACGGTTATCTGCCCGGCTACAGTTTCTCCTGCGTCTGTCTCGATCTGAAAGCTACCTTCAAAGGTGGTACTGAAAGATTCGCTATCTTCTTTGAATAGCGGCTTGCTGACCTTTGTCGGTGCCCCTTCCTCTGTCAGCTGCACAGTAGCCCGCTGCTTGCTGGAGACGTGTTCTACAACTGCTTCCCCTTTCGGGACAATGATATAACCCATGATCATGCTCCATGCTGAATTGGTTGTTCAGAACGTATTCTATCCCGGAGTGGCCACGGGCTTAGAGTTTGATATGGGGATGGTCAAGTGGCATTGCAAGGCTGGAGGCTTGAGCTGGTTACAAAAAAATAAAAGACACCTAGCAGCTAATGCTGCCAGGTGCCCTTCGTTCACAGCCATCCACATTCCACCAAAGACGTACAGCTCTCCGTGCCGACAATGATGTGATCCAGCACCCGTACATCAACCAATGCCAAGGACTCCTTGAGGCGCTTTGTCAGCAGTTTATCGGCCTCGCTCGGGGTTGAGTCGCCGGAAGGGTGATTGTGTACCAGGATAACGGCCGCTGCGTTGTGTTTCAGGGCTTCTTTGACCACTTCGCGGGGGTAGACAGAGGCCGAGTCTATCGTGCCGTAGAAGAGCTCTCGGAGCGCCAGGATGCGATGTTTGGTATCCAGCAGTAAAAGGCCAAATACCTCGCTTTCGTACTCGTGCATCAGGTTGCGCAGGTGGTCTTTTATTTCGATGGCACTGGATACGGTGCGACCACGGCTCAGGTGCTTGCGTGATAGCTGCTTGGCCATGGTCAGAATGTCGTCTCCTGTGACCGTGGTGCTTTCCATGATGTAGGTGCCCGGCTCAGTACCGGCTTTCAGTTTGTGGTATCGCATGATTTTTCTCCAAGCGTAGAAAAGCCGCCTCGATGGGCGGCTGCGGTAAGGGGTTTACAGCGGGTGACTGTGCTTAATGGCGGGTCTGACGGTTCTGCTTTGTGGCAGGGGTTTCCTGCACCGTGTGGGATCGCGTTTTCTGTTCCAGCTTGTCAGCAAGGCGGTTGGTGGGCTGCGCCTGGCGCTGCTCTGTGGTGATGGGCTCGGGTTCGATACTCGGGGATGGCGTGGGGTAAAACTCCTCTACCAGGCTGGCCACATCGTCTTCATCCTCTTCAAAGATGCCGTTGTTCAATCCTTGCCTGGCTACTGCGTCCAGCGCGTCCTGGTTGAAGCCTGCCGCCAATCGTTGCTCATGCAGGGTATTAGCCGCGTTGAGTGTTTCTTCCATGCTCAGGTCACTGCGCAAGGTGATGTCGGCGTAGAAAATGGCGGTGCCGTGGCTCATCCGTGTGGATTTGCCCCGTAAACGCAGTTCTAACGGCAGGCTGGCCAGCTTGTTGTTGGACAGGGCGCTGAAATAGTGCAGGCGAGCAAACAGGGTCCGGATACTGTTAAAGCCAGTGGTGCGGAAGATGAAGCTGTCGGTATTCTCACCCTCATCAATCTGCAGGGTAAGACGTCCATAGGGCTTGCAGCCGGAACGCTGGGCTAGTGGGCAGGTATCCGCCCCAGGGCAGGGCAACGTCTGTACGCCCTCGTTGGTGATACGTTTGCAGCTTTCCCCGTCCCCTACGCACATCGGTCGCCCGGTACTGCGGTCAAACAGGCTGTAATCGGCACGAAAGTTGAGTGCTGGGTCGTTGAACATCAAGCGGATGGGGATGCGCCGTAGTTTTCCGTCCGGATTGTCTTCTCGTAATATCTGGTTCAGCGGATGCAGCAGCCATTCCTGACGGTGCTGTATCTGGCTGGTAATGGTGAATTGGTCGTCCTTTTCCGGCAGTCGCTTGCCATTCTTTTCAATGACGCGACCGATAGAAATACGCCCGGCCACCGGCGGGGTGATCGCTAGACCTTTGAGCATGATTTTCTCCCATAAACGCATAGGCCCCCAGCTGCTTGGTGCAGCTGGGGGCCTATGCTGTGTGGTGGTGTGAAGGGTTAGTTGATCAGGAAACGTCTGCTGCCTTTACGCAGCGTCTGATACTTTTCCTGCAGGTGGGGCAGATCCTTGAGCAGAGCAGCGGTATTGAAAATCAGGCTGTCTTTGGCTTTGCGCCAGGTGACGGCACCGCTGGCAAAGATCGCCTTGGAGGACTCCCCCATGGTCTGCTGCAACTGCTGTTTCAGGCTGGATTCGCGCTGTTCTTGTTCAGCAATTTCACGGCGGATCTGCTTCAGTTCCTCATAAGCCTGGTTGAGCTCCGGGTTCTCAGTCAGATCCACTACCTCACCATCATCCCGAGGAAATAGACAACGCAGGGCTAGATCAGCAGAGGCAGAACCATCGGCAGGCGGCGCTGTATCCGTTTCAACGTAATGCCAGAATTGTTTTTCCAGCTCAATCAACTGGGCAATCATGGCTTCGTCCCGTTCGATTCGGAATATCTCTAGCTGCTGGCCTGCAATCAGAACGGCTACATCAGCAGCCTGCTTGCCGGTGACAGCCAATTGGTGAAGCACCTGGATCTGTACGTATTCAGGAACGCCTTCTTTCCATAGCCTGGCACCGTTGATGCCTGCCGTTTTGCATTCCAGGATCTGTATCTCTGGGTTACCCGTCACCTCACGGTCAAGGTTGGCCAGCATCCAGGGCAGTTTCGGATCGGGATGCTGTAATACAGCGTTGATGCGACGCACCTTGTGGCCGGTCCTCTTGGCATACTGCATTGCCACGATGGGTTCCAGCACCGTGCCCCAGAACATGGGGGTGGAATCATCGTTCGGATCGGGCTTGGGGATGTCTTGGTCACGTCCGGTTTTCTCCATCCAGAGTTCCAGCTGTGACTTGTAAGGGTTTAGGCCAATGGCCGCTGCCGCATCAGAACCACCGATGCCTTGCTTGCGGACGTTCAGCCATTCTTCGCGCTCCATATTCTTGGTGTTGACCAAACGCAGGGCACGATAAGGTACAGCCATAGGCTGCAGGTTATGGGCTTCCATAATGCACTCCAGTTCAGTATTGGGCATTGAAAGGGATAAGACGGGATGTGAATTCAGGGAGGGACTATGCAACCAGCTGCAAGGCGCTATTTAGAGCACGTTGTTTCATTTGTGCGCCATTGCCGAACCAGGCGGAGTCCAGCCGGTTATCGTTGCTGCGAGCCTGGCGGTGGTGATCGACATATTCGGTAATCGCGCTGAGCATGCCCCAGGCCGTCCCTTGAGCGGATTCCAGATCACTGCCGCGCCCATTGCCATCAAACAGATCCTGTACCAGTTTGAGGCCGCGTTCGTTGGGGATCTTTTCAGGTACAGGTGCGTTCTCATCAATCTCACACACCACGTCCATGAAGTAGGCCATCGCTTCTTTCCAGCGGACTTTGCGTTGAGACAGCAAGCGCATCTGGTACTTGAAGTCATCCCACTGAGAGACGGCAATGCCCAGATCCTGCTTTACCACATCAGGTTGAAAGACCGTGTTATGCGGCACCCTGATGGCGCGGGGAGCGCCGTCAATCGCTACGGTCAGGGTGTTGTTGCAGACCACACGCACCGTAGTGGGTGTTGCAGTTGTGGCCATGGTGCCGTCGCATGATGTGGCTAACAGCAGGTAACCGTTTACCTGATCTTTGCCCTTCAGGGCGAAGTCCAGGCCGGTACGGGCCAGCGCCCAGAACTTGCGCCCTCCCTTGAGGACGCCGGCAGTTTCCAGCTCATAGCCAGACACTTCGGTCAGGTCACGATAAAACTCGATCACATCCCGAGGCTGCACCACTTGATAGCGGTTAGACACCACAGACAGAGCTGCCTTGGTATCCGAACGATACAACACCCGTTGCTCCGGGTAGGTATGGATGCTGCCCAGCGGGCCGTGCATGCCTGATTTGAAATGCACAGGGCTGTCCATTATTTCCCAGTCCATACCGGCCTCACGCCGCCAGACTTCAAGGGATTGTTTGGGGGTGAGCAGGTTGCCCAGGCCATGCCAGGGGGTGTCACCGATATAAGCCATGTTTTCAATTTCGTGTGCCATGGTATTTTCTCCAAGACGGCATGAGTCACCCTGGCCATACGCAGCCAGGGTGACTCATGAATAGATAGGGAAGGGGTGAAGCGTCAGAAGCGCGATTGGCAGTCGAGACAGAGGTAGCTACAGATCACCTGCTGATCAACGACCTTGCCCAGCTGCAGACCGGCCACGCAGCCAGCGAGGGCGCCCGCAATGGCGCCCAATACTGCGCCCGCACCGACACCCACAGGGCCGCCAGCTGCACCGGCTTTCATGCCAATCCGTGCACCAGCAGAGCTTGATGCGGTGGCACCACTAAAAGCACCAGCGACGGTACCGACAGCACCGCCGACACGCCGACCGTGATTGCCATAGACCACATGCCGGGAACCGCAATGGGGACAGGGTTGTGTCATGGAAAACTCCTCATGAGATAGGCCAGCTGAGTAGGCTGGCTGTGGTGGGCTCATGGGGGTTATGTATGAGTGAGATTATTTTGATTCGAATCACGTCGTGGGAGCATGCCCAGAGCGCTTAAGATAGCGTGGTTTGATTGATGGCGGCGTTCGTTCCGAAAGTGTCGGCAATCGGCCAATTGCTGCCGCATCAATGGGCGCCTGTCCGAGTCACACAATTTGATTGGGGCAGACCATACTGGGTCTCTGGCCGAGGCCAAGTATAGAGATCTGAATCCTCAAAGGAGCTTCAATGCATCTGGTAATGCTCGATACATGCGTATGGCTTGATATTTCATCCCAGAAGTCAGAGCTGCCAATGCTCACGGCGATAGAGCATCTAGTTGAGGATGGCGTTATCAAGATCCTGCTGCCCGACTTGGTACGGACCGAGTACGAGCAAAATAAAGACAGGGTGATCGAGGCCACACGCAAACGCCTCGCGAACGAGTTCAGAGTGGTTAAAGGTGTCATTGAGTCGTTTGGCGGCGACGGAAAGGACGTAACGCTTGAGACGTTGGAGGACGTGAATCACCGTCTGCCAATACTTTCAGAAGCCACCGAGGGCACGGTTAAGCGTGTCCTGAGGTTATTCGACACAGCTTTGGTTGTAGCAATAACTGATAAGGCAAAAATTAAAGCAGCTGAGCGCGCAATCGCGAAGAAGGCTCCGTTCCACAAGCAAAAAAACAGTGTTGCCGACGCGGTACTTATTGAGGCGTTCCAAGAGTATCGGCTAGAACACGCAGATGAGTACAACTCCTTTCGGTTCGTCACCCATAATGTCAATGATTTTTCAGCCAAAGACCACCGCTTACCTCACGAAGATTTTGCAGAAATCTTTGATGACCAAACCCATTTCTACAATGCCACAAGCCAGGCCGTAGAGGATCTGCTCGACCTCGAAGAGCTCCACTATGAGTACGACTGGGCTTGGGAGGATCAGACGCGCGGCTTGCAAGAGATCTTGGGGGCAATGGATGAGCTGGTCGATAAAGTTTGGTACAACAGGCATATGAACCGCGCTCACCACATTGAGCAAGGAACTATCAAGCTCATCCCGGAGGGAGCTGAGCGTAATTCCAATGGTGAGATTCACCAACACATCTGGAAAGGTGCGTTGGCCGCTGCTGAGAGGGTGAGAAATCAGTACGAGGACACCGGCCCTTGGGACGATTTTGAGTGGGGCATGCTCAACGGCAAGCTATCCGCGCTCCGCTGGGTACTAGGAGATGAATGGGACATGCTCGATACCTGAAGCAATAGAGGCCCCCTCTGGATCGACATCAAGACAGCTCTGTAAATGACCAATCAGCTTGTCTGTAACACTCTGGATAGCTCCCTCTTCACCATCCTATAAAGGGTTGACTGCTACCGGTCGTGACAGGCCGGTGTCGGCCATGAGCGGACGGTCACGACAGGCAAAGTCGATCTGGAGCTGAATTTCGACAGCATCAATGTCGTGGTCTGCTCTCTGTTATCTAGTGTGACTGAGGGTACGAGTGATCTGTAACAAATAATGATCAACCAGTTCGCTGTGACCTTACTCGATGTCAACATACGCGCCGTTCACGCCTTGGTCTTCTAGGGAAGGTTTGAAAAAGACTTCCCAAAAAAGGTAAAATGGCGCAGCACCTTTTTCGAGATCGCCGCATTAAACAGATGAGCTTCGCTGACGCAGAGTACGCTGGCAAACGTAAACAGACCCGCCGTGAGCGTTTTTTGGCCGAAATGGATCAGGTTGTTCCTTGGAAGCCGTTGCTGGCACTGATCGAACCGCATTATCCCAAGGGTGAAGGCGGTCGGCCCTCCTATCCGCTGGAAGCTATGCTGCGGGTGCATCTGATGCAGAACTGGTTTGGATACAGCGATCCGGCAATGGAAGAAGCGCTGTATGAAACAACCATCTTGCGGCATTTTGCTGGCCTGGAGTTGGATCGCATCCCAGACGAAACCACGATTCTCAACTTCCGCCGTCTGCTGGAGCGTCATAGCTTGTCTACGGCATTGTTTGAAGTGGTTAATCGTTATCTGGGGGAGCACGGATTGATGCTGCGCCACGGCACCGTGGTCGATGCAACCATCATTCATGCGCCCAGTTCGACCAAGAATAAAGAGGGTAAACGAGACCCCGAGATGCATCAGACCAAAAAGGGCAACCAGTATTATTTCGGCATGAAGGCGCACATTGGCGTTGATGCTGACACCGGGATGGTTCACAGCCTCGCGGGTACTCCAGCCAACGCTGCAGATGTCACCCAGGTGGACAAGTTGCTGCATGGCGAAGAAACCCATGTGTGCGGTGACGCTGGCTATACCGGTGTTCAAAAACGTGACGAACACAAAGAGCGCGAGCAGGTGATCTGGTCAATCGCCATGCGCCCCGGCAAGCTTAGATCGCTGAGCAAAACCAAGCTGATCGAAAAAGGCTTGCGTGGTATCGAGCGCGCCAAGGCCAGTACGCGAGCCAAGGTTGAGCACCCGTTCAGGGTGATCAAATGCCAGTTCGGATTTACCAAGGTGCGCTACAAGGGTCTGGCCAAAAACACAGCCCAACTGCATACCTTGTTTGCATTGGCCAATCTCTGGATGGCCAGAAAGCAGTTAATGAGAGCGGGATAAATCCGCCCGGAATTCCGGGTATGACGGCCTGTTTGGCCTAATATCGGGCAAATACGTCTGGAAAAGTGACCGGTGCGATGAAATCGTTCTGGAAATGATTTTTTTGATGAAAATGGTCAGGATGGCTGCCGATATGGTCGCTACTTCAGACCTTCCCTAGAGTAAAAAAGGATGCAGAATATGTTCGACATCGATCACAAAGTGCTGCGTCGGCTTCTGTTACCAACATTGTTCATGCTTGCGGGGCCGGCATTGGCAGACGTGCAATGCTCAAATACAGATCGCTCGACTTGGATGAATGAGTCAGATTTTCGTGAGTACATGAAGGATCGGGGCGTGCAGATCACCAAGTTTTTGATCACGCCCGGTAATTGTTATGAAATTTACGGATTTGATAAATCGGGAAGGAAAATTGAAGTTTACTCCAACCCCGTCGATGGAACACCAGTAGCTGAAATCAATCCCGAAAGCGATGCTTAAATCATGATCAGAACCTTTGCAGTCCCGGTATTGCTTGGCGCAGCCGTGGCGGTCTTTTTCTTTGCTTGGAGAGCTGAGCCGTCGCAACCCATGGCGGGTTTTGTTCTTAGCACTAGCACCGCGTTAACTTCCTCCACTCCTGAATTCGTGGCGCACCTTGCGTCCAGCAACATGGAGGACTTCGTTCATTCGGCGTCTATATCCGCTCTGGGTGGCGGTAATTTGATGGCGGTCTGGTTCGCCGGTACCCGTGAAGGGTCGGCAGATGTCCAGATCCGCTCCGCGCGCTTTGACGCCGAAACCGGGCAGTGGAGCCCTGAGCGCGTGCTGGCAACCCGTAAAGGCACCGAGCAGGCCGTTGGCAAGCGCATCCGCAAACTGGGTAACCCGGTCATCAGTCTGGCCCCGGACAACCGCCTTTGGCTGTTCTATGTCTCCGTTTCAATTGGCGGTTGGGCCGGCAGTGCGGTTAATGCCATGGTCTCGGACGACCTGGGTGAAACCTGGTCCACGCCGCGGCAGTTGGTCACCACGCCTTTCCTCAATATCAGCACCCTGGTGCGCGGTGCGCCGGTGTTTCACACCGACGGCAGCATCGGTCTGCCGGTCTACCACGAGTTTCTCGGTAAATTCCCCGAGTACCTGCACCTGACCGCCGCTGGCCATGTGCAAGGCAAGTACCGCATTGGCAAGGCACGTTATTCCTTACAGCCCAGCGTAGTGCCGCTCGATGAGCACCGTGCTGTGGCGCTGCTCCGCTATTCAGGCGAACAAAACCATCGTCTGCTCGCCAGTCGCACCGAAGACAGCGGGCGCACCTGGAGCAAGCCCCATGCGTTGGAGCCGAGCAACCCCAATTCGTCGGTAGCCGCAGTGGGGCGTCCTGATGGGAGCTTGCTGGTGGCGATGAACGATCTGGAAGACGGCCGATTCCGCCTGACGCTCTACGCCACCGACAGCAACCTGGACAACTGGCGCACCCTCGGTGAGTTGGACGAAAGCCCCAACCCTTGGGGTGAGCCGATTCCGCAGGCGGAGTTCCCGTCGGTCATCCTGCAGAAGTTCCGTGAAAGCGGCGGTACGCGGTTTGCCGACCGTGAAGCGGTCTTTCTCGAACGCGTGACGGCACGCATGTGCGGCAGCAAGGGGTGTGACTTTGACTACGAGTACCCCTACTTCACCCGTGATGAAGAGGGGAATTACCACTTGGTTTATTCCTGGAACGACATGTTCATCAAATACCTGACCTTTAACGAAGCCTGGCTGGCGGAGCGTCGTCCATGACTGATTTCTGGCTGCCGCATCTGGCCTTTACCCTGCTGGTGTTTCTCCTGCTGTCGCGCCTGCGCCCTGGTCGGCCGTGGCTGTTGGGCACGTTAGTCGCCGCTGTTGGCCTGAGCCTGGTCCCCCTGCAAGGCCTGACCCTGGCCCTGCAATTGCGCACCTACATGGGCGATCTGTCCATCAGCAGCCTGGTCCTGCTGGGTTGCGCCGGACTGGGCCGTTTTGGCCTGCCTGCGCCGGCCGCGCGTGACCGCCTGATGATGCTGGGCTTGTTTGCCGCGTTGGCTTTGCTGCTGTACCCGGCTTCGTTGGGGCTGAGCTACAGCGACCCGTATCAAGCCGGCTTTGAGCCGCGCCCCTTGCTGCTGGTGCTGGGGGCGCTGTGCCTGATCCTCATCGTCTTGCGCAGCTGGTTGGGTGCGCTGGCGCTGTTGCTGGCGACCCTGGCCTTTGCCTTGCGCTTCAATGCCTCGGAAAACTATTGGGACTACCTGATTGACCCTTACCTGGCGCTCTACAGCCTCGGCGCATTACTGGCCCTGGGCCTGCGCACGCTACTGAGTCGCGGCCGTGCTGCGCTCGTCTCTGACACAAGGACTGCCGCATGAGTTGGTTAGGATCGCGTCGACTGCATTTTTTGGTCGGCCTTACGGTATTGTTGTTTGGCTTGTTTGCCAGCCTGCGCGCAATCTTCCTGCTGGGCTTCTCCGGGTTACCCGAGGTGACCGACCCGGAGGTGCTGCGCACCCTGGGCATCGGCCTGCGCTTTGACCTGCGCCTGGCGCTGCTGTTGATGCTGCCGGTGGGTGTGCTGTTGGCCCTGCCCAAGCTGCGTCTGGCGCGCTTTCGCGCATTTCGTTGGTTAGTACGCGGCTATCTGGGCCTGGCCATTGCGGCGCTGGGTCTGCTGTACATCATCGACTTTGGTCACTACGCCTACCTGGGCGTACGCCTGAACGCCACCGTGCTGCGCTTTGCCGGTGATGCGCAAACATCGGCGGGCATGCTCTGGCAAACCTACCCGGTGATCTGGATCACGCTGGCCTGGTTTGCCGGTGTGGCGCTGTGGCTGTATGCCCTGTTGCGTCTGGAACGCGCCACGTTGGATCGCCCGCAAATGCGTCACGTCGGCGTATTACCGGCGCTGGGTGGCGCGGCGCTGGTTGGTGTGCTGGTGTTCTTTGGTTTGCTCGGCCGTGCCGCTGCGCTGAACCTGGAGAACCCGGTGGCACTTCGCTGGAGTGATGCCTTCTACAGCGGTAACAGCCAGGTGGCGGCCGTGGGCCTGAATCCGGCGCTGTTTTTCTACGACACCCTCAAGCTGGAACCCGTCGCGTTTGATGAGGCGGCCACCCGTGAGCACTATGAGGTGGTGGCCGATTACCTGGGCGTGACCGCGCGCGATCGCGAGGCGCTGAATTTCGTCCGTGAGCAAGGCGTGCAGCCACACCGCCTGAGCAGCGAGCGGCCGCCCAATATTGTTTTTGTCATGCTTGAATCGCTGGGCACCAGTGCCGTGGGCGCGTATGGCAACCCGCTCAACCCCACGCCGAATCTGGATCGCCTGGCTCAGGACAGCTGGTTCTTCCGCCATTTCTATGTGCCGGTGACCGGCACCGCAAAAACCGTGTGGGCGAGCATCACCGGCATTCCCGATGTGTCGCGTGAAGAAACCGCCACGCGCAACCCGTTCATTGCCCGCCAGCACACCCTGATCAACAACCTAGAGGGGTACGAGAAGTTCTACATGATCGGCGGCAATGCCGGCTGGGCCAATATCAATGGCCTGATTCGGCAGAGCATCGACGGCGTGCAACTCTACGAAGAGCGCCATTGGCAGTCGCCGCAAGTGGATGTGTGGGGTATCTCCGACCTCGACTTTTTCAAGGAAAGCACGCGCATCCTCGGTGCCTTGCCCAAGGACAAACCCTTCTTCGCCTACCTGCAAACCTCGGGTAACCATCGGCCATTCACCATCCCCAAGGACAATGACGGCTTTCAAGCCCTCGACCTGCCCTTGGAGCAGGTGCAAGAAGCGGGTTCACGCAGCGTGGAACAGTTCAACGCCGTGCGCCTGCTCGACTTCAACATTGGCCGCCTGATGGAATTGGCCAAGGAGCAGGGCTTCTACGACAACACGATTTTCGTGCTCTTCGGCGACCACAACACCCGCATCAGCCAGATCCCGCACATGGCCCCGGCCTTTGAGCAACTGGGGCTGGAAAGCAACAACGTGCCGTTGCTTATCCACGCCCCCAAGTGGCTGGCTCCGCGTGAGTTTGACGAAGCTGTCGGGCTGGCGGACTTATTGCCGACCATGGCCGGTTTACTCGGCATTCCCTTTACCAGCGGTGCGTTGGGACGTGATATTCAAATGCCGGCACCCGAGGGCGAACGCGTGGTGCCGCTGGTGCTGCAGGAAGGCAGCTTTCCGATCATCGGCGCCGTCACCCAGGACTTTTTGCTGCAAATGCGCCATGACGGCAGCTCGCCGACCCTGCACGACCTGCATTCGCCCACCCCGCGTGACAACGTGGCAGAGGCCCATCCGCAGGAGTTTCAGCGCCTGAATGCACTGAGTCGCGGCCTGCACGAAGCCTCACGTCTACAGATGTACCGCAACGTACGGGTAGAGAATTGATTGCCCAGGCAGAAGTGCTGCTGACGGCACAGTTGAAGCTACACAGAATCCTATTTTTGAAACATGTTTTAACTGGCTGTTACTGCACGTTAAAGAAATTAGCTACTATTCGCGATAGGCAGCTTTTGGCCGATAGTAGCCGTACGGGTTGTTGTCGAGCCAAGATGGCTTTAGCCAGGATAAAGATACCATGCCCAGTCCTCTATCAATTTCCGTCGTTTTCAGACACCTCTCCATGCCGTTAGGCTGATTCCACTGCGCTTTCAAGCGTATGTGCTGTGTTTTCGACAGCCCAATTCTCGGGATTGACCTGGAGCCATGATGACATTGTGGATTGAAATTGACGGCACATTCAGATGCCATAGGTTGTGCTAAACTTTGCTTGAATCAATTGATTCGTGCGTTTCGTCTGTTTCATCTGATTCATCTGATTCATCTGATTCATCTGATTCGTGCGATTTGGTGGTATTGGATTTTTAGTGCGGTGGGTGACGGTTATGAACCTAATGACAGCAAACGAAGCAAAGGCTCGGTTTGGTGAAGTGTTGCTGAAGGCTCAGCGAGAGCCGGTACACATCAGCAAACATGGCAAGCCGGTGGCGGTGCTGGTTGCTGCCGAGGATTTTGTCAGCAGCGAAGAGCTGAAGCTGGAGCTGCTACGGCTGAGGGCAGAGCGTGCCAGGGAGCAGATTGCCGCTGGTGATGCTGTTGAAGGTGGGGCGTTTTTTGACACGTTGCTGCAGGAAAGCGATAACTGATGGATCGCGGCTTTCGATTAACCCGTGATGCGCAGCAGGATCTGAAGGCTATCCGCCGTTACACAGTGGATACCAGGAGGCAGGAGCAGTCCAGAAAGTACCTGCAGGGTGTGCGGGACACTATTGAACTGTTGGCAGAGTTTCCTGGCCAGGGTCTGGTCAGGCAGGATGTCGACGATGGGGTGTTCAGCTTTCCGTATGGCAGCCACATGCTCTACTACCGGCTAGAAAAGAAGCAGCTGGTGGTGTTTGCGGTGCTGCACCAGCGGATGGTGCCAGGAGGGCATCTGAAAGGGCGCTAGGCGCTATTTTGATGGAGGACGGTCCAGTGTGGCGGGGCCGACGCGGGGCCGTAATACAGCTTGGGCGGGCTCTATCCTGCTACTACGCACGTTTTCCAATCATCACAACATTATCCGCCTTCAGGATTGTTTCTATGTGCTCACCAAGTAAACGCCATGCTTTGGTTTTTTCTTCTGCGTAGTCATGGTGTAGGTAGTGTCGGCGGACTTTTCCCGGCATGACGTGATTCTGGCATCGGTCAATTACATCCAGAGTAACCCCCAGTGCTTGCATCATGGTTGCACCAGTTCGACGGAGGTCGTGGGGTGTCCACTCACCATTGGCACCGTCTGATAGGACAAGGGTATCGTTGTGGTGCCTGCCTTTCGGTGGCTTGCTGCGCTTTTTGAATCGACATTGCCGGTCACCGATAAGTTTGCTGACTGTTTTTTCGCCGACATGGTTATCTCCTTTTGGGGACGGGAAGCAGAAGGGAGTGTGGCCGGTCTCGATTTGCAGCTTTCTAAAGTGGGAAATGGCAAAAGGGGATAAGAACACGTGGTGATCTTTGCGCTTGCCGCGCTTGCCTTTGGTGTTGGAGGCTGGGATAAACCAGGTTCCGACATCCAGATCGATATGCCGCCATTCAGCTTGCAGTAACTCACCAATACGGCAAATGGTGCTCAGGCATATCCACAAAGCACATTGAACGCGTTTGTTGACGGGTCTGATTCCGGAGTATTTCTGTCCAGCGGGCAGGGCCTTATAATCCATTTCAAGTCGAGCGAGAATATCCCGCAGTTCACGAATCTCTGCTGGTGACAAAATGCGATCGCGCTCTTCTTCGTAGTCAGGGTCGAGGAGCGTCTCTACGTCAATCAAGTCGGCAGGATTGCCATCCATCATCAAACCACGCCAAGGTTGCCGCTTTTCTGCCCAACGAAGCATCTGGCCAATGTCGTTGTTAAGAATGACGACAGTCCGGTTTACTCCGCGTTTACGCACCCGCCCCAGCACATCCAGCAAATCATTATCAGTCAGGTCTCGGATTGCTTTCTGGCCAATAACAGACAGCACGTCCTTGTTGAAGCTGCGCGTCAATTCGGCATTGCCGTCTTGCCGGGCTACTCCTTTCCTCAGCCAATCGCTAAACATGTCAGCAACAGTCAGGTTCTCTGTGGCCTGACGTTCTGCTTCTGCAATGACAGCGCTTACAGCGGCTTGGGCTTCTATTTTGTCAGCTTTTTTAGAGTCAACTGGGTTTACCCCTTCTGCAACCAGTTGGCGAGCTCGGTCACGCTCGGCTCGAATCTCGGCGACACCAACCCCTGGGTATGTCCCTAGCTGGTACCAGCGGGTTTTGCCTTCCCAGCGAAACGCATATTTAAAGCGGACAGATGCGCTTCCTTTTTTACTGAATCGAACCTCGCCATACAGGCCATTACCATCGGCAAGGGTGTCACCGTGCCATTCCGGCGGGATCGCGTTGAGCTCTCGAATCGTCCACTTGCTGCCTTTGCCAGCTTTAGGATACCTGGTCATATCGCTCACTATTCAAAAAGGGGTAAACAAAGGGGTAAACAGAAAGCAAAGAAGTAACCGGACTGCTATAGACCCTTGTGGACAGGATGGTAGCCTGTAAGCCTTGATATTGCTAGCTTTCGGGTGTCCACGGGAGTCTTCTGGTATTTAAGGGAGTCCGCTATTTAATAGCATGGGGTGCAAGGGGTCGAGTGTTCGAATCACTCCGTCCCGACCAAATACTTCAATGATTCAGCCCAATGTTAACGCATTGGGCTTTTTCATTTACGGGGACTGTTGCGAGCATAACCGCTCTCTACTCCTGGAGCGCATAGCGCTTCCCAGCGAATCAACTCCCTGCATCTTTCTTCAATCTGCTTGACCTTCAAGCTGCTCGTTCTGGCTGCTTGATCTATCCTAAGAGGAATTTTTCATGGCGACTAATCGCTCACGCCGCTTGCGCAAGAAACTCTGTGTTGATGAGTTCCAGGAACTGGGTTTCGAGCTGAATCTGGACTTGAAGGACGACCTCAGTGTTGAAGAGATCGATACCTTTCTTGATCAGTTCCTCCTGGAAACCCTGGATGCCAATGGCCTGGACTATGTTGGTGGTGACGACTTCGGGCTGGTTTGCCTGGCTGGGCGTGGCTCTGTCAGTGAAGAACAGCGCGCAGCTGTGGAGAGCTGGCTCAAGGGCCGTAGCGAACTGACCAAGGTTGAAGTCAGCCCATTACTGGATGCCTGGTACCCAGACACGCCGATCACTGCGGCATAACGGCGACGTTCAGGGCCCCTAGCGTCATACCCGTTATTCCCAACCCTAGGTCATATCCGACCCTCTAGGTCATTCGCACCCCCTCCGTCATTCCCGCGAAAGCGCACTGCTGTCCGGAATAAATTCATAGCGGCAGCGCTCCTTGAACCCGTTGCCATTCCAGCCGGCTTCTTTGCCTTCGTTGCAGCAGTTCATGGTCGGTTTTTCGGCGTTGGAACAGGCCCGCTCTCAGCTCAGTCAAGCCATGCCGCAAGCTGCTGGTTTTGGCGCTGAGCACGTGATGTAGTTGCAGCAGAAGATACGTGATCAGGGCAGTCAATATCTGAACCTTGACCGCATTTTCGCTGCGGCCAAGAAACTTGCGGATCTTCAAATTCTGCTTCAACCACTTGAAGAACAATTCAATTCCCCAGCGCGCTTTGTAGCGATCAGCGATGATGCAGACCGGCGTTTCCAGGTCGTTGGTCGCTAGCACCAAGGGTGCCTTTCCGCCCTCTCGATTGACGGTCACCCGACGTAGTAATGTGCCGTGATAGTGGTTGATGCGCTTGCCGCCGGGGCGCTTGTTTTTGATGCTAACGAGCTGATCGCCCAGGATTTTCTCGCGATCTTCCTCGCTTATTTCTCTTTCTTGCTTGATCTCAATGCCTGCATTGCTCTTGAATCGCGTAACGAAGTAAGCGCCCGGGCAGTGGATCTGGTGCCACCAGTTGTAATCGCAATATCCCTTGTCGAAGACATAGGTCTGGCCGCTCTCAATGGGCATCTGGCGGCCTATTTCGATGTCGTTCACATTAGGCGCGGTGATGATGCTTTCCACAGGCGTCCAGCTATCGGATGTCATCAATACATGTACCTTCAGCCCTCGCGTGCGGTGGCTGTGGTTGCCTTTGGTCCAGTCGTCGTACCCCAATCCTTTCAGAGGAATCGGAGTGGAATCGAGCAGGTAGAGAAAATCGCCCACCTCCTGCCGCAGGCGACGGCCCATCTTGGCCATCAGGTGTTGGCAAACCCCTTCAAACAGAGCTGCCGGGCGCTTGTGGTTGGCATCAGCCAGCGTTGAGCGGCGGATCTGGCGCGTTCCAAGGTGGTAGTGGTGGATCTTCTGGCTATTAAAGCCCGCTTCCACCTCCCGCAGGCTGGTGGCCCCGGAAATCTGCGCATACATCAGCGAGATCAGTTGATCCCAGGTTTTGAAGCCTTTGCAGTGCTTATCGGCGTTGTACTGCCGAGCGTATTTTTCAAAAACCGGACGTGGCAAGCCTTTCAAAATTTCGGCAAATCGGGTATCTCTATACATGTTGCATCCGCTGAGTTGTTGAGTCGCATCAACGGGTTTTACCCTTCAGACTCAGCGGCTGCAACCCTTCCAGAAACCCTCCCCAAATTTATTCCGGACAGCAGTGCGCGAAAGCGGGAATCCATTTTGACCTTCGCATCCGCAACGCACCCACCGTCGAAACCCGCAAAAATGGATCCCCGCATTCGCGAGGATGACGACTAGGTGGATGACGGACCCCCGCGCTCGCAGGAAAGACGCAAGCTTGGATGAATGAATAGAATGCATCGAATAACCTGAAATATCGCCATTCGCCACATAGTTGCATCCAGGCTACAGTGATTCCAGTACACCCTGAACCCGGAGGTTCTGATGAAAACGCTGGAAGACCAACTGTCACAATATGCCACCTACCACCGCGACGCGCGCAATATCGCAACGCATTTTATTGGCATTCCGATGATCGTGGTGGGGGTTGCCGTTCTGTTATCCCGGCCCGCCATAGAGCTGGCAGGTATTGCCGTCTCTCCTGCGCTGCTGGCCGGGCTGGCTGCCTCTGTTTACTACCTGAAACTGGACTGGTTCCTGGGCGTGGTCATGAGCGTGTTGATGGCGTTGTCGGTTTGGGCCGGCGCGGTTCTGGCCGCTCAGACGACGACGGTCTGGTTATCCGCCGGTGTCGGGCTCTTCCTGGTCGGCTGGGTATTTCAATTCATTGGTCATTTCTGGGAAGGTAAGAAGCCGGCCTTTATCGATGATGTTGCCGGCCTGATCATCGGCCCACTGTTTGTCGTCGCCGAAGCGCTGTTTCTGCTCGGCGCCTTGCCTAAGCTGCGGGCAACCATCGAGGCCAGGGCAGGGCACATCCGGTCGGGCAAGAAAGTGAGCACCGCAACGCGTTAGCAGTATTGCAGCTGCCGGGGCGGATCATGCCCCGCAGCTGAGCGAACGCGCCAGTTGGGTAAACGCCATAAAGGCCGCAGACGGGTTGCGGCGGTTAGGGTAGTAGAGGCACAGGCTGTCCCTTGGCGGCGTCCAATCTTGCAGCACACGCTGAAGTCGCCCGGACTCGATCTCCTGGGCAATATCGTGCTCCATAAACAACCCCAGCCCAACGCCTTCCTGCACAGCGGCCTTGGCCAGGCTCGCCTCATCCAGAGTGAGCTGGCCGGTCACATCGATCTTGATCAGATTGCCGTCGCATTCAAATTGCCAGGGGAACAGAGCGCCATTGGGTAGCCGAATCCTGATGCAGCGGTGCGGTAGCAAGTCGGTAGGAGTAGATTGAGTGGATTATTGTCTGCCCCTATGGTGCGTACAAGGTCATTGTTTACAGCTTGCCCATCGGCAGCCGTGACCTGATCCATTAATCGCCGCCCACGTAATGGGCGCCGGACCGCTCTTCAGACAGGAGATTGAATAATGAACATGTCCCTTCCCGCCGCCGTGTCCACCTTCTTCGCCATCAGCAATGGCGGCGACCCCGCACAGGTAGCTGACTGCTTTCAACCGGACGCCTCTGTAATCGACGAAAAACAGACCCATCAGGGCCTTGATGCCATTGAGGATTGGCAGCGCAAAGCGCAGCAGGCGTTTACCTACCAGGTTGAGCCGGTTGAGACCTCAAGTGACAAGGGCATGCTCGTGGTCAAGGCCAATCTTGAAGGTAACTTCCCCGGCAGCCCAGTCCAGCTTGACCATGTATTCGAGCTGGAAGATGGCCTTATCCGCTCACTGGAGATCAAACCATCAGCCACTTGAGGCGCCGTTCTGGCCTAACCCGGTGCCTCGCGCATGACCGACACTAGTCCTGTATCATCGGTCGCTTCAACGTACTGACAGTGAAGCGACCGTGGCCACGCTCAAATATCTCAACGGATACAGCCCCAGCCTGAAACAACAGGTGCAGGCGCTGATCGACAAGAACCAGCTCGGCACCTGGCTGGAACAGCGCTACCCGCCACAAACCCAACATCTGATTCAGTCTGACGCGGCCCTGTACGACTACACCCAGCGCCTCAAGCAACAACACATGCGCAGCAGCGATCCGGTCAGCAAGGTGTTCTACGACACCCGCATGCACGTGATCGACAACGCCCTGGGCCAGCACCAGTTTGTCAGCCGCGTGCAGGGCAGCAAGCTCAAGCGCAAGAACGAAATCAAAGTCTCCGCCATACTCAAAACCCTGCCTGAACCGCTATTACGCATGGTCGTCGTGCATGAGCTCGCGCATCTGCGCGAGAAAGAGCACAACAAGAGCTTCTACCAGCTGTGCCAGCATATGGAGGCGGACTATCACCAGTTGGAGCTGGATCTGCGTTTGTTTCTGACCCTGCGCGGGTAGGGCGCTAGGCCACCGTTATTTCAGCGGCTGCACCTTGAACACCGCCTTGGCCGTCGCACACAACTCGTCATTGGAATAGATATTGGCATCGGCAAAGCACAGCGACTTGCCCACCCGCGATGGCGTTGCCCGCACTTCCACCCATTGGCCTACGTGCGCCGTACCCAGAAAATCAATCGTCATACTCACGGTCACCAGGCCGCCGATGTTCTCCAGTTGCCGGGCACAACTCAGCCCCATGGCATTGTCCGCCAACGCTGAAAGCAGCCCGCCATGCACAAAGCCACGGCTGTTCACATGTGGGGCATCAGCGAGCAAACCCAGGCAGAAGGTGCTTTCAACGCTGGCAGCGTAGATCGGCTCCCAGGGATCGGTCAGGCCGCTCTTGCGGGTGTGGGGTTTGAAACCGGCGGGTATGCTTTGGGTGGTGTGCACGACAATTCTCCGACTGAAAGATAATCTATATATAGACCAGTCGTTATAATTTATCGAGAGAAAATTGAAAGCAGGCTCGGAGGAGAGCAAGCGTCAAAACAGATCGAAGGTGCTTTGTTCTTTTATCAGCGAGGGATCCGCTGCTAGCGTCTCAGGTAAGGGTTTGATCAACTCCCGGCCATCATTCCTCACATTCCCCACAGCCTTGCCTACCCGGAACCATTCAAAGGCCGCTGCTGGTTCGGTGTGATGCCTGGCCAAGTCCACAGCGCGCTCCGAACTCAGACCCGGTTCCACCCATTCCCGCGCTGCGTCGGGTGGCAACACCACCGGTGTGCGGTCGTGGATGTCGACCATTCCGCGCTCGCTCGCCGTGGTAATCACTGCAAAACCGTCCTGCGCACTTGGTTGCGCCTGAGCGCCACGCGGAAACTGCCCAATCGCGGCCCAGAACATCGGCTCGCCCGACTTCAGGCGGATGTAATACGGTTGTTTGCCAGCGTTGCCTTCGGGGTCGGCAACCCACTCGTACCAACCGTCAGCCATGACCAGGCAGCGGTTCTTCCAGGCCTCGCGCCAGTAAGGGTTGGTGGGTGCTTCCTCAATGGTCGCATTGATCACAGGTTTGCCGTGCGGCCTGGGTTTGCCATCGCGCTGGGCCTGAGCCCAGTGCGGCGCGTACCGCCATGGCACAGCGCTGATACGCAAGCCGTCTTCATCCCGGTGCAGCAACTGAACGCGCGTGGTGGGCGCCACGTTATAGCGCTCAAGCGGCTCCTCGCTGGGCTCGAACGCCAGCGGCGCTTGCCAATTGAGGCGCTCCAGATAGCGCACCTCAGCCTGGTATTGGGTATAGCGTCCGCACATGGATTCCGCCCGTCTGCTGGTTACACATTTCTTTTGACCCTGAATGGGTAATTTCGTTTACTGTATGCACGTACAGTATTTATCAAGGTTACCTGATATGAACGTCCTTACCAACCTCGGCCCCCTGGGCAGCTCGCTGATTGAGCTGCCTTTTTTTTCCTCGCGTGTTTCCGCAGGCTTTGCCAGCCCCGCGCTGGACCATATGGAGCAGGCGCTGTCCCTTGATGAGTTGCTGGATGTCGACGCACCGCATACCTACCTGGTGCGCTCCGCTGGCGACAGCATGGAAGGCGCCGGCATCTTTGATGGCGATATTCTGGTGGTTAACCGCGCGGTGAAGGAGCAGAACGGCAATATCGTGATTGCCGCGATCAACGGTGAGGCGCTGGTAAAGCGGCTGTGCATCCGCGGTGACGAGGTAGTGCTCAGAGCGGAGAACCCCAAGTACCCGCCGGTGTACGTCATGGAAGGCGATGAGCTGCTGATCTGGGGTGTGGTGAAATTCAATATACACGGGCACCTGTGTCATGGCTGACGCGGTCTTTGCACTGATCGACTGCAACTCTTTCTACGCCAGCTGCGAGCGGGTGTTCCGGCCTGATCTGGCGCGCACGCCGATTGTGGTGCTGAGCAACAACGATCTGAGGGGTGGAAACCGTTAGTAAATCCTGTAGAGTCCGCGCCACCTTCTGAACCGGTCTGGGACAGCCGTTTCCAGCCTTCAAGAGGAAAACCATCAGCACTGGCTTAAGGCAGCGGTATGAG
>Ga0163215_100902_pt1 | contig 28779 bp, 31 predicted proteins | sample SynspAceP_FD_185934 | JGI IMG/M metagenome (GOLD analysis project Ga0163215, IMG submission 185934) | Saline lake microbial communities from Ace Lake in Antarctica - Synechococcus sp. Ace-P (Hybrid Assembly) | ecosystem: Environmental > Aquatic > Non-marine Saline and Alkaline > Saline | place...
GATCGGCACGCCTATCTGCAGACTGCGCAGTTCTTCACTTCCCTAGACGACCTGGACAAGATCGACTGGGGAATCCTCCAGCGCAGGGACTTCAAGCGTGACGTCGATGACCCCGAGAAGACCGACCGTTACCAGGCCGAGGCCCTCGTACACAGGCACTTGCCAGTCGAACACCTTGCAGGCATAGTCTGTTTGAGCGAGAACGAAAAAAGAACACTTGAACGGCAACGGGAGGAGGTTGGGCTCGAACTCCAGATCGTAGCGCAACCTGGCTGGTATTTCTGATGGTGACGTACACGCAAGGTAATTTGCTGGAGGCCGATGTTGACGCGGTGGTGAACACCGTGAACACGGTCGGAATCATGGGCAAAGGGATTGCCCTGATGTTCAAGGAACAATTTCCGCGCAACTTTGAGGCCTATTCACGCGCCTGCGATACTGGCGAAGTGCAAATTGGCAAGATGTTCGTTACGGAAAACAAGGAACTCTTCGGTCCACGTTGGATCATCAATTTCCCGACAAAAACCCACTGGCGCGTAAATACCAAAATTGAGTGGGTCGAAGATGGATTGAGGGATCTTGTCCGAGTAATTCGTGAAAAAAACATCAGTTCGGTTGCGGTTCCTCCGCTTGGCTGTGGGAATGGCGGGCTGAACTGGCAAGACGTCCGCCCGCTTGTCGAGGAGGCATTTGGCGCACTTGAAGGTGTCAATGCCATCGTCTACGAGCCGACTTCTAAGTATCAGAATGTTGCCAAGCGCACCGGCGTCGAGAAGCTGACCCCTGCGCGTGCATTGGTGGCTGAGATGGTTCGTCGGTATTCCCTCCTTGGGATCGAGTGCTCAATTCTTGAAGTACAGAAGCTGGGATGGTTTCTTGAGCGCGGCGTAACCCGGTTGCGAGTTTCAGATGCGCTCAATTTCAAGTTTCAAGCAAACAAGTACGGGCCGTACTCGCACAACCTGACGAAGCTGCTTGATAGTCTCGACGGCAGCTACCTCCGGTGTGACAAGCGCCTCGCAGATGCTGATCCGATGGATCTCATTTGGTTCAACAGTGCTAAGCATGACCGAGTGCAAGCCTATTTGAATTCTGGCGAAGGGAAGCAGTTCTCTCGTGTCTTGGAATGGGCTTCAACCACCATCGACGGGTTCGAGTCGCCCCTTGGTATGGAACTTCTGGCGACCGTCGACTGGATGATGCAGCACGACAACATCAAACCAACCGTCGAAGGGGTGATGGAAGGTCTCAAGGGATGGGCGGGCGGGGAAGCATCTGGTCAGCGCAAGTTGAAAATCTTTGACCAACGACTGGTTGGCATCGCTTTGGAACAACTTCAGGCTTCGAACCAGTTGCCCGCCTGACAGTCTCTGACGACGCAGTGCAGTCGCAGCTGTCAAGCCGTAGCAACGTCGCGAGACAACTTCCTGCGAGACACCGGACGGCAAGACAATCTCTGCCCGGCAGCGTATGAATTTGATATGCTCGGGGTCGTGTTTGAAATGATCACGCGGCATTGGAACGCAGCCTGGATGCCGTGGTGGACCCCAGAGTCCGAACCGGAATCCAGATCGGAGTCCAGACGGGTCGAAAGACGAGCGGCAGGCGGTTGACGAGGGTGCGAGGGTGGCGACGGTTTTTTCGGACATGTGGTAACCGAACGGGACTGAGCAGAAACCCTAACCCATTGTTTTCCGGTTCCTTTCTGGCCGAAAACGTATGCTGGGGGGCGAGGCGCGGCATAACGCCAGCGTCAGAGCGATTTTTTTGGGAGTCCACCCGTCGTGGAATCCACCCTGAAACCCTGAAATAGCACAACAAAACAAACACTTGGCTGGTGGACTCCGGGGTGAATACCCTGGACTCCGGAGTCCAGCTTGAAGCCAGTGAAATCCACCATGGAATCCGCAACCGGAGTCCACCCCGGAAGCCAGCCAATCCTGCAACAGGACGCAACTCATGACCCTCGCCTTTGCTCCCGACCGCATCGAAATGCGGCCGATCAGTCAATTGCAGCCCTACGCGAAGAACGCGAAGCAGCACGGCGCAGATCAGGTTGCGAAGATTGCCGCCAGCATGGCCGAGTTCGGCTGGACCGTGCCCTGCTTGGTCGCGGACGACGGCGAAGTGATCGCGGGTCACGGTCGGGTTCTCGCCGCCACGCAACTCGGGCTGCTAACCGTTCAGCGTGGCAGGCAAACGCCTCGGCACTGAAGACCCGCCCCACCTCTGGCCGCATGTCCTCGGGCTTCTCTCGCTTTCCAGCCATCCTCTGGTTCTCCTGAAAACGGGATAATCATATCCCAGTGGGTGGACCACTTCAGAGGGGGCACGCCAAGTTGGCCGTAGTGATCTCAGTCCAGCACCGGCGTTCCACCCTGTTTCAGGCAGCGCAACGCGAAGCAAGAGCGTGAATGGCGGATGCCTGGCACGCGGTAGAGGCGGTTCCGCAGGAATTCTTCGTAGCCGCGGGTTCCGTTCACTGCGATTTTGATGATGTAGTCGTATTCGCCGGTGACGAGATAGACCTCGATCACCTCAGGCATGGCCGCCATGGCGCGGCCAAACGAGTCCAGTATGGACTCGTCGTGTCGATCGAGCGTCACCTCGATCAGGACCGTTTCAGGCAGACCGAGCAATTCTTGATCCAGCACGGCGACATAGCCGCGAATGAAGCCCGAGGCCTCCAGCCGTCGGGTGCGCGCCCAGCACGGGCTGGGAGATAGGCCGACGCGCTCCGCCAGTTGCGTGTTGGACAGGCGGCCATCGCGGCTCAGTTCGCGCAGGATGCGCTTGTCGATGGCGTCGAGGGGAAGGGTGGAAGATGTATCTGTCATTTCTCACTATCCTGGATAAATCTTCTAAGAAATGACCGTTATTGAGAAAATTTGGAAGATAATTCTGCGTGCACTGGTGCATCCTGTTGGCTGAAGTCCATCAAAAAGGAAATGGCAAGTGCAGGTCGCAACATTCTTGTCCAAGACGCCCCTGTGCCATCTCATACGGGCCTTGGGCGAACTTGAACGCGCCGGTTTCGACCTTCGCGATCTTCTCGTGACACAGCAGGCGGACGGTCATGGCGATCCGGGGCCGGAAAGTGAAACGGCGTATGTGCAGATCGGGTTCACTGCCTGCGGCCATATGCGGCCAGAGACCTATCTGGCACGACTGGCGGCGATGCCGGGAGTGTTCGCCGTGACGGCAGCATCCTTGCAGGACGGGACGTGCCCGTGACGCGACGGGGGACATAGGGCGGTCGGCGGGAGATGTGTCATGTCTGGAGGTCACCATACGCGGTGGAGGGTGCCATATGCGCTGTACCGGAGATCAGGCCAGTTTTTGGCGCCCGTCGGCATCGAAGCGTCGGGCGGTCTGTTCGCTGAACCCGGCGCGGGCAGCCGCTGTGCGCTGACTGTGATTTTGAAGGTCGGTCATATATAATCTCAATTGCTGGTCGGTGATGGGTTTGTAGGCCAACCCGGGTCCTCCGTTTGATGGCAGAGAGACCCGGCTTACCAACCCGCAGCGACCAGCACCTATCCCAAAAATCAATCAGGCCGGTGGGGCTGCCCTCCAGACGGGCATGACCGTCTTCCGTCCAGCGCCACCGGCCAAGATGGTTGTCGCTCATCACTGCCTCCTGCTTAAGGGATCGCCAGAGCCGTTCGATGAAGATGTTGTCGAGGTAGCGCCCACGTCCATCCATTGAGATTTTGATCTTGGCTTCGGTCAGGGTGGTTCTCCAGGCCGAGCCCGTGAACTGGGAACCTTGATCCGTGTTCATGATCTCGGGCTTGCCGTATTTGGCGATAGCTTCCTTCAGGGCTCCGACACAGAAGCTGGCGTCCAATGTGTTCGAGAGCCGCCATGCCAACACCTTGCGCGTGGCCCAATCCATGATTGCCACCAGATAGAGAAAGTCCCGCCGGACAGGGATGTAGGTAATATCGGCGCACCAAACGTGGTTTGGCCGCGCAATCGGCAGTTTCCTCAGCAAATAGGGATAGGATCGGGTGCTGTGGATGCTTTTTACTGGTGTTCGGCCCGTTATAGATGGCTTGCAGCCCCATGAGGCTCATCAGTTGTCGCATACGATGCCGCCCCGCATGGAGGCCGTTCCTTGGTAGGTAGGCTGCAATCTGGCGACTGCGAAAGAACGGGGATTTTATGAACACACGGTCGATTTCGTTCATCGGCTTCAGCGTTGCATCATCGAACCCGACCGGCGCGTAATACACCGATGATCGGCTGATCTTCAGCAGCTTGCACTTCCGGGTCAGGCTCAGGATCGCGTGATCTTTGCGGATCATCGCTTTGCGTTCAGACGGTCTCATCGCTTCAGCCCTTATGAAAACAAATCGTTTTCGACTGCCAGCTTTCCAATCTTCGCATGCCGTTCTTTGACTTCAGCCTCGTTGTCTTCGACCTTCTTTGCCTTGTCGGAAAACACACCCGTCAGGCCGTAAATCGCTTGCCGTTTCCATCTGGTCACCTGCGTTGGGTGAATCTTGTGCTTAGCCGCAATCTCTTGCGCCGTCTTGTCTCCATGCAGCGCCTCAAGCGCCACAGTGGCTTTGAATTTGTCCAAAAATCGCCGTCTTGTCGTCATTTATGTATCGAGTCTTCAAGGTTGGATACATCGTAGCACGCTGTCCAAATTTGCCGGACCACTTCAACCCCTTGCCAGCCGGCGAGATGCTTGTTCGGGTGGATCATCTGGCGATCGCGCAAGAACCTGAAGAAGGCGGCTGGTGGTGCACCGCTACCCCACGGTTCGTTATCACACCGATAGGTCCAGAGCCGCGCTGTCTTGGTGCCCCCACGCGCCTGCCAGCACATGGCGCTCGATCAGCTCATGGATCGCGGCGAGGGCCACACAGGCATGGCCGATCAGATCGGCTAGGGCACGCAATCCTTCGACGCCGACAACGCTACGCCGCAGGAACGATGCCTTGGACGCAACAGTTGGGCCTGGCTTTTCTGGGCGGCAGGCGACGCAACACGGGCGTTCTTCACTGATCCACAGTGTCACCGGCCCACTGCGCGGGTTGCGACTGCGGCGCTGGAGGCACGCCCGGAAGAACAATCTCGTCCTTGCATGCGTGCGGATTTTTCCCTTTTGCACCGGGCACTGATCGCCTGGACGGCGACGTTGCCTAGCGTCTGGGCAATTCGACGATGGCGGATCCTATGGCGGACATCTCGCCGTCCTGTTGCTCGGCGCGCTGCTGAATTTCAAGCAGATAGCGGCCGTCTTCGGCGAATTTCCGGGTCACGGTCCCATTGATCAGGAGAAAGTCGCCTTCGGGGTTGTGGCGGCGCACCTGACATTTTGCCTGCGCCAGAAACCCGTCATCCCCCATCCAGTTGGTGATCTGATGCGTCAGCCACGAACACCGCTCCGGGCCGTAATCATAGGCTCCGGGCGCACCAACTTCCAGGGCGAATTCCTCTTCCCAGTGGACCCGCTCAGGGCAGTCGGGGATGCCAAATTTATTCTTGATTCCGGCAGAGGGATGTTTTTGCTGCAGTTTCCAGGCCAGCTTGTTGGCGCGAATGTAAAGCCCGCCCCAACCCTGCGCGTAACAGATGAAGCCTGTCGCCGTCATCGGGCCCTTGACCATTGTTGGCAGGTCTTCGCCCTCGTGCACGTCATCCCAGTAGCGGGTTTCGGCGCCGCGCACTGTTTCCTGCTCGTAATACCTGTAGTATTTGTCGAGCTCTTGTTGAGTATAGACCTTGCGGCCGTTCTTCTTGGCCTCGGTGTATTTTGTGCCATTCTCACGGGCTTGATCACGGTCTGTGCGGAAACACCAGCTATCGGCCTCGGCCAGCATTTCTCCGGTCCTCGCGTCATAGAAATCGACATGATAGATCTGCTGGATCGCCTTGCCGGCAAACCGGGTATCGTGTTCGATCAGGTCCTTGAGATAGGCCACCGTGCGAAACTCGGTATTGCGCAGGATCGGCTTATGCCAGGTCCAGTTTGCACCCGACCACATTGCGTGCACACCAGGCAGACCGCCTACATAGCCCGAGATGATACGACTGGTGGAAAACAGAAAACTCGGCAGGGCGAGAAGATCGCCGTATCGGGTCGTCGCAGCATATTCAGGGTCGCACCACAGCGGATTGTCGTCGCCGATTCCGTGGGCATAGTGGCGGATGTTGTCGCGCGTCGCCTCATAGCACCAGGGCTCGATGGTCTTTTCAATTCTCACGCCGACCCGGGTGCGCAAATCTGCAACGCCGTTCTCGGTAATCTTGGGGAATTTTCGAGTCAAGTCATTCATTGTCTTCTCCTTGAATGGTAAGCGACGGGAGGAATCATTCTGTCGCGGTGCCTTGTGCAGCCAGTTGGTCACGCAAGACCTTGCGATTCACCTTGCCGACCGGCGTCTTTGGCAGTTCGGTGACGAATTCGATCTGACGGGGGTATTCATGTCGCGCCAGCCTGGAGCGGACATGGTCCTGAATGCTTTTGGTCAGACCGTCGGTTTTCGGTGTCTTGAGAATGATGTAGGCCTTGACCACCAATCCGCGGACAGCGTCAGGTGCGCCGATAACGGCGCATTCGGCGACGTCCGGATGGCTCAGGACCGCATCCTCGACCTCGACTGCGCCAATCGTCCAACCGGCAGAGATGATGACGTCGTCAGCCCGCCCACGATGGTAGAAGTAGCCATCCACATCGACCCTGCCCAGATCCTTGGTCGGGAACCAGGCGCCTTGCTTCCTGACCATCAGCTCGCCAGTTTCACCGGGGTCTGCGGTCGTGCCATCCGGGCGCTGAACCTCGACCTCCACCCCCGGCACTGCCTTGCCCATGGCCCCGTCGCGCACCTCGAGATCGTCTGCGCCGGGGTAATTCGAGATGATGACGCCGATTTCGGTCGTGCCATACATCGACCGGACCTTGGTGCCGAAGACACGCTCGGTATAGTTGGCAGTCTCGGTGTCGATCGGTTCACCGGTAAAGCTGAGCTTGTCGAAGGCGTAAGTGAAATCCTCCACCTTGCCGGTGTTGCGCATCATCCGGTAATGCGTCGCCGCTGCGGTCAGGTTGGTGATCTTGTAATCCTGCAAAGCCTTGAGCAGGCGCACAGGGTCAAAGCGCCCGCTGAAAGTGCCGGTGGACACACCCATCGCCAAGGGTGCAAGTGTGCCGTGCCAAAGACCATGTCCCCATGCCGGAGACGATGGGCAAAAGAATCTGTCCCCGGGGCGGATGCCGGTTCCGTAGAGCGCGGCCACCATCAACGTCACAATGGACCGGTGAGAGTGTTTGACAGCGGCAGGCAGCGCCCGTGTCGTTCCGGATGTGTATTGAAGCACTGCAAGGTCACTGCCCGATGTCGCCCAATCAAAGGTCGCGGGCAGATCGTCCAGCGTATCGAGGAATGTCTGATCGACGATGGTGACGTTCCTTGCGCCCCCTTCAGAGGCGTCCCCTGCCTTTTCGGCACTGGTAAAGAATACCTCGGGCGTGCAGTCGCCAACCCGCAGCCGGATTCCGTCCGGCCCAAACAGCGAGAACATAGGCACCGCCACTGAGCCTGCCTTCAGCACGCCGAAAAAGGCGCTGTAAAAGGCGAGCGACGGCTCGATCATCACGGCAACCCGGTCGCCCTTGGTGATGCCCTTGGCCGTCAGATGATGTGCGATCTGTGACGACCGGCGAGCGATTTCTGAAAAGGTCATGACCTCATCGGCGCCGTTTGAATGCGCCACACGAACCGCCACAGTTTCGCCGCCTGCATGTCGGTCGATGCATTCATGCGCGATGTTGAAACGTTCGCGCGATCCGCCGAACAGCTCCCAGAGCCCTTCCTTGGAATAGTGCGCCTGAGCATCCGCGTAGGATGTGAATTCGGTCAGGCGTTTCATATCGGCGTCGCCTCCAAAAACGCTTTCACGGGCCATCCGAGGTGGCCTCCAGCATCTTTTACAAGGGTAAGGCCGCAAGACTGCCATTGTCAATATGATTGTATCATTGTATTCATACAAAGATAGAGATGTTGACGGGGGTCGGAGTGAACACCGAAAACGAGAAGGCAGTAGCCAGAAGACAGGTCCCTGCAGTCACGCGCGCCTTTGCGATCCTGCGGCTGCTGTCGCGGTCTCCCGAACCGATCGGGGTCAGTCAGATTGCCCGAGGACTTGAACTTGTTCCCAGCACCTGCCTTCACATCCTGCGGGTTCTGCAAGACGAGGGGCTTGTGGATTTCGATCGTCACTCCAAACATTATTCCGTCGGTATCGGTATATTGCCGCTCGCCCGCGCAGCGCTTCAGCGCAACACCTTTTCTTCGGTCGTGCAGCCGGAACTGTCGGCGCTGTCGAACCGGTTCGGGGTGACCAGCATTGCGACGCAGTTGACAGAGCCGCAGCAGATGGTCGTTGTCGCGCTGGCACAGTCCAGTATCCCCTTCAGCCTTCAGGTGGATCTGGGCAGCCGTTTTCCTGCGTTGATCAGTGCCACGGGCCGCCTGCTGGCCGCCTTCAACGGGTTGCCCGAAAGCACCCTGCGCGATGCATTCAGCCAACTGAAATGGGACCACCCGCCAACGTTCGAGGAATGGACACTTCAGGTCGCCGAAGTGCGCGCCCTAGGGTATGCAGTCGATCCGGGCACCTACATTTCCGGCCTGACTATCGTCGCGGTCCCCATGTTTGGCGAAAGCGGCGGGATGACACGCTCGCTGGTGACGCTCGGCATTACCGAGCGGTTGCAAAGCGGGGAAATCCCGAGGCTCGCCCAAGCGATGATGACAATCCGCGACACCCTGCGAACCTCACAGATCGACACCGGGAGCTGAGATTTGACGCCATCCGAAATCCTCCCCGCAAACTGGCGGGACCTGAAGATCGAGGGGTTCATGGGCCTACTCGGCCCACTTCTGCGCTCGACCAGACCAGGCGAGAGCAACCTTTTCGGCCTTCAGACGCGTGAGGCGCATCGCAACCCGAACGGCCAGGTTCATGGCGGCGTGCTTACCAGCCTGCTGGACCATGTCATCGCAATAGAGGGGTGGCAGGCCGCAGGCCGCCGCCCCACAGTGACCGTTCAGATGGATACCCGTTTTCTGGGCGCAGTGCAGGTTGGCGATCTGCTTGAGGTCCGCGCCAACGTCCGGCAGGCGGGCCGCAGCCTGATCTTCGTGGATGCCGACGTCTGCTGCGGCGACAGGCAGATCGCCAGCGCCACCGCAGTCATGAAGATCTCAAGCATGGCAAGCAAGCCCGATGACTGACGCGCAGGCATACCCCCACAAAGGCCCCTTAGCTGGTATTAGGGTGCTGGATTTTTCCCGCATCCTGTCCGGTCCCTATGCAAGCATGGTACTGGCCGATCTCGGCGCAGAAATCATCAAGGTTGAGCCGATTGAGCACGGCGACGAGACCCGCAACTTTCCCCCGTTTCAGGCCGGAATGAGCCACTATTTTATCGCCCTCAACCGCAGCAAGAAAAGTCTCAGTCTGGATCTGAAAACACCGCAGGGCGCCGGGATCGCGCAGAATCTTGTGGCACTGTCCGACATCGTTCTGGAGAACTTTCGCCCCGGTGTGATGGATCGTCTCGGGTTGGGCTATGACGCGTTGCGCGCGCAAAACCGGGGCCTAATCTATTGTTCGATCACCGGCTTTGGCAAGAACAGCCCGAACGAAGACAAACCGGCATTCGACATAGTGGCGCAGGCGCTTTCGGGCGTAATGCACATGAACCGCGAACCCGGACAGGCCCCGAACAAACTGAGCCTGCCGCTGGGCGACTTGTCCGGCAGCATCTTTTCGGTATTCGGCGTGCTGGCCGCCCTGCACGAAAGAAACCAGACCGGTGACGGTCGGCATGTGGAAATTGCCATGTTGGACAGCCTTATGGCCATGCAGGGCTATTTGTCCCAGATATACTTTGTCTCTGGTCAGGATCCGCAACCGGTGGGCACACGCCACCCAAGCATCGTGCCCTACGGGTCGTTTCCCACAGCCGACGGGCATGTGATCGTGGCCTGTCTGACCGAACGGTTCTGGCACAATTTCGCCCGCTGCCTTGATCTGGAGGCATTGATCGCGGACCCGCGCTTTGCGCTCTACAAGGACCGCCTTGCCAATCGGGACGGGCTTGAACACGAGATCTGCTTGCGTATGGGGCGCGATTCAACCGCCTACTGGCTTGACCGGCTGACCGCATTCGACGTCCCGAACGCACCGATCCTGAGCATTGCGCAGGCGCTGGAACAACCGCATGTCGCTGCCCGCAACATGATCGAAACCGTGACACATCCGTATGTCGGGGATCTTCGGCTCGTGCGTTCTCCCATCCTTTTCGATGGAAAGGGGGCGCCTGCATCCGCCGCCCCTGCCATGCTCGGGGAAAACTCGCGCGAGATTCTGCGCGACTTGCTTGGTCTGGGAGATGCCACCATCGAGGATCTGATCCAAAAAAAGATAGTTGGGGCATCTGACCAATGAACGCATTGATCTTGCAGGGAAATATCTTTTCTACGCTGGCCGGTTCCCGTCTATCGGCAAGACGATTGACCGAATCGCTTTCTGAATTCCGAAATCCAGAACCGTACCTGCGAAACCCATGCCGGTGCGCTGCTGATCCGGGGCACGGCCGCCCCTCGGAGGCGCGTTTGTTTCGAAATAGAGAAATAACTTTCACAATGGGGATATTTCTGCTATAACTTTTGAAGATTTTAGGCAAGGAGCTGCGGAGCATGTGCGTAAATATGTCGTGCAAGGCAAAGTCGGCGGAGGATGGAGAAGGATATTGAACCTTAGCTACGGAGACATCATCGGAGGCTTCTTGATCACGATCTTTGGCGTGTTCATCCTGACTTATTCCGAGCGATACGGGATGGGGACGCTACAGCGCGTCGGACCAGGCTTTTTTCCGCGCGCGCTAGGCATCTTGCTGATCGGCCTCGGTGTTATCATCGCCATCCCCGGCCTTTTCCGTGCCGACAAGATGCCGCGATTCAAACTGCGCCCCTTCGTGTGTATTTTGGCGAGCCTAGTGTTTTTTGCGCTTACACTGCGCACGCTCGGGCTCGTGATTGCCACGAGCGGGACCGTGCTCATCTCTTCGTTGGCCACCGACCAGCTTACCTGGGTGGCGCGGGCGGGGGTGATGACAGTGGTCACCGCCCTTACCTACGTGGTCTTCATAATCGGACTGCGAATGATCTTGCCGATCTGGCCGTGACGACCTGAGTACATGCGGGGCGCGACGGATTGAGGCGGCGCGCCAAAGGGGGGATTGATGGATTTAGCACAGGGATTGATGCTGGGGTTCGAAACCGCGTTCTCGCCGGTAAACCTGCTTTACTGCTTTATCGGCGTTTTCATCGGCACACTCATCGGCGTATTGCCGGGCATCGGCGCGCTTGCGACAATATCGCTGTTGCTGCCGGTCTCGTTCCATCTAGCGCCAACCGCGGCGATCATTATGCTCGCGGGGGTTTATTACGGCGCGCAATACGGCGGCTCGACTGCAGCGATCTTGCTGAACATTCCCGGTACGCCATCGCATGTGGTCGCCTGTCTCGACGGTTATCCGATGGCCAGGGAGGGACGTGCAGGAGTTGCGCTTTTCATGACGACCGTAGCGTCTTTTGTCGGCTCGGTCGTCGGCATTTTCCTGCTTGCAGTCTTTGCGCCCGCCATCGCCGAGATCGGCCTGACATTCGGGCCGTGGGAATACTTTTCGATGATGCTCCTCGGCCTGATCGCAGCGGCGACTATGGCCTCCGGCTCAATCGCCAAGGGGCTCGCCATGGTCGTGATCGGGTTATGCCTCGGCATTGTCGGAACCGATGTAAATACCGGCATCAATAGGTTCGATTTCGGCGTGCCCGAACTTCTTGACGGGATCAATCTTATTGCGCTGGCCATGGGCATCTTCGGGGTGACCGAGATCATCACGAGCGCCGACCGTCGCGGCGAACGCCCCCCCGAGAAGGTTTCCATGCGCACAATGTTGCCGAACCGCAAGGAACGGCGGCAATCGGCCTTCGCAATCCTGCGAGGCAGCGGCGTTGGCAGCGTCTTTGGCGCGCTCCCCGGCGCGGGTCCGGCTATTTCCGCCTTCATGTCCTATGCAATCGAGAAGAAAATTGCGCGCGAGCCGGACCGTTTCGGCAAGGGGGCGATCGAAGGCTTGACCGCGCCCGAAGCCGCGAACAACGCCGCGACGCAGACCTCCTTCATCCCGACCCTGTCACTGGGCATTCCTGGCGATGCCGTGATGGCGCTGATGCTGACGGCGCTGATCATTCATGGCATTCAGCCCGGCCCAATGATGCTGACGACACAGCCAGATGTGTTCTGGGGCCTGATCGTAAGCTTCATGATCGGCAATATCTTCTTGCTGTTTCTGAATATTCCGCTGATCGGGCTTTGGGTGTCGATCCTGCGTATTCCCTACGTCTTCCTGTTCCCGGCGATGGTCGTGTTTGTCAGTCTCGGGGTCTACAGCGTCAACAACAGCACCTTCGACGTTCTCATGGTGGCTGGAATTGGTGCGATCGGGTATCTGATCTATGTGCTCGGCTTCGAGGCCACGCCGCTGCTGTTGGGTTTCGTGCTCGGGCCGCTTCTCGAAGAGAATTTCCGCCGGGGCCTGGAAATTTCCCGCGGGAACCTGTGGACCTTTGTCGAGCGGCCCATCAGCGGCACGATGCTGGCCATTTGCGCGCTCTTGCTGATCTGGACTATCTGGGGTGCGCTGCGGGCGAGATCGAGCAAGCGCGCGGGTATTAATCGTGCAGCTTGATACGCACCCTGCCCGCGCGTTTGTCGCCAGGCGCACGCCATGAGCCTGGCGCGGGTGATCAACCTTGATGATTTTCGCGCTCGTGCGCGCCGCAGGCTGCCGCGCATTGCCTTCGACTTCATTGATGGCGGCGCGGATGACGAGGCGTGCCTTGCACGCAACCGCGAAGCCTTTGGAGCGTTTCGCCTTTTGCCGCGCTATTTGCGCAATGTCGATCACCGCGACCAAACGACGGAGCTTTTCGGGCGCCGCTATGCCAGCCCGTTCGGGATATCGCCAACCGGTCTTGCGGGACTGTTTCGCGCCGACGCCGACGCAATGCTGGCAGCGGCCGCGCACGAGGCGGATGTGCCGTTTCTTTTGTCGAGCGCGGCCAATATCTCGATCGAGCGCGCGATGGAAATCGCGCCCGGCAATGTCTGGTTTCAGGTCTACGCAACCCGCGACGCGGCAATCAACGCCGACCTCCTGCGCCGGGCGCGCGCCGCTGGCGTTGACGTTCTGGTCCTGTCGGTCGATGTGCCAGTCAATGCCAACCGAGAGCGTAACCGACGCAACGGTTTTACCCGCCCGTTTCGGATGACGCCCTCGATCGTTCTCGACGCACTGGGTCATCCGGGCTGGGTGCTGCGATATCTTCGAAACGGCGGCCTGCCGATGATGCGTAACTGGCAACCCTATGCCCGGCCCGGTGCCTCTGCGGCCGAGGTGTCCGATCTTTACGGCAAGCTTACCCCAGCCGGTGGCACGGATTGGAACACGCTAGCGGACATGCGCGACGCCTGGCCAGGAGCATTGGTCGTCAAGGGCTTGCTGCATCCCGAGGACGTGCTGCGCGCCCGAGAGGCCGGTGTCGACGGGGTGATCGTGTCTAATCATGGCGGCCGCCAACTCGACGCGGCACCCTCGCCGATAGAGATGCTTCCGGCGATCCGATCTGCGGTGGGGCCCGACTTTCCGCTTCTGCTCGACAGCGGTGTCCGGCGTGGCAGCGACGTGGTGATCGCTCGCTGCCTTGGTGCGCGCGCCTGCATATCAGGTCGCCCGACGCTCTTCGCAGTCGCGTCGGACGGCCAGCCGGGTGTCGCACATGCCCTCTCGATCCTGCGCCGCGAGGTCGATGCCGTTCTCGCCCAGATGGGGTGTCCGGTCTTCGATGCGCTCGACGCACGCTATCTTGACGCCGCGCCTCAAGGCGCGGTCGTCGGGAAACCCGACCCGGTGGCGCTTTTCATTGCCAACGGGTCGAACATGTCCGTTACAGGACAAACAACCACCACAGGAGGATAGAATGAAACCCACACGCAAGCTCGTTCACGGCCTTGCCGCCGCAGTCGTCGGCGCAGCAATGGCATTCCCCGCACTGGCCAACGACTGGCCGACGCAGCCGGTTACCATGATCGTGCCCTATCCCGCCGGACAGGGCACCGACCTTGCCTCGCGCTATTTTGCCGAACAATTGACGCAGGCGCTGGGCCAGCCCGTCGTGGTGGACAACCGGCCCGGAGCAGGCGGCAACGTTGGCACCGCCTATGCATCGAGGGTTACACCCGATGGCTATACGATCCTCATGGCGGCCTCCGGCACCCACGCGATGAACCCCCATCTTTACGCAGACGTGGGCTACAGCGCGCTGGAGGATTTCCACCCTGTTGCAGCGACCATCATGATCCCCATGGCTATATCGGCGAATGAAAGCCTTGGCGTCAGCTCGATCCCCGAGCTTATCGCCGCGGCCAGGGCGCGCCCGGGCGAGATTGACGTGGCGCTTCCCAGCGTCACCGCAGCCCTGGTGGTCGAGTTGCTCAGGAGTGCGGGGGCGCCGCTTAACGGTATCCGCTATCGTGGTTCGGCCGATGCCCAGGCGGCGGTTCTTGGCGACCAGGTGCCCGTGCTCATCGATACGCTCGGCGCCTCGCGCCGTCAGTTCGAGCGTCTCGTGCCGATAGCGGTGACGTCCCCGGCTGCGGTATCCTCGCTCCCTGATCTGATGTCGGTGGCCGAACAGGGCGTCGATGGGTTCGAGGTCACTGCATGGAACATGCTTTATGTGATCAGGGGCACACCGCCCGAGATCCGCGAAAAGCTGGAAACCGTGATGGCCGAAATTCTCGCCCGTCCCGAAACCGTCACTGCCATGTCCGATATCGGTTTCGAACTGGCACCGGCGATGGACCGCGCCCAACGCGAGACCTGGGCGACCGAGCAATACAACCGCACTGGAGAAATCATCCGGGCTGCTGGGCTCACCCTCGAATAAGCGCGGCCAACCTCAAAGATTGAAAGGCATGACATGAACATGAGCCAACTCACATACAAGTCGCTTGTGGACGGTTTCGTGGTGGAAGTGGACGAGCGGATAAACCGTCTCGTCCACGACCCTGCGGCCATCGACGAACTCAAAACCCTCTGGAGCGAAGCACCTGTCATGGTGTTTCGCCGACAATCTATCGAAGAAAGCGAGCAACTGGCATTGTCGAACGCTTTCGGTTCATGCGAGGAGATCGCACGAAAGGACATCGTTTCGCCCTACCACAATGAAATCATCTATTTCAGCACACTGCGCTACGCCGACGGCTCGTTTCTAGGCGGTTTCGCTGGCGGCGAAGATGTCGACTGGCATTCCGACCAGTCCTTTCAGGCCAGTCCGATCACCGGGGCAATGCTTTACGGTGTCGAGGTTCCGAAGGCTGGCGGGGATATCTACTGGTCCAACCAATATGCAGCGTGGGACGCGCTTCCTGCTGAAGTGCAGAACATGATCGATGGGCGCACGGGCGTATTTTCCTATGCCAAACGCTTAGAAATAATGAATCCGGCCGAGTTGAAGGACCCCAACAGCGAGCAGGGCAAACGCATGCGTGCATTGCCGGACGTGCGCCATCCGGTCGTGCTGACGCACCCGCATACAGGCCGCAAGGCCCTCTACGCGGACCCGACGACGCTGGTCACCATCGAAGGGCTGAGCGCTGAAGAGAACGACAGGATCCTTCCAATTCTGTTCAAGACGGCGGGCGACGAGGCCCATGTCTACCGTCACCGCGTGCACAACGGCGACGTATTGATCTGGGACAACGGCTGCACGCTCCACCGTCGGGACGAAATGCGAATCGACCAGCCCCGGCTGATGAAGCGCACGACCTTCCGTCTGCCGCCGGCAGACTACTGCACACCGCACTGAGTACACCCGATCCGCCAGCCCCGGTCCGTCACAGCGGACCGGGTGCCGGGCGCATAGAAGGACAATATGATGACCTCGACGATCTACCTGCGGGTGCACCGAGTCGATGCGGACCTGTGCCGCCGCGCCGCAGCGACCAGCGTTTCCGACCTGCACGAAGCGCTTCATGCTATGGGGCATAGAACCCTGATGAGCAGCCACATGCGCCCGATCCTTGTCGGCACGCGCATTGCCGGACCCGCCGTCACCGCGCTTTGCGCGCCGGGCGACAACCTGATGATGCATCGTGCGCTTTCGCTGACCCAAGCCGGCGACGTGCTTGTAGTGTCTTGCCCGTCCGAGACTTCGGGCGCGCAGTGGGGCGATATGGCCGCGCGCCAGGCACTCCGGATCGGCCTTGCCGGCGTCGTCGTTCAAGGCGCCATCCGCGACATCGACATGCTGCGCGAGTTGCGCTTTCCGGCCTGGTCGACCCATATCAGCCCTATCCACCCCGACAAGCGCGGCCATGGGCTCGTAAATGCGCCGCTGGTTTGCGATGGCGTGCAAGTGTGCCCAGGCGACCTGATCGTTGCTGATGGAGACGGTGTTGTCGTCATTCCTGCCGCGATGGCCAAGGCCGCTGTAGAGCGCGCCGAGGCACGGATGGCAGCCGAAGACCGCGGTGCCGAAGCGATCCTTTCTGGACAAATCGTGTGGGACTTGAGCGGCGCAGCGTTAAGTTACGCCGCTATGGAGGTCAACGAGCGGGACCGGGCATGGGACGACCCGGAGGATCAGAATGTCGACGGCCGAGCTCTGCTTATCCGAACCGACCGCGGGGTTTGACCAGATCGGCAATGTTAGACAGAATCGCAAACGCAACCTGCCGGAGCATTTATGCTATGCTGGCTGCCAATCTGCTTCCAATTGAACGCTTCGGTGTGTCCGCCTGCAACACCGGCCCGGCCGGCAGCGCCAACCATGCGATCAACAGGGGCGACATCGTGATTTTCACTGGAATCCGTCAGGACGGGGAAGCTATCGTGGCGTCGCAGCCGTTTGACCTGCACGGCGGCAGGGGACTGGAAGAACCAAACCTCGAAAAGTTCATTGGCCTGCCGAAGGGCTGGGTGCTGGCGACGCAGATGTGTTTCGACGAGCCCGCTCCTTTGCCGCAGCCATCGGGCTTAAAGAACCGCCGCAACTCGGGGCGGCAGAGACCTTGCGGCTACGACAACTCAGCCCGTATTCGGCTAACCGGGGATCGGTGCGGCGAAAGCGGAGCCGGGATGAAGCATGCGGCCAGATCACGGCTTGCTCGGCGCCACGAAACGACATGCCGCATACTTTGGAATTTGACACGCTTCGTGATGTAGAATATTAATTCCGTATTATGAAATATTTGGATGCCTCATCAACCCGTGCCATTCGCCTGTTCGAGGCTTTTGCCTCGGTTGGCAAACATCAATCCCTGAGCGAAATATCAAACATTCTGCAAACGCCGCTCAGCACTTGTCACGGACTAGTTAAGGCGCTTCAGGACGGCGGTTATCTTTACACGAGCAAATCATCCCGCCAGCATTACCCAACACGTCGGTTGCTCCAGATTGCCGAAACGATCGCTGCGAACGATCCTGTTGTGAACTACTTTAACCAGCATATGTCAGCGCTGCGTGATCTGACCTCTGAAACTGTCATATTAGGTGCATTACAAAAGGATGGAGTCATCTACCTCAACGTTGTCGAAAGCCCGAGCGTCATCCGATACAGCGCGCGGCCTGGCGACATCAAACCGCTCCATTCCAGCGCGCTGGGCAAACTGTTTTTGGGCGAGATGCCGGACAAGCAGCGAGAAGCCCTCTTGGGATCACTGCGCCTTGACGCCATAACTGAGAATACTCTGACCAATCTCGACACACTGCACCACAATCTGGAGCAAGGGAAAACAAACGGACATTATATCACTCAAGGTGAGAACGTCGGAGAAGTGATGGCAATCGCCGCACCAGCCCGAATTTCGGGTGAAACATATGGCATCGCACTCGCTGGACCAATCGAGCGGATGAAGAAGAAGCGGGAAATGCTCGTAAAAATACTATTGAAAACGTGCACACACATAACCGAGGATTTTGGATGATGTCATCTGTCCACTCCAGAATTGATGCGGGCGTGTTGCATGTCTTTATCAATCGCCCTGAAAAGCGCAACGCACTGAGCATGGAAACTCTTGACGCAATCGCAGCCGCATTCGACGAGGCCGCAGATATAGCCGATTTGCGGCTTGCCATTCTGAGAGGCGCTGGAGAGAAAAGTTTTGCGGCCGGTGGTGATTTGCAGGAACTTGCTTTTGTTATTGGACAAGAGGCTGCTGTCGCTATGGCGACGCGTGCGAAACGGGCGCTGAATTCAGTCTGTAATTTTCCGCTGCCAGTGATTGCGGCGCTTAATGGGGACGCGCTTGGCGGTGGGGCTGAACTCGCTCTAGCTTGTGACATGCGTGTCGCTGCGTCGAATGCCAGGTTCGGTTTCATTCACGGAAAACTTGGTATCACGTCCGCCTGGGGCGGCGGCTTTGAACTGATGCGGCTTGTCGGCACAGCAAACGCGCTTCAGATGATGACCCGGATGGAAACACTTGATCCTGCGCAGGCCACTGCTTTGGGACTTTATAACGCTGTTGCGGAGGCCGGGACATCACTCGATACCGCTTTGGAGGTATTCATGGCGCCAATGCTGGAACAATCGCCCCATGTGATGCGATCATTCAAGTCGATGGCGCTGCGAATGCGCAATCATGACAGAGATGAGATGGATCATCTTGAAACCCGTAACTTTGGATATGCTTGGGCGCATCCCGACCATGACCATGCTGTAAAGCGACTATTGAACAAAATGAGGGCAAGATGACCAAGGCTGAGGACCTGGAGACAGTAAGCGAACCTAATAACCATTCGACGCATACTCCCTCTGGCATCGAGGTGCCGGTTATCGTGACTCGAGAAATGGCGGGCCCGATATCACTGGGCCTACCTGGTCAGTTTCCATTCACGCGGGGTATCTTTGAAAACGGATATCGTGGCCGGCTTTGGACGATCCGGCAATATTCCGGGTTTGGCACGGCTGAATCCACCAACGAGCGGTATCGTTTCCTGCTTGATCGCGGCCAGACCGGCCTTTCTGTTGCGCTCGACCTGCCAACGCAATGCGGCTATGATCCTGATGACGATATGGCGACATCCGAAATTGGAAAAGTTGGCGTTTCCCTGTCAAACCTTGCCGAAGCTGAGATACTTTTCGATCAGATAGATCTGTCGAAGATTTCAACCTCCTTCACGATTAACGGAACGGCTGCGATCATCTATGCGATGTATCTTGCCGTTGCTGATAAAAAAGGCGTCCCGAGGGTGGCTTTGACGGGCACAATCCAGAATGACATATTGAAGGAATATGTCGCGCGCGGCACATGGATTTTTCCTGTGCGTCCCTCCATGCGCTTGATTGCCGACTCGGTGCTGTTCGCAAACGAACAGACGCCCCGGTTCAATCCGATTTCCATTGCAGGGGCGCATGTGCGCGATGCGGGGTCTACGGCGGCAGAAGAGATGGCCTATACGCTTGCAAATGGCCTCGCCTATGTTGACGAATTCGAGCGCCGTGGTGGCGACATTGAAAAATTCGCGAAGCGCCTGAGCTTTTTTTTCTACGTTCACATGGACCTGTTCGAAGAGGTCGCGAAATTCCGCTCCGGACGGAGGATGTGGGCAAAATTGCTTTCGGAGCGTTACGGAGTTACCGATGAAAAAGCGCTTCAGTTCCGTTTCGGCGTTGTATGTGGTGGTTCATCGCTGACTGCGGCGCAACCGATGAACAATATTGTCAGAGTGGGGATCGAAACCATGGCGGCCGTCATGGGTGGGGCGCAGTCGATCTTTACCTGCGCCTTTGACGAGGCCTATCAGATACCGACAGAAACAAGCGCTGAAATTGCCTTGCGGACGCAGCAGATCGTCGCCGAGGAAAGCGGTGTCGCCCGCACCGTCGACCCGTTGGGGGGCAGCTATTACGTCGAATGGCTGACCGACCAGATGGAAAAGGAAATCGCCCGGATAATGGATGAGTTGGAGGAATACGGCGGCGTCGTGAAAGCAATCGAAGACGGCTATTTGCAAGCAAAGGTCGCCGAGCGCGCAAGAGAACGCAAGTATGCAACAGACAGCGGCGCGCGACCGGTGGTCGGTGTAAACGTCGGACGACGCGAAAAGAATAAAAGCGACAAGGGCGAGATGTTCAGCCAGAATCCCACGACGGTTGAACAGGTTCTCGAAAAACATAGACGGATCATCAGCACGCGCGATCAAACGAAGGTTGATTGCGCGCTTTCAGCTCTTGGTGCGGCGGCAGCGACGGACACTGAAAACGTCATGCCGCATCTTGTTGATTGCTGCCACGCCTATGCGACAGTCGGCGAAATGGTCGCTGTCCTGAAGAACGAATGGGGCGAATTTCAGGAACCGATAAGGTTTTGATGACATGACACTTGCGAGAAAACGCATATTGATTGCCAAGCCCGGCCTTGACGGCCACGACGTCGGCGCCAAGATTATCGCGCTGGCGTTGCGTGACGCCGGGGCAGAAGTGATTTATACTGGCTTGCGCCGAAGCCCTCGGCAAATCGTTCGCATCGCCATCGACGAGGATGTCGACATGCTTGGCCTGTCGATCCTATCGGGCAGTCACAAGGAACTGGTGGCATCCGTTATCGAGCACCTCCGCAACGAAGATGTCGGTGACATCAAGGTGTTCGTCGGTGGCACGATTCCGGATGAGGATTTCGAAGCGCTCCGCTCTGCGGGGGTGTCGGGCATATTCACCAGCGAAATGACTATCGAATCCGTGATCGCCGAAATCGAAAGCCAGTTATCCTGATGTCAGGCCCCTTGGCAGGTAAAACCATCATCGAGATCGGTCATATGCTGGCCGGCCCCTATTGTGGAATGTTGCTGTCTGACCTCGGGGCGCGGGTGATCAAGGTGGAATCGCCCGAAGGTGATATCGGTCGCACGATCGGCCCTCAGGCTGCCGGTGGCCACAACGCATATTTTGCATCGCTGAATCGCGGCAAGGAAAGCGTAACGCTCAATCTGGACTCGATTGAGGGCAAGGCGGGTCTCGCTAGGCTTGTTCGCATGGCTGACGGGCTCTTCACGAATCTGCGGCCAACGGCAATCAAGAAGTTGGGGCTGACCTACGACAGTCTCAAAGACATAAAGCCGGAACTCGCCTGTCTTGCGCTTACAGGCTACGGGCTTGACGGCCCTTACGCCGAGTCGCCTGCCTATGATTATGTCATTCAGGCGATGACGGGGGTACTGTTGCTGACGGGCGACCCGGACGGCCCCCCGGTCAAGACCGGATTTTCCGCAGTCGATAATTCAGCTGGAATCATGGGGGCACTGGGATTGGTCGCCAAGATGCTGGAAGGCAAAGGCGGGCAACTGGACGTTTCGATGTATGATACGATGATGTCACAGCTGAACTATCTGGCCAGCAGCTATTTGAATGCCGGTGAGGATCCTGGTCGCATCAAGGACGGTGCGCACCCCTATATCGTGCCCGCACAGCTTTTCCCGACTAAAGACGGCTATGTCGTTCTGTTCATTACACATAACAAATTCTGGCGTCTCTTCGCGACGTCGCTTGGCGAGCAGGATTGGCTCGCTGATACGAAGTTTTCGACAATGGCGGGGCGGTCTGCCAACCGCGAGGTGGTGGTGACGCAAATCGCCCGACGGTTGATGGAAAAATCGGCCGACGCATGGGTCGAGCAACTGGCGCCTCTGGGTCTTGTCGTGGCGTCGATCTGCACGCTTCCCGATGCGTTGAACGGTGCGCTCAGCGCTTCGCGTGACATGGTTATCGAAATACCTGTTGATGGTGGCAAGCTGCGCCTCATCGGCAGCGCAATCAAGATGCCTGGCGAGGTGCAGGTGTTTCGGGCGCCACCGGCGTTAGGCGAGCATAACAAATTGGTTTCGGGCCGGGGGGGAGATGGATGAAGTTGCCGCTCCCGCGTCGTCAGATATCGCGAGAGCTGACGCGCATCGCAAATGCATCTGTCGCGGACGTCCTGGATGCGCTTGGCGACAGCACGCCCCCCACCAGTTTCCGTATCGGCATCACCGGCCCGCCAGGCGGCGGAAAATCGACGCTGATCAATGCGCTCGTCGGAGAAAGACTTGCCGGCGCACCGGATGTCACGCTTGCTGTTCTGGCAATCGACCCTTCTAGTCCAGTCAGCGGCGGTGCCATTCTTGGCGATCGCATCAGGATGGACGCAATCACGGATCTGCCGGGCCTGTTTCTTCGGTCCGTCTCGAGCCGTGGCGCAAGCAATGGACTTTGCGACAATATCATTGACCTTTTGATCCTGTTGGAAAGCCACGGGTTCGACCAGATCGTGCTGGAAACGGTCGGCGTCGGACAATCGGAGGTGGCGGTACATGAAATCGTCGATACATTGGTGCTTATCGTGCCACCCGACACGGGGGACAACGTGCAGACCATGAAATCCGGCATTCTGGAAATGGCTGATATCGTTGTCGTCACCAAGGCCGACCGTCCCGGAGCGCAACGCATGGCCTCCGATCTGTCTGCGGTTCTGCGCAGGCGCAACGGTCGCGATGTGCCCGTGATAGCCACCAAACCCAATGGTGCCGGAATAAAAGAGTTGAACGAGGCCATCGACCATCATTACGACTGGATCCGGACAAACCGCCCCGAGAAACTCTCGCACGAGAGCAGGCGAAACTTTCACCTGCAAGCCTTGGTCGACCGGCAGATCCGGGAGGCGTTGAAATCCGACAGCACCATTGTAAGCGGAACGCTTAAATCATCTTACGATCAATTGCTCGCAGCTTTGCAGATGCCGTGATTGACAAGCGGGCGAAGGACGTGCGCGCCCAATTCTATTAACATCCAGAATATCTGCCTAACTGTGGCCATAGCGCAACGTTGCCAGAAGGGGCCTCGAGCCTGATTTCTATTTTATTGGCCTCAGGGTATTCGAACCGCGTAGAGTGTACGGAGAAGCTGCGCGAGAACGCGGGGGGAAGTCGTCATCCGGAACCGCACAGGAGCCGATGGTCGCTGAGGATCCAAAGATCACCGGTACGCGACGCTGGATTGCGCGGTGGCTCCGGGATCAGGGCCTACCGGGCCGCCAAGAAAGCTTCGAAGATACTGCGGCCGGGGGCCTATTGCGTGATCGTATGCGTGGGCGGGTTGGGGCATATCTCGCTGCAATGCCTGCACGAAATCTCATGCTGCCCTTGATTGTCCAAAACCATTCGTACGGCACGTTCGCGCACTTCTGGGGAATACTTGTTCGTTGTTTTGTTCATGATGCTCCATCCTACTCTTGAGTTGGAGCCTCCGGCAAACCCGGCGCGGTTCAATCCGGGTCTGGCCCTTCTTCACCAGCTCGGGCTCGAAGCTGCCGTACCGGCTCTTCAATCGCTTGGCAGATATGCCATTGCGCCGGTTGGCCTGATCGGCCGGGGCGTCCTGGCCATCCTCATAGCCAACCCTCGCGGGACATTGCTGCGCAATGACCTGTCTGGCAATGGATGCGCTGTCAGCTCGGCACCCAGCATCCGTTCCATCAGCTTAATCTTCAGCTCTTTCGTCAGCCCGTCGTTGCCGAGCAGATCTCCAGGCCGCTCGCAGCTCTTCAGCAGTTCGTCCATTAGTTCCTTGGAAATCGTCATCGTCCTTGCTCATCTCAGGAAGCATGGACCAGATAACAGTTACACAGAAGATCGGACACTCTCACAATGACCTCCCAACAACCTCGCCCGACCGGCCCGGATGCTGGGCGTGTGCGCCCGAAAATGCTCGCCCAAAGGAGACAATGTCATGCCCAGGCGACAGGTCAGTGCGGTTGGTGACCCCGCTGTCATAACGGCGTCGCGCGCTGCCAACTATTTCAGCGACCTACCCATGTTTTGACCTGCTCCCCTGAAATCTCCGCGCCCCGACGTTCGTCTGTTCCTCTCTTGCCCTTGATCCAAGCCCAAGCCCAAGCCATCCCACACCTCCAAGTCGAAGTCCGTCTCAAGAATACCTCAGTAAGACCTCGGCAGGCCCAGGACCTTCTCGGCAATATAGGATTGAATCAGTTGCTCGGTAACTGGAGCGATCCGGGCTATCATTACTTCGCGCAGCAGACGTTCGACATGGTATTCTTTTGCATAGCCGAACCCGCCGAGGGTAAGGACAGACTGTAGACATGCCTCGTATCCCGCGCGCGCTCCGAGGAATTTCGCAGTGTTTGCCTCGGCACCGCAGGGCAGGCGGCTGTCGTAGCGCCGGGCGGCGTGCCGAACCGATAACCAGGCAGATTCAAGATACATCCACCGCTCAGCCAATGGGTGCTGAATGCCCTGATTCTGGCCAATGTATCGGTCGAAGACCACGCGCTCGCCGGCGTATTTCACGGCCCGTCGCAGGGCGTCCTGACCGATGCCGATCGCCTCGGCGGCGATTAAGATCCGCTCGGGGTTCAGGCTATCAAGGATATACGAGAAACCTTTTCCTTCCTCACCGACGCGGTGCTCCACTGGGACGAATAGATCGTCGATGAAGATCGCGTTTGAATCGACCGATTTGCGGCCCATCTTCGGGATCCGCTGCACTTCGATCCGGGATCGGTCGAGATCAGTGTAAAAGATCGAGATGCCGTCAGTCGGTCGCCTGGCTTCTTCGCGCGTCGTGGTCCGAGCCAGAAGCATGATTTTGTTGGCGACTTGCGCGGTAGACGTCCAGATCTTCTGACCTCTTACACGGTACCCTCCTGGCACCTTGTGAGCAAAAGTCGTGGTGCGCGTGGTGTCCAGTCCGGCGTCGGGCTCCGTGAAGCCAAAGCAGCACTTGTCGTGTCCGCGAACCAGATTCGGCAGCCAGGCTTGTTTCTGTTCGGCTGTGCCGTGGACCACGATTGGATGGGGCCCGAACAGATTTATATGGACCGATGACGCCGCGGCCATACCGCCACCGTGGCTGGCAACTTCGTGCATCATCACCGTGGCTTCCGTCACGCCAAGCCCAGCCCCGCCGTATTCTTCTGGCATTGTGATCCCAAGCCAGCCCCCATCAGCCATTGCGCGGTGATATTCATTGGGGAATTCGCCGTCCTCATCGCGAGCGAGCCAGTAATTTGCATCGAAGTTGGCAGCTATCGCCTTCACACCTTCTTGGATGGCAGTCAGTGTCTGCTCGTATTCATCAGGAGTCCCGCCCGATTGTTGGCCGGTCATTATTGTTTCCTCTGCAATGGAGCGGCGACTTGAAAGGGTCGGCAGGACCATGAGGAAGAATGAACTCCTCCCGATCGATTCCAGATATCAGGAGAGGGCAGTTCGCAGACGTCGGTTCTTTCGGTCAAACGCGCGCCGTCTTGAGTCGTGATCATGGGCCTGAACATATCCATATCGAGCGACACTGACGCTTTGAGCATGCTCGTAAGTCGTTCACCCTTTTCCACGCTATGCACCTAAAAAAATACGTGAGCTCTGCTGCGAGGCGCGGGCCAACTTGCGGAAACTCAGCATATTGGCGCGCTTGCAGGTTTTGGTGCCCGCGCAACTATATCGCAATCGGCGTCCATCTCCAGGAATTCACGCTGTTGAACTGAACTCGAGACCTGTCGATCAGCGGCCATACTGCTCCTATGCAAAGGTTCTGCGACATCAGGGGGCATGTCGACCAAGTCTGTCATCGAGCGCTTCCTTCAACTCTCTTGGCTTGCCAAATTGCAAGAGGATTTCGTTGACAAGCGTAGAAACTGACGCCATCATTGTCAATATAGTCCAATTGTTGTATATGAGCAACGAGATGGTCCGGGAGGGGTGCCTTTGGAGACCAAGACCAAAACAGTGCGAATCCGCCAGGTGCCTGCGGTAACCCGTGCGGTGAGCATCCTTCGGGAACTTGGTCGAGCGGACCAGCCTCTGGGTGTTAACCATCTGGCACGCATTTTGAACCTTGTGCCTAGTACATGCCTTCACATCCTACGCGCCCTTCACGAGGAAGGACTGGTTGAGCTGGATCCCGTGACCCGGCGTTACAAGGTGGGCTTGGGAATTCTTGCGCTGGCCCGCTCAGCAATTAAGCGAAATGACTTCACCGCATGCGTCCAGCCAGAACTCAACGTTCTTTCAAAAAAATTCAACCTCGCTGCAACGGCCACCCAACTGACCGATCCTTGGAACATGATGATAGTGGCTGCCTCACAATCGCGGATGCCATTTACGTTGCAAGTCGATCTGGGAAGCCGCTTCCCTGCTCTGATCAGCGCTACGGGTCGGTGTTTGGCTGCCTTCAACGACATTGACGCGGACGAGCTGCAGACCAGGTTTTGGCAACTTATTTGGAGCCGCCCCCCCGCATTTGAAGACTGGAAGGCTGAGGTGGAAGCCACCCGCAAAACGGGTTTCGGCGTTGATCCAGGAAACTACATGTCAGGTGTTACAGTTGTCGCCGTTCCAATTTTTGACGATGAAAATCGCGTGGGCCGCAGCATCATCACAATCGGGATGACCGAACATATCCGCGAAATCGGGGTTCCGGTCCTTGCTGAGGCACTGATGGAAATACGCGAACGAATCTCTGCGCAGGATGTCGGAGGTAAGCTCTGACATGCCGGGATTTCGGATCGACAAAGCTGCGAACCGGCACTTCATGGCCATCCAAGGCTTCATGTCGCGCATTGGATCGCTGATGGCGTTCCACGCAGCGGCGGGCTGCCGTTATGCCGACTCAACCGAGGCTGATGATGCTATTCCGTCGTGCTCGGTCCTCGGGCGCGCGCCGCCGGGTCGTCATGATCTAGCTCGACACGCGGTCTCTCGCAGCGGTGAAACCTCGAGCGCGACTTGGTCTCTGCAGACAGGGAGATTTTGGCTCCGGGCGCACGATTGTCGACAAAACCTCGATCGGTATCGTCGCGCAGCCGCTTTCGGGGACCATAAGCGTCAACGATTAATCAACGGGAAGGCAGCGACATGACAGAACGCGCAACGACAAGGTTGAGGAAGCTGCTTGCAGAGCCGGGTCTCGTGATTGCCCCGGGTGTTGCTGATGCGCTGAACGCGCGGCTTGTTGCCCAAGCAGGGTTCGAGGCAATATACATGACCGGTTCGGGCACTTCGGTGGGACGACTAGGCATGCCTGATATCGGGCTGTTGACGCTTTCCGAGATGGCAGACAACGCCGGGCGGATTGCCGATGCCTCGGGCCTCCCGCTGATCTCGGATGCCGATACGGGCTATGGCGGGCCGATCAACGTTCAGCGCACGGTTCGGATGTTTGAGAAAGCGGGCGTGGCCGGTATCCATATCGAGGACCAGACTTGGCCAAAACGCTGCGGCCATCTCTCGGGCAAGACCCTGATTCCCAAGGATGAGATGGTCGCTAAGGTCCGTGCCGCCTGCGATGCCCGCCATGACGCAGATTTCGTCATAATCGCTCGTACCGATGCCATCGCGGTCGCGGGGCTGGAGGCGGCGCTCGAACGAGCTGAAGCCTATGCCGAGGCCGGGGCGGACCTGACGTTTGTGGAGTCTCCACGCACGCCCGAAGAACTGGCGGCGCCACCCCAGCGGCTGAAGGTGCCGAACCTTTTCAACATGGCTTCGAGTGGGAAGACACCTTTTCTTTCAAAGAACGAAATCGAGGCGCTGGGCTACAAGTTGGCGATCTATCCGAACTTCGCTATGCTCTGCGCGGTACCGGTGGTGCGCAATTATCTGTTCGAGTTGAAGACAAAGGGCACGGTTGCGCATCTGGTCAACGAAATGGCCTCTTTCCGGGAGTTGTTCGAGATCGCAGGCATGGAGGAGGTGCGCGAACTTGAAGCGAAATACGCGGTTGATGAAACCAGCCGCGTAGATTTCTGAGCGAAGGAGGACACTGTCAGATATAAAGTTAATTTAAACGGCTGAAGAGGTAGGAGATCCCGATGAAACTGCAATATAATCTAAAAAAACAGGAGGATAGACTAATGAGACGCATCGTTCGACTTTTGAGCGCCACACTTCTTGGAGGAGTATTCGCCGCCGGTTCCGCAATGGCCCAAACCGACTGGCCAACATCCAGAGATCAGATCAACATAATTGTGCCATTTGATACGGGCGGGAGTACTGACAGACTGGCGCGGCAGATCGCTACCAACCTATCGCCTTATCTCAATGATGCGCCGGTGACGGTAATAAACCGTCCGGGCGCCTCGGGCGCCGTTGGCTCTGCCTATTTGCTTAGCCAGCCCGCTGACGGGACGAATTTTCTTGTTACTCATGCTGTGCCTTATCTGGCCAATAATGTCCTGACCTCGGGCCTACCGATGAATTGGGAGGATTTCACTCCAGTCAACGTTCAATGGCCGCAGTCTTCGCTTCTATTTGCTAGCCAGGAAAGCGGCTTCGAGACGCTCCCTGAACTTATTGAAGCTATCCGTGATAACCCGGGTGAGTATTCAGCGGCGGTGCTGACTGGCAGCGGAGCCTATATTCAATTGCAGTTAATGATGGAGGAACTGGACATTCCCATAGAGAACGTCCGCTGGATCACCTATGAAGGTGGCGGTCCCCAGAGGTCAGCAGTGGCAGGTGGCAACGTCACATTTGCACTGTCCGCTTCGCAGGGCACGCTGGGTGTAGCGGACTTGATCGTACCGCTAGCAATCCATGCTGAGGGCGGCGATCCGACATGGCCTGGCGTCCCTTACCTCAATGACGTGCTCGAGGCAGAATATGGAGTGACGGTACCTGGTGTAGGCAAT
>Ga0163215_100903_pt1 | contig 28715 bp, 30 predicted proteins | sample SynspAceP_FD_185934 | JGI IMG/M metagenome (GOLD analysis project Ga0163215, IMG submission 185934) | Saline lake microbial communities from Ace Lake in Antarctica - Synechococcus sp. Ace-P (Hybrid Assembly) | ecosystem: Environmental > Aquatic > Non-marine Saline and Alkaline > Saline | place...
GCAGATCTTCAGGCCGCTCGCAGCCCTTCAGCAGTTCGTCCAGTAATTCCTTGGAAATTGTCATCGTCCTTGCTCCTCTTAGGAAGCATGGACCAAAGCGCAGTTACACAGAAGATCGGACACTCTCGCGAAAAATACATACTTTCAAATACTTACGCCACCCTCACTACATTTTCATGAATTATTGCGGTTAGCACCAGACCGACATCATCAAGGCTGAAGTCCTCCAAGGTCAAACGCCCCGAAGAGCCACCCTTGGCGGTGCGTGCTGGCGCCGTTGGATCAATGCTGCATTCGCTGGCCAAGGTCACGTTATCAGCCGACCCATAGTGGGAATCTACCAGCAAAACCTTCGGCGTGAGCGACCGGCCGGCAAGATCGTTCAATGCATCCGGCAATCGGTGCCCGTCATGCACTGTCATTTTGTGAACTGCTACATGGGTGATCAGATCGGGCGAGCGCGGGGCAGCTTCATGCCCAGGACCATCATCCTCGGCGTAGGCTTCAACAATTTGCGCCATATATCCCAAGCCTTTGTGGGCATTGTAACTGGCGTCAGGATCGGCAGGATTGCTAACGCCATCGCAGGACATGTCCGCAGGTTCGCGCGGGATGGTGATCGTAGAGAGCGTATCGTTCCCTTCTTCTTGCGTGGTCTCGAACTGCTCATTCAGGACCCGATCCAACAATGCATATCCTGGCAAAGCCGCAGCGGCTGTGTTTCTGAACTGCACCACGAGCAGCAGCAGATCGCGCTCGGCTTCATCAAGCCTGCGCCGAGACGCGCTTGGTGCCGTGTTAGAAAAGCAACCCGCGCCTTCCCGGGCAACGTATTTCTGGATGATGCCACCACCGATCAGCGCATGCAGCGCGGGATGAAAACGCGCAAGCTCGCGCACGAATTTCAAAATAGTCTCAACGACGATCCCGAGCCGCGTCAAGCTGCGCATGGCTGAGCGCAGCGCAGTGGAATCCATACGCTGGCGACTGGTATCCACGGAAAAGGCGCGCACAAGGCGATCTGTCACACGGCGAAACAGAACTTCGTCCAGCCCTTCGGTTATGAAAAGATAGCGATAATTCCGCAGTGTCTTCTCACAGAAATAACAATCCGCCTCGACGCGCACATCAAGCGCGTGATGCCAAGCCACGTTGAAAGCCAAAGCTTCAACCGTAGCCGCGTCACTCAGGTCATGTAATTTCTGCAAGAGCAGCACGCCCATGACGATGTGCAAATCTTTCGAATGGCGCCCCATGCGATCATCAAAATGCGGCAACAATTCCTGGATCGGAAGATCATCGAGAAGATGGTCTCGGAACACCCCGGAACACGAGCGATCCAGCAATCGACGCCGCTTCTCGCCCAACTCCGACCAGCGATCAAACAAGTCTCCGGTCTGCCTATCACATAATGTAATCATGCCCATTTATAGCCGAAGCAGCACTCAAAATGAATCGACTTTTTACCGCCCGTCATATGTTAATGATGCTTCTTCCCATTCAAGAGTTGGGGCCTCCGGTAAACTCGGCGTGGTTCAAGCCCTGCGTACGGTAGAACCTGAACCAAGCATCAATGCCTCAGTGGTGAACACCCCGCCAGTAAGTGTTGGCCTGATTATTGTTGGCCGTAGCGGTCGTGTCGGTCGAAACATACAACATGAGCTGATAGTAATCGCTGCCCGAGCACAGATCATGCAGCGCCACATCCATGCCGATGTCACCGCTGGCCTGAGCATAGTAGATCTTCTGGACGAACAGGACACCGTTCTTCCAGATCCCGAGCGAGCAGATCCCCCGGGGGTCAGCCCCGTGACATAGGTGCCCGCAATGGCGGAAACCGCCCCCTCCGGCGGGGTCAGGCCCCGGTCTGCACGTCGATCATGCCCGCAGGGTTGCGCGGTGCTGCATCAAACAGCAAAGGGGTATGCAGCTTGTTTGCAATACCGGTCTGGTTGAGGTTGCGCCCTCCTGTGAATGCCATTTTCTGCGTCGGCACTGCGCCGCTGGCCGCGTCAACGCGCATCGCCGTGGTCCACGCGCTGCCATCCGCACTGACCTTCACCGCAAAACTGTCGTCCCCCGCCAGCCCCATTTCAGCGCGCCCGGAAAAGCCGGTCTGGAACAGCAGGCTGCCTGTGTCCGCGGCCGTGGCCTTGTTGATCTTGATCTGGTGGCCCGCGCCCTCGTGGCTCAGCAATATAGCCTCCGCCGCCACGCTCCGCCGGTTTGTTGCATCCGCCGCCGCCCCGATGCCCACGCCTTCCCGATTGTGCAGCTCCGGCGCCACAGCCGCCCAGGTACCGGCGGTGCGGACATACTGCGCCCCCGTCGCCACCAGCGTTGCACGCCAGCCGTCGCGGGGAGTGAAATACTCCCAGCCGCCGTTGCTGTAGGCGGCGAGCATATCCTCCTGCCCGCTCCAGTCTCCCGCCACACCGGCACCTGTTGCAAAAACTGTCCCCTCTTCAGGATCTGCCGGCGGCTGTGTGGCACCGAACGCCTGCACCCGCAGCTGCACCAGAATATCAAGCCGTTGCAGGGCTTCGTTATGGGTCACGTGTTTTTGCGCCTGCGCAGGCATGAGATAGGGCAATGACAGGTTGGGGGATGTATGGGTCATGATGGTCCTCGGATCAGATGGGTCAGGCGTAAAAATGCGGGCATCGCGTCAATAGACGCCTACCCGACCGTGCGTTGCGCCCGCCCGCCAAACCGCTTTTGTTCCGCGGCCATCGCGTGTAAGAGAGCCTCTATAAATAACTTTGAAATACAAGTCGGGTCTGCGACACCCGCAACACAGATATTTAACACGACACCGGAGCATTATTCCCATGACATCCCCCCAGACACAGCGCAAAGGCATCATCCTAGCAGGCGGATCGGGCACACGGCTTTACCCGATTACCATGGGCGTCTCAAAGCAGCTGCTGCCAATCTATGATAAACCGATGATCTATTATCCCCTGTCGGTGCTGATGCTGGCAGGCATCCGAGAGATCTGCATGATCACCACCCCGCAGGATCAGGAGCAGTTCAAACGCACTCTGGGCGATGGCAGCCAATTGGGCATCAGCCTTACCTATGTGGCACAGCCAAGCCCCGACGGGCTGGCGCAGGCCTATATTCTGGCCGAGGAGTTCCTAGATGGCGCCCCCTCCGCACTAGTGCTGGGTGACAATATTTTCCACGGTCACGGTCTGTCCGAACAGCTGGCAGAGGCCGATCTCAAGCAAAGCGGTGGCACCGTCTTCGGTTACCGCGTCGCCGACCCCGAGCGCTACGGCGTGGTGGCTTTCGACGATGACGGGCGCGCGACCGCGATCATCGAAAAACCCTCTGTACCGCCCTCCAATTACGCGGTCACAGGGCTCTATTACCTCGACGGCACCGCACCGGAGCGCGCCCACCGCGTCAAACCCTCGCCGCGCGGCGAGCTGGAGATCACGACGCTGCTGGAGATGTATCTGCACGAGGGTCTATTGGACGTAAAACGCATGGGCCGCGGCTATGCGTGGCTTGATACGGGCACCCACGGGTCACTACTGGATGCGAGCAATTTTGTGCGCACGCTGGAAAAACGTCAGGGCCAGCAGACCGGCTGCCTCGAAGAGATTGCCTATGATCAGGGCTGGATCGACCACGCCCAGCTGCTGGAACGCGCACGAATGTTCGCCAAAAACGACTACGGCGATTATCTGCTGGGTCTGGCCTAACGCTGGTCCGCATCCCTGTCCTGCCCGCCTCTGCCTGATCAAACCCTATGGAAATGGCTTTTATTCAGGGGCCTCACGCTTTAGGAGACGGGGTCAACCAAGCCCATTCAAAGGCCTCTTATTATGCTCGACGTAACACCCACGTCCCTTCCAGATGTCCTTTTGATCATCCCCGCCCGCCACGGCGACGATCGCGGCTTTTTCAGCGAAAGCTGGAACCGCGCGCGCATGGTCGAAGCCGGGATCACGCTGGATTTCGTGCAGGACAACCATTCCTTATCGGCCCAGAAAGGCACCATCCGCGGGCTGCATTTCCAGTCCGATCCGCACGCCCAGGACAAACTCGTGCGCTGCGGGCGCGGCAGCCTGTTCGATGTGGCCGTCGATATCCGTGCAGGCTCGCCCACCTATGGCCGGTGGGTCGGCGAAACCCTCAGCTTCGAGAACGGCCGCCAGCTGCTGGTGCCACGCGGCTTTCTGCACGGCTTTGTCACGCTCGAGCCCGACACCGAGATCATCTATAAATACACCGATTATTACGCGCCCGAGTGTGACGGCGCGGTGCGCTGGGATGATCCCAACATCGGCATCGACTGGCCGCTGGACGGCGCCCAACCGGTGCTGAACGGCAAGGACGCAAACGCGCCCCTGCTCGCGGACTTCAAAACGCCTTTCACCTATCAGGACTGATCCCATGAAAATTCTCATCACCGGCGGGGCCGGCTTCATCGGATCCGCTGTCGTGCGTCAGGCTGTTGCCGCAGGACATGAAGTGATCAACCTCGATGCGCTGACCTATGCCGCCTGCCTCGACAACGTCGCTTCCGTCTCGGACAGCGACCGCTACAGCTTCGAACAGGTAGACATCCGCGATGCAGACGCGCTGCGCGATGTCTTTACCCGCCACAAGCCAGATGCCGTCATGCACCTTGCCGCCGAAAGCCACGTCGACCGCTCGATTGACGGGCCGGGCGCCTTTATAGAGACAAATATCAACGGCACCTACAACATGCTGGAAGCAGCGCGCGCGCTGTGGCTGGAACAGGACAAGCCCGAGACGTTCCGCTTCCACCACATCTCCACCGATGAGGTCTACGGCAGTCTTGGGCCGGAGGGCCAGTTCACAGAAGATACCCCCTACGATCCACGCTCACCCTATTCGGCCTCCAAGGCGGCCAGCGATCATCTGGTACGCGCCTGGGCGGAAACCTACGGACTGCCTGTGGTGCTGACCAACTGCTCCAACAACTACGGCCCCTATCATTTCCCCGAAAAGCTGGTGCCGGTGATCATCCTCAACGCGCTGGCAGGCAAGCCGCTGCCAATCTACGGAGACGGCTCTAACGTGCGTGATTGGATCTATGTAGAGGATCACGCCGACGCTCTGCTGACCGTTCTGGCACGCGGCCAAACAGGCCGCACCTACAACATTGGCGGCGAGAACGAGCGCACGAACCTGCAACTGGTCCAGACCCTGTGCGGCATCCCCGATGATCTGCGCCCCAAGGATACGCCCTACGCCGATCAGATCACATACGTCACAGACCGCCCCGGCCATGATCCCCGCTATGCCATTGACCCCACCCGCATCCGCGAGGAGCTGGGCTGGCGCCCCTCCGTCACCGTCGAGGAAGGGCTGAAGCGCACCGTGCAATGGTATCTCGACAACGAGACATGGTGGTGCCCCTTGCAGGAGCGCGCCGGTGTAGGCACGAAATTGGGAACCAAGGCATGAAAATACTGGTATTCGGCAAAACCGGTCAGGTCGCGCAAGAGCTTGCAGCCTGCGCCGATGCGGCTCTGACACTGGAGTTTCTGGACCGTAACGCCGCTGATCTGACCGATCCTGCGGCTTGCGCGGCCCTCATCGACGCCACCGATGCCGATGCCATCATTAACGCCGCCGCCTACACGGCCGTGGACCGCGCGGAAGAGGACGAGGCCCCCGCCGCCATGGCACGCGCCGCCGCCACGCGCAGCCTGCCGTTTGTGCATATCTCGACCGATTATGTCTTTGACGGCATGGGCGAGACAGCCTTTACGCCCGATAATCCCACCGGTCCGCTGGGCGCCTATGGCCGCACCAAACTGGCGGGAGAAGAGGGCGTGCACGCTGCCGGTGGCCCCCATGCGATCTTCCGCACCTCATGGGTCGTCTCGGCCCATGGCAACAACTTCGTGAAAACCATGCTACGTCTGGGCGCCGAACGGGACCGATTCACAATCGTGGCGGATCAGGTCCGCGGGCCAACCCCTACCGCAGACATAGCCCGCACATGCATTGCCGCCGCACAGCAGCTTTGCTCCGACCCCTCCAAATTCGGCACCTACCATATCTCGGGCACCCCCGATGTCAGCTGGGCCGATTTCGCGCACGCGATCTTCGATCTGTCCGGTATCACCTGCAAAGTTGCAGACATCCCCAGCAGCGATTTCCCGACCCCCGCCGCGCGCCCTGCCAACTCGCGCATGGACAATACCACCATGCAGGCCACCTTCGGCCTGCCCCGCCCAGACTGGCGCGCAGGCCTTGAGGATATCCTGCGCACGCTGGGAGCCCTGAAGGCGTGACCTCTACCACTCCCGCTTCCGTGCAGGTCGTTCTGGCCGTCTATCGCCCCGACCCCGGGCATCTGCTGGACCAGCTCCGCTCGATCGCCGCTCAGCGCGATGTGACCGTGACGCTGGTGGCCGTCATTGCCGATACCGTCTCCGAAAACATCTTGCGCGATGCCGCCGCGCAGGCAGGACTCAACCCCGTGGTGGTGCGCTGTGACACCCCGGTTGATGCGGTGCGCGCGTTTGAGGCAGGGCTAGTGGAAACCACGCTGATCCCACGCGCGCGCGATACGCCCGCCCCGCTGGTCGCGCTCAGCGATCAGGATGACATCTGGCACCCCGACAGGCTGGCGCGCGGCATTGCCGCATTGGCCGCACACCCCAAGGCACAAATGGTCCACAGCGACACGCGGCTGGTGGCCGAGGATGGCAAGACGGTCATCCAGAAATCCGTTTTCGCCTTTGAGCGGCGGCACCGCAATCCCGGCCTGCGCGGGCTTCTCTACCGCAACAACATCACCGGCATGACCGTGCTGATGCGGCCCGAAGTTGTCCGCCTGTCCCTGCCCTTTCCGCGCCAGAGCGGTGTGCATTTCTACCATGACCTGTGGCTGGGGCTGATCGCTTCCGCCACGGGCGGCGTGCACATGATCAACGATGCGCTGGTCGACTACCGCCAGCACGGCAGCAATGCCATCGGCGCGGTGGACCGCTCGGCGGGCTGGCTGCGCGGGACACGGGCCAATCCGCGCCGGATCAACGCGATGTGGCTGCGCCGCGAGGCGGCAAGCTACGGGCTGGCACGCTATCTGGCCCAGGTGCTGGATCAACGGTTGCGCGATGCGGAAGGCGCAGGCACGCTGGCTGGGGCCTCCGCGCGCCGCCGCACCCACCCCCTGCGCCCCTACCTCAAACAACTCGGGGGCGCGGCGCGGCATCTGGTGGATGCCGCAGGCCTCGTCCTGCGCGGCAAATTCGGGCTGGCGCGCATAGCCACAGGCTTTGCCATCGTAAATCTGGGGCGCAGCTTCTGGACCATCCGTATGGCCCTGTCGCGCGGCCTGCGCGAAGCGCTCTATGCTTTCGATATGCGGCTCTATTCCCTATCTCCGGGCGTGGTTCCCCGCGCACTGGAGCGGCGCCAGAGCGAGGTGGAAGAAGACGATGTCACCCTCGACGACATCATCGAAAAGCGTAAAATTCCGCGCTGGTCCGTGGCGCTGGAGGCCGACACTCCGGCCTTTACCGTGCTGGTACCCACCCTCAACCCCACGGAGATCTTCGCAGGCATCCTGACCGCGCTCAACATCGGGCTGGGACTGGCCGCGCGCGGCTACTACGTGCGCTTTATCGCGACCGATCTGCCGGTGTCGTCGCAAGCCGTCTCGCGAGGGTTCCTGATCCAGCGGCTATCGGCGCAGGACATGGAAAACGGCACCGCCGACCGCATCGCGCTCCATTGCGGCGTGAGCAGCGCCACCCTGCCCGGTCATATTGGCGACATCTATCTGGCCACCGCATGGTGGAGCGCGCACATCGCACGCCGCCTGATCGACGCACACAGCTTTGAGCAACAAAAATTCTTCTACCTCATTCAGGATTTCGAGCCGAACTTCTACGCTTGGGGCTCAGAATTCGCGGATGCCATGGCCAGCTATGATCTGGGCTTTGTGCCGCTGTTCAACACCACCCTGCTGCGCGATTACTTCGCAGCCCAAGGCTTTGACTTTGCCACACCCGATACACTCGCCTTCCGCCCCTCGATCGAGATTGCGCGCTATACCCGTGGCCCGCGTGCGGCCACGCCCTCTGCCCGCCGCCGTCTCGCCCTCTATGGCCGCCCCGAAGTGGCGCGCAACATGTACCCCATCGCGCTGGAGGCACTGGCCGATTTCATCCGCGCAGAAGAAATAGGCCCCGACCAGATCGAGCTTGTCTCGATCGGCATGGCCCATAAACCCGTCGAGATGCCACGCGGCGTCATGCTGGAAAGCCTTGGCAAACTGCCATGGGATGAATACCCCGCCTATCTGTGCGCGGTCGATGTGGGCCTGTCGCTGATGTATTCGCCCCACCCCAGCCATCCGCCGCTGGAAATGGCCGCCTCCGGCGTGCGCGTCGTCACCAACCTGTTCGGCCCCAAGGATCTGTCGATCCTGTCGCCTGCCATTGACGCCGTGCCGCCGACAGCGCCCGCCATCACAGACGCCCTGTCACGCGCGTGGCACGCAGACCCGGTGACAGACGCGGACAGGCAGATCGACATGGATCCGCTGGGCGACCGCCTCGAGCGGATGCTGGACCAGTTGGCCACCACATTGTCCCCGATGCTGCCCACCGACAAGGACGCCTGATGCAACGCCACATTATCCTGCACATCGGGTCGCCCAAATGCGGCTCGACCTTCCTGCAAAACGCGATGTTGCAAAACAGCGCCCTGCTGGCAGGCGCGGGCATCAACTATCCCCATGCAGGCGGCCCCCATCCTGGAAACGCCGCCGATATCGCCAATGTGGATGATGCGGTGCTGGAGAGCTGGTTTCAGGGCGGCGCCCATACCGTCATCCTCAGCCACGAGGATCTCTACTCGCTTGCCAAACGCGGCGATCCGCTGGGCGATCTGGCGCAGGAGCGCGGCATAACCGTGCAGGTGGTCGCTTTCATGCGCCCCTTCAACGAATTCGTCTACGGTGATTACTCGCAATTCATGAAGCAGTATTTCGCGAAGTTCCTCGCCGCGCGGGCTCCCTATGACGGGCGCGATTTCTATGCCTTCGCGCAACGCCGTGTGGACACGATGAAACCCGCAGCCTACCTCATCCAATGGCAGCGCCGGTTCACCGATCTGCCGCTGATCCTGGCCAGCCACCGCGATATCGTGCCCGTGATCAGCGCATTGTTACCGCCGGAGGTGGCACAAAAAATGAACTGGGCGGTGCCGCCGGGCCGCGTCAACCGCTCCTTGCGCACGCAGGATTGCGATGCCATCGCCGCCGCCATGGCAGACCCCGCGATGTCGGACGCGCAGATTACCCAGATGTACCGCGACGCGTTCAAAAACAGCTGTCAGCCCGATGCAGGCCGCACGCCCGAGCGTACCGCATGGATCGAGGAGCAATTCGCGGACCGCAATGCGCGGCTGATGGAAGTGTTCTCTTTCGACAACACCGTCAAATGAAGCGGTGACCTGACCCGGCTGGGGTATATGATATTGCTACCGCTCTACCGTACCGTTCCTGCGGAAGAATACCCTCTGACAGAAAGTGCTCCTGCGATGAAAATTGTTCCTGTGATCCTGGCCGGTGGTGCGGGGACCCGCCTGTGGCCGGTATCGCGCAAAAGCTATCCCAAACAATTCGCGCAGCTGCTGGCACAGGGGGACAGCCTATTTCAGGCCACCGTAGCGCGCCTGAGGGGGCCGGATTTCGATTCCCCCATGGTGCTGACCGGATCCGACTTCCGCTTTATCGTGACCGAACAGCTGGCCGCCCGGCAGTGCAGCGCCCGCGCCGTCCTGATCGAGCCGGAGGGCCGCAACACCGCCCCCGCCATTCTGGCCGCCGCCCTGTGGTTGCAGAGCCATACTCCCGATTGCCTGATGCTGGTCGCGCCTTCGGATCACGCGATCCCCGACAGCGCGGCCTTCACAGATGCCGTCATGCGCGGGCGCAATGTGGCGCAGAACGGCGGGCTGGTGACCTTCGGCATCACGCCCACCCGCGCCGAAACCGGATATGGCTATATCGAATGTAGCACCGCCACCACGGGCAAGGATACCCCCCTGCCCGTCAGCCGCTTTGTCGAGAAACCCGATGCCGCGCGGGCGCAAGAGATGCTGGAGACCGGCAACTACCTATGGAACGCGGGCATCTTCCTGTTCTCGCCCGCCACCCTGATCGCCGCGTTCAAAGCGTACTGCCCCGATCTGCTGGACCCCGTGCGCGCCGCCGTCACGGGCGCGCAGCCCGATCTGGGGTTCTACCGCCTTGCAAACGACGCATGGCAACAGGCCCACGATATCTCCATCGACCATGCGATCATGGAGCATGCAGACAACGTGCATGTGGTGCCCTACGCCGGTGCATGGTCCGATCTGGGCGACTGGCGCGCCGTCGCAGACCAGATGCCCACCGATGCGGACGGCAACCGCACCTCGGGATCAGTCACCGCGCTGGAATGCACCAACACCTTGCTGCATGCCGATGAGAACGGCCCCGAGCTGGTGGGGCTTGGCCTGCGTGATCTGCTGGTGGTGGCCACAGGCGATGCAGTGCTGGTCGCCGACCGTGCCCATGCTCAAAGTGTCAAGGATGTGGTCACCGCCCTGCGCGCCAAACAGGCAAAAGTCGCCGATACCTTCCCCTGGGATCACCGCCCCTGGGGCCATTTCGAAACGCTGGCGCTGGGGCCGCGTTTTCAAGTCAAACGCATCGTCGTCAAACCGGGCGGCATCCTGTCCCTGCAAAGCCACCATCACCGCTCCGAGCACTGGATCGTGGTAGAAGGCACCGCACGTGTCACCATCGGCGACACCGTGCAACTGGTCAGCGAAAACCAGTCCATCTATGTGCCACTGGGCCAGAAACACCGGATGGAGAACCCCGGCAAGGTGCCGATGGTGCTGATCGAGGTGCAGACCGGCAGCTATCTGGGTGAGGATGATATCGAACGCTATGAGGATATCTATGCCCGTGGCCAAGGTGCCAAAGGCTAGTATATCAGTCTCTGTAAAGGGGTTATTTGGGGTTTGGCACATCGCGCATCATCTTTTGATGAAACTCGATACCCTCCTCGACATCGTCGTAGAAATGCAGCTTGCCCATGTGTAGCACGCCTACATAGTTACATAGCCGCCGCACCTGCCCCATGGTGTGGGTCACCATCACCGCCGAGCTGTTGCTGAGCCGCTCAGTGAACAGGGCCTCACTTTTTTCCTTGAACGTGGCGTCGCCCACGGCAGTCACCTCGTCCACCAGATAGGTATCAAAGTGAATTCCCATCGACACGCCAAATGCCAAGCGCGACCGCATGCCAGAGGAATAAGTCCGGATCGGCAAATGGAAATGCTGGCCCAGCTCCGCGAAATCCGAGACGAAATCCGCAAGTTCGTCCGTATCCACACCGTAGACCCGCGCAATAAACCGCGTGTTTTGCAGCCCCGACAGTTCGGGATGGAAACTGCCCGCAAAACCCACTGGCCACGAGATATGGCCCGTCGAGATAATCTCGCCTGAATCGGGCAACATCGTGCCTGCCAGCATCTTCAGAAGGCTCGTCTTTCCCGCACCGTTGCGGCCCAGGATCGCCACCGCACGGTTGTCCGGGAATACGGCCGTGATGTTCTGGGCCACCACCTTGCGGCGCCCCTTGAGCACGAATTCCTTGCTGACATTGCGCAACTCGATCATTCACAAGCCTCCTTGCGGCCGCACTCAGCGGCGATCACGCAGCGAATAGTAGATCATTGTCAGGATCGCCCAGCCAATAAAAGACAGTCCGCCGAGGATCATAAGAATGGTCAACCTGCGCGGATAAAGAGCTGTTTCCGCCCGTGTAGGCTCTACATGCTTTGCCAGATAGCGTGATTTTCGCTGCGCTTCGGCAAAGGCCGCATCCCGTGCCGCCTGCGCCGAGAGATAGCTCTTTTCGGCAAATTCGAGATCGACCGCAATCGCTTCGAACTCGGCCATCAGCTCGGAATAGGCCTGATTGCCCACACCCGTTTCGATACGCCCGAATTTCGTGCGCTCCTGCTCGATCAACGAGTTGATCGCGTTGATCCGCTGGCGGCCTTGCTGCACGCGGCGGTCCTCGGACGATACACCGTCCAGAATGAACTGCTGCATTTCAATCTGGGTCACAGCCAGCTGTTGCTGGAGCGAATTGAGCACACCCATCTGGCCTTGGATATCGGCCTGCGGGTCCACGATTTGGGTCCGGTTCTGGAATGCCGTCTTGGCCTGACGCGCCAGCTTGAGCCGCTTGACCGCGCGCTCCAACTCCTGCTCGGCATAGGTCATCGCATCGGCCCGCGCGATGGCGGACAGATCGTTGATCATCCGGCTGCTTTCATCGAACAAGGTCTGAGCAATCAGCTGGGAGTCTTCGGGATGGAACGCCAGTACACGCACCTCGATCAGACCGCTGGACGTATCGTAGAAGACCTTGACCATACGGTTCCAGTACTCCGCCAGCGCCTCTATGCGCGTGTCATCGCCCAGCCCGAAATACGGATCCGACGGGTTGGAGTAGATCGAGGCAAGATCGACCTGCGCGTTCACGATCCTGACGATCTGCTGGCTCTGGATGAATTCATACAGGATATCCGTGTCCGACGAACTGGAGCCGGACAGCTCTGTGATGCCGCCCAGAAACTCGATCGCTGATCCGACCTCTTCAGTGCGGACGGAAAATCCTACATGGCTGGCGTATTGGTCATCCGCCACAACATAGAGATAGAAGGCGGACACCGTGACAGGAAACACCACACAGACCAGAAAGGAGAGGCCGACCATCATATGGCGCAGCTGTAGCCGGGCCAGCCCCGCTGCGGGTCGCAAGGCTGGGGAGGCTGGTGCCGCCTGATCGGTCTTTTTCGCGTCGGGTGTGCCCGTCACCCCAGTATCTTCGTCATCCGCCACGCTTTATTCTTTCAGCTTGCTGCCCGAAACAGATCCGGATTTGATGTTCCATAGCAAAGACAGCAATGCTACGCCATAAGGTGATATGATTCAATCGCACCCCTCCCCCCAAAAGCCGCAACTGAGGCGCCACACCGGCATGCCGCGCACGGTGACTGCCCTGCTGCTGCGCGAGATGTCCACAACCTACGGCCGCTCCGCGCTGGGGTATCTGTGGGCCATTCTGGAGCCGGTGGCAGGCATTGCCCTGATGTCGTTTGTGTTTTCCTATGCTTTCAGATCACCTGCAATCGGAACGAATTTTCCTCTGTTTTTTGCGACCGGTATGCTGCCCTTTGCAGCCTACAGCGATACCACACAGAAGGTCTCACAGGCGCTGAGGTTTTCGCGCAGCCTGCTGTTCTACCCCGGCGTTACCTTCATCGACGCCCTGCTGGCACGGTTTTTGATGTCCTTCATGACCAATATCATGATTGCGGTTGTGGTTTTCACCGGCATCGTCCTCATCTTCGATCTGCGCCTGATTATCGACGTCCCTGCGATCATATTGGGGTTCTCCATGGCTTTTGCATTTGGTGCAGGAGTCGGCACGCTGAACTGCTACCTACTAATGGCCTTCCCGATCTGGGAGCGGATCTGGGCCGTTCTCAACCGGCCCCTGTTTCTGGTGTCCTGCATCTTCTTTCTCTATGACACCATTCCCCTGCCCTATAAGGACTGGCTGTGGTGGAACCCGATCATCCATCTCGTGGGTGCGGTGCGGCGGGGTATTTATGCCACCTATGATGCAACCTACGTAAGCCCGCTCTATGTCTTTTCGGTCTCTCTGGTATGCATGGCGATCGGGCTTTTACTGCTGCGCCGCCATCACAAGGATTTGCTGAACATCTAGACCTGTCTTGCCGCTTGGGCGCCCCTGTGCCACATCTCGCGCCAGGGTGTTGTCACATTAACGGACCTGAGGTTGCTGGTTTGTTGATCTGGGCGTAGGCGGTGTCGATGCAAACAGAGAAAATCAGCTATAAGGGCCACCGCTTTCCCCCCCCGATCATTGCTCATGTTGTCTGGCTCTACGCCCGGTTCAACTTGAGCCTGCGCGAGGTCGAGGAACTGATGTTGGAAAGGGGCGTGGAAGTTTCTTATGAAACGATCCGACGCTGGACCGTCAAGTTCGGCCCTCTGATCGCCCACGTTCTGCGGCGGCGGCAGCCTCGCCCTGGTGATGTCTGGCATCTGGACGAAGTCGTCGTGAAGATCGCGGGCCGGTCATACTGGCTATGGCGCGCGGTCGATCAAGACAGCGTCGTTCTTGAGGAAATCCTACAATCGAAGCGAGACAAGCGCGCCGCAAAGCGGCTTTTGATCAAGCTTATGAAACGTTGGGGTTTCGTGCCCAAAAGGATCATTACAGACAAATTGCGATCTTATGGTGCCGCAAAATGTGAGGTCTCGCCTGGCCTTGATCATCGGTCACACAAGGGGCTGAATAACCGCGCAGAGAACAGCCATTTGCCTTTCCGAAAACGAGAGCGAGCAATGCAGGGCTTCCGATCACCGGGTGGATTGCAGCGCTTCGTCTCTATGCAGTCCGTAACCCGCAATTATTTCTCTGTCCCAGCCCGCCGTCGGTCCGCTCTCACCATCCGCTACCATCGGCTCGAAGCTTTCGAGATGTGGAAATCCGCGGCGAATGTCGCTTGAGATACAATCGGTACCACAACTTGACGAATGCGCAACTTAACGTGACAACACCCCTACACAGCTTGGTTCAAGGAAACGATGACGGGTCCAATCTGCTTTTGCATCGTTAGCCAAGGCCAAAAGCATGTCTGAGATCGCTGGCGGAGAATAAAAAATGCCACCTAGCGATTTCGCGGACTTGGGTAAAAGAGACGTGTAGAGCATGCCAATCTCATAGGCCGCAAACTGAGCGTTGCAGTTGGCAACCACTTCGCCGAACTGCGCGGCTAGATCGCTCAGATTTGCGGATAGGACGTTTGGGCACACCACTACGGGAGGGCACCGCAGAGGTGGGCTGTGATGAAGGTCTCTCGTCAATACCGCCCATCTATTTTTGACGGCTAGCGAAGTCAGAGTCTGCGCTAGCGGTCGGCTCGGCTCATTAGCAGCGGTCGACATTTTCATGATTAGTTTTCTGAGCGAAACTGCTTTGCCTTCGTAGTTGGAATGGGCGGTGATCGGTTTGGAATTTGCGTTAGAGGGATCAAAGTTTTTCATGTCGAGTGTCCATTGGTTCGTCTGGACACAGAATATCCTCCGATGGTTAAGCTCATTTTTCGTTGAGACTTGGATGAGGTCTGCTTTTAAGAATACGTAAACCTTTTGTGCCGCCTGAGAAGACCAACATCAATTTAGCCGGCAGAGACCCGCATCTTTAGGGGCTCTCGAAAGGGCTGGTTAACGCACCGCTTCTAGCGCCGAGCCAAAATCTATTTCTGGTCTGCTCCCCTAGTTACTTCATATAAAAGAAAGGAAATTCCCAAGATGCGTAACCATTTTGTTGATGTCAAAAGTAACAAAAACCCCGAGGTGCGTAACCATTTTCCCCAGGAACAGTGGGGTGGGTAGTGTCGCAAAGTTTCCGCCGAGCGAGCTATGACTGAATCTGGTGTTTGGGCGGTTTGAAGGTTGGCGGCGTATCTGGTTGATTTGTTGTTGCGAGACAGCAGCCCAACCAAAGGAGATACGCCACCATGGAAACGACTAACATTGTTGATTTTGCGCGTCGAGACGGGATGACGGACGCGCTGACGGATTTGTTGAGAACGGGAGCCGGCTCTGTTGCAGAAATCGCGTGAGGGATTCATCTCATGAGTCGAGCGTGGTAGCTGGGCTACATGAGCAAACCGACACCCCCAAGCTACAAGACCAGAAACTGGCCGGCCTACAATGAAGCGCTCAAGCGCCGTGGCTCGCTGACGATCTGGTTCGACCCCGAGATGAACTGGGATGCGGCGCCATCAGGCAGGCGTGGCCGCCAACGGACCTATAGCGATACCGCCATCCAAGCCTGTCTGACGATGAAGGTTCTGTTCGGTATGGCGCTACGGCAGACGACCGGGTTCGTCGAGAGCCTGTTGCGTCTCATCGGTTCTAATTGGGTGGTGCCGGACTTCAGCACGCTATCGCGCCGCCAGAAGACGCTGGCCGTGAACATCCCATATCGTGGCTCCAACGGCCCACTGCACCTGCTGATCCCCTCTCGTTGCTGCAAGCAGCAACTGCCAGGCAGTGGATAGCACCGGCATCAAGGTCGAGGGTGAAGGCGAGTGGAACGCACGCAAGCATGGTGGGCCCAAGCGGCGGGTCTGGCGCAAGATACATCTTGGGATCGACGAGCAAACACTGGAGGTTCGGGCCGTCCATTGCCCGGCAGGCGATTTGCATGGCAAATCAGCCGAGAGGGGAGATCACCGGGAGCCACATCGGTGATGCGCCGGTGCTGCCCGATCTGCTCAGCCAGATCCCAGCAAGCGAAGATATCGGCAGCGTTACCGCTGATGGTGCCTATGATACCCGCAAGTGCCATGATGCGATCGCTAACCGCGGCGCCCATGCCGTCATCCCGCCCCGCAAGAACGCGAAGTCTTGGAAGACCGTCACTGCTGGTGCCGTAGCCAGAAATGAGGCCCTGCGAGCTTCGAAATACCTCGGCCGCGCGATCTGGCGAAACTGGAGCGGATACCACCGCCGAAGCCGCGTCGAGACCAAGATGCACTGCATTAAACTGCTGGGGCAGCGCCTCATGGCGCGGGACTTCGACCGACAGGTCGCAGAAGTCCAGGTCCGCATCGCCGTCATGAACGGCTACACTGCGCTCGGCATACCCATTACCGAGGCCGTGGGATAAGTCCGTCCGGGGAAAGGGCGACTCTGACCATCAGCCGATTTGTGCAACAGAGTCCTGAAAATGGCATCACCCTGCGCTCGGGCACGCTAGTAGATGCCACGATCATTGATGCGCCATCGTCGACCAAGAACAAGGCCAGAGCGCGAGATCCCGAGATGTCGTCTACGAAGAAGGGCAACGATTGGTTCTTCGGTATGAAAGCCCACATCGGCGTCGACGCCGAGAGCGGCGTGATCCACAGCCTCGATACCTCAACGGCCAAGGTGCACGACAGTCATGTCTGGGATGCGCTGCTGCACGGCAACGAGACCTCTGTGTGGGCCGGTAAGGGTTATGTCAGTGCGGAGCGCGCGGCCGCGTTCAGTGGCCCTGGCCAGTTCTGGGGCGTTATGCGCAAGGCCCCAAAGGGCGGCAACCTGCATCCAGTTGAGGAAAGCACCAACCGCATCATCGTCAAGGCGAGGGCCAGGGTTGAGCATCCCTTTCGTGTCATCAAATGCTAGTTTGGCCATGTGAAGACCCGCTACTACGGCCTCGTCAAGAACCGGGCCCATCTCTTTACGCTGTTCGCCCTCGGCAATCTGTTTCTGGTGCGACGAAAGCTGATGCCATGAGGACAAGTCCGCCCGAAAACGGGTGTCACGCCGCAAGAGCGGCATTGAGGGCATGACCTGGGCCGCTTTCGCCTCCAAAATCCACCCCCAAAAGCGCTCAGGCGGCAGCCTCAGCGCAGCTGACAGTGTTGATCAGATGTTCCCTAAAAAAGCCCCATCGCGATCAATTTATTGGAGAATGGACTAAAAAGGAACTCTTGCACCATGTGGTAAAGGTCTTCTCGGCATTTCTCATGTCGTGGGGGATCGACTTCTCAGCTGCACCAAAGCGACACCGGTGCCGCCTCCAGTGCGGTGACCAGACGTACGCCGTCGGTGGCAGAGGCGATCAGCCCCAGCCAAAGGTCATGATAGTAATGCACTCCGCTCTGGCGCGGAAACGGCAGCGACAGGCGGACCACATCAGGCCGCATCAAACACGGTCATACCGGTGATGTTGTTGCGATAAAGCAGGCCGCGCAAGCCGGGGTTGCGGTGACGCCGCTCGAAGGCAAAGACGGATTTCTGCAAGACAGTTTCACCGTCTTCGGCCACCAGCCGTGTGTCACTGTGCACCATCTGCACCTTGGGACGCGCTTCCAGCGCCGCGATCCCGCGCGCCAGACGGTCGGGGGTGCCAGATGCCCCGCTGATCGCTGAGCGCGACCAGCGGGGCAGGGGTGCCTTCCGCGCGGGATCAGCGTTGTTTCTACCAGCCCTGCCTCAAAGGCGCGCACGGCATCCAGCGGCGTATCACAGCGCACCACCACCGGCTCCAGCCCTACCGCATTGGCCGCTTTGCGCAAGACATCTTCGGAGGTGGTATCGGCGATCACGGCAACCAGCGTCACCGCCGCACTTTGTTGTGCTGCGATCGAGTGCAGCTGTGCCGCAAGGTGAACAGGATCAGGCCTGTACTCCGCCAGCACAACCTGCACAGGCGTGAGCGTATCGGAACGGGGGGATGTCATGACAAAAGCGGCCCGGAGCCTTCAGTCCTTGAGGATATTTTTGAGATAGGCACCGTACTCGTTCTTGCGGAAGACCTCGGCGCGTGCGGCCAGATCATCGCGGGTGATCCAGCCCTGCTCATAGGCGATTTCCTCAAGGCAGCCGGTCTGCTGGCCCTGACGTTTCTCCAGCGTGCGTACAAAATTGCCCGCGTCCAGCAGGCTGCCGTGGGTGCCGGTGTCGAGCCATGCAAACCCGCGGCCCATCGTCTCGACCGACAATTCGCCATCGTTCAGATACATTTCCAGCAGGCTGGTGATTTCCAGCTCGCCGCGCGGCGAGGGTTTGACCTTGCGCGCGCGCGCAGGGGCGGTGCCGTCGAGGAAGTAGAGACCCGTGACCGCGTAGTTCGAAGGCGGCACCTCCGGCTTCTCGATAATGGACTTGGCTTTGCCGTCCGCATCGAAATCCACCACGCCATAACGCTCGGGATCGGATACGCGGTAGCCAAAGACGGTGCCACCGCTCGGTTTTGTATCCGCCGCTTTCAGGATTTTCGGCAGGCCGTGACCGTAGAAGATGTTGTCGCCCAGCACCAGTGCGGAGGGCGCGCCGGCAAGGAAATCCTCGGCCAGCAGATAGGCCTGCGCCAGCCCGTCGGGGCTGGGCTGGGTGATGTAGGTCAGGGTAACACCCCATTGGCTGCCGTCGCCCAGTGTACGCTTGAACTGCTCCTGGTCCTGCGGCGTGGTGATCATCGCGATCTCGCGGATGCCGGCCAGCATCAACACGCTGATCGGATAATAGACCATCGGTTTGTCATAGATGGGCAGCAACTGTTTGGAGACGCCCACGGTGACGGGATACAGCCGCGTACCGGAGCCGCCTGCAAGGATGATACCTTTGCGTTGCGTCATTGTTTCAGTGCTCGCAGATCTTTTAGAATGTCTTTTAGCCCCGCGCGCCAGTCAGGGCGGGGCAGGCCGAATGTGGCCTTGGTGGTTGTGTTGTCCATGCGCGAATTGGCCGGGCGCGCGGCGGGGGTCGGAAAATCGCTGCTGGGGATGTCGGCGACTTCGCAGGTGGTGCCGGACATCTCGAATATCGCGCGGGCAAAATCGGCCCAGCTCACGTCGGGGCCGCCTGACAGATGATAGGTGCCGGATTTTCCGGCGTCCGCTTTCAGCTGCCGTGCGGCTTCCAGACAGGTTTGCGCGATATCTGCGGCGGGGGTCGGCCCGCCGATCTGGTCGGCCACGATGGTCAGGCGGTCACGCTCTGCGCCCAGACGCAGCATGGTTTTGACAAAGTTGTTGCCATGCGCCGAGACGACCCAGGAGGTGCGGAAAATCGCAAAGACGCCCCCGGCGGCGCGCACACTGTCCTCCCCCGCCAGCTTGGTCCGCCCGTAGGCACCCAGAGGGCCGGTGGGATGGTCCGTAGCAAAGGGGATATCGCCACTGCCGTCAAAGACATAATCGGTCGAGATATGCACAAACGGCAGACCGCGCGCCACAGCCGCACGCACCATGGCGGCGGGTGCCGCGGCGTTGACCAACTGGGCTGTCGCCTCGTCCTCTTCGGCGCGGTCTACGGCCGTATAGGCAGCGGCGTTGATCACCGCATCGGCATCGGTGGTTGCAATCAGGGCGGCACAGGCGGCGGGATCGGTCAGATCGGCGCGGTCACGGCCGACAAATTCCAACGTGATGTCAGCTGTGGCACAGCGTGCCAGTTCCGAGGCGACCTGACCTGTTTTGCCGAAAACCAGAACCTTCATGCTTTGGTCCCGGTGCTGGTGCCCAGACGCGTGCCAACGCCTGCGCGCGCCTGCAAGGGTTTCCACCACGCCTCGTTGTCCAGATACCACTGCACGGTGCGCCTCAGCCCTTCCTCGACGGTGACAGAGGGCCGCCAGCCCAGCTCGTTGCGGATGCGGGTCGGGTCGATGGCATAGCGCGCATCATGGCCGGGGCGGTCGGTGACGTAAGTGATCTGCTCCGCATAAGGTGCGGCACCTGGGCGCAACTCGTCGAGGATCTCGCACAGGGTATGCACCAGTTGCAGGTTTGTGCGCTCGTTCTCACCGCCGATATTGTAGGTGCGGCCCGTTTGTCCGCGGGTTAGCACCGTCAGCAGTGCATCGGCGTGATCCTCGACATAAAGCCAGTCACGTACGTTGGCGCCATTGCCGTAGATCGGCAGATCCTTGCCCGCCAGCGCGTTGAGGATGATCACCGGCACCAGCTTTTCGGGGAAATGGAAGGGGCCATAGTTGTTGGAACAATTGGTCAGCACCACAGGCAGGCCGTAGGTCTCGGCCCAGGCGCGGACCAGATGGTCGCTGGAGGCTTTGGACGCAGAATAGGGCGAACGGGGGTCATAGGGGGTTGTTTCGGTAAACTTGCCCTCGGCGCCCAGAGAGCCGTAGACCTCGTCTGTCGAGACGTGATGGAAGCGGAACGCCTCGGGCTTACCCTGCTCCAGCCACATGGCGCGCGCGGCCTCGAGCATGTTGTAGGTGCCCATGATGTTCGTCTCGATGAAGGCACCCGGCCCGTCGATAGAGCGGTCTACATGGCTTTCGGCGGCCAGATGCATGACGGCGTCTGGCTGGTGGCGGGTAAAGGCATCGCTTAGCGCGCCCATGTTGCGGATGTCCACATGCTCGAAGCTGTAGTGGTTGCTGTCCGAGACAGAGGCCACGTTGTCGAGGCAGGCCGCATAGGTAAGCGCGTCGAGGTTGACCACGTTATGACCCGCCGCAACGGCTTGACGGACAACGGCAGAACCGATGAAGCCGGCGCCGCCGGTGATGAGGATTTTCATAGGTTCAGCCCTCGTAGGTAGGTAAATGGTGTGTCAAAATCGACCAGCAGCGGGGCGGCTTTGTCCTTGCCACTCAGCACCGGTTGCGCGCCGCCCATTGGCCAGTCGATGCCGATGTCCGGATCATTCCAGCGCACGGCCCCGTCGCACTCGGGGGAATAGTAATCGGTGCATTTGTAGACAATCTCGGTGTTAGGCTCCAGCGTCACAAACCCGTGCAGAAACCCGCGCGGCACCAGCAGCTGACGGCCGTTCTCAAAGCTTAGCTCCTCACCGATCCATTTGCCGTATGTGGGCGAGCCGCGGCGGATGTCGACGGCTACGTCAAACAGGCTGCCGCGTCCGCAGCGCACCAGTTTGTCCTGGGCATGGGGGTCGGACTGGAAATGCAGGCCGCGCACTGTGCCCTTCTGGGCTGAAAAGGAATGGTTGTCCTGTACGAAATCCAGCGTAATACCTGCTTCCTCAAGGCGCGCGCGGTTCCAGCTTTCGCTGAAAAAACCACGGTCGTCGCCATGGCGTGCGGGGGTCAGAATCAAAACGCCGGGAAGGGCTGTGGGTGTTACAATACTCATCGGTGAACCTGTTCAAATTGCTTTAGTGAAGGAAATCACGTTTTAGGGTTTCGGGGTCTTGTTAATGGACCAGTGGCGGTTTTGGAAGTCGCTGGGCACAGTCAGCGCCTGAACAGCCGTGTCAGGCGGCGCAGAGGGCCTGTCATCCGCCATGAACTGCTTGATTGCAGCGCGGTCAGAGTGCCCTGGAAGTAGTCGCGCGCCACTTTTGCTTCATGAAGACTGTTCAGGGCGGTCTCCAGTTCGGCCTGTTGGGTACTGATTTGCTGCGCCTGCTTTTTCAGGTTCCGGCTTGTGTCCAGGCGCATCCGGTCGTTCTCTAGTTTCAGCTGATCACGCTCCCGCGCGACGTTCGCCGCGATCGAGGACAGATTTGCAATCTCCTCGTGCTGGTTTTGCAGTTGCGATCTGAGTTCGGCATTTTCCCGCTCGAAGCGCGCGACATCACGACTGCGGTCGGTTACTACGGTTTCCAGAGCGGTGATCGTTTTGGTGGAAATCTGGGCTTGGGCGTCCTGATCTGCGGCCAGCCGTTCGATATCGCTCCTGAGACGCTTGATGGTGTCATGCGCCTGCTCGCTCTCGAGCTGGCGCTGGCGCAGCGCGCTTTGGGTGGTCGCCAACGCATCGGTCTGATCGCGCGCAGCGGCCAGCTCCGCTTCGAGGGCCTGCATCTTTTGGTCCAGATCCTCCTGATGCGCCTGCGCCTGATGCCGGATCTCCTGCTCAAGCGCTGTGATCAGGCTGTCTTGCGCATCGCGTGCCTTTACGGCCTGGTCGCGTTCTTCCGCCAGCCCGAGGGGATCTTTTTGCTCACGTCCCTGTTTGGCAAGGGCATCCATATCCTCTTGCAGCTGGGTGATTTTCTTTTGAGCGGCTGGCGAAATCTCCTGCTGCATTCGCTGTATCATAGGGCCAAAGTTTACCGACGAGCTGGAGAACAGCGCGTTGATCTGGTCCAGCACTTTGCGGTCGGCGCTGCTTTCGCCCTGTGCGGCCCATTTCTCCAGAATTTGGTAAACTGTGCGGACCCAGTCATTGACCATGCCGCCCGCCTCGACATCTTCTAGGGTGTAGTTGAAATGTTTGAGATCAAAGGTCAGGAATTCGTCGACCTCACCTGCGGATTGCAGTGACCTGCGTGGAAAAACCAGGCCCAGATTGTTCTCGATCCGGTCTATTTCAAGGCGCCAGTTCTGCATCAAACGTCCGAAGCTGGTAAAACTGCGCGGGTGGTTTCGGCTGGCGGCCTCGGCGTCCAGCACATAGCGCAGCCAGAGCATCATGCCGGTCGTGAGAGGCAGCTTTTTGTGGTTTTGCAGGGATTGGGCAACCTCCAGAGGGTTGCGATGGGTGTGAATCACGACGATTTTGCATCCTGCCTCCCGGACAACGGGCTCCCAGAACGGGAACAACCGACAGGTGTGCGGATCCTTGAGAGCAAAAAACCGGGATGTCCCGAACTCGTCTGCAAAAACCTGCGCAATTGCCTCCTTAAACTCTTCGGCGCGGCTGGATCTGGTCCAGTTAGGGGACAGAGGTTGCCAGTCCTGCCAGCTGCTGCCCGTAGAATCCAGCAAGGTGTTGTTGATGCGGTATACCTCGTGGGATTCGTAGAACCCTTTGGCATTCGAAGCGTTTGTCGGCATTTCGGTTTTTGGCAGATCGCAGCCCATGCGGGCCAGCACCCCGGTCAATGCAGAGGTGCCCGAGCGGTGCATACCCAGTACAATGATTGCAGTACGGTTTGTAGACTGTGCTGCGCGCAGGGGGGGCTTTTTAGGCTTGCGCCGAGGTGAGTTCAGGTTGGATGCGGGGCTTTTAGCCGATCTGGACGGAGAGGAAGCCAAGAGGATAGTCCTTTGTTCAACGCAGACGGGTGTAAGGCTGGATATAGTTTCAGAAGTTATCCGAGGGTTGATATCCTTTTTAGACTATGTAGCCAAGCCCGTTGAACAGGCCTGATAGTCTAGCCCCGTTTCAGGTGTTTTGCCCCCGTTAATTCTATCTTGTGAGGGATGGCAGCAAGACTTTCCCGTGACGGTGTGTACCATAAAATTTACAGCGGCGAGCGACTGCATGGCAGGGGTCTAGTCCCATGTGTCACGGGATTTGACTGCGTTGAGATTTTCTGAATCACTCTGGGAGAACTTTCGGAGGAGGCTGAAATGGACAAACGTGGACCCGCTGTGAAATATGTTGTTCGTCTGGATGCTGAAGAACGCCAACAGCTGGAAGGTATAATCCGCACGGGTCGTGGCGCGGCGTATCGGCTGCTCAAGGCGCGAATATTGTTGAAGGCGGATGTGTCCACGGAAGGTTGCGGCTGGGATGACGCGCAGATCGCTGAGGCGTTGGAGACCAGTCTTTCGACCGTCTATCGCACCCGTCGTCAACTTGTGGAAGAGGGGCTTGAGGCTGCTCTTGCACGCAAGACACAGTCAACATCGCAACCGAGGATCTTTGATGGGGAGAAGGAAGCAAAGCTGATCGCTCTGGCTTGCTCCGAACCTCCCGAAGGCTATGCCCGCTGGTCGTTGCGGCTGTTGGGAGAGTGTCCGATCTTCTGTGTAACTGCGCTTTGGTCCATGCTTCCTAAGAGGAGCAAGGACGATGACAATTTCCAAGGAATTACTGGACGAACTGCTGAAGGGCTGCGAGCGGCCTGAAGATCTGCTTGGCGATGCTGGGCTGATGAAAGAGCTCAAGATCAGGCTGATGGAGCGAATGCTTGGTGCCGAGTTGACCGCGCATCTGGGTTACGAGGACGGCAAGGATGCACCCCCGGGTCAGTCCAACCGGCGTAACGGCCCAGCCAGCAAGCGCCTGAAGGGCCAGGACGGCGAGGTGCCGATATCGGTGCCGCGCGACCGAGACGGCAGCTTCGAACCGGAATTGGTGAAGAAGGGCCAGACCCGGATCGACGGTATGGATGACAAGATCATCGGTCTCTACGCCGCCGGCCTAACGGTCCGCGACATCCGCGCCCATCTTGAGGATGTCTATGGCCTTCAGGTGTCACCCGACCTGATCAGCCGCGTCACCGATGCCGTGCTGGACGAGGTGCGCGAGTGGCAAACGCGGGCGTTGGAGCGGATGTATCCCATTGTGATCTTCGACGCCCTCAGGGTCAAAATCCGCGATGCCGACAGTCGCATGGTCAAGAACAAGGCCGTTTACGTAGCTCTCGGCGTCAACAGGGACGGCCTTCGGGAGGTTCTGGGGCTGTGGATAGCCGACAATGAAGGGGCCAAGTTCTGGTTGTCGGTGATGACCGAGCTGAAGAATCGGGGCGTGCAGGACGTCCTGATCGCCGTAGTCGATGGCCTCAAGGGCTTTCCAGAGGCGATCACGGCCGCCTTCCCGCAGGGGGCCGTTCAGACCTGTATCGTGCATCCATTGGCCGGCAGTGCATTGCCAAAGGCAATGTCACGAGAGGCTGGTGCGTCATCCCCTGAACTTCTGCGCCTGGAAGGACCGCAAGGCCGTCGCGGTCGATCTGCGCGCGATTTACGGGGCTGTAACCGCCGATCAGGCCGCTGCCCAGCTCGATGCGTTTGAGGAAAAATGGGCAGGGAAATATGCGTCCATCGCCCCGGCCTGGCGTCGAGCTTGGCAAGAGGTGATCCCATTCTTCGCCTTTGATCCCGCAATCCGAAAGATCATCTACACCATGAACGCCATCGAAAGCCTGAACTGCGTCATCCGCAAGTCCATCAAGACACGGGGCTCGTTCCCGACGGACGATGCAGCCACAAAGCTGATATACTTAGCCATCCGCAATTTTGAAAAGGACGGCAGAAATGTCCGAGAATGGTTTGCCGCCCGCAATCAATTCGCTATCATGTTCGAAGAACGCTTCAATGCGTGACCGTATCTGAAACCCGCATGGGCCGGACCAGATACACAGAGTTCATGACACTCCCTTTTTCGGTTGTCACGACCAAGAATTCCAGTTTCCAAGGCAGGCCCCCTCACCATGATCCAGTCTGCCTCCACCACACCCGCTTTGTCATCCTTGAATGGCAAACCTATCCTGTTCAATTTTGACGGTGCGGAGATTAAAACTCGGACGTAGATGATGCTTGTGCTCGCCATGGCAAGCACAAGCAGAACATGGTCTCAAGGCCAATGACATGGGCGCCGTGAATTCTCTGAGTTAACAACGTCACCGTTCATTTCGCCGGCATCACCGCACAAGACATCGTCGCCGTTGCCCAGGTTGATGTAATCCCTGCCGGCACCACCGGTGATCATGCCGTTGTCTTCGCCACCGTCCAGATAGTCGTTGCCATCGCCGCCGTTTCCGCCGTCAAGGTTGTCGGCACAGTCACCGCCCATGACGGTTTCGTCGCCAAATCTGGCCTCGACCTCGTCGTGGCCACCCATGGCGTTGATGTTGTCTGCGCCGACTGCACCCTCGACCATGTCATCCAGCGCGCTGGTTGCGATCGTATCAGAGGTCAGCAAAACGGTTGTTCAGGTCAGCGTCGCCTTCAGGTTTTCACCGGTAAACAGTTCGAACCGCGCATCGATTGTGCCGTCTCCGTCGATGTCGATTGTGACTTCGTTGTTTACGCGGTCCTGCGTCACAACCGAAGCTGCTTTCAGGCCTGTAATCTGGATTTCGTCGTCGCGACCGAAGTCGGTGATCATGTCGCCATCCAGATCGGTGGCTGAACCCATGTAGAGGTCCTCACCGCCACCACCGTAGAGAAGGTCACGGCCTGCGCCACCCATCATGGTATCATCGCCGTTGCCACCGTCGAGGGTATCGCGACCGGCACCACCAGTCAGTTTGTCGTTGCCATTGTTACCGAACAGGTTGTCATGACCTGCACCGCCGGACAGGTTGTCGTCACCGTCCATACCGTCGATGTTATCATCACCACCCATGCCGCCGATCGTATCGGCAACATCGGTGGCCTCGACACGGTCATCGGAACCGGAGGTCAGGCTGCGGTCGATCACCTCATGGACATAAACCGATCGGCCAAACCAAAGGTGCCATCGATAAAGAACCTCGCGCCGATCGATAAGGTGGGTGTTCTGGCGTTCAGTTGTACAACCAGCAACTCCCGCAATCAGCTTTGGGCAGATTTTGTTGAAAAACTCGATGTCTGCTCAGCGTCGACTGATTTCGCAGAACACCTTCCCGTTGAAGCACCCATTCATAACCATGTTTGCCATGGCGTGCATTCCGAGAACCATTTTCCGGTTTTTGAGCACGTTTTTGCGGTGATGGAGTTTTTCAACAAAATCGGCAGTAAGACGCCCTTGCAAGCGATGAAGGACTGACTCAAACTCAAACTGTTTAGGGTCAGGACTTCGGTAACGAGGACGTATCTGTCAATGATAAAAAGACAGCCGGACATTGACGGCGGCGGCAGTTTCCGTCGTCGTGCTGTTATGACGAGGTCGGGAGCAGACTCTCGAAGCGCTGCTAATTTTCGACCCTTCAATACAAGATCTTCCCCGGGTTCATGCTTCGGTCCGTGGTCAGCGCGATGGCTGCCAACATGATGCTGATCCAGTGTGGTGCCCGAAGTGCCTATCTCATAAGCGTGTTCGAAGGTCCATTCGGCGACAGTCCTGACCACGGCATCTTCGGAACCACGTCCCGGTGGGGACCTCGAAGGGCCGCAGTCAAGCAGCCTTCAGTGGTTCGCTCCCAAGCGTTCTAATGCTGTCTAAATGCCTCCAACGATTGGTGGGGTTGCGTGATTGAACTCGGTGCCGTCCCGCCACATGCGATGAAGAACGACACCAATGCGCCTTGCCAGCGCAACCATTGCCCTTTTGCTTCCCCGACGCTTGGCCACTCGCGCAGCCCATGTTCTGAGCCGTGAGGAACGGCCACGATGTAACATGACTGTCGCGGCTTGACACAACGCACGGCGCAAATTTGCGTCACCCGCCTTGGTGATACCACCAATGACATCGCGCTCGCCCGATTGGTGTCGCGATGGCGTTAGGCCCACCCAGGGTCCAACACGTTTGGAAGATTTAAAGCGGGTGGGATCATCAACTGCGGATTTGAAGGTCAGAGCGACGACCGCTCCAATGCCGGGCATTGTCATCAGCAAGCGGCAGACTGGGTCGTCCTTCGCAAGCCCGCGAACCTCCCGTTCCAGATTGGCCAGCTCACTGCGCAATGCAGCACGAGATTTGAGCATGGGCACCGTTGCTGCCTCCAACATGGCATTGCCCTCCACAAGTTCGCGTACTCGCACGTCATAGCGCCCACGTGAGATCGCACCTACCTTAAGTCCAAAATTTCGCAACAGCCCGCGCAGTGACATCTCCAGAGCGATCATACCTTGCTGGATCGCTTTACGGGCACCCAGAAGCGCCTGAACCTCTTGTGCTGACACGGATTTGCAATGCACCGGCCTGAACCAGCCGATATGAAGCAAACGAGCAATCCCTTCGGCATCCCGCCGATCCGTTTTGATCGGCATCGCTTTCAACGCGCCCTTAACTTGCCGGGTTTCCATCAGCACGACATCGAGGCCGGCTTCAGTCAATCCACGATGCAGCCATTGCGACAATGGTCCAGCTTCCAATCCTATGATTGCAACCGTTCCAGGCAGCGTGTCTGCAAAGGCTGCGAGGGCTTCTGGCTCGCTGGCAACCTCTGTTTCTTTCAAAATTTTACCATGTTCGTTGACCACGCAAACGGCAGTTTTTGCGAGCGATACATCAAGTCCAATAAACAGCTTCATCCCATATTCCTCCTTTAGGATCTAATAGTAAGCGGTGCCTTGCCCCCATCCTTCGTAAGCATCCGGCGTAGGCCGCGGCGAGATCAGCGCGCGTGCCGAAGGCCCATTTCGATGAGTTCTCGCAGGTTTTCGATCCCGAACGGAGTGAATGCGATGACGCTGTCGTCGCCAAGGCCGTAGACCCAGATCACACCATCTTCGATTTCCATATCAATGGCGAGATCGAAGATCCGATTAGCTGTTTCTCCCAGCTCAGCA
>Ga0163215_100904_pt1 | contig 28681 bp, 28 predicted proteins | sample SynspAceP_FD_185934 | JGI IMG/M metagenome (GOLD analysis project Ga0163215, IMG submission 185934) | Saline lake microbial communities from Ace Lake in Antarctica - Synechococcus sp. Ace-P (Hybrid Assembly) | ecosystem: Environmental > Aquatic > Non-marine Saline and Alkaline > Saline | place...
CATCTTGAGCTGCGTTGCGGGCAGTCGGAAGGTGTGGCTGAAAGCGCCAGCGGTCAAATCCGGAAAATCCGATTCAGGCAGGCATTGCAGCGAGAATTTCGACCGGCCTGAGGTAACCGTCATCGTAGCTCCGTCGGCATCGGTCGACAGCAGCACTTCCGATCCATCCGAAAGCTTGCGCACGATGTCGTAAAGCAGATGCGCAGGCACGGTGGTGGAGCCAGCTTGCTCGACCATCGCCGGCGTCGCTTCGGTGATTTCGAGATCCAGATCGGTCGCTTTCATATCAAGCGTTGCGCCCTCGGCCTTGAGCAGCACGTTCGACAGGATCGGTATCGTGTTGCGGCGCTCGACCACGCGATGCACATGGTTCAGCGACTTGAGGAGATTGGAACGCTCGAGGGTGACACGCATGATCTTGCTACCGCTTGGCTGGGGGCCCTCGCTTGGAAGCGAAGACCTTTCAAATTCTGTCTTGTCAGGCTCTTGCCCGGTCTGGGCTGTGACGTGACGCATGCTGCGCCGTGCCCGGGCCAGCAAAATGGCAGATTATACCCCTGCCATGCAACAAAAACCGGCCCGGACTGTTTCAGCCGGGCCGGGATTCTGGGGATAATTGCTTGTGGTCGCCGTCTACTCGACGATCAGTCGCTTCAGCAGCTCAATCTCGTGGCCAAGCTTGGTGTCTCCATTGATCAGGCCTTCGATCTTGCGCACCGCATGCAGCACGGTTGTGTGGTCGCGACCACCGAACCTGCGGCCGATCTCGGGAAACGAGCGCGGCGTCATGGTCTTGGCCAGATACATGGCGATCTGCCGCGGCTTGACGATGACTCGCGTGCGGCGATCGGAAACCAGTTCCTGCCGTGAAACATTGTAGTGCCGCGAAACCACCCGCTGGATGTCTTCGATGCGGACCCGCTTGGGCTCACCCGCATTGACCAGATGGCCAAGCAACTGATCAACCCGCTCGAGCGTCAGGTTGGGCTCGAAGCTGCGGCGGAACAACAGCTGATTGAAAGCACCTTCAAGCTCCCGGCCGCTTGAGGTGATGTTCTGGGCGACGTGGGCAAGAATGTCCTCGCCGATATCAAGCGTGCCATCTTCGATCTGCGCAACGGCCAGCCGCTGGCGCAGCATCTCCAGCCGCATCTCGTAGTCTGGCGCTTCGATTTCGATGGCGACACCACCTTGCAGACGCGACCGGACGCGTGGATCAAGCGATTCCAGCTCCCAGGGCGCGCGGTCGGCGGCAACAACCACCTGACGGGCTGAATCAAGCAGCATGTTGAGCAGATGGCAGAACTCGTTCTGGATAGACTTACCCTGCAGGAACTGCATGTCGTCGATGACCAGAAGATCGATATTGCGCAGCGATTCCTTGAACGACAGCGCGTCATTGTCGCGGATCGCGGTGGCAAAGCGCCACATGAAGTATTCAGCCGTCAGGTAGACCACCCGCGGATTGCGCGAATGACGGCTGGCGGCGGCTGCAATCGCTTGCAGTAGATGGGTTTTGCCCAGACCGACATTGGAGTGGATGAACAGCGGATTGAAACGGACCGCTCCGGTTCCTGCCTCGGCGATGGTCTTGGCTGCAGCCAGCGCCACCCGGTTGGATGAGCCTTCGACATAGCTCTCAAAGGTATAGCGCGGATCGAGCGGCGATCCGATCACGTTGTTGGCGGTCTGTGGGCCCTTGGGGAAGCTCGAAAGATGCGCACCAACGCCTTTGAGCGACAGATGCAGATCCTTGCGCGCGGCAGCCGGTGCCTGTTGGGCGGCGGTTGCGTTGGCTGCGCTGTCTGTTTCTGTTTCGGTGGTTGGGCGGATGGCCCGGGTCGCTGACCGCACAACGATCTCGACCTTCATGACATCTGCGTCTTCTTCGCTGAACAGCGCGCTGATCTGATCGAGATACTTGTTGTTGATCCAGGATTTCAGGAAGGCTGTTGGAACCGAAAGGCGCACGACGCTCTTTGATGCCGATTGCAGCTTGAGCCGTCCAAACCAGCTGGTGAAAACTTCTGGTCCGACCTGCGCCTTCAATCGAGTCATGACCCGATCAAAGGTCTTGGTGTTCTTGTTCATGTCCGCCCCTTTGTCAGTCGTCGGGCAAACATCGCCGCCAAGCGGTTGGGAACTGATTTCTTGTGCGTTCCACTGTGCCGCTTTACGTGCTGTTGTCATTTGTGTTTGCATCGCCGCTGTATTCCCTGTTGCCACATTTAGGTAGTTGCCCCGACCATCATGGTCTGGCGCGGACATGGTCCACGTAATCACGTCCGTTTCGGTGCGGTTGACCCGCTTTGTTTTTTCCCTCGTCTTCTGTCCAGCCCGGCGGCCTCGTATCGCCGGATTGGACAAATCTTCATCGTTCCGTTGAAACCTGAGTTTCGACGGAGTTAAGGCTTCACTGCATGGCGAAAGAGCGCCAATGCAACCGAAGGTTTGTTCTGAGTTTGCCCGGCTAGAATGCCGAGCACCAAGGAGCAGGTTGGAAAATTCTCACTTGAAATAAAGCAAACTATCCTCGGAACCGCCCGGCTCCACGCCCCTTGTCGAGGGCTATTTATGCAGGATGGGATGGCCAGATCAAGCGGCTTATTTACGTTTCATTCACACTTTAGGGATTGACTCGCAATGGTTGAAAAAAGGCCCTGAGCGAGGGTTTTCAACAGGCGATTGGATTCATTGCCTTTTCGCGGCTTCCGATCTTTTTGTTCCCGTCAGGAAGCCTTGGATACAAAATTTCGGGTCTTGACAGGATATCCGGCGAATCCGGTTTGATTCTGCGGGGCTGAATCGGCTACCTCGCGTAAACTATTGAAAATAAAGAATATTTATTGTCGCTAAGACGGGACTGTGACAGCGCTGAATTGGTCGCCGGAATCGATATTACGCAAGTCATTGGGGCAAAACGAAAAAGGCCCGGACAAGCCGGGCCTTTAGTCGTCTAAGTATTTTTCAGGTGATTAGGCGCTCAGCGCCTTCACCCGGCTTGAAAGCCGGGAAATCTTCCGTGACGCCGTATTGGCGTGAACCACGCCCTTGCCGGCGGCGCGCATCAGTTCAGGCTGGGCTGCCCTGAGTGCTGCGGCTGCAGCAGTCTGGTCGCCGGAGCTGATTGCTTCTTCAACAGTGCGGAGGAAGCCGCGAACACGCGAACGGCGTGCTTTGTTAACGTCAGTGCGGCGGGCAATCTTGCGGGTCGCTTTTTTCGCCGAAGTTGTATTGGCCATGAATGCCTCTCAAAGTGTCACATGCTCTATTCCGACCGGAAAGCGCCTCTTGCGAGGATTGTCGCTTCGACATGCGGAATGCGAGAAAAACCACGGCGAGCTCTAAAGCTGCCATTCGATGGCGGGCCTATACCGGGTATCGCGGCTTTCGTCAATGCGAAAATCCGTTTTCCAGCCGCCCGCCGTTGCATTTGGTCACCGGTGTTTGAACTGTGCCTTGCGCTTGTCGATGAAGGCGGCCATGCCTTCTTTCTGGTCTTCGCTGGCAAACAACGAGTGAAACATCCGCCGTTCGAAGCGCAGTCCCTCGGCCAGCGTTACCTCGTCGGCGCGGTTGACCGACTCCTTTACCATCATCGCCACCGGCAGCGAGAAGCCGGCAATCTTCTCCGCCGCCTTCATCGCTGTCGCGAGAAGTTCGTCGGCGGGCACCACACGCGCCACCAGTCCGGAGCGCTCTGCTTCCTCGGCGTCCATCATCCGGCCGGTCAGGCACAGATCCATGGCCTTGGCCTTGCCGATAGCCCGCGTCATCCGCTGGGTCCCGCCCATGCCCGGAATGACCCCGAGGGTGATTTCCGGCTGGCCGAACTTGGCCGTATCGGCGGCAATGATAAAGTCGCACATCATCGCAAGCTCGCAACCACCGCCGAGCGCATAGCCCGCCACCGCCGCGATAACCGGCTTGCGGGTCTCGGCTACCGCGCTCCAGCCCTCAAAGAAGTCTTCCATATAGGCGCTGATATAATCCTTGGGCTGCATTTCCTTGATGTCGGCGCCGGCGGCGAAGGCCTTTTCCGAACCAGTCAGCACAATCGCGCCGATCTTCTCGTCCGCGCCATACTGCGCCATCGTTTCGCGCAGCTCGCCCAAAAGCTCCGAATTCAGCGCATTGAGCGCATCAGGCCGGTTGAGCGTGATGACGGCCACCCGGCCGTGTGTTTCTGTCTTCAAAGTCTTGAGCGCCATCATATCTCTCCTTGTTGCAGCCTGTCAGGTCTGGCCTCTGAGGGGCAGGCGTCCTGGCCGGGTCAGTTTTTCTGGCATCGCGGACAATAAAATGTCGAACGCCCGCTTTGCACGATCCGGCGGACCGTATCGCCACAGCCGGGGCGGGGGCAAGTCTTTCCCTCGCGGTCATAAACGGAAAATCCGTGTTGGAAATATCCCAGCGTCCCGTCGGTGCGGATATGATCCCTCAGCGACGAGCCGCCTGCCGCAATTGCTTCGTCGATCACTGTGCGGATCGCTCTCGTCAGCACCTCGAGATGCTTGCCCGGCCGCCCACTTTTGCCGACCAGCAGCCCCGCGGCTTTAACCGGCGACAGCTCCGCTCGCCACATCGCTTCGCAGACATAGATATTGCCCAGGCCTGCAATGATCCGTTGATCAAGCAGTGCCGCCTTCAACGGGGTCTTCTTTCCCGCAAGCCGCCCGGCGAGTTCGCTGGCGTCGAGACTGTTGCCGGTCGGCTCCACCCCAAGGCTCTTGAACCAGGGATGGTCAGCGAGTGCTGCGCGCGCCATCAGATCCATATAGCCAAATCGTCGCGGGTCATTGTAGATCACCCGCGCCTGGCCCGCCGGCCCGTCCACATGAAACACCACATGGTCGTGCTTGTCGTCTTTTGAGCGCGCGTGATGAAACACCCCCGGCTTGAGCGATCCGTCCCCGCCCGCCTCGATCCGGAATGAGCCCGACATGCCGAGATGGCTGACCAGCACCGTGCCGTCATCAAGATCGGCAATCAGGTATTTTGCCCGGCGGCCAAGCGAAGTGATCTGCCGTCCTTCCAGCCGGGCGGCAAAATCCACCGGAAACGCAAACCGCAGATCGGCGCGGCGCTGCTCGACACGGATGATCCTTGCGCCCTCCATCACTGGCGCGAGGCCTCGGCGGACCGTTTCGACTTCTGGCAATTCGGGCAACGGCGATTCCTCAGGCTGGTTTCAATATGCTTGCTGCTGACTTATAAGGCGGTGCGCTATGCCGCAGGCGGGTTTCCTCATGCCTAGATAGCGTGCAGCAGAGCGATCCGCTATGGTCGCGGCAGAATTGACGCTTGGTGAAGAAATACGGGATGAAGTGATGTCAGAACAGCGCGTCGCCACAGATGGCGGAATGCAGACCAGTTACGGGTTCCGCACCGTCGAGGACGGCCAGAAGCAGGAGCTGGTCAACGACGTCTTTCACAAGGTCGCCAAGCGCTACGACATTATGAATGACGTGATGTCGGCGGGCCTGCACCGGGTCTGGAAAGATGCGCTTGTTGCAAGCCTCAATCCGCCGCGTCGCCCAGGCTTCCGCTTTCTTGATGTGGCCGGCGGCACCGGCGACATCGCCTTCCGCATTGTCGCAGCCTCTGATGGTCAGGCCCAGGGCACCGTGCTCGACATCAACGGCTCGATGCTCGGCGTCGGCGCCGAGCGCGCTGAAAAGAAGGGCTATGCCGGCAATCTCGACTTCGTCGAAGCCAATGCCGAGGAACTGCCGTTCGAGGACAACAGTTTCGACGCCTATACAATCGCCTTCGGCATCCGCAACGTGCCCGACATCGATAAGGCATTGCGCGAAGCCTACCGCGTGCTCCGCCGCGGCGGCCGCTTCCTTTGCCTCGAATTCTCCGAGGTCGAGATGCCGATCCTGGACAAGGTCTATGACGCCTGGTCGTTCAATGGCATTCCCGCCATGGGGAAGGCCATCGCAGGCGAAGCCGAGCCCTATCAGTATTTGGTCGAATCAATCCGCAAGTTTCCGCGCCAGGCCGATTTTGCCAAAATGATCGAGCGCGCCGGGTTCTCCCGCGTCGGCTACACCAATTACACCGGCGGCATCGCAGCCCTTCATTCGGCCTGGAAGATCTGAGCGGCATGGCAAGTCTCGGCACCTATCTGCGCCTGATGCGGGCGGGCTTCATCCTTGTGCGCGAAGGCGTGGTCGCCTCGCTGCCCGCCGATGAGCTGCCCGCGCCGCTGCAATTTGGCCACCGGATTGCCGGCCTTCTGGCCAAGCGCCAGGCCAAGAGCGCCGAGCGCACCGACAGGCTTGCCCGCGCGGTTGAGCGGCTCGGGCCCTCCTGGGTCAAGCTCGGCCAGTTCTTGGCCACACGGCCCGATGTGGTCGGCGCCGATATCGCCGACGATCTCGCCGGCCTGCAGGACCGGATGGCGACCTTCCCCGAGGCTCTGGCCCGCACGGCCATCGAAGGCTCACTCGGACGGCCCATTTCCGATCTCTATTCCCGCTTCGACCCGCCGATTGCAGCAGCCTCCATTGCCCAGGTGCATCCGGCTGAAGTCACCGATGAGACCGGCGTCCGCCAGGTCGCCGTCAAGGTTATCCGCCCCGGCGTGCGTCAGCGCTTCAAGCACGATCTCGAGGCCTTCTATCTGGTCTCGGAGCTGCAGGAGCGTTACATCCCGTCCTCGCGCCGGCTGCGCCCGGTCGAAATCACCAAAACGCTGGAGCAGACCACCCGCATCGAGATGGATCTCAGGCTCGAGGCTGCCGCCCTCTCCGAGATGGCCGACAACACCAGGGACGATCCGGGCTTCCGCGTGCCTGCGGTCGACTGGGAGCGCACCGGCCGTGACGTCGTCACCATGGAATGGATCGACGGCATCAAGATGGGTGACGTCGCAGGCCTGCGCGCCAGCGGTCACGATCTCGATGCCATCGCCGACACGCTGATCCAGTCGTTTCTGCGCCACACCCTGCGCGACGGCTTCTTCCACGCCGACATGCACCAGGGCAATCTCTTCGTCGATCCGGCGGGCATGATCGTTGCCGTCGACATGGGTATTGTCGGACGGCTGGGCAAAAAGGAACGCCGCTTCCTCGCCGAAATCCTATACGGCTTCATCACCCGCGACTATCAGCGCGTTGCCGATGTCCATTTCGAGGCTGGTTACGTTCACTCCCGCCACGATCCGGCGAGCTTCGCCCAGGCCATTCGCGCCATCGGCGAGCCGATCCACGGCCAGCCAGCGGAAACCATCTCGATGGCCCGTCTGCTGACGCTGCTGTTCGAAGTCACCGAACTCTTCGACATGCAGACCCGGCCCGAGCTGGTGATGCTGCAAAAGACCATGGTGGTGGTCGAGGGTGTCGCCCGTACGCTCAATCCAAAGTTCAACATGTGGAAGGCAGCCGAGCCGGTGGTCGGCGACTGGATCCGTGACAACCTCGGCCCCAAGCGCATCGCCGTCGATATCAAGGCCGGTGCCATCGCGGCACTCAAGCTGGCCGAGCAATTGCCCGACCTCGCTGCCCGCACCGAACGCTTTGCAACGGAAGTCGGCGACATGGCCGAAAACGGCCTGCGCTTCGACGCCGCCACATCCGAGGCCATCGGCAAATCAGAAGCCCGCCACACCCGCTCTGGCCGTGTGGCGCTGTGGATCATTGCTGCGGCATCAGTCTGGGGAGCGTTGGCGATCCATCCTCTATGGTAGTGGCTTACCGGCCGTTTTCACTGGATGACATCGACGTCCAACCACTGTCTGATGAAGCTTGGCGCGACGGCTATGCCTATGTTGAGCGCATGATCCATGATTGGAAGTCCGGCGCCAACCGCTTCGATGGTCCCGGCGAACGGCTGGTCGGCGCTTTCGAGAATGAAAAGCTGATCGGCTTCTGCGGTCTCAACCGTGATCCTTACACCAGCGAAAATGCCGGTCGTATCCGCCATCTCTATGTCAGTCTCGACCATCGTCACCTCGGCATCGCCCGCGCACTGGTGAACCGGACGCTCGACGGCGACGCGAGCCTGTTCTCTCGCATCCGCCTTCGCGCCACGCCAGCGTCACGGAGTTTCTATGAGTTGCTGGGGTTTGAGCCGGTCGACGAGGCTGAAGCCACGCACGCGAAGCGGCTGAGGTAAGGTTTCCGCCATCCGTAACCAGAAAGGCTGTGGCTCCAATAGAGCCCCGCCGGATTTGCAATTCCGGCCCATTTCACGCAGACTGAGAACTGGATCGGCCATCAAGCGCCGGACCAACATTCGCCGACGGCAGCGTTTGCGCCGTCAGGGCAGGAAACCCGGCAGCGCATCGCGCACACGATCCGTACACTCACGGACGCCCCGGGAAAGACACAAGCATTGGATACACATATGAGCGAGGCCAAATCCGGCGACACCGTTCGGATAAATTATACCGGCAAACTGACAGACGGCACCCGGTTCGACAGCTCCGAAGGGCGCGAGCCTTTGGAGTTCCAGCTGGGTTCCGGCCAGATCATCCCCGGTCTTGACCGCGAAGTCGAGGGTATGAAGGTCGGTGACAAGCAGACTGTCACCGTTCCAGCCGAAGAGGCCTACGGTCCCCACGATGCGGCGAAGGTTCAGCAAGTTCCGCGCGACGCCCTGCCGCCGGAGCTCGAGCCGCAGGAAGGCATGCAGTTGCAGGCCCAAACGCCAGAAGGAGGGCAGGTGACATTCATCGTTACCGCCGTCGCCGAACAGGAAGTCACCGTCGACGCTAACCATCCGCTGGCTGGCAAGGATCTGATTTTCGAAATCGAGATGGTCGAGATCCTCAAGGCGGCCTGACCGCACGAGACTTGGACAACCCGGCTCGCTGTCGGGTTGTCGTTTCCTTGCGGGACGCCGCAATCCTGTGGCGGCCAGCCGCCCGGGCAGACGCTCGAACCTATCCGTCACAGCCGACAGCGCCGGGCATCCAATCGGATGCTCAAAGATCGCTGTAGCACTTTGAAATGATGCATATACGTTATCGTTCCAACGAATACGTTTGAACGCGACATGCATTGGTTTGACTGCAATGCATGCAATGCTTACATTGTCGCCGCAAGCATCGATCTCCGTGCCCGGGAGGCGCCCATGGCTACACTGACCATCCGCAATCTTGACGACACTGCCAAACAGGCTTTGCGTGAGCGTGCCGCCAGAAACGGCCGCTCGATGGAAGAGGAGATGCGCTTCATCCTCGCAGGGCTGGATAGCGTTGTTGAAACGGCGGCATCGCCACCCATCGCCGCGCCTGTGTCACTTGCACCAAGCCAACCTGTCCATCAGACCCTTGCCAGCAAACGCATCCTGCTGATCATATCCGGCGGCATTGCGGCCTACAAATCGCTCGACCTGATCCGGCGTTTGCGCGAACGCGGCGCGGAGGTCCGGCCATTGATGACCGCTGCCGCGCAGGAATTTATCACGCCGCTGGCCGTTGGCGCGCTCACCGCCGATCACGTCTACACCGATCTGTTCTCCCGCGAGGACGAGCAGGATGTCGGCCATATCCGCCTGGCGCGCGATTGCGATCTTATCTGCGTCGCCCCCGCCACCGCCGACCTGATGGCCAAGATGGCCAACGGCATGGCCAATGATCTCGCCTCCACCGTATTGCTTGCCACCAATCAGACTGTCTTGATCGCGCCCGCCATGAACCCGGCGATGTGGGCGCACAAGGCAACGCGCCGCAACGTCGCAACATTGCGGAGTGATGGTATTCAGTTCATCGGGCCGATGGCGGGTGAAATGGCCGAATCCGGTGAGGCGGGCCAAGGCCGCATGGCCGAACCGTTGCAGATTGTTGCCAGCATCGAGGCGTTGCTTGATAACAGCCCCAAGCCGCTCGCCGGCAGAAAGGCCATCGTCACCTCCGGCCCGACACATGAGCCGATCGATCCGGTGCGCTACATCGCCAACCGCTCGTCCGGCAAGCAGGGCCACGCCATCGCCGCCAGCCTTGCCCGTCTGGGTGCGGACGTGACGCTGGTCTCTGGCCCGGTCACAATTCCTGATCCCGCTGGCGTCAATGTCATCAAGGTCGAAAGCGCCGCCAACATGCTCGAGGCCGTCACGACCGCCTTGCCCGCCGACATCGCCGTGTTTGTTGCCGCCGTCGCCGATTGGCGCGTGGCCGCGGCCTCGGGCGAAAAGATCAAGAAAAAATCGGGCGAGGGGCCTGCGCCGCTGCAGCTCACGGAAAACCCCGACATTCTCATGACCGTCGGCCACCACGACAAGCGCCCGCATCTGGTCGTCGGCTTCGCCGCCGAAACCGCCGATGTCGTCTCCAACGCCCAGGCCAAACTGGCCCGCAAGGGGGCCGATTTCATTGTCGCCAACGATGTCTCGCCCGCCACCGGAATCATGGGCGGCGACCGCAACCGGGTCCGCATCGTCTCAAGCGATGGCGTCGAGGACTGGCCGGATCTGAGCAAGGGTGAGGTCGCTGACCGGCTGGCTCAGCGCATCGCCGACCGGCTGAAACAATAAGCATTGATTGCAGGCTGATGGAAATCCAGGAGGCACGGGCAATGCAGGTGGGCGACGGAGATGCAGATGCAATCGTGTGATGTTGTGGTGGTTGGTGCGGGCTTTGCCGGTTTGAGTGCGGCGGAAGCACTGGTCAAGGCCGGGCGGCAAGTAATCGTTCTTGAGGCCCGCGACCGGGTCGGGGGCTGCAGCGAAGCCATGCTCAATGGCCTGGGTGAAAAGGTCGATACCGGTGGTCAGTTCGTTTGTGACGAAATGCCGTTGATCCTCGACCTGATCCGCCGCCAGAAGCGTCGCCTGATTACGCCGGCCGAGCGCGGTCTGCCGCGAGCCCTGTCTGCCGCATCAGTGCCGGAGCAGGCTCATCCGCATCCGGAGGCCGAAATCTTCGCGCGGGCCAACGAGATCTATTACGATGAACTCCGGCATGTCGAGCTGACCCCGGATATGGCCGATATCACCGTCGCCGGGTGGATTGCGCACCGCACGCCCGATCCGGCAATCCGCGCTGCATTTGTGTCGATTGCCGAATGCGCCAACTGCATTGCGGCCGCCCGCCAGCCGCTCTGGACCTTGATCGCGATGCACCGAAACGGACCGCGCGAAGTCTCTGAAATGCAGTATTTTGTCGAGGGTACCATGCATGCCGTCGCCGCGGCTTTGGCTGACGGCCTTGAGGGTCATATCCGTTTGTCGCAAAAAGTCCGGGCAATTGAGCAGAGCGATGGCGGGATTGTCATTCAGACCACAACCGAACGGATTGCCGCGCGCGAGATGGTGCTGGCCATCTCCCCCATCCACTGGCCGGAGATCGGCTTTGATCCGCCGCTGCCCGCAACCACGGCCAAGGCCGGCTCCGCCTTTTCCCGCGGCGATGTGGTCAAGTTCCTGATTCGCTACGAGCGCGCGTTCTGGAACCAGCGGGGCTGGAGCGGAATGTGCCAGTGGTCCGAACCGTCGGGGATCTGGTTCGGCGATGCGAGTCATGATCCGGCGCGGCCGATGCTGGTGGGTTTCATGGGCGGCCCTTCAGCGGCAGCGTTCCGCGCCAGGGCGGAAACCGGGCGCCGCAGTCTTGTGCTTGATGAGCTGGCTCGCGCCTTCGGGCCGGAGGCGCTGATGCCGCTGGATTATCTCGAACGTGACTGGGGCAGCGATGCGTTGGCGCTCGGTGGATATAGTGCCGTGGTGACCGATCCGGCGGCGCGGGACGCGGTCGCCATCCTGCAGCAGGGAGCCGGGCGCATAAGCTTTGCCGGAACCGATCTCGCCGATGCTTTCTCGGGCTACATTGAAGGCGCGATCTGGTCTGGCCGATACGCTGCCGCGCAGGTTCTTGCCCGGTTTGACGGCAAATGCGTGTCAGGATCGGAGTGAACACTCCTACCGGCCCGGCTTACCGAGGATCAGGCCCATCACGCCATTGCAGCAACCTTCACCGCTTCCACCTGCAGCGGTGAAAACCGCGCCGAGGACATCCCGCCAGCTTTCAGCGTCACGATGCTGCCTGCCGGGATCTCATGCCATTTGGTGTCAGTGTCGGTGAATGGCTCAGAGACCAGGCAGTGGCCCTGATCGCCGCAGGTCGGCGCTGAATAGAGCGTTGGCGCGTAGGCATCATTGGCGTAGCGGATCGCGTGCAACGCCTCACCATCCGAAAACGCCGCGGTGAACCGCACCAGCTCGCGCACACCGGCACGCGCAGCTTCCGCGAGCGCAAACCGGATGGCTTCAGCGAAAGCATTTGCCGGATTGGTTTCCAGTCCAAATTCGATCGCCAGCAGGAACAACAGCTCGGAATCTGTGGTGCCGTGCCGGGCCTGATACAGTCGGTCCGAGAGCGCTGCCTCCATCGGCCGCCGAATGGCCTCGAAGCCAGCGATCTGGCCGTTGTGCATGAACGTCCACTTGCCGTGCACGAAGGGGTGGCAATTGTCGCGGCTGGTCGCGCCCCCGGTTGAGGCCCGGACATGGGCCAGAAACAGCGGCGAGCGGATCTGCCGTACCAGCGATTTCAGATTGCAGTCAGACCAGGCCGGCAGCACATCGCGGTAAAGCCCTGGTTCGGAATGTTCACCATACCAGGCAATGCCGAAGCCGTCGCCATTGGTCGCGGTCTTGGCCTCGGTGGCATGGTGTGATTGCTCAATCAGCGAATGCCCTGGGGCTGAAACAATCTGTTCCAGCGGGATCGGCGTTCCTCGGTAGGCGGCCCATCTGCACATGTGGTTCTATTTGCTCCGGTTGTGCATCCGGTGATGCATCTCGTTGATCATACGACTTGCAGTTTTCTCAAAGGTGAACGGCAGGATCGCATGAACGAGAGCGCAAAAAGCGGCGGCGAAAAGCTTGGCTGAAAATTTCCCGGCAAACAGCAGGTGCTCGAAATAGCTCTCGTCGACAGATTGCGGGTGGTCGGTGAACAGGCGGGCGATCTGGTTGGACATCGGCTGGCTTCCCTCTTTGTGTGCTTTTGTTGTGTGAGGATAGCCCGTTTCCACGGAAGGTATGTCCCGAATGTCCTTTTAATATAGTTCATATTGGGATATATGTCCCAACATGCATCAGATAGACGATATGGATGTCCGAATCCTGAGCCAACTCCAGCGCGATGGCACCCTTTCGGTCGACGCACTGTCGGAGCGGGTCAACCTGTCGCGCAATGCCTGCTGGCGCCGCGTCAAGCTGATGGAGGAGCGCGGGCTGATCAAGGATCGCGTCGCCATCCTCGATGCCGAAGCCGCCGGCTGCGGCTTGTCGGTGTTCATCTTCGTCCGCGCCGCCAGCCATGACGCGGATTGGCTGAAACAGTTTCGCGAGGCCGTCGACGCGTTCCCGGAGATCGTCGGTGTCTACCGCACCTCCGGCGATCTCGATTACGTGCTTCGCGCCCGCGTTTCAGACGTCAAGGCTTACGACCGGCTCTATCAAAGACTGATCGCCAAAGTGCAACTCGCCGATGTCTCCGCTTCCTTCGTCATGGAGGAGATCAAGGAGACAACGCAGATTCCGCTGTCCGCCCTCGGGCGCCGTCCTACGGTGTAACGAAGCGCCTATTTGTTTTTAACCCGCGAGATCGCGAGATTGATCGACGCCATCCGCGTTTCAACCTGATCGAGATCAGCAGTGCCGCGACCGGTTTGGCGTTCCAGTTCGAACTTCATGTCGCTCAACCGGTTGAGCTTTTCCTCGCGCCGTAGGGTATCGTAGGCGGCAACCTCTTCCGGTGTCAGCGGCGCGTCGGTTGATGGGACGGGGGCAATAGTCATGTTTCTCTCCTTGTATGTTCACGACGCCAACGCATGCGGCGCGTCCGGGTTCCAAAACGCCGGTGAGCGGCCCTGATGATACTCACTTGTTGAACAGTGCGTTCTGTTTGGCCCACTTTTTGTGAACGCCCTAAGCAGCTATCTATGGGACAACTTAAACACCACCGGCCTGAGTTGCCGGTTCCGACATCGAGGAGACTGCCATGTCCATAAGACCAGTCCGCCATCAATCAACCGCCGTGCCGTATCTCGAAGGTGCCGGCGTCCATCTTCAGCGCGCCTTCGGTTTCGACGATCCGTCGCTGACCGATCCGTTTCTGCTGTTTGACGATTTCCGCAACGAACACCCGGAAAACTATCTCAAGGGCTTTCCCTGGCATCCGCATCGCGGCATCGAGACCATTACCTATGTGCTGGCCGGCACCGTCGATCACGGCGACAGCCTCGGCAACACTGGCATACTCGGCGCCGGCGATGTCCAGTGGATGACCGCCGGTAGCGGCATCATGCACCAGGAAATGCCCAAGGGAGACGCCAACGGCCGCATGCACGGCTTCCAGCTCTGGGCCAACCTGCCGTCCTCGATGAAGATGACCGCGCCGCGCTACCAGGATGTCACCTCTGCCGATATCCCTGTCGAGATCGATGATGATGGCACCACCGCACGCATCATCTGCGGCGAGTTCTGGGGCAAGCGCGGCCCGGTCGACGGCATTGCCGCCGAGCCGTCCTATGTCGACATCTCCGTGCCGCCGGGCAGGAAGAAGACCTTCAAGGTCGACGCCTACCGCTCGGCCTTCGCCTATATCTTCGCCGGCTCCGGCTCTTTCCGCGACGCGTCCAAACCCTTTGGCGTGCTTGTCGAGAAGGAAGTCGAGGGCGAGGAGATCCAGATCCGCGACATGTCGGGCGACCGCACTTTGGTGGTCTTCGACACCGGCGACGAGATCACGGTTCAGGCAGGCGACGAGGGCATCCGCTTCCTGCTGGTCTCTGGCAAGCCGATCAAGGAGCCGGTGGCCTGGCACGGCCCGATTGTCATGAATAACCGGGCCGAGCTGATCCAGGCCGTGACCGAACTGCAAAACGGTACCTTCATCAAGCCGGCGCATTAGGTCGCACTGCGCAAGCATCAAAGTGAGTTGAAACTGCCGGGCATCGTCCCGGCATTTTTGTGTTTGCGGACATGGCAGTTAAAGGGATCAGCCGCATTCGCTTGATGTCAGCATTGTCGTCACCGCTGTCAGTTAGGTCACACACGGCGTTTGATCTGCCACGTATCGACATGTCAGCAGCGGTGCTAATGTCCCGGCGAGCAACCCGAAAGACCGCGCCATGGACAAATCCGTACTCGAAGACATTCAGGACCGGTTGCGCGCCACCCGTGACGAGATGGAGCAGGAACTCGACCGGCAGCTGGAAACTCGCCGGCAACAGTTCCGCTACCGGCTGCACCGCGGCAAGGTGCGGTTTGAGCGCGATATGCAGGCCCTGCAGAAGACCTATCGGGTCGGTCTGTGGCATTACCTCACCGGCGCCCGCATCGCCACGGTTTTGTCGGCGCCGCTGATCTATTCCCTGGTGATCCCGCTCGCCCTGCTTGATCTCTGGGTCACCATCTATCAGCAGATTTGTTTCAGGGTTTACGGCATCGATCTGGTGCGGCGCTCCGATCACGTTGTCATCGACCGCCATCATCTCGCCTATCTCAATGGCATCGAGAAAATCAACTGCGTCTATTGCGGCTACGGCAATGGCGTCATCGCCTATGCGCGCGAGATTGCTGGCCGCACGGAAGCCTATTGGTGTCCGATCAAGCACGCCCGCCGGACGCTCGATCCGCACGATTCATTCGCCAGCTTCATGGAATTCGGCGATGCCGAGACCTATCGCGACTGGCTCGCCAACGGCCGCAAAACCAAACCGGACGCCTGAAACGGTTCAGAACTTCTCCGCAGGCGCCTCATCCGTTTTCCAGCCACCTACACCACGCGTGGCGGCGGTTGCTAAGGTCGGTGTCTTTGTCGCTCGCTGGTTAGGCATCAAGCTATAAGATACGATGTCTAACTCGCGGAAATGATCATGCAGCGCAGAGAAGTGCTCAAGACTCTCGGTGACGCTGCACGACGGCAGGATCAGTCAGATTGCTGTCGGCCGCGATTGGTTCGGCGTCAATCTGGTCGCAACCTGGCAGGGATTGAGCCTTCATCCGCTGTTGCAGGCATCGAAGAATATCCTTAAATGACAACTATTTAACCCGGGATTACAACTATTTATAAAGATATCCATGTTCGAATTGCACTTGATGGTGGTGCAATCCAAATGATTGCATGGATTGGCTATGAGCAGGGCGTCACGGTCAGCCCACGCTGGCCGCATGAGGCCAAATTGTAAGGACACGAACGGGATGACCTTCGGTGACAAGCCGAGCAATGCTTTCGCCTTCTTCACCGAAGTCGGTATTATCAATCAGCTTTGCAAAGCGCTGATAGGGAAGATATTGCCTGACGGTGTCCATCCCTCCCATTTTGCGATCGTTATTCATCTGGCCCGTCAGGGGGATGGACAAACGCCGCTGCGTATCGCCAATGCCATGCAGGTGACCAAGGCAACCATGAGCCACTCGCTCAAAGTGCTGGAAAAACGTGGTTTCATGGAAACCAGACCGAGTGAAACCGACGCCAGATCAAAGCAGGTCTTCCTCACCGAGGCCGGGTGGGCCTTTCATGCCGATGCGATTGAAGCATCGGCGCGAGCGTTCAGGCGTTTCGTCCGCGACGAGCATCGCCAGGCCATGTCCGAGGCTTTGCCTGCCCTTGTCGCAATCCGCAAACTGCTTGATGAAAACCGCACGCCTGTCTCCGGAGACTAGTGGTGCGATTCTGACAGATGGGAACCATCTGTCAGGACAAATCGCCCCATCAGATCAATAGCTTGTGGACTGACTTTTCGAAACAGATGGGTATCATCTGTTTCGGTCAGGCCATTAGAGTCGTTCCCTCCCGCGCCGCCTCGACCACCACGGTCCGGACAATTGCGACCAGATCGCAGCCCCCATGATCAGTGCGCCGCCAATCACGGCCTGAAGTGTCGGTGGTTCGAACAGGATCACCCAGGCCAGGAATGGCGCCAAGGGTGTCTCCAGGATTGACAGCAAGGCCGTCTCTGCTGCCGGCAATCGCCGTGCGCCTTCCGACAGTGTCGCTGCGGCCACGGCGAACGATGCGCCAAACAGGATCAGCAGCGGCAGCTCGCTGGTCTGTGTCGCCGAGACATCGCCGAAGATCAGGCAAAGCGGCAAAAGCACCACCGAAGAAAGCGCCGAGGGCAGCATCACCCTGGTTTGTGGCCGCTTGCGGTAGAGCACCATCACCGCCGCAAGCATCAGTGTCATCCACAGCGCCAGCAGATCGCCTGCAAGTCCACCGGTGCCAAATGATCCTGACACCGTGACGAACACGCCGGTAAATGCCACGCCGCTGGCCATCACCGTGCGGCGCGACGGCGCCTCGGCGATGATCCACCAGGCAAGACCGGCGGCGAGAAACGGCGACGCCGCATAGATCAGCGCCACATTGGCGACGCTCGAGAGTTTCAACGCCGGAATGAACGCCGCCGTACCCGAGGCATGCAGCAATGTCACCAGCATCTCCCACCGACCAAACCCGCGGATTTCCGCCCGTAACTGGCCGCGCAGCGCGACATAGGCAATGGTAAATCCAGCTGCCGCCACGCCGCGCCAGAAAATGATCTCCCATGCACCAGCCTCGACCCCGCGCGTGAAAATCCCGGCGAAGCTGAAAAACAGCACCGAAATTGTAACCAGCGCAACGCCCGTTGCGTGGGTGCGGCCGTCGATTTGGGCGGTGCCGGGGTTCAGCGTCATGGTGAGAAATCCTGTTGCGATACCGAGCCTATACGTGCCGCCTACTGACAGCTGTATGTCAGCAGGCTTTGGCTTTGTCGCGTCAGGAATGTGCGGGGTGGGGACCCCATAGCACAAGGCACAGGACTTATAAGCTGACTGAAGCCGTCAGGTGGCCGCTCTGAGCCAGGTTTCCAGATGTCTGTGGCGCGGCGAATGCCGGCCCTCCCCGCCCGGCTCTCCTCGTATTGACCGAAAGCGGGAATGACAAATTTTTTTTGAATTTTCACGATACCGCCGGACTTTTCGATAGACCTTGCAAATTGACTGGAACCGATCCTTGCCCCAGAGTTGCAGCTTTCCCGGAACTGTCAGGATCGCAACCGTGTCGCTTCCCCGTATATCCCTCCAAGCCCTCGAGACGTTTGAGCGTGTTGCACAGTCCGGCTCGATGCAAATTGCGGCCCGGGAGATGGGGCTCTCCATCTCCTCTGTTTCGTCTCATGTATCCCGGCTGGAAGAGCAACTGGGTATCGTGCTGCTGGACAGGTCCCGCCGCCCTTTCGCTCTGACCCGCGAAGGAAAGGAGGCGCTGCATCATCTTTCCAGGGGGCTGGATCATCTACGGCAGGCAACAAGCGAGACGGCGATCGCCGGGCTGCTTGGCACGCGGTCGCTTTGCATCGGCATCGTGGAAGATTTCGAGAGCAGCGTGACGCCTGATCTGGCCGTCGTTCTCGCCAGTCGCATGCCGCGTGCCAGACTCTCGCTCCGCAATGTCCTGAGCCACGAAGCGCCGGCATTGCTGCGCAACGGCACCCTTGATGTTGCAATTGTATCGGAGGCAGAGGGATCAATGCCCGGCATCCGCAGTGCGCCGCTTTTGCGCGATCCGTTCGTCGTTGCAATGCCCATAGGCGAACAGAGCGAACCGGCGGCGCTTTTGAAAGGCCAGGGTGACCTTCCGTTTTTGCGTTTCAACCCGGGCCATCTGATCGGAAAGCAAATCGAGGCGCATCTCGCCCGGAACCGCGTGGTCCTGCCGGAACGCTATGCCTTCGACAGCGCTCAGTCGATCATGGCGATCATCGCCAACGGCGGCGGTTGGTCGATCATCACCCCGCTGGGCTTCATGCGCGCGCAACGCTATTCCGAGCGGGTTCGGCTGCACCCGCTGCCGCTGGCCGCATTCGCACGCCGGATGACGTTGCTGTCGCGAACCGATTTCGACCAACCCACCGCGCAAGCGATTGCCGCACTGTTTCGTCAGATCGCCGGCCGGGCCGTGCTCGACCCCTTCGGCGAGACCTGCCCCTGGCTTGAGGGCTCGTTCACGCTGCTTGAAAGCCAGGACTGACTGACAGCCTCTGCCAGCTGCCAGCAGACACGATTGCTGGAGTTTAGTTTCGATAAAACCGAAACTGTCAGATTTGATTGGACCCATTCCGCTAGATGCGCGCTGATGAAACAGCACTGCATCCAAAGCAATATGGGGAACATCAAATGCGCGATCAGGCAAGGGTTGTCATCATCGGCGGCGGCATCGCCGGATGCTCGGCATTGTATCATCTGACGCAGGAGGGCTGGACCGACGTCATGCTGATCGAGCGGGACGAGCTGACATCCGGCACCACCTGGCACTCCGCCGCGCAAGTCACCAACTTCGGCATGAACCAGACAATGATCGGCCTGAAAAGCCACTCCATTGCGCTCTACAAAGAGCTTCGTGACGATGCCGATTACCCCGTTGGCTACAATTATGGCGATGGCGGCATCCGCCTGGCCAACACTGAAGCTCAAATGGACGGTTACCGGCATTTTGCCTCGGTTGCCGCCGGGATGGGGGTCGAGTTAGAAGTTATCGATGCCGAGGAATGCGCGCGGCGTCATCCGCTGATCTCGACCGACAACCTGTTGGGCGGGCTTTGGGATCCAACCGACGGACATATTGACCCGGCGCAATTGTGCCAGGCCCTTGCCCGCCGCGCCCGCCTGGCCGGCGCCGAGGTCAACCGGCACACGCCTGTCACCGGCTTGACCCAGCATGCCGACAGCACCTGGACAGTTCACACCGAAAAGGGCGACGTGCGCTGCGAAATCGTCGTCAACGCCGGCGGTTACCGCTGCAACGAGGTCGGCGCGATGATGGGTGTGAGCCATCCCGTAGCCTCGATGGAGCATCAATACTTCCTCACCGAGGATATCCCCGCCATTGCCGAAGCGGGCCATCGCATTCCGTTGTTGCGCTGCCCGATCAGCGATTATTACTGCCGCCAGGAAAAAGGCGGCTTGCTGCTCGGATTCTATGAGCAGGATTGCCGTACCTGGGGTATGGATGGAATCGACCCGCATTTCACCAGCGCGCTTTGCCCTGACGATCTCGACCGCGTCACCGATGTTCTCGAAGGCGCCTTCGCCCGCATGCCGGCGCTGATGGAGACCGGCATCCGCGAGGTGGTCAACGGCCCGATCACTTATACGATTGACGGCGCACCGCTGGTCGGCCCGATCCCGGGCAAGCGAAACGCCTTTTGCATCATCGGATTGCGCGCCGGGCTGGGCGAAGGCGGTGGCCACGGCTGGCTGCTTGCCCAACAGATCGTCCACGGCGAAGCATGCTACGACACATGGCCGATTGATCCCCGTCGTTTCACAGGTCATGCCACTGTCGAGCTGACCGCGCTGAAGGCGATGGAAGATTACCGCAATGAATTCCGCTTCCACTTCCCGCACGAACACCGGCCTGCCGGACGGCCAATGAAGACCACACCGTTGACGTCCTTGCTGGCGGCAGAAGGCGCTTCCATGGGCACCGTCAATGGCTGGGAGCGGGTTGATTACATCAAACCCTCCCCGGAATTTGAAGAGACGCTGGGTTTTCGCTTCAATGAAGTTCACGACGTCGTGGCCGCCGAGGTCAACGCCGTTGCCACCTCCGTCGGCATGACCGAAGTTTCGGGCTTCAACCGATTCGAGCTGACCGGCGCGGATACGCACGGTTTCCTCGATCGCATCTTCTGCGGCACCGTGACCAAGCGCCCGGGCCGGGTTGGATTGGGGTACCTGCTCAATGACCACGGCATGGTGAAGGGCGAGGCGACAATTGCCAATATCTCTGCCTCTGAGCGCGGACCGGAGCGGGTCTGGTACGGCTCGGCGGCGGCGTCCGAATATCACGACATGGACTGGCTGACAGCGCACCTGCGCCCCGGTGAAGACGTTACGATCCGGTCGCGGACAAATTCTCAGACGATCCTTGTGCTGGCTGGCCCAAGGGCGCGTGATGTTCTGACAGCGGCGGCGCGGGGCGACTGGTCGCGCGAAGCTTTTCGGTGGTTGTCGGTGCGGGAGGCCCATGTCGGCATTGCGCCCGCGACTGTCCTGGCCGTCAGCTTTTCCGGCGAACTGGCCTACGAGATCCATGTCCCCAACCAGAACCTGCACGCCGCCTATTCCGCCCTGCGCCAAGCCGGAGAAGCGTACGGCTTGCGGCTCTTCGGATCGCGGGCGGTCGAATCGATGCGGATGGAGAAAGGCTTCCTGCACTGGAAGGCCGACATCCTGACAGAGTTCGATCCCTTCGAGACCGGCCTGGACCGGTTCGTGAAACTGGAAAAACCCGGCTTTATCGGCAAGGACGCACTGCTCGAACGGATCAAGCAAGGCCCAAGCCGCCGCCTTGTGACCCTGGCAATCGACGCCTCGGATGCGCCCGCCCACGGTGGCGCTTCGGTCCGTGTGCAAGATCGCATCATCGGCACGGTGTCCTCGGCGGACTGGGGCCACCGCACAGGCCTCAACCTGGCCTATGCCTTTATCGATCCTGCCTTCTCCGCTGCGGAAACCGCTGTCACAGTCGATATCATCGGCAAGCCGACGCCAGCCAAAATCATCCAGACCGGGCCTTATGATCCGGACCATAGCCGCATGAGAGCGTGACTGCTGTTGCATAAGCTGCGTATCGGAAGGCGTGAATTATCAGCGATGTCAGCGCGCTGACGCTGGTTTCGAGGCGGCAGGGTTTTGCGTTCATTTGCGCCCTGCAGCCGGGTGCGAAATTCTGTCTGTGGCGGCGGCCCTGGAAAGCGGCCCTTGGCCCTTCAACCACACGCAGCGGAACCCCGCCTCACAGCGCCTTGTACATATAGGTCGTGGCATGTAGCGCCTTGCCGTCCGGATTAAGCGCGAAGCCGGGGATCACGCCTGCGGTTCTGAACCCCGCCGCCCGGTAAAGCGGTTCGGCCTTGTCGCCGGTTTTTGTATCAAGCGTCACCAGCGTCTTGCCCACAGCGCGCGCCTCGGGGTCGAGCGCCTGCATCAGCGCCCGGCCGATGCCCTTGCGCCGCGCCTTCGGGCTGACCATCATCTTCGCCACCTCGCAGCGATGCGGCTGGTTCAGCGGCAGCGCGATGATCAGCTGAACCGAACCCACTGTTTCGCCATCCAGCCTGGCGGTGAGCAGCTTGCGCCGCCCGGCACGCACCTCCGGAAACACCTGCTCGGTGAAAAAGGCCAACCCGTCTGCCTTTGAAAAAGGCTGCATGAAGCCGATAGCGGCCCCATCATTGACGGTTTGCGCCATGATCTCCGCCAGCGCCTCGGCCTGGGCGTCCAGATCCTCGGCAGCGAGGGAGTGAATACTGATGCTGGTCATGAACACCTCACACAAGAACGATTAAGTAGGATGCGGGATCGACGCCGGTCTGGAATTTGGAGGATCCGAACAGCTGGTAGCGCAGGCAGTCGCCGGCCTCGAGATGGTGTTCCTCGTCACCGATGGTCACGCTCAGCGCCCCCGACAGCATGACCAGGTGATGTTCATGTCCGGGAACCGACGGTGCGGCGTAGGAAATGATCTGGTAGGGGCCAAGTTCACACTGCACCACTTCCGCCGACAACCCGCCGCTTGGCGGTGACACCACCCGCCGCGAAAATCCGTTGTCGGTGTCATGCCAAAGGCTCTGTTCAGCCTGTCGCACCAACGGAGAGAACAGCGCTTCGATCGGCGCCAGCAATTGCGAGATTGTCATCTGATAGGCGCTCGACAGACTGCCCAGCGTGTCTGCCGTCGGGCTGACCTCGGCATTCTCGACCCGCGACAATGTCGAGCGGCTGACCCCGCTGGCATCCGCCAGGTCCTGCAGCGACAAGCCCCGCTCTGCGCGCACCTGTTTGAGCCGTTCCGCCAGTCTGCTGTTAAGGCCTGTCAAATCAAATTCCCGAATATGAGATAATATCCAATAAACGGTATCGTTGTTGCGAGGAGCGGTCAAGACCCGGCACAAGCGTTGATTTATTGTCTCCACCCTCCGAACGCGGGTGCCGTTTGTCCAATTGTTTCCAATGTGGTTTCCGGCACAAGATTGGAAGGGCGCCCATAAATGCGGGCGCCCTTCCGTTCTGTTGATGCATGTCGCGTTCAAATGGAGTCATTTGAACGATAGCGCACATGCATCATTTCGAAGTGTTACCGCGCCAACTTCATCCGAAGTGTGGCCTGACCTGAGGGTTCATGAAAATATTCATCGACGGGCCGAAATCCGTATCCGTCGTAGAACCGTCGCCCAATGACGTTCTTTTTGAAGACCTCAACTGTGAGTGAGCCGTTTTCCGCCACGGCCTTGTCGACAAGTGCTTTGCCGAGCCCGCGCCGGTGAAAATGCGGGTCAAGAAACAGCCCCGCCACCTCGCTGCCAGCCATGGCAATGAAACCCGCCACACGGGCATCGGCTTCAATAACCCAGGTTTTGGCATGGGCCAGGTAGACTGTGCGAAGCGCTTCCGCCTCCTTGTCGAGAAACTCCTTTGTCAAAAAAGGATGGGCGAGTTCACTTGCCTTGCGCCAGATGGCCACAACGGCGTCGGTGTCTTGTACTTCGAATTCTCTGATCATTGTGATTCTTGCTTTCATGCACAGACCGCGCATCGGGCGATTGATGAAGCCAACCTGCCGGTCTGGTTTACGATGATGGGTGTGTGAGCGCACAGGCACCCTTTTCCGCGGAGCAAAGCCGAGCGGAATGGTTTGGGTTGCGTGCAGAGGGAAGCCCTTTTGCTCCCCGGATCAACGGGACATAAAAACTCCAAATCAGAGCCTGATCCTAGACAAACAAGTCGTGGATGAAAACAGGTTTCTGGCCCCGATATTGCCGCAAGGGATCAATCGGTCCCCGGCGGCAAAACTGGATCGCGCAACGTTCTGGCTCACACCACCATCTGGAAGATGATCCCCGAAACAACGGCGCCCGACAGGCCAAGCCCGATATAGGCGGCGAACACCGGCTTCTTGACCAGCGACCAGACCGCCGCCATCGCTGGCACCGAGCTCACGGCACCCGAGATCATGAACGCCATCGCGGCGCCATTGCTCATGCCTTGCTCCATCAGGCCTGCCAGCAGCGGCGGGGCGACATAGGAGTTGAGATAGGCCGGCATGCCGACCAGAGCTGCGATCCCGATCGGCATGATGCCTTCGCCGCCAACCAGTCCGGCAATCATGTCAGCCGGCACATAGGTCACCAGCAGGGCTTCGAGCACATAGGCCAGCGCCAGCCATTTGATCAGGAACACGCCATTGACGATGGCCTCGCGCCGGAACCCTGCACGGCGGCTTTCGTCCTGCCAGAAACGCCACACCGGCTTGCCGGAAAACGGGTCGGGCCCGCAGCCGCAGCCTGATTTGGTGTAGATCTTCAGTGGTTCCTTGAACCAGCCGCCCGCCATCGCCGCCTTGATCGCAAAGCCGCCAAACAGCCCCAGCGCCACCGCAACCACCGCCTTGCCGATGGCAAACGACCAGCCAAGGGCAGCCGCGGTAATCAGCAGCGTCGGTGGATCGATCAGCGGCGAGGAGAGCCAGAACGCCATCACCGCTGACAGCGGCGCACCAAGCGCCAGCAGTCCGGCGACAAACGGAATCACTTCACACGAGCAGAACGGCGCCAGCCCGCCAAACAGCGCCGCCATCATGATCATTTTGGTTTCACGCCCCTTGAACGCCTCGGCAATCACCGCCTCCGCGCCTGCCGCCTTCAGTCCGGCAATCAGCGCCACGGCAAAGACGATATAGGGCAGCGTACTTCCAAGCGCCGCGATCGCGAAGCTGACGATGGTGGTAAACCGCTCAGGGTCAAGCACGGCAACGGCGGCCAGCATGAAGACGATGAAGGCCCACGGCGTGGTGATCCAGGCTTTGATGTCCTGCCCGGTCGGGCGGCCGGTGTCGGTCGCAAGGCTCATGTCGTCTCTCCCGTTTCCGTGCAGCATTTTTCCAGAATGAAACCCGCCAGCAAATTCAGATGGTCGAAATTCGCCGTGCTCATGATCACCCGGCCCTGCTTGCGCTGGACAATCAGATTGGCAGCGGTGAGAAACTTGAGATGATGCGCCAGCGTGGAGGCCGAAATCCCCGTACGTTCCTGAATGTCGCCAACCCGCAAACCGGCATCACCGGCCCGCACCAGTGCCTGCAGCACCTCCAGCCGCGATTCCGATCCCATGGCGGAAAACCCCTGCGCCGCTTCTGTCGCGTCCATATCCGTCGCCCTCATTGATTCGATAAAACTAGTTATATCGAATCAATGAGGGATAACAAGCCCTCCGCCACGCACGGTAAAGGAACCTTAAGCCGCATCTGTTACGTTGGACCTTCAATCGAGAGCCCGGACGTGAGCACAAGCCTGTATCTGACCCAAGCCGCGGACACCCGCCCGCAGACCTTCGAACTCGCCGAATTGCTCGGCGCGCTCAGCTATGCGCTGGATCTGACCGAAGGTCAGCCTGCCGGTCATTGCATCCGCTGCTGCTTTATCGGCACCCGCATCGGCGAAGCGCTGAACCTGCCTGACGCGGCGCTCGGTGAGCTCTATTACACCTTGCTGCTCAAGGATCTCGGCTGCTCCAGCAATGCCGCGCGCATCTGCGAGCTCTATCTCGCCGATGACATCACCTTCAAGCGCGACTTCAAGACCATCGACACCAGCCTCAGTGCAGCGCTTCGCTTTGTCTTCGCCCAGACCGGGCTTGAGACCGGCCTCAGCGAACGCATTCGCGCGCTGATCAATGTCATCCACAAGGGCGGCAAGATCGCCCGCGAGATGATCGAAACCCGTTGCCATCGCGGCGCCGATATCGCCGGGCGCATGCGGTTTTCCCAAGCCGTGCAGGATGGCATCCTCTCGCTTGATGAGCACTGGGATGGCTCCGGCCAGCCGCAGGGCCTCAAGCGCAATCAGATCCCGCAAATTGCCAACATCGCGCTGCTGGCCCAGGTGATCGACGTGTTCCATGCCGAAAGCGGCCCCGAGGCGGCGTTGGCTGAAGCTATCGCCCGCTCCGGTGTCTGGTTCGATCCAACCCTGGTCACAGCCTTCATTCAAGCCCAGCAAATCCCTGAATTCTGGTCAGCGCTGGCCTCGCCCGAGCTTGCAGCCCGCGTTTTCACCATGATTCCGGCGCAGCAATGCGAGCCCGTCGACGAGGACTACCTCGATGACATCGCCGCAGCCTTTGCCGATGTGGTCGACGCCAAGAGCCCCTACACCGCCGACCATTCCAACCGCGTCACGCTCTACACCGACATCATCGCCGAGGAGCTTGGCCTGAGCCCCGATCACCGCCGCTGGCTCAGGCGCGCGGCCCTCTTGCATGATCTCGGCAAGCTCGCCGTCTCCAACCAGATCCTCGACAAGCCCGGCAAGCTCGATGCGGCCGAATGGGCGATGATCAGAAGCCATCCCGGCCACAGCGAAACCATTCTCGCCCGCGTCAGCGCTTTCGCCGATATCGCCCCCATCGCTGCGGCCCATCACGAGCGGCTCGACGGCAAAGGCTATCCCTATGGCCTCAAAGGCGAGGAAATCTGCCTCGAAGCACGCATTCTCACCGTCGCCGATGTCTTTGATGCGCTGACCGCCGAACGCCCCTACCGCGCCGCCATGCCCATCGCCAAGGCGCTCTCCATCCTCGACGCAGACGCCAACTCGGCCTTTGATCCAACCTGCATCACAGCGCTCAAATCAGGCCTCGGCCGCCTCAACGCCACCGTCGCCGCCTGAGGCTCTGAGCTGCCGGATCCGCCCTTAGCCCTGCGGATCGCCGACAAACACCGGCCTGAGCCGGCGCAGCCGCGCGGCGGCAAACTCCATGAAGGTCTCGATCCGCTTGACCCGCTGCAGGTCGCGGTGGGTCAGCACCCAGATGCCGGGATAGGCAAATGAGCCAACGCCGGGCAGCCGCATCAGCGCCGGATCTGTTTCGCCCAGAAAACATGGCATCCGCGTCGCGCCGATCCCGGCCCGCACCGCACCGATTGCCGCCGTCATGTCATCCACCACCAGCGCCACGCGCCGCTCCGGCCAGGCATCGCCAAGCTCGGCGGGCACCCCGGGCCAGTGTGAAAACCGGATCCAGTTGAGCCGCTGCCGCGGCGCGGCCGACAGCCGCTCGCCATAGGCCCGGCTGACATAGACCGCCGCCCGCTGATCGGCCACGCGGCTTCCCACCAGCGTCTCCAGCGGCGCGTCCGACACCCGTATCGCCACATCGGCTTCGCGCTGCGATAGGTTCAGCGCCTCGTTGGAGGCAAAAAGCTGCAGCTCTATCTCCGGATGCGCGGCGCAGAATTCGGCCAGAATGCCGCCCAGAATCCGCTCGATCAGCAATTGTGGCGCGGTCACGCTGAGCTGCCCGCTCAGCCGCTGGTCGCGCGCCGCGATCGACAAGCTGAGCCCGGCGCTGGCCGATTCCATGCTTTCAGCAGCCTTGGCTGCCTCCAGCCCGGCCGCCGTCGGCGCATAGCCGCCCGGCAACCGGTCAAACAGCACCGCGCCGGAAGCCTGTTCGGCCGCCTGGATCCGCCGGGAAACGGTGGCGTGGTTCACCCCCAGCGCCCGCGCAGCTCCGCTCAGCCCGCCGTGGCGCACCGTCTCAAGCACATATCGAAGATCGTTCCAGTCAATCATGGCTTGTGCATTATTGCACATACAGTTTGCAATGTTCATCTGTTTTCGAACAGGCAGACGGCAGCTAGATCAGGGTCAGTCAACACAGCAAAGGATTTGCCCCCATGACCTCTCCCGCCACCAAGCCTGCCCATGCAATTGTCACGATGACCATCACCGCGCCCGACATCCTGGCGCAATACCGCGAAAAGGCCGCTGCCGCCCTGGCCCGCCACGGCGGCTCAGTGCTGCAGGCATCCGCCACGCTTGATCTGCTCGAAGGCGGCCCGGACCTGCCCACCATGGCAGCCGTCCTCAGCTTCCCTCAGCGCGATGCGGCGCTGGCCTGGATCAACGATCCCGAACTCGCCCCGGTGCATGCCCTGCGCCGCGGCAGCGGCCACTCGACCATCGTCCTGCTCTGACAGCCGCCTGGCAAAAGCCCCTCCCACCTTGTGGGGAGGTGCCTTTTCCCGGCCCTCAAAACTCCGTCACCACCGTCACGCCCACACCCTCGAACCGGTCCATCCCCGTCAGCGCGTCGATCGATTGCGCCAGCGTGATCTCGCGGCCCACCAGCTTTTCAGGTCTCAGCTTCCCCGCCGCAATCATCGCAAACATCGCGTCATAGCGGTGCGCCTGCATGCCGTGGCTGCCGAGAATTTCCAGCTCGTGAGAAATCACCCGCCCCATCGGCACCGGCGGAAAACTCTCCGCCCCCGCCATCAGCCCCACCTGGATGTGCCGTCCGCGCTTGCGCAGAGAGTTGATCGAGTTGACGCAGGTTGCCACAGCACCCAGCGCATCGAGCGACACATGCGCCCCGCCATGGCTGAGATCGCGCACAGCACCCGCCACATCGTCGGTCTCGCGCGCATTCACCGTCGCCACCGCCCCCAGCGCCCGCGCCAGCGCAAGTTTCTCCTCCGAAATATCCACCGCCACAACCTGCGCGCCCGCCGCCACCGCGATCATGACCGCCGACAGCCCGACCCCGCCGCAGCCATGCACCGCCACCCAATTCCCCGCCGACACCCGGCCCTGGTCCACCTCCGCGCGAAACGAGGTGACGAACCGGCAGCCCAGGCTCGCCGCCGTGGCAAAATCGAGGCTTTCCGGCA
>Ga0163215_100906_pt1 | contig 28510 bp, 26 predicted proteins | sample SynspAceP_FD_185934 | JGI IMG/M metagenome (GOLD analysis project Ga0163215, IMG submission 185934) | Saline lake microbial communities from Ace Lake in Antarctica - Synechococcus sp. Ace-P (Hybrid Assembly) | ecosystem: Environmental > Aquatic > Non-marine Saline and Alkaline > Saline | place...
CTGCGCCCCTCGTCGACGCCGAGGACGGTACTGCAATGGAAGCTGCCCCGGAAGTGACAGCAACATCGCTGGATCCCGTTGCTGCTACAGCAGGTGCTGCAATCGAGACGGCTGCCCCCACCCAACCGGTCGCGCCGAAACCCGCAGCCCCTGTACAAAGCTCGAGCCTGTCCAAGCCCTTCATCCAGATTGGTATTTTCAGCGTGGAGGAAAATGCCGAGCGCGCAGCAAAGCAGATGCGCGGTGCAGGGCTTGCGCCCAGCGTCAAGCAAAGCCAAATTAATGGCAAGACATTCTGGCGTGTGGTGGTCGGCCCCGCCGCCACCAGCGCCGAGCAGAGCAAGATCTTGTCGACCATCAAAGCGGAAGGCTTCACCGATGCCTATGCCGTTTCCAGCTGATACCGGAAGGTAAGTGATATGCGCGGATTGAAATTTACACTTGGTGCTGTAGCGCTGCTGGCCTCGTCGGTTAGTGCCCATGCGTTCGACACCGGTGCCACCGCCGCCTATGTGATGGATTTCAACACTGGCACCGTCCTGATGGCGAAAAACGCTGACCAGCCGCTGCCGCCCGCGTCCATGTCCAAGCTGATGACGCTCTACATGGCGTTCGAGGCGATCGATGCAGGGATCCTTGATCTTGATCAAGAGTTGCCGGTATCGGCAGCAGCCCAGGCATACGGGGGCTCGACAATGTTTCTCAGGGCCGGAGAGCGTGTCCGGGTCGAGGACCTGATCCGCGGTATTATCGTGCTGTCGGGTAATGATGCCTGTGTCGTGATCGCCGAAGCACTGGCGGGGACCGAAGCGAAATTCGCGCGCCAGATGACCATGCGCGCCCAGCAGTTGGGCATGACCAACTCGACATTCACTAATTCCAACGGGTGGCCGAAGGCCGGCCATCGCATGTCGATGCGGGATCTGGGATTGATCTCCGCCAAGCTGATCAAGGACTATCCGCAATATTACCCGATGTTTGCGCAAGAGGAATTCCTGTTTGACCCCACCGAATCCGCCAACCGAATGAACCGCAACCCCCTGCTGGGGATGGGGATCGGGGCTGATGGTCTCAAGACCGGCCATACCGAAGAGGCAGGCTATGGACTCGTCGGATCCGCCAAGCAGGGCGACCGGCGGGTGATCTTTGTGCTGTCAGGAATGGAAACGGTGCAGGCGCGCGCGCAAGAGGCCGAAGCTGTAACAAACTGGGCGTTTCGTCAGTTTGCACAGACCGAGCTGGGCAAAGCCGGTACGCAGATCGCCGAAGCAGATGTTGCGATCGGGGCCGAACTCACTGTGGGGCTGGAACTGGCGACGGATCTGTCGGTGCTGCTGCCCGTAAACCCGATCGAGCCTTTAAAAACCGAAATTGTCTATGACGGCCCTCTCAAGGCGCCCGTCACCAAAGGCCAGCAAATCGGCGAGTTGATCATCAGCCCCGAGGGCTTGCCCGAGACCCGCGTGCCGCTCGTGGCGGACCGTGATGTGTTGCGTCACGGTTTTGTGGGGCGTGTGGTCGCTGCTGCACAGCACATCGTGGCACGGATCAACGCAGGACCGGCGCCCGAGGCGTCGTGAGCAGACGCGGCATTTTTATCAGCTTTGAAGGCATCGACGGGTCGGGAAAGTCTACCCAGGTGGCGCGTCTGGCCGAGCATCTGCGTGCGAAAGGCCGCGATGTGGTACTTACCCGCGAGCCTGGCGGCTCGAAGGGTGCCGAGGAAATCCGCGCGTTGGTGTTGCAAGGTGATCCGGACCGCTGGTCTGCCGAGACGGAGATCCTTCTGTTCACCGCCGCACGCCGGGATCACTTGGAGCGGTTGATCCGCCCTGCCCTTGCCGCCGGTCAGATCGTCATCTGTGACCGTTTTGCAGACAGCACGCGCATGTATCAGGGGCTGAGCCGGGGCGAACTTCGCGGCGTGGTTGACAAGTTGCATGACCTCATGATCGGGATCGAACCGGACCTGACGGTACTGATTGATATGGACCCCGCCGAAGGGCTGCGGCGCGCAAAAGGGCGTCAAGGTATCGAAGAGCGGTTCGAGGATTTCGGCACCAGCCTGCAAGAAGCGATGCGCGCGGGCTTTCTGGCACTGGCGCAGGAATTCAGCACGCGGTTTCGCGTGATCGACGGTGCAAGGGATGCAGATGCTGTGGCCGAAGACATTCGGATGACAGTTGATCAGGACCTGACGGTGCGGCTCGAGGCGTTTTCTTAAAAAGAAAACGACCGGAATTTTCCAAAAATTCCGCACCCCATTTCAAACCGCGAAAATCCCCGCTACACCACGCGCATGAGTGAAACCGAAGCCCCGCAACCCGAACGTCTGGAAGGTGCCCCGCACCCGCGCGATACCGCCCGCCTGATCGGACAGGACGCGGCGCAGCAGGCATTTGTGGATGCCTTCAACACCGGCCGTTTGCATCATGCGTGGATGCTGACCGGCCCCCGCGGTGTGGGCAAGGCGACGCTGGCCTGGCAAATCGCTCGCTTCCTGCTCGCCACACCCACACCTGATCCCGACGCAATGTTCGCCGATCCGCCCCCCAAAACCCTCGATATTCCCGCAGACCATCCTGTCACGATCCGCGTGGCCTCGGGCGGCGAGGGGCGCATCCGCAACGTCACCCGCACGATCAATCCGGACACCAAGAAATTACGCAAGGAAATCGTTGCCGACGACATCCGAGCGCTCAATGGATTTTTCCAGATGTCCGCGCCCGATGGCGGCTACCGTGTGGTCATCATCGACGATGCAGACCTGATGAACACGACCGCTGCGAATGCGCTTCTCAAGATGCTGGAAGAGCCACCAGCGCGCGCGCTGCTGATCCTGATATCACACCAGCCCTCCGGCCTGCTGCCCACCATCCGTTCGCGCTGCCGCACCTTGCCCTTGCGGACGCTGGACGCGAGTGAGGTCGCCGAAGCGATGGCACAGGCAAACGTGCAGGCTGCCAACACCAACGCGCTCGCCGCTCTTTCGGGCGGCTCTGTGGGCGGTGCGATGCGTCTGTCGCTGCTGGGCGGCGCGGGTCTTTATGCAGAACTCGTCTCATTGCTGGGCACCCTGCCCCGCATGGACCGCGGCCGCGCGCTCAAACTGGCCGAACTGGCTGCGGCACGCGGGGGCGAGGCCAAGCGCGATCTGCTGTTCACGCTCGTCGATCTGCTGCTGAGCCGCCTGGCACGCACGGGCGCAATCGGCACCGCCCCCCTGCCCCAAGCGGCACCGGGTGAGGCCGAGATCCTCCAGCGCTTGTCGCCCAACCCCGATCAAGCCCGCGTCTGGGCCGATCTCGCCGCCCAGATCGGTGCGCGCGCGCGCCATGGCATCGCGGTCAACCTTGACCCTGCCGCGCTGGTTCTAGATACCTTCTTCAAAATGGCAAAGGCCGCCCCCCGCTAATCAAACCGCCAATGCCCGCCGGAGCCCCATGACCGATACGCCCCACATCACCGACAGCCACTGTCATCTAGACTTTCCCGAACTCATCGCGGAACTGCCCGAAGTGGTGGCCCGCGCCCATGACGCAGGTGTTACGCGGATGGTCACCATCTGCACCAAGCTGGTGAACGAGCCCGCAGTGCGCGCCATTGCCGAGGCGCACACGTCGGTGTTCTACGCCGCAGGCACCCACCCTATGAGCGTCGCGGCCGAGCCCATGGCGACACTGGAGCAGTTGCTGAAGATCGCGCAACATCCCAAGATGGTCGGCATCGGTGAGACGGGGCTGGACTATCACTACACCGCCGAAAGCGCGCAGGCCCAACAACAGTCCTTGCGCATCCACATTGCGGCGGCGCGCGAGACCGGGTTGCCGCTGATCATCCACAGCCGTGACGCAGATGACGACATGGCCGCGATCCTGCGCGACGAGCATGCCAAAGGCGCTTATACCTGCGTGATGCACTGTTTTTCCTCCTCGCCGGAGCTTGCGAGGGTTGCTCTTGATCTGGGCTTCTATCTCAGTATGTCAGGCATCACCGCTTTCCCCAAAAGCAATGAGCTGCGCGACATCTTTGCCGCTGCCCCGCTGGAGCGAATCCTGGTCGAGACGGACAGCCCCTATCTGGCGCCTCCTCCGCACCGAGGCCGCCGGAACGAGCCTGCCTATACCGCCCACACCGCGCGCCGCGCGGCAGAGACGTTCGGCATCGAATATGCCGATTTCGCGGCCCGTTCCGAGGCCAACTTCGAGCGGCTATTCACCAAGGCCGCCGCTTACGGGAGGACTGTATGAGCGATTTGATGCGTGTGACGATCCTGGGGTGCGGCTCTTCCGGCGGGGTTCCTCGCCTAGGCGGCAACTGGGGCGCTTGCGACCCCGATGAGCCGCGCAATGCGCGCAGGCGGTGCTCGGCACTGGTAGAGCGGGTGACGGACACGGGCACCACAACGGTACTGATCGACACCTCCCCAGATATGCGCAGCCAGCTGCTTGATGCGGGCGTGGGACGGCTGGATGCGGTCCTCTATACCCATGCGCACGCAGACCATGTGCACGGTATGGATGATCTGCGGATGATCGTGATCAACATGCGGGCGCGCCTGCCCGTCTGGGCCGACCAGCCCACCCATGACGCGTTGATGGATAGGTTCGGCTATGCGTTCATTCAGCCCAAAGGCTCCATGTATCCGCCTATTCTGGACATGAACCTGATGGACGGCGACGTGACGGTCGACGGCCCCGGCGGCCCGCTGACGTTTCATCCCTTCCTTGTGCCCCACGGTGGAATGGATGCGCTGGGATTCCGCGTGAACGGCGTGGCCTACCTGCCCGACGTGGCCAGCATCCCCGACCATATCTGGCCTCATCTCGAAGGCCTGCGCTGCTGGATCGTGGATGCCCTTCGCCGCGAGCCGCACCCGACCCACAGCCATCTGGCACAAACTCTCGACTGGATCGAGCAGGTCAAGCCGACAACCGCCGTGCTGACGAACATGCACAACGATCTGGACTACCGCACCCTCGACGCAGAGACCCCCGACCACATCAGCCCCGCCTACGACGGCATGCGGCTGGAATTTCCGCTGGATTGATCCCGGCCTTGCGGGCAGGCCCCGTACCTGTCTGAAAGACCACCCATGCAAACCCTTCTCGACGTTATTCTGCCGGTCTTTCTGGTGATCGGTTTCGGTTATGTGGCAGTGTGGCGCGGCTTCTTCCCCGTGGCGGGTGTGGACGGCGTCCTGCGGTTCGCGCAGAGCTTTGCGGTGCCCTGCCTGCTGTTTCAGGCGATTGCCCATATGGACCTTGGGGCTGCCTTCGACGCGCGGTTGCTCGTCAGCTTCTACACCGGCGCGGGCATTTGCTTTGCTCTGGGGATGATCGGCGCGCGGGTTTTGTTCAAACGCGAGTGGGAAGATTGCGTGGCCATCGGCTTTTGCTGTCTGTTCTCCAACTCGGTCTTGCTGGGCCTACCCATATCCGAGCGCGCTTATGGACCTGACAACCTGACCGGCAATTACATGATCATCGCGATGCATTCACCGTTTTGTTACGGCTTGGGCATCACGGTTATGGAGTTCGTGCGCAACCGCGGGCAAAGCGGGCTGACGCTGGCGCGGTCCATTGGTCGCGCGATGTTCAACAACCCGCTGGTGATAGGGATTGTCGCTGGCTTTGCGGTGAACCTCAGCGGCATCGGCATTCCTTCGGTGATCGACGACGCGCTGGCGCTGATCGTGCGCGCAGCCCTGCCCGCAGCCCTCTTTGCGCTCGGAGGGGTACTGATCCAGTACAAACCCGAAGGCGATATGAAGACCATTGCCATGGTCTGCTGCATCGGATTGTTGCTGCATCCAGCGATTGTGTGGGCAATGGGCAGCGCGCTGTCAGTGCCACAGGATCTGTTCCGGTCGGGCGTGCTGACGGCGGCAATGGCACCGGGATTCAATGCCTATATCTTTGCAAATATGTACGGCCATGGCCGTCGCGTGGCCGCTTCATCGGTTCTAATCGCAACTGCTGCTTCAATTTTTACCGTTTGGATCTGGCTGGGCGTGCTGGGCTAAACGCTGGCTACTTGGAGCCAGCAGAGCGTGTGATGCCATGCCCAAGAGTGAGTTTGCAGCCATAACAAAGCCTGCAAGGCAGCGATATAATGAGTGAAATCAGAATGGTGCGGGTAAAGGGAAGAATCTAGCTGGTGCAAGATACACCATAAGAGAAAACCACATCATGGGTCACCTCTTAAAACGCATGATTGCAGCAGGATTTTTCAAATTGCCTCTACGCATCTTGTCCCTCTTTCGTGGTCTCTGGGGGAACGCTCAGACGCAGAGATCAGCGTTTCTCACCCAGCGCATGCCTCAGTTTTGGCTGCCTTAAAGTCAGGCGCAGGCTGCGGATGAAGTGGGTTTCGTGAACCTGAACATCCCGAGCATGTTGAAGGCAGTTAAAGGTAACCCCTACCATTGCGAGTCACCATAATTTGCACTGAAGTTGGGAAGCTTGGTGTGACCCCCGATGAGCCTGCAAAACGCTGAGACCGGAAAGTGATCAAAGGTCGAAGTTTACCCCATGTCAGCAGTCCGGTTGAGGGCCAAATAGTCGCGAGGTTGCAGGGGACAGATCCCCTTGATGGTCAACGCTTTTTGATACTTTTCAGGCAAAGCGTTGATCGCGTGGGCGACGGCGGAAAAAACGGCAGCGCTATCAACCGAAAGAGCGCAGATATAAGGCAGCCCAGGCGTTGGCTCGGTCATAGTCAGGACCTTCAAATCATTGGCCACATCGTCGTGATTTTGCATCAAGCGCCAAGTTACAGCGTCAAGACAAGCGATATCGGCGTCCCTATTTGCCACGGCCACTGCGGATACTCGATGCGCGCCCGTTTCTATGCGGTTCTGGAAACGGAACCCGTGTTTCACGGCCTCCGCTTGTGCGGCAACAAAGCCTGATTGCGACCCGATTTCGTTAAATGCAAAGCATGCCTCACGGAACGCGGCTAAATCGGGCCGTGAATCTCTCCTCCGCACCACAAAGCAACTGCGGTAATAGCCCGGTGGGCAGCCTGCGACACCGTAATCCGGCGTGCCAACCAAAGCGACTTTGTCATGTAGGCACGTCCGGTACGGATAGCCGCAGGTTTGACTGAGCGCCAATTCTGGATCTGTCCAGAACGTTGTACCCAGCCCGTCAACGGATAGCTTTTCGGGCGCATCAATACCGCTCTTCGCCAGATTTGATCGGATAAGCGCCCAGTATTCGCCGTGCGCCTCAGCAAGTTCTGGTCGCTCATACATCGGCAAGCTGGCAAGCATCGACGAAATCCTTTTCAATATTGGCTATCAGGACGTTCAGCTTTTTCCGTCTCCTGCCGCAATTTGCATCAACGGGTGTGCAACCGGGTCTTTGACGCGCAGAAAATAGAGAAGGAAAACTTCAGTATAAGACTTATAATAATAGGCATCGTTGCGCCGCATGAATTCATCACGACGGGCATCAAACACTGCAGGCAGCTTATGCCACACAACTTTGGGGTGAGCATGGTGAACAGAATGGAAGTTGTTGTTCAGAAACAAGAACGAGAGCAGCCCACGATCTTCGATGATTACCGTCCGGCATGCAGACCTTTCATGGGCACGGTGTTCCAGAAACGTTCGTATTTTTAGTATCGACATGCCGCAATAGGCCGAAATCAAAAGCATCGGGATTGAAGCGGTTGCATATGCTTCCCACCACGCGCCCACCAGCAGCAGTCCAAGGCCATGGTGGATATAAGCGCCCAATACCCGCTTTTCCCCGTGCAGAATTTTGCGCACATCCTGCACATAGAACCGGCTGATACCAACCGCAGGGCCGATAAGCATGCGGCCAGCCAATGTGTTATTGAGGGAGTATAGCCACCTCACTACGGCGGGCAGCTTTTCCCATATCAGCGGGTCCCAAAAGTTGCTTTCGGGATCGTCGTAGGGATCGGTCAAGTTTGGGTCAAAGTGATGCTGAAGGTGCGTGTCCTTGAACCTTTGATAGGGCACGAAAATGCCGAAGGCTGGAAAGACCAGAAGGTCATTCCAGCCTTGGTTTTTGAACGGATGACCATGCAGCATTTCATGCTGAAGCGAGGAATAAAGTGCAACGATGAAAGACAGGATCACCACCGTGACAACAGGACCCAACAGGGCGCTCATGGCAGAAGCCGCGCCAAAGCCGACATAGCAAAGGATCAGGAGTGTCAGAGTGGGAAGATTATCCCTCAGATCTCGCAACGCTTGCAAAATTTGTGTCACCCCAAAGCACCTTTCCTTTTGTTATGAAGGATAAATGGCAGCGGATCGCGATCACAACAATTAAGCGTATGTGTGACTAGAGATGTATATATAATGTGATTTCATGATATTGGTGTATAAACACACAATCGCAGGATAAATAATATGGACAAGCGCGACCTGTCCGCGGCCTTTCGTGATCGGTTCCGCCAACTTGTTGAGGCGGAAAAGGAAAACCTGACCCGGTTTCTCTCGGACACCGGGATAGACAGATCCGCGCTTAGCCAGTTTCTTGACCAAAAACATGATCGTCTCCCACGTGCTGAAACACTGCGCCGCATCGCGGAAACCAGCGGTGTTTCTATCGATTGGTTGCTATGCTTGGAGAACGCTCCGGAGGGTCGCTCGGAGACGAAACCAAGCAGCCACCTTGAGAGTGAGACCGGCAGCGATGGGAAGGCCCCGCTGGATCAATGGCATCTGGAGGCGGAGGGACACAAACTGCGCTATGTCCCCTCGACCCTCCCCGACATGCTGAGCTTATCTGACGTCACACCTGAAGAACGCGATGCTTCTGATGCACGTGGCGGTGGGGTTGAGAACGTATTGAAAGGGGTCGATCTCGACGACAGGGATATCGAAATCGCGATGCCCCTTCAGACCTTGCAGGATCTGTCGGCCGGTTCGGGGCTCTGGCGCGACACGCCCAAGGACATCCGCATCCGCCAGTTACGGCATATGACAGAGCTTTGTGCTGCAAAATATCCAGCGCTTCGATTGCATTTATACGATGGCAGCAAGGTCTTTTCGGCCCCGTTTACGGTTTTTGGACGTATGCGTGCCGCCATCTATCTCGGGGATTCCTATCTGTCTCTCACCAGCAGTGACCAGATCAAGTTCTTCACTAAACGGTTCGACCACCTGGTCAGACAGTCTGTCATTGGCTCTGACGCCGTCCATGAAACGCTTGATGCATTGGCAATTTCTGCACGCTGACTTCCCTTCTACTCGTGGCAGGCAGGATACATCCGAAGTCAACCTTGGCCACTTTTGAAAGCTCCACAATATGGGGTTACGACCCTGAGCACCCACTTTCTTTAAATGTCCGCTTTTTTGCAATTGCAGCGAAGAACGGCAATCTGCCCCTCGTGTCAAAGAATACAAACGGCTAACGCTGTTTGAAAATGCGTATTTCCGCTATTCTCAATGAGTAGTCAGGAGATGTCGGATAAAGCGTTTCATTGACGGTTATGACCCGGCTTTGATGATGTGACCGCCCCCCGACGGCATCGATGTGCCAAGGTGGGTCTGCAATGACCCACAAAAAGGAGAGCGGTCACGTATCACAGCCGGGTCATAGCTTTATGCCGCCACGCACCCGCTGAGCGGAATTCGTCAAGAGGACTCGAACCGGACTTCGGATGCAACGCAGCATCATGTGATATGATGCCTTGTCAACGTCGGGTTGTCGATGTGGGAGGGCGTGGTGGACCGGAGGATCCATCATGAAAACACCAAACTTACCCACCATTCGCGCACTGCGCCCAGCCTGGAACACAGGCCGGATCGTCGGCCAGAAAAGGCCGCTCAAGCCCAAACACGTCTGGGCGATCAGGGTACGGCTGGAGCTGGCCGAGAACCACCGCGATCTGCCCCTTTTCAATCTTGCCATCGACAGCAAGCTGCGTGGCTGCGATCTGATGAAAATGGAGGTGATCGATGTTATGGCGTCAGATCAAGTCAAGGAACGAGCAACCTGCGGGCAGTCCAGCTGTTGTTGGGCCACACCAAGATGGACAGCACTGTCAGATACCTTGGCGTTGAACTTGAAGATGCGCTGGCTATATCGCCGAAGCTATCGAAATTTAAACGACTGGGCCGTCTTCACAGACGGCCCACGGCTGCCATTCATCCAGTCTTGCGCCGCCGCGCTGCAGCTTCCCCGAAACGGTCATTCAGGCATACGCTAATTCATCTTTGGCTCGATGGACCAAAAACGGGGATTCAACATCTAAAAACATATAGCAAAAGCTATGCCGGAATGAAACGCATCGGCAAGCTGCGGAATCCGCGAAGGACATTGTTCATCTCGAACATCGGTTCGCCCACCTCAATCCGGGCAACTTTGGCGACCATCGCCTGAAGAAGGGATCGCATTTCCAGCCGTGCAAGCTGAGCGCCCATACAGATGTGGATGCCATGGCCAAACCCCACGTGGTCCGAAACCTTGCGCTCTAGGTCAAAAGTTTCGGGGTTGGTCCAGCGGCGTTCGTCACGGTTTGCCCACGCCTAAAGGATCACCACACGCGCCCCCTTTGGGATCTGCACGCCGCCCACCTCATAAGCGTCTCTCGCGTAGCGCGTGAACCCGCGGATCGGGCTTTCGAGGCGCACGGCTTCGTTGATGGAATTGGGGATCAGCTCAGGATTGGCCCGCAGCTTTTCCCACTGGTCCGGTGCTTTGCCCAGTTGGTGCATCAGATGCCCGGTCGCAAAGATTGTCGTGTCCAGGCTGGGGGCGATATAGTCGCGTGTGAACATCGGCACGAGGGCAGGATCAATGGACCCCTCGTCCACGGCCTTGAAAAGACGTGCGACCCAACTGCCAGGACGAACCGTATCGCGTCTGACGTCCTCTGCACAAAAGGCGCGCAATTCCATGATTGTCGGAAACGCGCGGTCCGTGCGTGCATTGTCACCGCCAAGGGCATCAAATGTCGCCGCGGCCCATCTAAGCATGTTCTGGCGGCCAAATTCGGGCAGACCCAAGAGTTCCGATACAATGGTCAGCGGCAAGATCTGAGCCAGGTCGGTCATCCCGTCGAAGGCATCGCGCTGAACGAGCGTGTCGATCAACTGCTGCGCCGTTTCTTCAATGCGGGGTTTGACCTCGGACAGACCGCTTGGCATCACGGGGTGGGCAATGACCTTCCGCAAGGGCCGGTGGTCAGGCGCGTCCGTCATCAGGATATTGGGCGTGGTGATCGCATTCAGGCGGGGGTTGGCCGCCACACCCTTGCTTGAGATCAGAACTTCATTCGCGGCAAGTGCTGCGACCGCATCATCAAACCGTCCAATAGCCCAAAGATCGTTTTTCGGAAGCCAGACAGCCGGCGCGGTATCCCGGATCTGTCGGTAAACGTGATAGGGATCAAGAATGACATCATCGGCATAGAGGTCGATGTCGTATGTCGGGCGGGTGGTCTGGATCGCTTTGGACATTTGGTTATCCCTGTCTTGGCACATGCCAAAATATCTGATTGGCAACGCATCCCGCTATCGGTCCGATCCGGTCAGTGCGCCTCGTCATGGATTGGATTGGAGAGGGTCCCAATGCCGGAAATCTCGACCTCGATCCGGTCACCGTTCTTCATGAACAGCTTGGGCTCTCGGAACAGCCCGACACCGCTGGGTGTGCCGGTGGCAATGATGTCGCCGGGCAGCAGTTCGGTGACGATCGAAAGATAGGCAATGAGTTCGGGAATATTGAAGGCCAGATCGGAAATCGGTGTCGATTGTACAACCTCGCCGTTCAGCCGGGTTTCCATGGTCTGTGCTACGGGATCGGTCATCTCGTCTGCTGTGACCAGCCATGGCCCCATTGACCCACTGTCGACAAAGTTTTTGCCCGCCCAGAACTGGGAGGTGTGCCGCTGGTAGTCGCGGATAGACCCGTCGTTGAAGCAGCTGTAGCCGCCCACATACGCCATCGCGTCCGCTTCCGAGATGTGGCGACCCGCTTTGCCGATTATCACGGCAAGCTCGCCTTCGAAGTCAAACCAGTCCGACGCCATAGGGCGGATCATGGGGACGTCGTGGCCGACGACGGAGGACGGATAGCGCGTAAAGATCGACGGCTTGGCCGGCTTGTCACGGCCTGTTTCGGTGATGTGGGTCATGTAGTTCAGACCGATGCAAATGATCTTGTCAGGGTTCGGCACTGGCGACAGCAACGTTACATCGACCATGTCTAGCACATCACCCTTTTCGGCGGCCGCCTTGACCTGATCTAGGGCTCCGGCCGTCAGGGCCGCTCGCAAGTCAGGAAAGGTACCGCGCAGGGACTTGCCAGCGTCGTGCAGTTTGCCATCCTGCACGGTGCCGTAAGATGCGGTTCCGTCCGCGGTGAGGTATGAAGAAAGACGCATGGCTATAGCTCCATTGAACAGGTTTTTTTTGGTTCTAGTCTGGGCCAGCCTTGCAGGCCGCTATCGATTGAGGTGTGTCCATTCAGTGGACAGGCATCAGGTATCGACGGTCAGAACGATCTTACCGATGTGTCGGCCCTGTTCCATCGTACGGTGTGCTTGGGCAGCTTCGGACAGTGGCAGGATGGCTGCCAGTGTGGGGCGGACCCGATTGCCCAGCAGGGGCCACACATCGCGGCGGATCATATCTGCGACCTGTGTCTTGCGATCCAGCGCCAGCGGCCGCAGCAACGATCCGGTGATAGATATCCGCTTGGCCATCAGCTTTTTCATCGGCACGCCAAGAGCGGCACCACCTCCACCGGACAGATGAGAAATGCGCCCGTCTGGTGCCATCATCTCAAGATCAGCGTCCAAGTGCGCGCCAGCCGAGACATCCAGAAGTGCGCTGATACCCTGACCACCAGTCGCTGCCGTCACCTTTTCGGCAAGATCGACGTCATTGTAATTGAAGGCATCAAGCGCGCCGAAGCCCTTGGCGGCAGCGAGTTTGTCGGCGCTGCCGCAGGTGGCCAGAATTCTATACCCCAAGGCCGACATCGCCTGTAGTGCCAGATGCCCGACACCGCTGGTGCCGCCGTGCATCAAGGAAAATTCGCCGCGCTGCACTCGCATCAGAAAAAAGAAGTTCCACCACGCAGTGAACAGCGCTTCGGGGACGGCTGCGGCCTCGGTCATGTTCAGCCCATCAGGCACGGGCATCGTCAAGGCTTCGTCGGCAACCGCGTATTCCGCATAACCGCCACCTTGCAACAAAGCCATCACCCGCGCGCCGACTTGCACATCCTTGACCTTGGGGCCAACAGCAACAACCACGCCTGACGCTTCCAGCCCCGGCACAGGATTGCCATCGTGGTGAATCCCTGCCGCCCGTTGCAAGCAGTCGTGTCGGTTGATGCCCGCCGCCGCGATTCGGATCAACACTTGATACGCGCCGGGTTTGGGCAGAGGCACTTGCGCGGGCTGCAAAACCTCAGGACGGCCCGCTTCCAAGATGATGATGGATGTCTGGAAATTTGGTAATGTGGTCATACGGGACTATCGCTCCGTTTCGTGCATATTGGTAAAGGTGGCGTTGGGTGCCATTATTCTTGCCGCACGACTGCATCCAGCCACGCGCAGTTGGGCACAGGATCGGCAGCACGCGCTCCGCGCCGTGCCGCATCCATCCGCATCTCGCGCAAGCGGTCGCGGGCGGCGTCGCCTTCGGGCAGATGCACCCGTTCATGGCCCCAATAGCTTGGGCCGTCCGAAGTCTCGTGGGCTTCCCATGTGTCCGGTTCGATTACCCGCGCGCCCCAGCCGTATTCCACGAAAAAGCCGGATGGCGTTGTGGCGTAAAAGCTCGTCATGTGATCGTTGGAGTGGCGACCCAGCGTGTAGGCGACACGTCCCTCTTCGGCTTGCGCAATGTCATAGCCTTGGCCGACATCGTCCAGCGATTGCAGTTCAACCATGAAGTGATGCAGCCCCTTGCGTCCCGATCCGACCATCGCAAAACTGTGGTGTCGTCCGTTCACGTGAAAGAAATACAATGGATATGGGGCCTGCGCATAATCGGTGACGCTGAACCCCAGAAGATCGCGGTAAAAGGGCAGAAGGGCGGTGGCGTCCTCTACGTGCAGAACGGCATGACCCATGCCCAAAGTTCCGGTCTTGAACCCCGAAATGGGGCGCGCGGGCACAAAGGGGGCGTCGGCGATCTGCGGGTTGCAGAACACCTCGATATGGTTTCCGTCGGGGTCCTTGAAGGAAATCAGCTGGCTGACCAGCCGCTGATCGGCAAGGGCCGCAGATTCCACGCGAACTGCCACGCCCGCGTTCTCAAGGCGGCTGGCCAGACGGTCCAGTTCATCAGGGTGGTCGACTTCCCACCCCATGAAATCCAGCCCTTCCTGACCATCGTCCGTGACCAACAGGCGCTGCTTGCGGTCGTCCATGCGAAACGCCCGCGCGCCGCCGCCGCGATCAACCTGCTGCATCCCCAAAAGGGACGTTGCAAAGCTGCTCCAATCCTCGGTCTTGGAGGATCGGATGCCGATATAGCCAAGCGACCTGAGGCTCATGAGAAGGCTCCTTTCGGGGGAATTGTGGGTTTCACTGGACCATAGCCCAGCCAGCGGCTCTTGAATTTGGAATGGGACAGGCTGTCCACAAGGCGGACAGGGCGCATCACATGGTATCGGCATAGTGCCCCGTTGACATCCTGAGAGCCGGTGCGATGGTCGCACATGTAGCGAGCATTAATGTGGAGGCGGCGCATTTCGAATTTTGGATCTGTCCGGTCATTGGAACGCGGCTTGCTCATTTTGCAAACTCTGAACCGGCGCAACGGCTTGAAAGCGGCCGAGGTAGCAGTAGCTACCGCAATTCCGCGCCCGACTGTCTACCGCCTGCTCGAAACCCTCGAAGGGTTGGGATATGTCAGCCGCGACCATTCGTCAGAAAAATGGCGCCCGACGTTGCAGGCCAAATCGCTCAGCTCGGGGTTTCGCCACGAGGATTGGGTAACGCAAGCCGCGATCCCGGAAATGGTGCGGCTGGGGCGCGAAATCTTGTGGCCGCTCGATCTGGTGACCTTCAACGACCACCGCATGGAAATCCGTGAATCGACCCATAACATCAGCCCCTATTCCATCGACCACGGCATGGTCGGGGTTCAACTGCCCATGTTGGATACTGCGGGCGGGCGGGCATGGTTGGCTTTTTCACCCGAGGAGGACCGCGTGCAGGCCCTCAAAGGTTTGCAGGCCCAATCAGGCTTGCAGCACCCGATTATATTGCAGGATGGACCGCTCTCTCACGTCCTTTCCACCAGCGTGAAGCTGGGCGTCGGGTATCGCAAGGAAGGCTACCGGCTGAACACCCAGAGCATTTCCGCGCCGATCTTCAGGGGGCCGCGTGTCGTTGCCTGCCTGACCGTGATCTGGACCGCGAGCGCGTTGTCCTTCGATAAGGCGCTGGAGCAGTACAAGGACAAGCTGCTAAAATCGGCGGAGGGAATTTCGGACGCCCTGAACCGGATCGAGAGTCCGGATTAAGGCTGGGTGAGCCAGCGCCGGGCGTCCATCATGAGCGCATCCGCATCTGGCGATCCGTCACAGATGATCCCGTCCTGCAAAGGCCTGCCTGCCGAGATCAGGCGATAACCAAGATAGCAGTAGGGTTTGGGAATCCCTTAGAAATCCGTTTCAACCATGAAACGGGCAAAAGCATCACCGGGGGTGACCGGATCGAAGCGGTCCTTTTCGTAGATCGCTGTGCGTGCCTGAATCTGCCAACCGGCTTTACACCGTACCAGACGGTCCAGAAATCTCGCATGACTGGTGTAGTCTATGTCGATCACCTCTGCCGCAAAGCGGCCAAGGATCTGGACGTTGGTTTCTGCCAGGGCACGGTCGCCCTGTAGTTGGATGACGGGCACCCCGATCAGGTGTTTCACGCGCGGTGACTGTGGTGCGTGCATCCTGCGCGAGGCGATCACGAAATCCTTGAACGGGCCGGAAAACCAAGTCACAAAAATTGTGCCATAGGCGGTGAACGTGTCGCTCAGTTCATCCCATCGACCTTGATCGCGGCACATGCCCCATCTCTGGATCAGCTGGGATATGTCTGCTTTGTCTGCGGTCAGGCACATGTAGTCGCCCCCCCCCCCCGTGATCGAAAACGCCCGGCACCCGTGTCATCGGTGCCGGGCCTTGCGTCAGTTTGAGGCAGAGGCCTTGTCGATCGCCGCGACAAAGGCGTCATAAAGCACCTGACCGTTCTCGTGACCGGCAATCCACTCGGTGGTAGAGACGGCAAGCGCGTCTTCCCACTCTTTTGTCATTGCGTCGTCAGGGTCGATGACGGTGATGTCGTTGGCCGCCAGCACCCGTTCGCGCGCCTCGGCGACGTTCTGGTCGAATGACTGGCCGAAAGTATCAGAGAATGCCTTGCCCGAATACTGGTCGATGGCTGCCTTCGCCTTATCGGACAGGCCGTCGTATTTGGCCTGATTCATCACGATCAGCATCGGTGTCGCGCCCAAAGGCAAGTCGAGGTAGTAGCTCATGGTTTCGCCCACGCGAAACGTCTCGATCGCACCGAACTGTGTGAATGTTCCTGATATCAGACCGCGGCTCATTGCTTCGGCCAACCCGGGGCCGGTGATCCCGCCGACGGGCACGGCACCAAGGGCGTCGATAGCCCCCAGCATGGTCGGGCCGGGTGCGCGCAGATTTACGCCCTTTATGTCCGCCGGTGTGCGGATTTCCGCAGCGCTGGCCAACCCGTTGGGAGAAGACATCATAACGCCGATCAGTTTAAACTTTTCATAGTCGCCGCCAAGCAGACCCTGCTCATACATCAACCAGATCGCGCCAGATCCCACAGTCGCACTGGGGACCAGGAACGGCAACTCGCCGATGGTGCCTTGGTCAAAACGACCGGGCGTATAGCCTGGGATGACCCAGGCGATATCGGCCACGCCGTCTTCTACCAGCTTGAGCTGCTGCGCGGGATTTCGACCCAGCGTCCCGCCCGGAAATATCTGCACATCCAGCTCGCCACCCGATGCAGCGTTCACGTTTTCAGCCCAAGGCGTCAGGATGTTTTTCGTCACATGTGCGACCGGCGGCTCGAAGCTGGAAAATCGCAGGATCTCGGCGGTTGCGGTGGTGCCAAAGACAATGGCCGCAGCGCTCGAAATTAGGAAATGTCGTAGTTTCATGATATCCTCCCTTTTATGTAATTCACTCTGGCGTCGATGGGCGAAGCACTCGATTAAGCAACCAGATTTGTCCGTTAGGCGGACAAGAGCTTAGCCCAGCATCCGGGGCAGCCAGAGGGTTAGAGCTGGAAACAGCACGAGGATCGTAAGGCGGACCAGATCGGCCACCAGAAACGGAACGATGCCGCGATAGATCGTCGTGATTTTAACGTCGCGGTACATTGAATTCAGCAACATCACGTTGATCCCGATGGGCGGGGTGATCATGCCAATGCCGATCACCACCACGTTGATGATGCCCCACCAGACCAGATCGTATCCCAGCCCTTGGATCACCGGAATGACGAAGGGCAATGTGATGACCATCGCCGCGACTTCGTCAAAGAACGCGCCCAGAAAGATATAAAGCAGCAGGATGCCGAAGATCACGATGAGCGGATGAACCGACGCATCCGAGATTGCGCCGACGATGAAAGACGCGCCGCCCGTGACAGAGATGAAGTAAGAAAAGATCGTCGCCCCAAAGACCATGATGTAGATCATCGCTGTCGATCCGCTTGCCTCTGCCATCACTTGCAGGAATGTGGCGCGGTTCAGCCGTCGACGCAGCAAGGCGAACAGGAATGCGATCACAACGCCAACAGCTGCGGCCTCGTTCACGGTGAAGATGCCCGAATAGATGCCGCCCAGCACGACCACAGCCAACAGGATCACACCCCATGCGCGGCCAATCGCGGCCATGCGGTCTTTGAACGGTAATTTCTCGGATCGCGGCGCTGCTTCGGGATTTCGCCATGCGGTGACCTGAACGGCGATGGCATAGAATAGCACGGCCAGCAGCGCAGGGATGATGGCGGCGGTGAACAGTTGCAGCACGGATTGTTCGGTCAGCACGGAATACAGAATCATCATCGCTGACGGCGGCACGATAATGCCCAGCGTGCCACCCGCTGCGACAGCACCGGAGGCGAGCCCCGGATGATACCCACGCGCCAGCATTTCCGGCATCGCAACCCGCCCAAACGTGGCGGTCGTAGCGACCCCGGACCCGCAAATCGCACCAAAGCCCGCGCTGGCCACAACAGTCGTCGTTGCCAGCCCGCCCCGGCGGTGGCCGAACAATGCATTCGCCATGTCGTAAACATCGGACGCCAGCCCGCTTGCAGCGGCCAAACTGCCCATCAGCATAAACAGCGGGATCACGGCCAGATCGAGCGAGCTCATCGCCGACGCGGGTTCACTGGCCAGCAGCGAAATCGCAGGGCCCCAGCCGACGACCTGAGCAAAGCCCACGACACCGACAAGCGCCATCGAAATGCCGATCGGAACATGAAGCAGAATAAGCCCCATCATGGCCGCGCAGCCGATCAAAGCAATAATAAGAGGATCCATATCCGTTTCCTTTGGGTCTTTGCCCGTTCAGAGCGGGGAAGAAGTGTCTTCGTTGGCCTGCGCATCGACGTCCGGTCCACCGACGAGTAACGCGATGTCGGTGATCAGGACCATCGCTTGCACAAAAGCTGCCAGCCACAGCATCGCGGTTGCAGCGCTCCACCATGGCCAAATCTGCCAGCCCAGCACCCATGTACGGTCGCCGTTTACCTTGAGAGAGGTGACGTAAGACACGAATTGCCACGCGATCAGTGCGATGAGAATGAAGGTCAGCAAGCTTGAAAACGCTTCCAGTGCTGCCTTTAGCCGGGGGCCGGCGACGGCGCCGAAAACCTCGACACGGATGTTTTGCTTCATCGCCAGATTGGCCGGAATACAGGCGGAAATCACAACCGCCATTACGACCGAACTGACATCGTTGACACCTTGCAGCGGGGCTTGGAAAAGCCAGCGCATCAGCACGTCCGAGGTCGTCATCAGCGCAAGGACCAGCAGACCGGTAAACCCGATCAAGGCCAAAGCGCGCGCCAACGCGTATGACCGGTTCCAGATAAGTTGCATCGGGTCTCCTCCTCCCTTGCCACCTCGCCGTGTGGTTCTTTCTTGTTAGGTCGTCACAATCGCCCCCGGACCCCTTGTCGATAAACTTGCCATCATCCCCATGTAGCGATCGAGCGCGTGTTCCAGATCGTTCGGAAAGAACGCAGCCGCACAGTAGCGGTCAGGCCGGATCAACATGATCTGATCACGGTGGGTCAACAGCGGGCTGGCTGTTTGCTGCTGCACGGGACGCAGGGCCGACGGCAGATTGTGGTCCATTGTGTCCAGCGTGATCTTGGTCAGCGGCAGACCCAGCAGCGTGGTTCGATCTAAATACGTCAGCGCTGCACTGCCTTCAGCGTTCTGCGCGATCAGGCAATATCCCGCCCCCATCGCATCATCCAGCAGGTGCTGGGCATCAAACCCGTGAAAGTCCGGCTGCGGGATCATCTCTCCGACCAGCGACGCTTCGAACAACGGTTTGTCCAGATCGAGGAACAAGCCATCTGCGTAGCGGGGCTTTGGCTTGAACCGCATGTGGACCAGCCAGTCTTTCACCGCCGGGAACGGCTCGAGCGCCTGCATCAGCAGGTCGCGGAACATAATCTGATCGCGTCCCGCAGGCATAACGATGCTGCCCATCGCGACGGCCAGCTGGATCATGTCCCAAGCGGGCTTGCGCCGCTCGACCTCGTAGCTTTGCATGATGGCGGCATTCGCGCCGCCCAGCATGACAGCCGCCAGTTTCCACGCGACGTTGTGCGCGTCGCGCAATCCGGCGTTCATTCCTTGCCCTGCAAAGGGCGGCGTCAAATGGGCTGCGTCCCCCATCAGCAGGGTGCGGCCTGACTGGAATTGTTCGGCGATCCGCGCATGAAAACGGTAGACAGTCTTGCGTAGTATATCCTCGGTCCGGTAGGGCCGATAGGGTGTTACCAGACCTTCAAGAAAAGCATCCTCCAGCACCTGTTCGCGGGTCTCGCCGGGCAGCAACATGAATTCGTAGCGGCGTCCGCCATGCGGTGCGGGGACGCTCACGGTGGGGCGCAAGCCACTGCAAAAGAACTTGGAATAGAGCGTTGTGTCAGGGTCATTGACCGTATCCACAACGATCCAGTCTTCCTCGTAGGTATTGCCGGACATGGCAATGCCCAGATGCTCGCGGATCGGGCTGCGCCCGCCGTCGCAGGCCAGCACCCATTGCGTGCGGATCTGGTGACTTTGCCCGTCTGCGTCCCGCACGGTTACAAGAGCATCATCGGCACCGTTTGCGACATCCGTGACTTGCGCGCCGAAGTGCAGCGTGCCGGGGACCTTTTGGCCCAACACGTCGCGTAGCGCTGCCTCAAGCTCGGGCTGGAAAAAGAACTGCCGCTTGGCGAAGCCGAAGGTGCGCGGCCCTTGTCCGGTTTCGGCAAAGCAATTTCCGGCATCGTCGTAATACCGTGACCCGGAGCCTTCCATCGTGTCCTTCAGGTAGGTCTTGTCCAACCCGAAAACCTGCATCGTACGCGCACCTTCATCGTCAATGACAATGGCGCGTGGAAGGTTCATCGGACCTTTGTTCTGTTCCAGAACGACACAGTCAATCCCGTAGACCGCCAGCAGATTTGCCGCTGTCAGACCCGTCGGGCCAGCGCCAATGATTACGACCGGAATATCTGTCGGGTAGAGGGGCATCAAATGGACCTTTCCGCGTCGTTCACGCTTCGCAACCTGCCTTGTTGTGGCTTGGGCGGGGCTGCTGCGTCCACGGCTTGCGTCCGGCTGTTCACGAGGTGGACAGCCCGTTGTGGATCAGGCAGGCGGCTTGCGCACCTGCGCCTTGCGGTCCCGGTAGGCGACGGTCAGCTCCAGATCCGTGTCGTTCTCGTCGTAGATGCCCAGCACGACGCCGCGCCGACGAAGCGTTTTGCGCAATTCAACCAACTGCGCCTCGGTCCGCGTGGTGCGTTGGGCGATGCGCCGCGTCCACGCATGCAGCTTGTCGTACATCTGCGCGATGACATCGTGGTGGTCGGGGTCTTCCGCCAGATCGACCAATTCGTCGGGATCATTTTTCAGGTCGAACAGAATGGGACGAAAGCCGCCTTCGCAGTGGATCAGTTTCCAGCGTTTGTCAGCGACCATAAACATCACCGCCTCACGCACCGATAACCCCAGAACGTCTGCCAGCGGGGTCGAGGCATAGTCGTATTCGCAGATCACCCGGTCGCGGCCCCAAGCGGTTTCGCCATAAAGCAAGGGGAGCAGCGACTGACCCTCAAACACATGATCCGCAACATCCCCACCAGCGACCTCGACAAAGGTGGGGGCCAGGTCGATCGCTTGCACCAGTTCATCGCAGACGGTCCCGCGCGTGCCGTCCGCCGCCGCAGAGGGATCATAGATAATCAACGGCACTTTGACTGCGGCATCGTGAAAGAACGTCTTTTCCCCCATCCAATGATCGCCGAGAAAATCGCCGTGGTCCGAGGTGACGACGATCATCGTATCCTCAATACGACCCGTCTTTTCCAGCCATTCAAAAAGCACGCCCATCTGGTCGTCGCATTGCTTTATCAGCCCCATGTAAGCGGGGATGACGGCACTGCGCACATCGTCGCGGGCGAAAGCTTTGCCAACCGGATTGCGCATCAGCGCTTTCAGCACGGGATGGGCATTGTCGAATTCGGACTGCGCGCGGTTCGGCGGCGGCACATCCTGCGGGCCGTACATGTCGTGGTAGGGCGCGGGGACGATATAGGGCCAGTGCGGTTTGATATAGCTCAGGTGGCACAGCCATGGCACATCGTCACGGCTGTTGATAAAGTCGATCCCGCGGCGCGTCAGATAGGGGGTCTCGCTATCGGCGTCCTCGATATTTGCGGCCTCGCCTGCATGTTTCATGAACCAACCGGACAGCACATTGCCCTGCGCGTCGACACCGGCATTGGCGTGGTCGTGCCACGGATTGTCCGTGTCATAGCCGCGTGCTTGCAGATAGGCGTCGTAGCCGTGACCGCCCGGTTCGGTCAGCGGCCCATCCGGGCCGACCGCACGCATGCCGTCGTCACGTTCGAAAACATCAAATCCGCATTCCGCCACCCGTGCGCCGATGATGCTGTCGGGGTCCAGCCCCAGTCGGGCCATGCCTTCGGCGTCTGCGGCCATATGCGTCTTGCCCACCAGCCAGCAGCCCATACCGGCGCGACGCAGATGATCGCCCATGGTTTGCTCGCCCACCTTCAAGGGCGTCCCGTTCCAGCTGGCCCCATGGCTGTGGACGTATCGCCCCGTATAGGTCGACATCCGCGACGGACCACAAAGGGGCGCCTGCACATAAGCACGGGTAAACCGCACACCCTTTTGCGCAAGCCGGTCGATGTTGGGTGTCTTGATATGCTGTGTGCCATAACAGCTGAGGTAGTCCCACCGCAGCTGATCGAACATGATGAAAAGGATGTTCTTTGCGGTCACTTCCGGCCTCCTTACCGCGACAGGAGGGGAGCTGCGGCTGCGTAGGCCGGGCGCGCCCTGATCCGTTTTAGACACGCCCTCAGATTTGCGGATACGTCGTATGCCCCGTCCAGTTCGGCCCAGTCCAGAACATAGAACAGGGCGGTATCTGCGACGCTGAAACGGCCCAGCAGATAGGGGGCATCGCCCATCATGTCGGACAATACCTTCAGCCCCTTGATGACCTCCGCCCGGCCATGCGCCTTCAGTGCCGCCTGCCCGTCCGGATCAGCAAGGAATTTGTGCGGCACCTTGTCGAAGGTGAACCCGCGCATGTGGACCGATCCCACGATGAAATCCAGCATGTCCAGCAACCGCGCGCGTTCGGTCGGGTCAGCCGGAGCCAGTTCCGCCTGTGGGTAGCTTTCGGCAAGCCACAGGGCGATGGCACCAAACTCAGTCAGCACCGCACCGTCGTCCAGCCCCAGCGCAGGGACCTTTCCCTTTGGATTCAGCGCCAGATAGGCCGCCCCACGCTGATCGCCCGCGCGCACGTCGACAATCTTGGTCTCGAACGCCGCGCCGACTTCGTGCAGCAGAAGGAGGATACCGTTTGAACAGCTTTGCGGTGAATGGTGGAATGTCAGCACAGGCGATCCCCTCAAAGGCCAAGTCGAGTACGCACCTGGCGCGGTGTTTCCAGATCAAAGCCCAGTTCTTCAACGATCCTCACCGCCTTTTCGACCATCGCCCGGTTGGACGGTGCTTTGACACCTTTTGACAGCCAGACCGCATCTTCCATCCCGATCCGGATATTTCCGCCCAGCAGGGCAGATTGCGCCACCATCGGAAAGGCCATCGCGCCCGTCCCGAAGCCCGTCCAGATCGCATCGCGCGGCAGCAGGCCCCGTGCGTAAAGCAGCGTCTCTGGCAAGGGCACGAAACCGAACCGTACGCCAGTCACGATCGAACACAGCGGAGGTTCCTTGAAAAACGCCTCTGCCATCAGAGCATTAAGGATCGCCACGTCACCGCTGTCGAACAATTCGATCTCGGGGCGCACCCCGGCCTCCTGCATCAGCGTCCCCATACGCCGGATCGACGATAGAGTATTGATCACCACCTCCTCGCCGAACACCATCGTATTCAGATCGAGCGTGGCAATGTCGGGCTTGATCGCAAGAATATGCTGCACCCGGTCGTCGGGCAGCAAAAGATTGGTCTTGGGTCCGGCAACCGCAGGATTTGCCGCAGACGGATCATAGCGCCCCCCGTTGCCGGTGGTCAGGTTGATGATCAGGTCATCATTCTTGTCCCGGATGCGGTCGACCACTTCCCGGTACAATTCAGTGTCCATTGATGGCAGTTCGGTTCCAGGATCACGCACATGGACATGCACGATAGCCGCCCCGGCCTGCGCCGACGCCAGCGCATCGCGTGCGATCTCTTTTGGTGTGATCGGCAAGTTCGCGTTTTGCGCGCGCGAAGAAAAGTTGCCAAGGAGTGCCGCAGTAAGAAATAAAGCTGACAATGGTGTGCCTCTGATAAGTGGTACTATGCAATTGTCTCGCGCGCCAGGAGGTGAACACAGGAAGAATAAAATTCTGTCCACCTGCTAGACAGCAGTCAAATGTGGCACAAAGAAAAATGTACGTCTAATACCATGATGTAAGTCAGACATATGGCGACCAGTAAGCGGTCTTAAGTGAGTTGTGATTTCTTATCGCTTATTTCATGCAGCAAAAAATTATCGATGTTGGAATCCGAAATGCTGCATTTGCGAACAGAATGGTTCTTGACTACGGTGCAGCATCAGTGACCATTAATAATAGTCCGGTTTTGGACGATCGCGACACGCTTGGTTTTTGCCTGCGCTAGTTGCTGCGGCGGGCAATTTGGTAAACACGGCTCACTTCCGACCTTTGCAGCAGATGCACCCGGAAAAATATTGGGCGACCGCCCCGAGCGTCTGCTTTGTTCGGCTTCCCCATTTAAGTTTGCGGGCGCAGCGAATGGCGGTTCACCGCCCAAAGCTAGCCAGGTTAAATCACCCACGCCTCTCGCAGGTACAAGAGTAGAGCTATCCATATATGTGTTCCGGCAACCAAAGCACAATTTTTGGGAACGCATAAAGTATTGCAACCGCAAGGCAAAGCAACAAGAAGAACGGCAATGTAGCACGCGCCACTTTTGGCAAGCTGTCCCCGGTTAGGCTTTGCAGCAGATAAAGGTTGAAGCCCACAGGCGGCGTAATCTGCCCAAGTTCAATCATGATTACCAAGAAAACTCCAAACCAGATCGGGTCTACGCCTGCTGCCATCACGATTGGCATGGTTATTGGTAGGCTCATAACGGTGATCGAAGTTCCATCGAGGAATAGCCCCAAAAAGATATAGAAGGCCGCCAACAACAAGATTAACTGAAACTCGCTTGGGGCGAGATCAACGATAATCTCGGCGATGGATTGCGGTAGACGCACATAGCTCATTGAGGATGCCAGAACGGCCGCGCAGACTACAAGGCTGGTGATCATCGCCGATACTTTCACGGCACTCTTGAGTGAATCGTAGAGCACGATCCAGCTCAGCTGTCGAAGAACTAAAGTTATAATGATGGTCGCCGCCAGACCGATTGCAGCAGCCTCGGACGGGGTTGCAATGCCCGAGTAAATCGCGCCAAGGATCACCACCATCAGGATTATCACGGGTAGCAACTTACGCGCTGCTATGAAAAGATCGCGGGTGGAATAGGTTACGTCCCGCTTGGGGGCAATATCGGGGTCGATCATGGCGCGAATAACGATGTATCCGCTGTAAAGAAATGCGATCAGCAGGCCCGGAAGCACACCGGCCGCAAAAAGTCGGATGATCGATACCTCAGAAATTACACCATAAATAATTAGGATAATCGACGGTGGGATCAGCAGCCCAAGAGTCCCTGCCCCAGCAAGCGAGCCTGTGGTCAACGCCCTATCGTAGCCGCGCTCCAACAACTCGCCTACCGTGATGCGTCCAACTGTGGTGGTGGTTGCCGCACTTGATCCTGACACCGCTGCAAACATCGTCGAGCCCAGAACACTGGTATGCAGCAATCGCCCCGGAATGCGGTTCACGAAGGGCGTCAGGCCCTCAAACATAGATTGCGATAATCGCGTGCGGAATAACAGCTCCCCCATCCATATGAACAACGGGATCGCCGACAGTTCCCACGACATGGAGTTACGAGAAATGATCGTGGCGGAGATTATACCCATTTTCACAAAGCTGAAGTCAGCGATGATAAATTGGCTGACCAAACCGACAATCACCAGCGACGCCATGATCCAGATGCCAGAGCCAAGCGTGAAAACCAGAAGTACGAGAACGAATAGGCTTATTTCATAAGGACCCATGGTGACACCTCACTCGACTTTTTCAGGGGCATGCAGCGCTTGGGCGATTAAGCCCGTCAGCTGTATGCAGAAAACCAGAAGACCAATCACCACCAGTCCTTGTGGTATCCATAAAGGCACCTCGAGGATCGAGATTGACGTGGTGCCGCGCTCGTAACTGCGGATCAGTTGGCGGATCAGGAAAAAGGTGACGAAACCAAACACGGCCAGCGCAACAACAGCATTCAAAATTTCCGCTACTGCCCGCGCCCAGCCCTTAAGCGGCAGAAGCAGGATGTTGACCCGCAGCAGAACCTTGTCGTCCAAAGCGGCCCCAAGCCCCAAAAAGGTCATAGCGGCCACTTCGTAGCCCACAAATTCATCCATCACGAATGTCGACGTGGACCACACCGCCCGAAGGATAATCTCCAGCAGAATATGCCCTGCCATTAAAACGATAGCGAGCATCGCAAAATGCGCGGCGACATCCGACAATCGGCTGGTGAACCGCGCATAGAGGCCAAGAATTCGGATCATGGGCAGGGGCTTCCTTATTCGGACTTATAAAGCTGGCGGCCCTGACCACTGTGAGGACCACCTTTATGCTGCACTATTTTGCTTCGGTTGCGTATGCGTCCAGAATCTGTTGCCCCTCAGGACCCACCTTTTCCAGCCACTCGTCCAACGCACCAGCGCTCGCGGCCTCCAATGTCGCCATCAGTTCGAGGTTAGGTTCCCGCTGAACGTTCACCTTGAGCGCGGCCAGATCGTCGTAGGTGTTGCTCAGCCGTTCCTCCAGCTTGCCCCAAATAAACTCGGAAGTGTCAGCTGCCGCTTGCATGATCGCAGCTTGCTCGGCTTCGTTCAGGCTGCCATAGGCATCCAAATTCATATGCACGACATTGACGGGAATGACGTAATCGACTGCGGTATAATGCGGCAAGAATTCACCCAACTTGATGTTGGTGCCTCCCTCGGCCGATGAAATTACCGCATCAATGGCATTGGCAGACAGTTGTGGTACCACATCGGCCCAGCTGATCTGCAAAGGGTTGGCGCCCGCTTCTTTGAAGGTCTGCATGGATGTTACGTCAGCGACGCGGATCTTCATGCCTTTCAAACCTGCAGGAGTTTCAAGAGCTTCGCCTGTCCAGATACCGGAGGGCGGCCAAGGTGTGCTGAACAGATACATCTGGTTCGCATCACCAAACACGCTGTCATAATGGGGGCGCAAAGTAGCCTCCAATGCCAGTGCCTTATCTTTTGTAGTGGCGAGGAACGGCATCGAAGGCAGGCTGAAGACGGGATTAATTCCTGACAACTGCCCGATGTACGTATCCGCAATATCAATCGCGCCATCACCAACTGAATCGTAGTGGTCAACAGATTTGAAGCCCAGTGATCCGCCTGGATAATAGTCGATTTTAACCGATCCATCGGTCAATTCGCCAACACGCTCAATGAAAAAATTGTCCGCTACAGCAGCAAACGTTGTGTCTTGGTATTCATTGGCCAAATTGAACGTGGTTTCAGCGGTCACTGGCAAGGCAATCGTTGCAGCAAAAGCCACTGCCACGATACGCGAAGTGGTTGAATAGAACATAATTTTACTCCGTTATTGGTTTTTGTTGAGCGAGCTTGCTGGATGCGAAGTAAGCCATGCGTGCCAGAGGCAGCAGGAAACGGTGCGCATCTTCAAGCTTCTGGTTGTTGAAATACCCTGCACTGTTCAGCAGGTTGACGGTTGCGATGACATGCCCCTCTTGAACCAGCGGCAGGTTAACGATAGCCCCGCACCCAAGGCTTGCGATCAGGTCCGCATCTGCAAAATCCTGAATGATATGGTCAATATCATTGGCCACATAGGTCTTTTGATTGCGAATAACACAATCGAACCAATTGTTGTCGCGCAGCGCGATCCACCCCGACGCGGGGTAGCTTTCGGGACTATTAGTGTAACACCGCCGCCCCATATTTCGACTTTCGACATAGTCCATGACGGTAAACAGCTTTACGCCGATATGCTCTTGCGCTGCATCTTCAAGATGCTGGAATATGGCTTCAGCGGATGCGGCACCCGCAATTGTTTGCTCAAACCTTTGCAAGACCGCATCAACTTGCGCCATCTCGTTCAATGCCTGTTGGCAGACTTCGATCCCTTGCCGTGAGACTTCGACCAGCCACTTGGGATCATCAGCGAACAACGCATCCTGCAAGTCCTTCTTGATCTCGCGGCCCTGCGATGTGTGGACTGTTCCGTGATGACGTAGCCAGTTATCCGCCCGAAGATTATTCAACACGCGATCGAATGGATATGTGCCAAATTCCATAATGATCTTGAGCGGCGGTCGCTCGGCCTCGACGCGATCCAGCACATCACACATCAGGTTGCCGATTTTCTCCCACTCAGAGCCGACAAGCGGCGGCTTGTCCATGCGCATCACTTCGCCAAATCCATAAGGTCCGACACCGGTATGGAGATCAACGACACCCAATTGCTTTGCCCCCAGCCCGTGATCGCGCACGATCCGGGTCAGATTACTCACCGTCCAGCTTTCCGCTGTACCGCCAAAGAACAATCCATCTGGATGGCTGTGCTGTCCTTTTAGAACGTTCTGAACCAACGC
>Ga0163215_100908_pt1 | contig 28481 bp, 29 predicted proteins | sample SynspAceP_FD_185934 | JGI IMG/M metagenome (GOLD analysis project Ga0163215, IMG submission 185934) | Saline lake microbial communities from Ace Lake in Antarctica - Synechococcus sp. Ace-P (Hybrid Assembly) | ecosystem: Environmental > Aquatic > Non-marine Saline and Alkaline > Saline | place...
CAGCCCGTACCACACCTTGCCCAAATCGTCCGCCAACGCTGCCAAGTTTGAGCAAACAATAGACACAGCGCCACAAACGCATAGCGGGCCATGTTGCCCGCAGTTTTGCTCCTGTTACGATGAAACGTTTGAACCTTTTGAAAATATTAGAGATTGTCATTCCAGTATCTCCAGTCAGCGGTTCAGCGTCAGGAAACAGACACGCGCCGTATCGTTCCCTTCATCGAAAAGGCCGCACCCGGCAGGGCGGGGGCGGCCAGAATTATGCTTGCATCAGCAAGAGATCAAAGTCCGTCGCCGCCTGTGCCTACTGCGCCAGGTGCCTGCTGGCCCATGAATGTGCTGGTCGAAGCTGTCAGGCCGGTTGCACCGGTTTCGATCGAGGAATAGGCGGCCACGGCCAGGCCAACAACGGCTGCGGTCAGAACGACCCAGTCAACAGTCACGGCGCCGGATTCGTCTTTGCTGAAGTTTTTGAAAAAGTTAATCATTTTGTGTCCCTCCAAAGGATCAGTTGCTCTGTTGCACAACCGCGCCGGTGACTGTTTGGGCTGTCTCTCTCTTGGCCCGTCTCCGTTTCGGTATGAGCAGATATAGCCAGCGGAACGGGGCAACAGTTTGACCGAAATCGCGCGTTTTATCTTTTTTCATTTTTTCTGCTGCGAACTGTTTTAACTTATTGATTTTTAATAAGATAAATTTATCTTTTGATATAAAACCAGGTGTTTTTACCACCCAGATTGAGGCAGCCGCGACGTCCTCGGTGCGGCTGTTCTCATGAAGTTCTGGCTATATGGTCGATTTTCTGGGATAGATTAGTAAAGATAATCGAGCGTGATACCCAAATCACAGGCAGGCATATCCGCGATGATACGGTCCCAAGGCCCGGATCGACAGGCGATTCTGCGCCACATGGTGCGCGGGCGGCGGTTTTCCGGCGTTCTGATTCTGTGTGCCGCTTTGCTTTTGCCTTGCGGTCTGGTCGCGCAAGAGCCTCCGGTCTTTCCCGAGTTCACCTTCAAACGGGTCAAACCGCCCGAGCCGGGAAGCAACGGCCGCAGGATCAACATACAGATCGAACCGCAACCGGTCGCAGTGGCGCGACCTGCCGCCCCCAAAACCCCGTTAGGCGAGACTGCGGCAGCGGTGGGGCGCTATGACTGGTTCTGGCAGACGGTCTCGCCTGCGCTGGACAAAAGCGGCCCCGGACGGCTGGAGCCAGCGCTGATCCACATTGCCAATGCCGGGTCCGGTCAACATATCGCGGCCCCGCGCCTGACCGATATGTTGGGGATTGCCCGCACACACCGGTCGGATTTGTTGCTCAATACCGTGGGGACCGGCGTCTCGCCTGCCTTGGTGCTGGCCGTGATTGCGGTGGAATCCAGCGGGCGCGCCGATGCGGTCAGCTCGGCCGGGGCGGTGGGGCTGATGCAACTGATCCCGGCCACGGCTGCGCGCTTTGGCGTGGCTGACAGCCTGAACGCGGGGCAGAATATCAAGGGCGGCGTGGCCTATCTGGACTGGTTGCTCAAGGAATTCGGCGGTGATCCGATTCTGGCGCTGGCGGGCTATAACGCGGGCGAGAACGCTGTGAAACGCCATGGCGGGGTGCCGCCCTATGCCGAGACGCGCGATTATGTCCCAAAGGTGTTGGCCGCGTTTGCTGTTGCGCGCAACCTGTGCAAGACGCCGCCGATGCTGATCTCGGATGGCTGCGTCTTCAACCTTGGTGAAGGCTAGGCCTTTTTCCGGCCGCACCCATGGCGCAACTGTGGTGCATGGATATTTGCAGCAAGAAGAAACGCAAAAGGCCCGCGCATGTCACGCGGGCCGTTCGTTTTTGAACAAGTGGCGGATCAGTTGATGATCTTGGCCAAGGTCGCAGCGCGCAATTCAGCCTCGGTTACGCCATCGGCACACTCAACGATTTTCAGCCCACCCTCGACCACATCCAGCACGCCGAGGTTGGTGATGATCCGGTCCACAACGGCCTTGCCGGTCAGTGGTAGGGTGCATGCAGGCAGAACCTTGCTTTCGCCCGCCTTGTTGGTGTGATCCATCACGACGACCACGCGCTTGACACCGGCGACCAGATCCATTGCGCCGCCCATGCCCTTGACGAGCTTGCCGGGGATCATCCAGTTGGCAAGATCGCCTTCCTGTGACACTTCCATCGCGCCCAGAATCGCCATCGCGATCTTGCCGCCACGGATCATGCCGAAAGACATGGCACTGTCGAAAAACGCGGTTTGCGGCAATTCCGTGATGGTCTGCTTGCCCGCGTTGATCAGGTCGGGGTCTTCATCGCCCTCAAACGGAAAGGCGCCCATGCCGAGCATGCCGTTTTCCGATTGCAACGTCACTTCCACGCCTTCGGGGATGTAATTGCTGACCAGAGTCGGAATCCCGATGCCGAGGTTCACATACCAGCCGTCTTGCAGTTCCTGTGCCGCGCGTGCGGCCATCTGGTTACGATCCCAAGGCATTATGCTGTCTCCCGCTTGCGGACTGTGCGTTGTTCGATGCGTTTCTCGTGCTGCCCCTGAATGATGCGGTGGACATAGATCCCGGGCAGGTGGATGTGATCGGGATCAAGGCTGCCTGTCGGCACGATCTCTTCGACCTCGACAACACAGACCTTGCCGCACATGGCGGCAGGCGGGTTGAAGTTGCGCGCGGTCTTGCGGAACACAAGGTTACCTGTCGCATCCGCTTTCCATGCTTTCACAATGGCCAGATCGGCAACGATGCCGCGTTCCAGCACATAGGTCTGCCCGTCGAATTCCTTGAGTTCCTTGCCCTCGGCAATCACGGTGCCCACGCCGGTCTTGGTATAAAAACCGGGGATGCCGGCGCCACCTGCGCGCATGCGTTCGGCCAATGTGCCCTGCGGGTTGAACTCCAGCTGTAGCTCGCCGCTCAGATACTGGCGCATGAATTCGGCGTTCTCGCCCACATAGGACGAGATCATCTTTTTCACCTGACGGGTCTGCAACAGGATGCCGATGCCGAAATCATCCACGCCTGCATTGTTCGACGCGAAGGTCAGATCCTTGGTGCCGGCCTCCTTGATGGCCTGCAGCAGCAATTCGGGAATACCACACAGGCCAAAGCCGCCCGCCGCGATGAACATGCCGTCAAACAGCAGCCCATCCAGCGCTTCGGTCGCGTTTGCATAGACTTTCTTCATTGATCTCTCCCTCGCTACAGCGTTGCGGCCTTGTTTGCCGCCCGTGATAGCAAGAGTCAATCATATGCCGCAGTGCAGAGGTGCGCGCAGAGCGATCAGGTTCCGGTCTTCTTCGCGGGTGCTTTTTTGGCGGCCGGCTTGGCGGGTGCTTTTGCGCTGGCCTTTGTGGTGGTGGCCTTTGCCGTGGCCGCTTTTTTCGCCGCGGGTTTCTTGGCGGCTGCGGTTTTGGGCTTGGCGGGAGCCTTTTTCGCGCCCGTCTTCTTGCCGCCGGATTTGGCCGCTTTTTCAGCGATCAAAGCCACAGCGTCATCCATCGTGAGGGCGGTGGCCTCGACCCCTTTGGGCAGAGTCGCGTTGATCTTGCCCCATTTGACATAGGCACCATAGCGGCCATCCATGACCTGTACGGGTCCGCCTTCGGTCGGATGCTCGCCCAGTTCGGCCAGCGGTTTCGCGGCTGTGCGACCCGCCCCCGGACCACGGGCGGCTTTGGCTGCCAGTTCCTCGACCGCGCGGTTCATGCCGATGATGAAGACCTCGTCGGCCTCCTTGATATTGGCATAGACCGTGCCGTGCTTGATATAGGGACCATAGCGCCCGATCCCTGCCTCGACCATGACACCGTCCTCTGGATGCGGACCGATCTCGCGCGGCAGGTTCAGAAGCATCAGCGCGCGGTCCAGATCCATGTCATCTGGCGACCAGCCCTTGGGCAGGCTGGCGCGCGGCGGTTTCTTGACCTCTTCGGAGGCCTCGCCGCGTTGCACATAGGGACCGAAGCGGCCAGAACGCAGGCTGATCTCGTCGCCCTGATCGGTGCCCAGCACACGGTCGCCCTGCGCCTCGGCGTCGCCGTTCAACGGGCGGGTGTAGCGGCATTCGGGATAGTTGCCGCAGCCGACAAAGCCACCTGTCTTGGATGTTTTCAGATGCAATTGGCCGGTGCCGCACAAAGGGCAGCTCCGCGGATCGGAGCCATCAGCGCGTGGCGGGTACAGTTGCGGCGCCAGTGCTTCGTCCAGCACATCCAGCACTTCGGTGATCCTGAGTTCCGAGGTTTCCGCAATGGCCGCCGAGAAATCACGCCAGAAGCGCGACAGCACGTCCTTGTAATCCATCTCGCCCGCGCTGACCTCGTCCAACTGGTTTTCCAGATCGGCGGTAAAGTCGTATTCCACATATTTACGGAAGAAATTCATCAAAAAGACAGTGACCATCCGGCCCTTGTCCTCGGGGAACAGACGGTTCTTGTCCTTGCGGACATAGTCACGGTCCTGAATCGTGGTGATCACGCTGGCATAGGTCGAGGGGCGGCCGATCCCCAGTTCTTCCATCCGCTTGACCAATGTGGCCTCGGTGTAGCGCGGCGGCGGTTGGGTGAAATGCTGCTCGGGCGTGATCGCGCGCTTTTCCGTGGGTTCGCCCTGCATGATCTGGGGCAGGCGGCGTTCATCCTCGTCGGCGACATCGTCGCGGCCTTCCTCGTAGACCTTGAGGAAGCCGTCAAACAGCACGACCTGACCTGTCGCGCGCAATTCGACCTGTGCGTCGCGGCTGCCGATATCGACAGTTGTGCGCTCGAACCTTGCGGCTTCCATCTGGCAGGCGATCGTGCGCTTCCAGATCAGATCGTACAGCTTGCGCTGGTCCGCATCGCTGATTTTCAGGCTTTCGGCATCGCGGTCCAATTCGGTCGGGCGGATACATTCATGCGCTTCCTGCGCGTTCTTGGCCTTGTTCTTGTAGATGCGTGGATTTGCGGGCACATATTCCGCGCCATAACGGGCCTTGATCGCATCGCGCGCGGCGGTCACGGCTTCGGCGGCCATGTCGATCCCGTCGGTCCGCATATAGGTGATGTGGCCCGCCTCATACAGACGTTGGGCGGCGTTCATGCACTGGCGCGCACCCATACCGAATTTGCGGCTGGCTTCCTGTTGCAGGGTCGAGGTCATGAACGGGGCCGAGGGGTTGCGGCTGGCGGGTTTCGCCTCGACCGACTTGACGGTCAGATCGCGCGAAGTGACAGCCTGAACAGCCATTTCAGCCTGTGTGCTGTTTTCCAGATCGTAGCGGTCCAGCTTCTTGCCAGCCAGTTGTGTCAGACGCGCCTCGAATTCCTGACCGCGCGGGGTGACCAGTCGGGCGATCACGGACCAGTATTCACGGGCACGGAAGGCCTCGATCTCCATCTCGCGCTCGACGATCAGGCGCAGGCAGACCGATTGTACACGACCCGCGCTGCGTGATCCGGGCAGTTTGCGCCACAGGACCGGCGAGAGGTTGAAACCCACCAGATAATCCAGCGCGCGGCGGGCGAGATAGGCCTCGACCAAGGGCGCATCGACCTGACGGGGATGTTTCATCGCTTCGGTCACCGCAGATTTGGTGATCGCGTTGAACACGACGCGGCTGACGGGTGTGTCTTTCTTGATCGCCTTGCGCTGGCGCAGGGTTTGTTCAAGGTGCCAGCTGATCGCCTCTCCTTCGCGGTCGGGGTCGGTTGCGAGGATCAGAGAATTGTCTTTGGCCAGCGCGTCGGCAATGGCTTTTACATGCTTGCGGCTGTCGACACCGACCTCCCATGTCATGTCAAAGCCGTTGTCGGTATCGACCGATCCATCCTTGGCGGGCAGATCGCGGACATGGCCGTAGGAGGCGAGAACGACATAGTCTGATCCCAGATATTTGTTGATTGTCTTGGCTTTAGCCGGAGATTCCACAACGACGACGGGCATCGGACTTCCTTTCCACTCGGACACGGCTTTGGCACGAACACATGCCTTGGCATCATGGCGGGGGACCATGTGGTGGGAAAGGGGGCTTTGTCAATGCGGGCAAATTGGCAGTGTCCCGATGCGATGCCATGACGTGCGGGCCTTGACGCAGGGTCAGCGAGGCAGCGGGCAGAAGGGTCTGACCCTGCGCAGGAATGGGCGGATCGAACGTCTGCCAGTCGCCTGAAGGGTCACTGCACGCGCGACAACAGGCCGCCGGGCTGGCGCTGGATGCGACCGTCGAGTTCAAGATCGACAAGGGCAGGGGTGATGTGATGGGCCGGTGTGTCCAGATCACGGATCAACTGATCCTCGGCCAGCGGGGAGGGGCCGAGCCTTTGCAGGATCAGGCTGTGCAAGGCCGCCGTCTCGCGTAACGAGCGGTGATCTGGCGGTGGAGGCGGTTGCTGGATCGGGTTTTCCTGCGCGCGGGGCGGTCGCGGGGCTGATAGGGGCGGTAGCGCGTCGATCACATCGGCGGCGTTGCGGATCAGTCGCGCGCCGTCACGGATCAGCATGTTGCACCCTGACGAGCGTGCATCAAAGGGATGTCCGGGCACGGCCATCACCTCGCGACCCTGATCAAGGGCGCAGCGCGCGGTGATCAGACTGCCGGATTTTGTCGCCGCCTCGATCACGACAACGCCGCTGGCGAGACCGGAAATGATACGGTTGCGCCTTGGGAAATGCCGCGCTTGCGGCACAAGGCCGACAGGTTGTTCGGATAGGCGCAGCCCGCGCGCCGCGATATCACCGGCAAGGCCTGCGTTTTCTGCTGGATAAAGAACATCCACCCCACCGGCCAGCACCGCGACCGTCCCTGTATCCAGCGTGGCGGTATGGGCAGCCGTGTCAATGCCGCGCGCAAGGCCCGAGACCACGACATAGCCAGCCGCGCCAAGCTCGCGCGCCAAACCCCGTGCCATACGGGTCCCAAGGGACGAGGCGTTGCGCGCACCGACCAGCGCGATCATCGGGCGCGACAGGATGGCCGGATCACCGATGCTCCATAGGATCGGCGGAGCATCGGACAAATCGCGCAGCGTTTGAGGATAAAACGGATCGCCCGCACAAAGCATGACGGCACCCGCCCCGGATGCGGCCCTGAGTTCGGCAAGGGCCACACCGGACGGGCAGGGCGTGTATCCGTCGACCCCTGCAAGGCGTGCCACCTCCGGCAAGGCATCCAAGGCTGCTGTGGCGCTGCCATGTTCGGCCATCAAGCGAAAGAATGTGGCTGGCCCCACACGGGGCGAGCGCAAGAGACGAAGCCACGACACCCGTTCATCTTCCGTGGTGGGTGGGAGTGGGGGGTGAGTGGAAGAAGTGGGTTCCCAGGTCATCACGACTCCGTCTGCTTGCAGAATCAGGTGTAGACCAGCGCTGGTTAATGCGGGGTAAACCAGAAACGCAATCGGCCCGCCTTGCGGCGAGCCGGTGCAAGATACCTAAGCATCAAAAATCGCGCAGGCCGTCAGGCCGCCGATCCGCCCACGGTCAGGCCGCCGATCATCAGTGTCGGCTGCCCCACGCCCACGGGGACCCATTGGCCTGCCTTGCCGCAATTGCCCATGCCAGGGTCAAGCGCCATGTCATTGCCGATGGCACGGATCTTTTGCAGCGCGGTTGCCCCGTCACCGATCAGTGTCGCCCCCTTGACCGGTGCGCCGATCTTGCCGTTCTTGACCCGGTAAGCCTCGGTGCAGGAGAACACGAACTTGCCGTTGGTGATGTCAACCTGCCCACCGCCAAAGCCCACCGCATAGATCCCGTCTTTCAGATCGGCCACGATATCGGCGGGATCGGTGTTGCCACCCAGCATATAGGTGTTGGTCATGCGCGGCATCGGCGCATGGGCATAGCTTTCGCGCCGCCCGTTGCCGGTGGGCGCCACGCCCATCAGCCGCGCATTCTGGCGATCCTGCATATAGCCCACCAGCACGCCATCCTCGATCAGAACGTTCTTGGCCGAGGGTGTGCCCTCGTCGTCGATGCTGATCGACCCGCGCCGGTCGGGGATGGTGCCATCGTCCAGTACTGTCACACCGCGCGCGGCGATCTGTTGACCCATCAGGCCGGCAAAGGCGGATGTGCCCTTGCGATTGAAATCTCCTTCAAGCCCGTGGCCGATGGCCTCGTGCAACAAGATACCCGGCCAGCCGGGGCCAAGCACCACATCCATCACGCCTGCGGGGGCGGGAACGGCGTCCAGATTGACTGTCGCGATCCGCAATGCCTCGCGCGTTTTGGCCTGCCAGTCGGCAGGGTCCAGCAATCCGTCCAGCCCGACGCGGCCACCGCCGCCCGCCGTGCCGCTTTCGCGCCGCCCGTCCTGATCGACGATGACGCTGACATTGACGCGGGTCATCGGGCGCACATCGCGGAAAGACACACCGTCAGGGCGCAGGATCTCGATTTCCTGTATCGAGGCGGCGATGGTCGCGCTGACCTGCACCACACGCGGATCAAGACCGCGGGCAAAGGCGTCGATCTCGCGCAGCGTATCCAGCTTGACCGGAAAGCTGACGCCTGCAATCGGGTCGGCATCCGTATAAAGGTGGCGGTTGGTGGCGCGCGGTGCCTCGGCCCATGTGCCGCCGCCCTGACCCACGGCCAGACGTGTCGTACCCATGGCGCGGCGCAGCGCTGCTTCTGATATCTCGGACGAATGCGCATAGCCCGTCACCTCGCCGCGCACCGCACGCAGGCCGAATCCTTCAGAGGCGTCATAACTGGCGGTTTTCACCCGCCCGTCGTCGAATACGAGCGCTTCCGAGCGGCGACGCTCGAAAAAAAGCTCTCCGTCATCGGCACCGGCAGTGGCCTCGCGCAGCAGGGCAAGGGCAGTTTCAGGGGCCATTTTGTCTTCGAGAGGGCGGAATGCTGTATCGGACATGAGGGGCTTTCTGTATCTATCGCAGGACGCACATCCGATCTAAATCAAATTCGCGTCTGTTTGCCGCAAGGCTCGTTGTTGTTTTGTCTGTCAGAATATGGTTTCTCGCGACAACAAAACAACGGGATTCTGTGGCATACCGCCTCGATGACCATCTAGAGAACCAGAAACACCTCAACCGACCAGGGTGACATATGCGACGACTGACTAGCCTGCTGACCCTTATTCCTGCCTTCCTTGCCGTTCCTGCCTCTGCGCAGGAGGCTTTGCAAATCATCGGCGCGCCGAAACCGGGTGGCATCGGCTTTCAACCCGCCGCAACGGAACTGGCCCGCGACCTGCAGTGGCTGGATGGAATGGTTCTGGTGATCATCACCGCCATCACTATCTTTGTGTGCGGCCTGCTTGCCGTCGTGATCCTGCGCTACAACCGCAAGGCCAACCCGACGCCGGGTTCTTTTACCCACAACACGCCGGTTGAAATCGCATGGACCATTGTGCCGATTGTGATCCTGTTCTTCATCGGCGCATTTTCCTTGCCGATTCTGTTCAAGCAGCAGGAAATTCCCGTTGGCGATATCAACATCAAGGTGACCGGCTACCAGTGGTACTGGGGCTACGAGTACAGCGATCATGATTTCGGCTTCGAAAGCTTCATGCTGAGCCGTGACGATCTTGAGGAATACGGCTACAGTCAGGACGAGTACCTGCTGGCTACGGACACCGCTGTTGTGGTTCCCATTGGCAAGACAGTCGTGATGCAGGTGACATCCGCTGATGTGATCCACAGCTGGACGATCCCCGCCTTCGGCGTAAAGCAGGACGGTATCCCCGGACGTCTGGCCCAGCTTTGGTTCGCGGCAGAGAAGGAAGGCATCTATTTCGGCCAGTGCTCCGAGCTGTGTGGCAAGGATCACTCCTATATGCCGATTACCGTCAAAGTGGTGAGCCAGGAAGCCTATGATGCGTGGCTTGACGGCGCTATCGACGAATATGCAGGCACGCCGCGCGATGTGACCGTCGCTGCAGCCGATTGACAAGACAAAGGGGGTAGGCCCGCAGCCTGCCCCTATGACGCAAGGGGCGAAATGATCTGCCCCCAGCCAGACTTGACCCGGAACGGGACCTGACATGACAGATGCAAGCATCAACACCCAGACTGCCCAGCCCGAAGCAGGCTTTGGCGATTACGTCGCACTTCTGAAGCCGCGTGTGATGTCGCTTGTGGTGTTCACGGCGCTGGTCGGTCTGCTGGCGGCACCGATGGGTGTGCATCCGATGATCGGCTTTGCCTCGATCCTGTTTATCGCTGTCGGGGCAGGTGCCTCGGGTGCGCTGAACATGTGGTGGGATGCCGATATCGACGCCGTGATGAAACGCACTGCCAAGCGGCCCGTGCCCGCAGGCAAGGTCGAACCGGGCGAGGCGCTGGCCGTCGGGGTGGCCCTGTCTGGTTTCTCGATTGTGATGCTGGCGCTCGCATCCAACATGGTCGCGGCCGGTCTTCTGGCCTTCACGATCTTTTTCTATGCCGTCGTTTACACAATGTGGCTCAAGCGCTGGACGCCGCAGAACATCGTCATTGGCGGGGCGGCAGGTGCCTTTCCCCCGATGATCGGCTGGGCCGTGGCAACGGGTGGTATCGGTCTTGAATCGGTGCTGATGTTCGGGTTGATCTTCATGTGGACACCGCCGCATTTCTGGGCGCTGGCACTGTTCATGAATGCCGACTACGAAAAAGCGGGTGTGCCGATGCTGACGGTGACCCATGGCCGCCGCGTCACGCGCAACCATATTCTGGCCTACACGGTGCTGCTGGCACCGCTGGCGGTAGGCACGGCCTTTACCTCGATCGGTGGGCCTGTCTATCTGGCGGTCGCTGTGGTGCTGAATGCTTTGTTCCTGCTTGGCGCATGGCGGATCTGGCGGCGCGACGAGGACATCGCGCAAGCGGACAAGTACAAGGTCGAGAAATCATTTTTCGGTCTGTCCTTGCTGTATCTGTTCCTGCATTTTGGCGCGCTTCTTGCAGAAGCCGCCCTGCGGCCTTACGGGCTGGGAGGCTGGGGATGAGTTTTCGCGCCACACATGAGCTGCACCACCGCCGGTCAGGTCGTAATATCGGTCTGGCACTGGTTCTGCTGGCCTTTATCGTCGTCGTGTTCGGCTTGACCGTGGCCAAGGTCACCAGCGGCGATCCGATGCAGGCTTTCGACCACGTGCCGCGACCCGAGTTGCAGCCCGTCCCGCCCGCAGTTCAAGGAGACTGAGAATGGCTTTGTCCCCCAAATCGAAAACTGTCGCCCAGACTGCAGGTCTTGTGCTTGTGATGGGCAGTCTGGCTTGGGCATCGGTGCCGTTTTACGACTGGTTCTGCCGCGTCACGGGTTTTGGCGGCACGACCATGATTGCGGAAGCCGGATCCGACCAGATACTCGATCAGACGATTACCGTGCGGTTTGACGCCTCGAAGGAACGCGGCATGCCGTGGGAGTTCAAGCCCGTCGAGCGCAGCATGGAAATCAGGATCGGGGAAACCGGACTGGCCTTTTACGAAGCATACAACCCGACTGACCGTGTTGTGGCTGGCACTGCCAGCTATAACGTGACCCCCTACGAGGCGGGCGGATTTTTCAGCAAGATCCAGTGTTTCTGCTTTGAACAGCAGGTCTTGCAGCCCGGTGAACGGGTGATGATGCCGGTGACATTCTTTGTCGATCCCGCAATTGCGACCGACCGTGACGGTCGTTATGTGAAACAGATCACGCTGTCTTACACATTCTATGAAACAGATGTTCCCGAAGAGCAGGCAGCCCTTGACGCGGCCTCTATCGGAAACGATACCACGCTTAACTAAAGAAGCCTTCCAACGAGGGAAACGAGATGGCGCACGAGAAAAATCACGATTACCACATCCTGGCCCCGTCAATTTGGCCCCTTCTGGGGGCTGTGGCAGGCTTTGTCATGCTGTACGGGGCAGTCATGTGGATGGCGCAGGGGATGCCCTGGATGTTCCTGGCAGGCTTGATCGGCGTGCTTTACGTCATGTTCGGCTGGTGGGCAGATGTTGTTGCCGAAAGCCAGGTTGGCGATCACACGCCCGTCGTTCGGATCGGCCTTCGCTACGGGTTCATCCTGTTCATCATGTCGGAAGTGATGTTCTTTGCCGCATGGTTCTGGAGCTTCTTCAAACATGCCATGTATCCGATGGGGCCGCTTAGCCCTGCCGTGGATGGTATCTGGCCTCCGGCGGGCATCGAGACATTCGACCCCTGGCACCTGCCGCTGATCAACACGCTGATCCTGCTGTGCTCGGGCGCTGCCGCGACATGGGCGCACCATGCGCTGGTGCACGAGAACAACCGCGAAGACATGAAATGGGGCCTGATCCTTGCGGTCGCCCTTGGTGTGATCTTCACCGGCTTTCAGGCCTATGAATACAGCCACGCCGCCTTCGGCTTTGCTGGCAACATCTATGGGGCCAACTTCTTCATGGCGACCGGCTTTCACGGCTTTCACGTGGTGATCGGAACGATCTTCTTGCTGGTCTGTCTGATCCGACTGCAACGTGGCCATTTCAGCCAGGAAAAGCATGTCGGCTTCGAAGCGGCGGCCTGGTACTGGCACTTCGTCGATGTGGTCTGGCTGTTCCTGTTTGCCGCTGTCTATGTCTGGGGCGGCTGATCAGGCGGGTCCGTCCGCAATCGCGCTTTAGCGGTTGAATTCCGGCGGACAAAGCGAAAGAAAGCAAAGCGCGCGGCATCCGCGCGCTTTCCACGTTCAAGGGACCTATCCGGTTTGGCGCGACTTATCCTTCCCATGATCTTCGGTCTGGTCGGCACTGCTGTGCTTGTTGGCCTTGGCCTCTGGCAGATGCAGCGGCTGGACTGGAAAGAAGCGATCCTTGCCGATATCGACGCGCGGATTGTGGCAGCACCGGTGGCGTTGCCTGCTGCGCCCGATGCACAGACGGATCGGTATCTGCCCGTGACGGTGACAGGCGTGCTGCAAGACCCTGCCATCCGCGTGCTGGTCAGCCAGAAACAGGTGGGCGCGGGTTACCGTATCATCCGCGCGATGGAGTTTGGCGGACGCCGCATCATGGTTGATCTGGGTTTTGTATCCATTCAGGCCACCCGGCCCGAGGCGGGGCCAGAGCCTGTGACCGTTCTGGGCAACCTGCACTGGCCTGTCGAGGTAGACAGCTATACGCCCGAGCCGGATCTGGGCGCGGATATCTGGTTTGCCCGCGATCTGCCACGCATGGCCGCGCATCTGGGAACAGAGCCGGTTCTGGTCGTCGCGCGCCAGACCGACCTGCCGGACAGCGCCCTGACGCCGCTGCCGGTTGATACATCCGGTATCCCGAACGATCATCTGGGCTATGCCGTCACGTGGTTCGGTCTGGCTCTTGTCTGGGTCGTGATGACCGGATTTCTGTTGTGGCGCATGCGCAAACCCGTGAAAGGCTAAGGACAGTGCAATATATATCAACCCGTGGCACGGCCCCCGTGCTGAGCTTCGAGCAGGCGATGCTGACGGGCCTTGCCCGCGATGGCGGATTGTATCTGCCCCAAAGCATTCCCGTGATGACGCAGGCCGATATGCGCGCGCTGGGTGGGCTGTCCTATGAGGAGGCGGCATTCCGCATCATGCGGCCCTTTATCGGGGACACGTTCACAGATTCGGAATTCGGGGACATCATCGCCCGCGCCTATGCCGGCTTCGGCCATGCCGCCCGCGCGCCATTGGTACAACTGGACAGCAACCACCACCTGCTGGAACTGTTCCACGGCCCCACGCTGGCGTTCAAGGACTTTGCCATGCAACTGATCGGCCAGATGTTTCAGGCCGCTCTGGCGCGCTCGGGCAGCCGCGTCACTATCGTGGGGGCCACCAGCGGCGATACCGGATCAGCGGCGATCGAGGCGTTTCGCGGGCTGGACGCGGTCGATGTGTTCATCCTTTACCCGCATGGTCGGGTGTCCGAGGTGCAGCGCCGCCAGATGACAACGCCCATCGAGGCGAATGTCCACGCGCTGGCCATTGACGGGCATTTCGACGACGCGCAGGCGCGTGTTAAGGATATGTTCAACGATTTCGACTTCCGCGACGGTGTGCGTCTGGCAGGGGTCAACTCGATCAACTGGGCGCGGGTGCTGGCGCAGGTGGTGTATTTCTTCACCTCCGCCGTCAGCCTTGGCGCGCCGGACCGCAAGATCAGCTTTACCGTGCCCACCGGCAATTTCGGGGATGTTTTCGCAGGCTATATCGCGAAACGTATGGGCCTGCCGATTGACCGTCTGGTGGTGGCGACCAACCATAACGACATCCTGCACCGTTGCCTGTCGGGGGGCGACTACCGCCCTGACGGGGTGATCCCGTCGATCAGCCCCTCGATGGACATTCAGGTCAGCTCGAACTTCGAGCGGGCGTTGTTTTTTGCCTATAATCAGGATGGCGCCGCCGTGGCGCAACTGATGGACGAGCTGAAAGCAGGCGGTTTCAGCGTCAGCCAGGGCGCACTGCAAGCCCTGCGCGAGGCGTTTGATTCCGGTCGTTGCGGCGAGGACGAGACCAGCGCCACCATCGGGCGTACGCTGAAAACCACAGGTGAACTGCTCTGCCCCCACACTGCCGTGGGCGTGCATGTCGCCGAGGTGCTGCGTGATCCCGCCGTGCCGATGATCACGCTGGCCACCGCCCATCCCGCGAAATTCCCCGATGCGGTCGAGGGGGCGACGGGTATCCGTCCGCCCCTGCCGCCGCGCATGGCCGATCTCTATGACCGGCCCGAGCGCGTCACACGGATCGGCAATGACCTTGCCGCCATCGAATCCCTGATCAGAGAGCGTATTGCCAATTGACCGTCCGTACCCACACTCTTGAAAACGGCCTGCGTATCGTGACCGAGCGGATGGAGGGGCTGCAATCAGCCGCCATCGGTATCTGGGTGCTGTCCGGTGGACGCCACGAGCGCGCCGAACAAAACGGGATCGCGCATTTTCTGGAACACATGGCCTTCAAGGGTACCAAAAGACGCACCGCACTCGAGATTGCCGAGGTGATCGAGGATGTGGGCGGCTATATCAACGCCTACACCTCGCGCGAGGCGACAGCCTATTACGCCCGCGTGCTGGAGGCCGATGTGCCGCTGGCGCTGGATGTGGTGTCGGATATCGTGCTGAACCCGATTTTCGATCCCTCCGAGATCGAGGTCGAGCGGGGTGTGATCTTGCAGGAAATCGGTCAGGCACTGGACACGCCCGACGATGTCATTTTTGACTGGCTACAGGAAAAAGCCTATCCAGATCAGGCGCTGGGTCGCACCATTCTGGGGCCAACCGAGCGTATCAAGGCCTTTGGCCGGCAAGACCTGCAAGGCTTCGTGGCCGAGCATTACAGCCCTGCAAATATGGTCCTGTCAGCGGCAGGGGCGGTGGATCACGACGCCATCGTAACGGCGGCCGAGGCGATCTTTGGCGGCTTGTCCAAGGGCCGCTTGCATCACCCGACACCTGCCCATTTCATCGGCGGCGAACACCGTGTCGAAAAGGACCTCGAACAGGCCCATTTCGCGCTGGCCTTTGAAAGCCCCGATTATACCGATCCCGCAATCTATACAGCGCAGATCTATGCCTCGGCCCTTGGGGGCGGCATGTCGAGCCGCCTGTTTCAGGAAGTGCGCGAAAAGCGCGGGCTGTGCTATACGATTTTTGCACAGGCAGGGGCCAATGCCGATACCGGCATGATGACGATCTATGCCGGCACCTCGGCGGAAGATCTGGGAGATCTTGCCACGATCACGCTGGACGAGATGAAACGCGCCGCCGGTGACATGACCGAGGCCGAAGTTGCCCGCGCCCGCGCGCAGATGAAGGCCGGTCTGCTGATGGGGCTGGAAAGCCCCTCGAACCGCGCCGAACGTCTGGCGCGGCAGATACAGGTCTGGGGCCGCATCCCGCCGCTGTCCGAAGTCGTCGACCATATCGACGCGGTCACGGTCGAGGATGTTCGCGCGCTGGCCGCCCATATGATCAGCGCCGCCCCCTCGGCTCTTGCGCTTTACGGCCCGATCGCGGCTGCGCCGGACTGGGACAGCATTCAGGGCAGGCGTCTGGCCTGATGCTGCTGGGGCGTCGCAAAATCAGGATCGAGACCGAGCGTCTGACCCTGCGCCCGCCGATGCATGCCGATTTCCGCGACTGGGTCAGCCTGCGCCGCGACAGCGAGGAATTTCTGACGCGGTGGGAACCGGTCTGGGCCACGGACCATCTGTCGCGCAAGGCTTTTACCAACCGCGTTTACTGGGCCCAGCGGTCCATCGGGAACGGCTCGGCGCTGCCGCTGTTTCTGGTACGGCGCGCCGATAACGTTCTGCTGGGGGCCATTACGCTGGACAATGTCCGGCGTGGTCCTGCGCAAGCAGGCACCCTTGGTTATTGGGTGGGTAGCACCCATGCCCGTCAGGGCTATATGCGCGAGGCGATCGAGGCGGTTGTGCATCACGCCTTCCAGCGGCTGGACCTGAGCCGGATCGAAGCGGCCTGCCTGCCCGAAAACACGCCCTCGCGAGGATTGCTCGAAAGCTGCGGCTTCAAATATGAAGGTGTCGCGCAAAGTTACCTGCAGATCGGGGGGCGCTGGCGCACCCATGTGCTTTACGCCTCTCTCAGGGCCGACCGGCGCGGGCGCACTGACGCAGGCTGACAAACTGCCCGATCGGGCGGCGTTTGGCATGGCACACGTCGCGTTTTGGATATCTCAGGCAAGAAGAAACGGTGCTGTGAGGTGACAGATTGCGCCTTTGCGCTATCCTTGGGCCTCAGGAGGACATGCCATGATCCCTTTGATGCCCGCCCTTGCCCTGTCGTTTGCCCTGATCTCGGGGGCGGCGTTCGCGCAGGAGCGCACCCCGAGCCATTGTATCGCCGTGGCCGAAGCCGCACCGGGGCTGGAATATCTGCACCGCGCCAGCTTTCGCGAACCGCTGCCGGATCATACGGTGCGGATCAACTATGTCGATCACGCGTCTTTCCTGATCCAGACAAGCGGCGGGCTGAATGTGGTGACGGATTTCACAGGCTTTATCGGCAATGTCGATCTGATCCCCGATGTGGTGACGATGCACCACGCCCATTCCACGCATTGGACATCGGCACCGGATCCCGCAATTGCCCATGTCCTGCGCGGCTGGGGCGAGAGTTTTGGCGCAGGTGCCGATCATCATCTTGATCTGGGCGAAATGCTGGTGCGCAATGTGCCGACCGATATCCGGTCCTTTGGCGGGGTCGAGACGCGTGGCAACTCGATCTTCATTTTTGAGGTGGCGGGCCTGTGCATCGGGCATCTGGGGCATCTGCATCATGAACCGGACCCCGAACAATATGCCGCTATCGGGCGGCTGGATGTGGTGATGGCCCCCGTCGATGGCGGGATGACGCTGGATCTGGACACGATGATGCGGGTGGTCGGGCGCTTGCGCTCTTCGGTGGTGATCCCGATGCACTGGTTCGGCGATGCGACGCTACGCCGTTTTGTCGAGGGGATGCGTGGAGAGTTTGCTGTGGTCGAGGATGGCACGAGCAGTCTCGAGTTGTCGCTGCGCACCCTGCCACGCCAGCCGACGATCGTGGTGCTGCGTCCCGAACTGTTGCGCGATCCCGGTTGAGGGTTGCAATAGCTGGACGGCACGCAGCGGCGTGATAGATACATTTCATGACGCTGAACCCCGCCACACCCGATCTCGCCCGCGCGCTGCGTGACCATTTGCCTGCGCGCGCCTTTCGCGAAGTGACACCTGCCTATCTGGAAGAGCCGCGCGGCCGCTGGGCGGGCCATGCAGGATTGGTGATCGCACCCGAATCGGTCGATCAGGTCGCGGCCGTGATGCGCGCCGCAAATGGCGCGCGCGTGGGTGTTTTGCCCTACGGTGGCGGCACCGGGCTTGTGGGCGGGCAGATCATGCCGGACGGGCCGGCACCCTTGCTGCTGTCGCTGGAGCGGATGACCGCGATCCGCGCGGTTTACCCTGAGGAAAACGTGCTGGTAGCCGAGGCAGGCGCGATCCTGTCGGATATCCACGATGCGGCGCTGGCGGTGAACAGGATGTTCTCCCTGAGCATTGCGGCCAAGGGATCGGCGCGGATCGGCGGAAATCTGGCCACCAATGCGGGCGGCGTCAATGTGCTGCGCTATGGCAATGCGCGTGATCTGTGTCTTGGGCTCGAAGTTGTTTTTGCCGATGGTCGCATCTGGAACGGGCTGTCGCGGCTGCGCAAGGACAATACCGGCTATGACCTTCGCAACCTGATGATCGGGTCCGAGGGGACATTGGGCGTGATCACTGCCGCCAGCCTCAAGCTGGTGCCGCGCCCTGCGGGTGAGGGGACGGCGCTGATGGTGGTGGACAGCCCCGCCGCCGCCCTGACGTTGCTGGCGATGGCACGCGACATGATGGGCGAGGGCGTCAGCGCCTTTGAATTGATGCATGCCAACGGCTTGCATTTTCTGGCCGAAACGCTGCCCGATATCCGCCAGCCCTTTGCCGATATGCCCGAATGGTTCGTGCTGGTCGATGTCGGGCTCGCCGACGGGCTTGATCCTGCCGCAGCGCTCGAAACCCTGTTTGAACGCGCGCTGGAGGCCGAACTGGTCAGCGATGGCCTGATCGCCCAGAACGAGACGCAGCGCCACCAGTTCTGGGAGGTGCGCGAACAGATCCCCGAGGCGAACCGCCGGATCGGGTCTGTCTCGAGCCATGACATCTCGTTGCCGCTGGGTCTGGTGCCCGACTATATCCACCGTGCGGATGCGTTGATGGCCGGTATAGGGGATTTCCGTATCAACTGTTTCGGCCATCTGGGTGACGGAAACCTGCATTACAACGTCTTCCCCCAGAAAGGACGCTCCAGCGCTGAACATCTGAACCAGCGCGACCACGTCAAACACGCGCTGCACGATCTGGTCCACGAGATGGGCGGTTCGGTCAGTGCCGAACACGGGATCGGTCGGCTCAAGATCGATGATCTGGAGCGGTATGGAGATCCGGTCAAACTGGCGCTGATGCGGCAGCTCAAGGATGTGTTTGACCCCAATGGCATCCTCAACCCCGGCGCGGTGCTCCGGCAAGCCTAGATTTCTTTTTGCGCCAAATATCCTCGGGGGGCGTTCAGCGCAGCTGAACGTGGGGGGCAGACAGCCCCCCTCGCCATCAAAGGCCGGTCACAGCCCTTCGAAGGCGCACAGCGCGTGGACCTCCATGCCAAGGGCTTCCAACCGCTTGCGCCCGCCCAGATCGGGCAGGTCCACGATGAAGGCGCAGCCGATGATCTCTCCGCCCAGCCGTTCCACCAGCTTGATCCCCGCCTCGGCGGTGCCGCCGGTGGCAAGCAGGTCGTCGACCACCAGCACGCGCTGGCCAGCCTGTATAGCATCGTCATGAATCTCGACGATTGCCTCGCCATATTCCAGTTTGTAATCCTGACTGATCGTCGTGCCGGGTAGTTTGCCCTTTTTGCGGATTGGCACGAAACCTGTGCCCAACTGATGCGCAATAGCCCCGCCAAGGATAAAGCCCCGCGCCTCGAGCCCGACCACCGCATCGATGCGCTGGCCTGCATAGGGATGCAGCATCTGGTCCACCGCCATGCGGAACCCGCGCGGATCGGCAAAAAGGGTGGTGACATCGCGGAACAGAATCCCCTCATGCGGGAAGTCGACGATGGTGCGGATGTAATCCTTGACGGTTTTCATGATCTCTCCGGTGCGTTGATGCTTGGATAGGGTTACAACACGCGGCCAGCCACTGCATCAAGCCGCGCCAGCAGCGCGGGGTCGCGCTTGTCGGGGGCGGTCATGATGGCGTGATCGAGCGCGCGGTCGCACCCATGCGGACAGGGCGCGCGGGCGGCCCCCAACAGGCTTGGCAGGGATTCGACCAATGTGCGGGCATGGGCAGCGTTCGCGCCCAATGTGGCAATGACCTGTGCCACATCGACCTCGGCATGGTCGGGATGCCAGCAGTCAAAATCCGTGACCATGGCAACGCTGGCATAACAAAGCTCGGCTTCCCGCGCGAGTTTCGCCTCGGGCATGTTGGTCATGCCGATCACGTCGCAGCCCCAGACCTCGCGGTACAGGCGCGATTCGGCCAGCGTGGAAAATTGCGGGCCTTCCATGGCCAGATAGGTGCCGCCGACATGAAGGTTGACGCCTGCGGCACGCGCGGCTGTCGCGCAGGCGGCAGACAGGCGGGGGCAGGTCGGGTGGGCAAGGCTGACATGCGCGACACAGCCCGATCCGAAAAAGCTTGAGGCGCGGCCCACGGTGCGGTCAATGAACTGGTCCACGATCAGAAAATCACCCGGCGCCAGATCCTCGCGGAACGAGCCGCAGGCGCTGACGCTGACCACATCGGTGACGCCCAGCCGTTTGAGCGCGTCGATATTGGCGCGGTAGGGCACATCGGATGGCGCATGGACATGGCCACGTCCGTGACGAGGCAGAAAGGCCATCGGCACGCCATCCAGCACGCCTGTCAGGATCTGGTCAGATGGCTGGCCCCAGGGTGTCTCGACGCTGACCCATTCGGGATTTTGCAGGCTGTCCAACTGGTAGAGGCCCGAGCCTCCGATAATGCCGATCCGTGTCTGCATGGGGTAATACGCCCTTCAAGTCCCTCACCTTTGGCCATGGTTAGCCAAGGGCGCGCGACCTGCAAGGCCGGAGTCATGTCAGCCCTCAGTCATCCGGTCGCTTCAGGTCGAAAAGCTCGGAAATAACCGCGTAGTCGCGATATCCCAGCCGTGTCAGCGGGCGGAAGGTGGTGACGTCAAACACACCGTCCACAAGGCAGTTGTCGCGCATGTAAACGCCTGTGACCTCGCCCAGTACTATGCTGTTGCCCTCGCCCTCCAACGGGATGATCTGGGTCATGCGGCATTCCAGTGCGGCAGGGGCGGCGGCGACGCGGGCGCAGGCGATGGTTTCACATTCCGCGCGCTCCAGCTTGGCATGGTCGAATTCGGATTGAATGGCAGGCAGCGTCTTGGACGAGGCATTCATCGCGTCGCGCATGGCGAATTCCACGATGTTGACGCAAAACACCCCTGTCTCGATGATATTGGCCACCGAATCCTTGGTGCCGTTGCGGTCGGCCTTGGTGCCGGTCGAGGCGAACATGACCTGCGGCGGGGTATAGGCCACCGCGTTGAAGAAGGAATAGGGGGCCAGATTGTCGACACCGTCCAGCCCGCGTGACGAAATCCAGCCGATGGGGCGTGGCGTTACGATGGCGTTGAACGGATTATGCGGCAGGCCGTGGCCGTCTTTTGGCTGATAGAACATCTGCACCCTCGTGTCTGGCTGATATCTGCGCGTCCGGTCGTGAACCGTGGTGATCCGTCGCGCTTTGGTTTGTGCCTGACCTAGCGCCATGCTAGGGGCGTTTCCACCGGAAACTGGAATTGACGCGCGGAGACTGCCACAGGTGTTTCAACTGACCGAGGAGTCCGCCGCCGATTGGTGGGAGGTCGAGGCGCTCTATGACCTGTGTTTTGCACCGGGTCGGGAGGCGCTGTCGTCCTATCGCCTTCGCGACGATATCCCGCCTGTGCCGGGCTTGTCACTGGTGGCGCGCGATAGCGAGGGCATTCTGGCTGGGGCCATCCGCTATTGGCCGGTGCGCGTGGGTGGACAGGATGCCTTGCTGCTGGGGCCTGTCGCGGTCCATCCCACGCATCAGGGCGAAGGTCTGGGCGCGCTGCTGATACAGGACAGTCTGGAGCGCGCGCACCATGCAGGCTGGAGCAGGGTGATGCTTGTGGGCGACGCACCCTATTACAACCGCTTCGGCTTTTGGAAGCTGGAAGGGGTCGAAATGCCGCCGCCGACCAACCCGGACCGTGTGCTGGGGCAGGAACTGACCGAAGGCGCGTGGGCCGGTGTGCAGGGGCGCGTGACGCGCTGGCAGGGGGCAAAGTCTTGATCAGCGCGTGAATGCGGCTTGAATGCGGGCGCGTGTCATCCAATCTATACAAGGACGCAGCAAGGATGACCCGATGAGCACGAATGCCCTGATCACTGTCGATGTCGAGGCCGAACTTGACCGTTTGGCACAGCGTTATGCCCGTGCTGGAGGCATGGGTATCCAGGTGCTGAACCTGATCGGCGCGCGCGCCGAGTCGTTGCTGGACCGCTTGCCTGCCCCCGTCCGCGACCGTCTGGGCGAGGGAACCGAGGCGGCGCTGAGCTGGGCAATGCGCGCGGCACATGGATCACGCGGTCTGGTGGGGGATCAGCCGGGCTGGATGAATACGGCTGTGACCACGGCGATGGGGGCGGCGGGCGGCTTTGGTGGGTTGCCCTCGGCTCTGGCTGAATTGCCGATCACCACGACAATCCTGCTGCGCTCGATTCAAGGGGTGGCGGCAGAACACGGGTTCGATCCGGCAGCGCAGAACGTGCAGTTCGACTGCATACAGGTGTTTTCGGCGGCAGGTCCGTTGGCGCGCGATGACGGGGCCGATCTGGCGTTTTTGTCGACTCGTCTGGCGGTGACCGGCCCGACAGTGCAGGGGCTGATCGCGCGGGTGGCCCCCAAGTTTGCCACTGTGTTGGGACAGAAACTGGCCGCGCAGACGGTGCCGGTACTGGGCGCGGTTGCAGGGGCGGCCACGAATTACGCCTATACCAGTTATTATCAGGAAATTGCTCATGTGCAGTTCGGCCTGCGCAAACTGGCAATTGACGGTGATGTCCCGCAGGCAGAGCTGACGGAACGCTTGCGCCTCAGACTGACCCGCACGCCTGCCAAACGCCGATGACCTGATCGGCCCTTGCCCTGCACGCGCCTGTGCGGAAGAGTGGTGGCAGGCACAAGGAGGCGCTTGAATGGAGATCACACCGAACGGAGCACGCCCGTCAGGGCGGGGCGAGGAGGCGTATTTTACCGGTCATGTCCGCATGGACCCCGTGGTCACAGCGCCCGAACCCGCAAGGTTGCGCGCGGTGCGTGTGACATTTGAGCCGGGGGCGCGCACGGCGTGGCATACCCATCCGCTGGGCCAGACCTTACTGGTGCTGTCGGGCACGGGCCTCGCGCAAAGCTGGGGCGGCCCTGTGCGCCGGATCCGGCCCGGAGATACGGTCTGGTTCGCGCCGGGTGAAAAGCACTGGCACGGGGCGGCACCCGCCAATGCCATGACGCATCTTGCGATGCAGGAGGCGCTGGACGGTACGGCTGTCGCATGGCTGGAGCATGTCAGCGATGAAGACTATGCCCGACCGGTCGAAGGCTGAGGGCAGCCATGCTGCGGGTCGGGTTGATCGGGCAGGGGGCGATTGCCCAGCATGTGGCACAGGGCCTGCCGCGTATCGGTGCACGGCTGGCGCTGGCGTTGGTCCGGCCCGGACGCAGCGACGCGGCACGCAATGCGCTGGGCTGGGATGTGGCGCTGTCCGAAGGGATCGACGGGCACAGGCCCGACATCATGGCGGAATGTGCGGGACATCAGGGATTGGCCCAGCACGGGGCCGACATCCTGCGCGCCGGTGTGCCGCTGGTCACTGTCTCACTTGGCGCGCTGGCGGACGCAGCGCTTGAGGCGCAACTGACGCAGGCGGCGCGTGACGGGGGCAGCCGTCTGATCCTGTGCAGCGGCGCGCTGGGCGGGTTGGACGCCCTGCGCGCGGCACGGATGGGGCGGCTGGACAGGGTCACCTATACGGGACGCAAACCCCTTGCAGGTTGGGCAGGATCACGGGCCGAAGACGTACTGGACTTTGGCTCGGCTCTGTCCGGCCCTGTCACGCATTTCGAAGGCTCGGCGCGGGACGCAGCGTTGCTCTATCCCAAGAACGCCAATGTGGCGGCGGCTGTGGCGCTTGCGGGTCTGGGATTTGATCACACCGAGGTGTGCCTGATTGCCGACCCGGCGGCACAGGGCAACACCCATGATATCGAGGCTGTTGGCGATTTCGGCACCATGACATTCAGCATATCCGGCCAGACCCTGCCGGGAAATCCGCGCACATCGGCGCTGGCCGCGATGAGCGTACTGTCGGCGCTGGCCGAATATCGCAGCCCGCTGACGTTCTGAAGAAGGGCTCAGGCCTTTTTCTTGGCCTCTGCGGCGGCTTTCATGCGCGCCAGCAGTTCCGCTTTGGGGGCGGAATTGCCGTAAGGGTTCTTGTCTGTTCCCTTCTGGTTATGTTCCTTGTGGCGTGGCATGTTCTTGGCCGCTTTGGCCGCGCCTTGCTGTCCGTAATCCATCCCGGTGCCCTCGACTGTCTGGGTTTGCCACGCGCATGCACCAATTCGTGGATTTGCACAAGATGATTGCACAATTGGGGCACGGGGCGGCACGGGGGGAAAGTTCCGACCGGGGCAGGCGGTCAGGATCGCAGCATCAGACCTGCTGTTGCAGATAGTCCATGACCGCAGGGCGCACGGTTTCCTCGCCACGGTCGCGGGCGGCGTGGATGACCTCGCGCAGTTCAGCCAGGTTGGTGCGGCGCAGGATCGACTTGACCGGACCGATCGAGGCGGGGCGCATCGACAAGGTGTCCAGTCCGATGGCGGCCAGACAGGCCGCCTCGACAGGACGGCCCGCATCCTCGCCACAAAAGCTGAGCGGGGTATGGGTGGCGCGGCAACGGTCCACGATGTTTTCCAGAAAGGTCATGAAGCTGACATTCAACGTGTCATAGCGGCGGCGCACCCGTTCGTTCTCGCGGTCGGCAGCAAAGAAAAACTGCTTGAGGTCATTGCCGCCTATGGACAGGAACTGCACCTCCTCGAAAAACTGTTCCGGCGCGAAGGCAAGGCTGGGGGTTTCCAGCATCGCGCCCACTTCGAGTGTGGCAGGCAGGGGATGGCCCAGAATCCGCTCGCGCGCCATCGCCTTGTCCATCTCGGCTTTGGCGGCAAGATATTCGCCGTATTGTGCCACGAAAGGGAACATCACGGTCAGGGGGCGGCCATGGGCGGCACGGATCAGGGCCTGCAACTGCATCCGCATGACGCCGGGCTTGTCCAAACCGACGCGGATCGCGCGCCAGCCCAGCGCGGGGTTCGGCTCGTCATTGGGTTTCATATAGGGCAGCACCTTGTCCGACCCGATATCCAGCGTGCGAAAGACCACGCGCTTGCCCTGCGCTGCATCCAGCACGCGGGAATAGAGTGCCGAAAGCTCGGACCGTTTGGGCATCTGGTTGCGGACCAAAAACTGCAATTCGGTGCGGAACAGCCCCACACCTTCGGCCCCTGATCCGGCAAGGCTGGGCAGATCGGCCATCAGGCCCGCATTCATATGCAAGCCGATGGTGCGCCCGCACAGCGTGTCGGCCCGTTTGTCGCGGATCGAGGAGTAGCGCTCCTGCGCTTGCGCCTGCATTGCGATCTTGTCACGAAAGGCGGAAGCCACGGTTTCATCAGGGCGCAGATGCACGATACCCTGATCGCCGTCGACCATGATCAGATTGCCATTGAGAGCTTCGGTGGTGATGCGCCCGGCGCGGATCACCAGCGGGATCGCCAACGCCCGCGCCACGATTGCGGCATGCGAGCCGACCGAGCCTTCTTCCAAAACAATGCCACGCAAATTGCGGCCGTAGTCCAGCAATTCCGCAGGCCCGATATTGCGGGCCACGAGGATCGGATCGGCAGGCATGGCCGCACCCGTTTCCTTGCCCTGACCTGTCAGAATCCGCAGCAGGCGGTTGGACAGATCGTCCAGATCGTGCAGCCTTTCACGCAAATAAGCGTCGGCCACCTGCTCCATACGGTTGCGGGCGGTGGATTGTTCCTTTTCGACAGCAGCCTCGGCGGTCAGGCCGCGGGCGATGTCTTCTTCCATGCGGCGCATCCAGCCTTTGGAATTGGCAAACATCCGGTAGGCTTCCAGCACCTCCATCTGTTCCTTGTCGCCCGTGTTGGCCAGCATCTGGTCGACACTGACGCGCAACTGCTCGACCGCCTCGTGCAGGCGTTCCAGTTCCTTGTGGGGATCGTCCGAAATCGGGTTGGTCACGACCACACGCGGCTCGTGCAGCCAGACATGGCCTTCGGCGGCACCCTCCTGCGCTGTGGTGCCACGGATCAGGACGGGTTGCTGATGGCGTGCCGATAGCGCGGCACCTTCCCCCTGAAACGCACCCAGTTCCGTCATCTCGGCCAGAACCATGGCCACGACTTCCAGCGCGTAAAGCTCGTCGCCGGAAAATTCGCGCGCGATCTTGGATTGGACAACCAGAACGCCCAGTTTCTCGCCTAGCCGCTGGATCGGGACACCAAGGAACGAGGAAAATATCTCCTCGCCGGTTTCGGGCATGAAGCGAAAGCCCTTTTCCTGCGGTGCATTGGCCGTGTTGATGATGCTGCCGGATTTGGCAACACGCCCCACCAGACCCTCGCCCAGTTTCATGCGGGTCTGGTGCACGGCTTCTGCCTTGAGGCCCTCGGTCGCGCAGAGCTCCAGCGTTTCGGGATCGCGAAACAGATAGACCGAGCAGACTTCGGTGCCCATCGAATCAGCGGTCAGATGCGTGATCTTGTCCAGCCGCGCCTGTCCGGCGCTGTCCTCTGCCATTGCGTCGCGCAAGCGTCGCAGCAGTTTGCGGCTTTCGGATTCGGTTTGTTCGGGCATCTGGCCTGCCTTGTCCCCCGCTTTGTGGTGCGCTGGCCCGCCCAGACCCGCCAGTCAGACCGTCAATCGGGTCGGACTACCGTTCGCCTGCGATCAGGCCGTTTTTTCCAACTCGAAAGCATCATGCAGTGCTTGCACCGCAAGTTCCATGTATTTCCTGTCAATCAGGACGGAAATTTTTATCTCGGAGGTTGCAATGATCTTGATGTTGATTCCCTCATCCGAGAGGGTCTTGAACATCCGCGCGGCAACGCCTGCGTGGCTGCGCATGCCGATCCCCACGACCGAGACCTTGGCGACCTCGGTCTCGGCCTCCAGACGGTCGAACTTGATCAAACCCGCCTCGCGTGCGTCAACCAGCGCCTTCTCGGCGCGTTTCATCTGGTCGATCGGGCAGGAGAACGTCATGTCGGTCACGCCACCGGCATGGCCTTGATAATTTGTCTCTGACACGTTCTGCACGATCATGTCCACGTTGACGCCTGCTTCGGCCAGCGGACCGAAGATGGCGGCGGCAATCCCGGGGCGGTCCTCGATCGTGACAAGGGTCAATTTCGCCTCGTCACGCGAGAAGGCGATACCAGAGACGGCTTTGGATTCCATGATTAGCTCCTCGTCGCAGACCAATGTGCCTGCCGTGTCAGTGGGTTCTTCAAACGAGCTGAGCACGCGCAGCTTGACGTTGTAGCGCATCGCCAGCTCGACCGAGCGGGTTTGCAGCACCTTGGCACCAAGACTGGCCAGTTCCAGCATTTCCTCGAAGGCGATTTTGTCCAGCTTGCGCGCCTTGGGGCTGACGCGCGGATCGGTGGTATAGACCCCGTCCACATCCGTGTAGATATCGCAGCGTTCCGCGTGGAAGGCGGCGGCAAAGGCCACCGCTGTGGTGTCCGACCCGCCACGCCCCAGCGTGGTGATCCGACCTTCCGGCGAGATACCCTGAAAGCCCGCGACGACGGCGACTTTCATGCCTTCCGCGAATTTTGCAGTGATGTTTGCGGGCGGGATATCCTCGATCCGGGCCGAGGAATGGGCGGAATTGGTGATAAGCGGCACCTGCCAGCCCTGCCAGCTGCGGGCGGGGATGTCCATTTCCTGCAGCGTCAGCGCCATCAGCCCGGCGGTCACATTTTCGCCGGAAGACACCACAGCATCATATTCGCGCGCGTCATAGAAGGGCGAGATGTCCTGCACCCAGCCGACCAGCTCGTTGGTCTTGCCGGACATGGCCGAGACAATGACGATCACGTCATAGCCTTTGGCGACCTCGACGCCCACCCGTTTGGCGGCGCGTTTGATCCGGTCGAGGTTGGCGACGGAGGTGCCGCCGAATTTCATCACGAGAACGGGCATGATCTGTCCTTGGTCGCAGGCTGCGCCCGCGTGTAATCGCTTGGCGTGCCACGCGCAATATCTATCACGTGATTGTCTGTGGCCAGTTGACTGTTCACGCATGACCATGACGCGGCTCGCGCTATGCGCATCTTTGGCGAGCCTGTGATCCCACTTGCGACGATGCAACGGCTGGCGCTAGTATCTGCGGAGCTGTGGGGCTGCGCCAGACGGGTGTGTCAGACTGCTGCGCCCTTCGTTCTTGCATGAGGAAGTCCATGTCTGTTGTGTTCGATGTGTTCGTGTTGCCCCGTTCCATGTTGGCGGGCGCCATTTTTGCTCTGGTGATGCCGCTATCCGCCTTTGCCCAGTCGGCGGGTGATCTTGTTGACGGGTCCGACCCTTCCTTGATCCTTGATATCGCGCAGGGCTACGGCTCGGCGATGCTGGATGTGGACGGTGTCGGAGATCACAAGATCAGCGGACGCATGGACGGTCAGGCCTACAACGTGAGAACGGCAGTGCAAAAGTTTGCCACGGAAGTGGCGTGATAATCTCGCTGCGGGCAACGTAAAATGTTGCCACTTTGGCCCTTTCTGGTTGCAGGGAGGGCGGGAGATTTTAGTCGTGGATTT